>Ga0335075_10006921_pt1 | contig 17488 bp, 16 predicted proteins | sample Lox_Sample_24_FD_206723 | JGI IMG/M metagenome (GOLD analysis project Ga0335075, IMG submission 206723) | Soil microbial communities from Loxahatchee National Wildlife Refuge, Florida, United States - Lox_Sample_2.4 | ecosystem: Environmental > Terrestrial > Soil > Wetlands | place: USA...
AACGCAGTGTCGGCGTCAATCGTGCTGGCCCGCAGGGCTGCCCGGGTCACCGACGTCCCCATCGCGAAACGGCATATCTCAAGGGCTGCCACCGGGAAGGGGACACCGACGGCCAGCTCGGTGAGGCCGATCGTCCCGGCGGACATCAGGCGTACGTCGGCACACATGGCGAAGACACAGCCGCCCGCGATGGCATGCCCGTTGATCGCGGCGATCACCGGTGCCGGGTGGTCGAAAACCGCGAGAAAGGCCTCAGACAGCGCGGTGATGAAGCGCTCGGCATATTCGGCGCCGCCGTCGACGAGCGCACGTAGGTCGACACCGGCCGAGAAGCAGCGACCGGCGCCGGTGATGACGACCGGCCCCTCGATGTTTCGGATCGACGCGGTGATGACCTCGAGCAGGTCGAGGTCGATCGCGTTCACCGGCGGATTGTCGAATCGGACCACCGAAACACCGTCGTTTACCTCAGGGTTTACCACAGATCCTCCGCTCTGCCGACGTCGTACCCGCCAACCAGAAGGCAGGGTCGTGGATTCGCGATTATGACAGCCCTGGCTGCTGTCCGGCGCAAGATGCGGGCTCGCTGTGATACCGTCGGACTTAAATGAAAATGCTGTTCTCGGATAGTGTCGGATGGAAGCGGTGGCGATATGAGCGCTGCACAGCGACCCATGGCGTGGTTGCCGCACTCGATTGCCGAGGCGGCCAGCAAGACACCGGCCAGCGGTGACGTGGACTTGCCTGCGGCCTGGTCGCATCTGATGCGCCGGCTCGACGCCGCAGCACAGCTCGTCGAATCCGATCCCGCAAGCCGGAATCGGGTCGATCTCGCGGCCGGGATGCGGCATCTGCTGGTGCTGTTGGCCGCCGGTATCGACGAGGCGTTGCGATTCGAGCCGGATCCGGTCCTGTGCGTCCAACGCGCGAGCACCAACGACGTCGTGACGTGGGGAATGGAGTGTCCGGACTGCCTGTATACCCGTGCCACGATGCGCGGTGATGAGAGTTATCGCCTGTTCGGTAACCGTGGCACTGCGCGGTATGTGGGGCTGCAGACGATGAACGGTATTGCCTCGACCGCGAATGCATTGGTCGACGAACTCGGGGCCGACGCCGACGGCAACTTCGAGGTGGTGTTGTCCGCCGAGCAGCACGACGGGAACTGGATGCGGATCGACGGCCCCCACCCCACCTTGACGGTACGACATTTCTTCTACGACTGGGACACCGAGACGCCATCGTCGTTGCGGATCGAGCGGATCAGCGCGCCGACGCAGAGCAACGCCCCCATCGTCGATCATGACGCCGTGGTGTCGCGGCAGCTGGTCGCGCTCGGTGATTTTGTGCACGACAACCTCGACTTCTTTCTCCGATTCGGCGAGGCCGCGCCGCCAAACGGCTTTCTGCCCCCGATCGACCGCACCGCGGTGGGCGCGGCCGCCGAGAACAAGCCGGTGATTGGGCGTTGGGAGCTCGGCTCCGATGAAGCGTTGATTCTCGAAGTCGAGCCGCCCCAAGGGGTTTACTGGAGCTTTTCGCTAGGTAACCCGTGGTGGGAGACGATTCACTATGGTCGTCATCAGTCCAGCCTGAACGCGCATCAAGCCGTCGTGGACGGCGACGGTTTGGTACGGGTGGTGGTGTGTGAGCGGGATCCTGGGGTAGCGAATTGGCTTGACACCGCGGGATTCAGCAACGGCGCCATGATTTTGCGCTGCGTCCGCACCACGACAGCGCCAATCCCGCGCGCCCGGGTGGTGGCCTTCGAGGACATCACCTCCGCGTTACCCGCCGACACCACGAAGACCACCGCCGACGAGCGGGCCTCGATCCTTGAGCGCCGCCGGCGCGCTGTGCACGAAAGGTTCGCGCTGTGATGTTCTCGGCTGACGAGTTGGAAGACGGCGCCCGCGCCGCGACTGGTCTACACGACTTCGGGTCGCCTTACTACCGTGAGGGTTTGGAACGCACGGTTGAAGCGTTGAACACCGAGGCCGAGCTTTCCGAGATGGGGCGCATCATCCAACACGCCACGATCAGCAACGCCCTGATCCAGCGTCTCAGGGTCGAGGATACTTACTCGCAGCACCCGGAGATCGACGACGAGGTGGTGGGCGGGCCCGTGTTCGTCATCGGGCTGCCCCGGACCGGGACCACGGCGCTGAGCCAACTGGTGGCCGCCGACCCTCAGTTTCGCTCGTTGCGGATGTGGGAGTCGCAGGCGCCGACGCCTCCGCCGGAGGCGGCAACCCAACACACCGATCCGCGTATCGCCCAGGCCGAAGACGGCCTGCGGATGCTGAACGACATGTTCCCGCTGATGAAGACGCTGTACAACTCCGAGGCGACGGCGGCAACCGAATGCCAGGACCTGATGGGCATGAGTTTCCGCACCTTTCATTTCGACGGCGCTGTTCGGGTTCCGAGTTACCTGACGTGGCTGATGAAATGCGATATGCGGGAGACGTACGCGTTTCATCGTCAGGTCCTCAAACTCCTGCAGTGGCACTGTCCACCGACGTTGTGGCACCTCAAGACCCCCGTGCATATGTTCGCCCTCGATGCCCTGGTTGAGGCGTACCCGAACGCGAGATTTTTGTGGAGCCATCGTGATCCCGCCAAAGTCATCGGTTCGGTCTGTAGCCTCATTCGGTACGTGCGCAGCTGGAGTAGCGACCGTGATGATCCCGTGGAGCTGGGCTCAGAGCAGCTGGACAGCTGGGCCGAGGCTGTTCGCCGGGCGATCGACTTTCGTGAACGTGTTGGTGGCGAACGATTTTCCGATGTCTCGTTCGCCGACTTGCAAAACGATCCGGTGCGCACGTTGCAAGCCAGCTACGCATCTTTGGGCTTGACGTTCTCCGACGCCACCGCGCGGTCCGTCGAGCAGTGGGCCGGCGCGCACAAACCCGGGGCGCGCGGCGCACATGACTACGACTTGGCGGACTATGGGCTGACGCCCGAGCGTGTCCGCGAACGATTCGCTGACTACCTCGCCACTTACGACGCGACCGCATGACCCGACCAGCCAGACGACGGCGAAGCAAACTGGCGCCCGACCCGGACGTCCGCCGCGCCATCGTGGCGGCCACGTCGGAAGTGCTGCGCGAACAAGGAGTTCGGGGTCTCAGCATCGCGACTGTGCTCGATCGCGCCGAGCTGAGCACGCGCGCGTTCTACCGGCATTTCGAATCGAAGGACCAACTGGTAGCGGAGGTCTTTCTCGAGATGGCCGGCGCCGAAGAGCGCCGGCTAAGGAGAAGAATGGCGAAGGCTGCCGACCCAGTCGAGGCGGTGGCCTCTTGGATCGACGGACGCCTTGACCTCGCGTTTGACGAGATGACCAGATCCGATCTGCGCCGGCTGTCATTGGAGGCACAGTCACAGATGTTCGCCGCGCCCGAGCTGATTCAGCCCGCCTACTCCGAAATGCTGAAGCCACTCATCGAGCAATTGCATCGCGGATTGATTCTTGACGTGTTCCATGACATCGACCCGGTGACCGAAGCACAGTCCATACAGGGTGTGGTGTGGGCGAGCACTGAACGGCAATGGGCCGCAGGCGATTGCGCGCGTGCCGAGGTCCGCCAACGTGCGCTTCGATTTTGCCTACGCGGCCTGGGCGTGAAACCCGAAACGATTGCTGAAATCGCGGCGCGCGATTGAGTAGTGAGGAGCACTGATGGACCTGGGCCTGGCCGGATCGACAGCCGTCGTCACCGGCGGCAGCAAGGGCATGGGACTGGCGATCGCGCAAACCCTGGCCGCCGAAGGAGCCAGCGTTGCTGTGATGGCCAGAGGCAGACCGGCTTTGGACGCCGCGGTCGAATCACTCCGAAAGGCAGGCGCGCCCGACGCCGTCGGCATCAGCGTGGACATGACCGACGCCGCGTCCATCGCCAGCGGCTTTGCTGAAATATCCGGCCGCTGGGGCCGGCTGAACAGCCTGGTCCACACCATCGGCCCGGGCGACGGGTACTTCGAGCAGATGGACGACGCCGAGTGGGACACCGCGTTCAGCCTTGGCACCATGTCGGGCGTCCGGTCTGTTCGCGCGGCATTGCCCATGCTGCGGGCCGCTGACTGGGCCCGCATCGTGACACTGTCCGCGCATTCCATTCAGCGGCAGAATCCGCGCATCGTTGCCTACACGGCGTCGAAGGCGGCACTGTCCAGCATCACGAAAAATTTGTCGAAAAGTCTTGCCAAGGACGGTATTTTGGTGAACTGCGTGTGCCCGGGGACCATCGTGACTGCGAGCTTCACCGAACAGCTCAAGGATGTGCTTGCCGCCGATGGGCTCGACGCCACGAACCCGCACGATGTGATGACCTGGATCGATCACAACTTCCATCAGCCATGCGACCTCGGGCGTGCGGGGCTTCCCGAGGAGATTGCCTCCATCACCACCTACCTGGCCTCCCGGCGCAACGGGTATGTCACCGGCGCAACGGTGAATGTCGACGGAGGTTCGGACTTCATCTGATACCCGATTGCTTGGGCGCGGCGGGCGAAGAATAGCATTCTCTGCATCCGCGAATTTGCGTCTCGTTCGAGGTGCCGCGGCTCGGGCTCGCAACGAAGGGTGCTCGATTGACGATCAACGAGGCTCTGAGCGTGCAGACACCGCACGCCGGCGTGGTGGTGTTGCAGCTCAACCGACCCAAGCGGCTCAACGCAATCAACGACGTCATGGTCGGCGAGCTCAAGCAGACGTTGGCCACCCTGGCCGCAGACACGTCGGCGAGGGCTGTGGTGATCACCGGCGCGGGGCGCGGGTTTTGCTCCGGCATCGACATGCGTGACTTCGGTCCGGACATCCCCGAGGCCACGGCACCCGCAATCGACCGCCTGCGCTTCCAGGAGAGGATGGCCTCGTTGCCGCAGGCGATTCGCGGCATTCCGCAGCCGGTGATCGCCGCAATCAACGGTCCCTGTGTCGGCGCGGGCTTGGCACTGTGTCTGGCCGCCGACATCAGAATCTGTTCGACCGCCGCGACATTCGGCAACGCGGCGATCCTGCTCGGGCTGTCCGGCGCCGAGATGGGCATGAGCTACTTTCTGCCCCGCATTGTCGGAGCCAGCGTCGCCGCCGACTGGATGCTGACCGGCCGCATGGTCTCGGCTGAGGAAGCCGACCGCCGAGGGCTGGTCAGCGAGCTGGTGGAGCCTGCGTTGCTGCTCGACCGCGCGCTCGAAATAGCCTCTGGCATAGCTGAACTCACTCCGTTGGGGGTGCAGCTGACCAAGCGGGCGGTGCAGGTCAACACCGACGCCGCGGGGCTGGAATCGGCCCTTGAACTGGAGAACCGCAACCAGGTGCTCAGCCACGCCACCGAGGAGGCGGCAGCCCGCAGGCAGGCGTGGCCGTCAACGAATAAATAACGAAAGGACAAACGGTGGCCTGGGATTTCTCGACCGACCCGCAGTGGGCCGCACAACTCGCCTGGGTCGACGCATTCGTCCGTGCTGAGTGTGAGCCAATCGATCTGATTGTCAAGGAGTCTCACGATCTCAACGACCCGGTGCGGCAGGCGCTGATTCCTCCGCTGCAGCGCATCGTCAAGGAGCGTGGGCTGTGGGCTACTCACCTGGGCCCGCATCTGGGCGGCCCTGGTCACGGCCAGGTGAAACTGGCGTTGCTCAATGAGATTCTCGGGCGGTCGGAATGTGCGCCGATCGTGTTCGGCTCGCAGGCTCCGGACTCCGGTAACAGCGAAATCCTAGCCCACTACGGAACTCCGGAGCTCAAGAAGCGCTATCTCGAGCCACTGCTGGACAACCGCATCGTGTCGTGTTTCTCAATGACCGAGCCGCAGGGCGGCGCCGACCCGAAAGTCTTCACCACGGCCGCGGTGCCGGACGGCGATCACTGGGTCATCAACGGCGAGAAGTGGTTCTCATCCTTCGCTTCGATGGCGTCGTTCTTGATCGTGATGGCGGTGACGGATCCCGACGCATCGCCCTATCGGCGTCATTCGATGTTCGTCGTTCCCGCTGAAACGCCGGGTATCAACGTCTTACGCGACGTAGGCCTGGGCTACCAGCCACTCGGCCGCGGGGGACGCGAAGGTTATGTGCGGTACGAGAATGTCCGGGTTCCCGCCGACCACATGCTCGGGCCGCGGGGTGGTGCCTTCGTGGTTGCCCAGACTCGACTCGGTGGTGGCCGTATTCACCACGCGATGCGCACGGTCGGTCTGGTCCGGCGGATATTCGACATGCTTTGCGAGCGCGCGGTTTCCCGGCACACCCAAGGCGACATGCTGGGCGACAAGCAGCTCGTTCAGCAGATGGTCGCCGACTCGTGGATGGAGATCGAGGCGTTCCGGCTGCTGACATTGCAGACAGCGTGGAAGATCGACCAGCACAACGACTACAAAGCTGTTCGTGCCGACATCTCGGCGGTCAAGGCGATGATGCAGAAAGTATTACACGACGTGTCCGCCCGCGCGCTGCAGCTACACGGATCGCTTGGCGTCACGCACGAGATGCCGTTCGTCCAGCATATGGTGGAGTCCTTCGTGCTGGGGCTGGCCGATGGACCAACGGAGGTGCACAAGGTCACGCTGGCGCGGCTGCTACTCAAGGACTACAAGCCTGCGCCCGACGTCTTCCCGTCCGAGCACTTGCTGCGGCTACGCGAGGCCGCCGAAGCCAAGTTCGCGGACAAGCTAGCCGGCATTCCGCGCGGCTAGCCGAGCGGCGAACTCTTAGTACGTGGATACCTCGTCCTCAGCAGGCATGCTACCGGTGTCCATGAAGATAACGCGACGGCCGATCTCCACGGCGTGGTCAGCGAACCGTTCGTAGAAGCGGCCCAGCAGCGCCATCTCCACACCGACGGGGACGCTGTACTGCCAATCTCGTTCTATCAGCACAGTGAATAAGCGTCGGTAAAGTTCGTCCATGGCGTCGTCTTGTTCGTGTAGGCGAGCAGCTTCCCGCGGATCGCGAGACACCAATACTTCTTTCGCGCTTTCGCCCAACGCAATCGCCACGTTGGCCATGTCAGCGACAAACTCTTGAACTTCGGCGGGAACGACATGCTTTGGATACTCCCGTCGGGCGATCTTGGCGACATGCACAGCCAACGCACCCATGCGTTCGGTGTCGTCCAGTATTTCTATCGAGCTGAAGATCGCCCGCAGGTCGCCGGCGACCGGTTGCTAAGGCCAGGAGCGCAAACGCTTCTTTCTCGATTTTTGCTCGCATCGCGCCGATCTGCGAGTGGTCGCGAATCACCTGCTCAGCAGGAACAATGTGGGCTTCCAGAAGCGCGTGTGTCGCACCCTTCATCGCCACCGTGGCCAGCTCGCACATTTCTGCAAGCTGCCCGGCTAAGTCGGCCAGCCGCTCGCGGTAGACGGTTCGCATCGGCGGAACCCTCCCTGAGTCGTGGTTGCAAGGTCCGCCTTAAACCCAAGGCCACCGTGGGGCTGTTCACAAGGGGGCGAAAGCCACTGAAAACGGGACTAATGGCTCCTACCCCTGAACGCACTCTCTATTTTCAGGAGTAGTGATACCGCGGTGAGCGCCACCCGACACCGACTTTCAGGAGGTTGGAGTGACCAGGGCGGCGTCGGGATCAGCGGTGATCTTCTGGGTGTGGGTGTTGAAGTCGAAAAGCTCGGCATAACGGCCCCAGGCGATCGCAGTGTCGAGTTGCATTTGAGCGTCTTGAGGACTGAACCCTTGTCCCAGAATGTCGCGGAAGAAGCCGGCGTCCATGCTCCCGTCGGGACAGTCGCGTAACGCGTTACGAATCGTGCGGACTAATGGTGCGCGGCCAACTTGCTGCGCAAAGATTCGCTTGCCTGCCTGGATGTCGCCCGCGGTGAAATCTTTACCTATGGCAGTGAGTTCCAGGTCGGCGCCCTGCACCCGGACGAAGTCGAGCAAGGCGGCACCGTCTACCAGCGGCAGCAGGTCATTGGCCTCGATGCCGAGGTCACCGGCAATATCGGGGATGTCGGCCCGTCCGCCTTTGCCGCGGACGATTTCCACCAGGCCGGCCAGTCCGCCGACGCTGGCGTAGGGCAACGGGTGGCTGGTAGGGGTAGCCGTAGCCGATTCGACGAGTAGTGTGGCCGGCCCTGTGCCCGTGAGCAATTCGTAGAGTTGGTCGACGAGCGCCTCGAACGTCGGCGAACGGCGGTCGCGGGGGCGCTCCAGTTCGATCGGCAACTCGGCGAGCAACCGGCCCGGGTGGGTGCCCAGGACGACGACTCGGTCGGCCAGCATGATCGCCTCTTCGATGTTATGAGTCACCAGGCAGATCGCCCGGGTGGGGAAGTCATGACCGGTCCACAGCGTCATCAGTTCGTTGCGTAGGTTTTCGCCGGTGAGTACGTCGAGGGCAGAGAAGGGTTCGTCCATCAACAGCAGGTCGGGTTGCAGCACCAGAGCCCGAGCGAAGCCGACGCGTTGTCGCATCCCGCCGGACAGTTCTTTGGGGTAGGCGGATTCGAAACCGTCCAGACCGATAAGGTCGATCGCCTCCAGTGCGCGTTGACGTCGTTCCGCAGGCGCGACTCGGCGCGCCGCCAAGCCCAGTTCGACATTCTTTTGAACGGTCAGCCAGGGCATCAGCGCGAAATTTTGAAACACCATGGCCGCGCTTGGATTCGGGCCAGAGAGTTCCCCGCCGTGATAGTGCGCTGCACCGGTGGTCGGGGCTATCAATCCGGCAATGATACGCAGCAGCGTCGACTTTCCACATCCGGAACGACCCACCAGCGCAACAACTTCACCGGCGCGAACATCGAAGTTGATGTCGTCGAGTACCACCAAGGTGCCGCCGTCGGGCTTGCTGAAGCTTCTGCCGACATGGTCGAGGTGGATGATTACGTCTTCTCGTGTCATCAAAACCTCCATCAAGCATCGCGAATCAGGACAGGGAGAAACGCCGCTCGGCGAGGGCGTAAAGACGCAGCCAGACAGCAACATTCGTCGTGACGACGAAAAAGCTCATGACGATGACGCCGATGAGTAGGCGTGCCGCGTCGCCAACCGCGGTGGCGTGGGTGATGTACGCACCCAACCCGGTAGCGGTCAGTGTAGTGGCGTGGTAGCGAACGACTTCAGCCACGATCGAGGCATTCCATGCCCCGCCGGCGGCGGTGATGCCGCCGGTGACGTAACTGCCGAAGATTCCGGGCAGGATGAGCGTGCGCCACCTGAGCACGGTTGGCAATCGCATGTTGGTCGCGGCGTCGCGCAGCTCGGTGGGGATTGCGCTGGCACCGGCGATGACGTTGAACAGGATGTACCACTGCGTGCCGAGTGCCATCAATAGGATGCCGCCCCAGTTCAAGCTGATGTTGGTGGCGAGCAGCGCGGCGGTGAACAACGGAAACAAGAAGTTCGCCGGGAACGACGCCAGCACCTGTACCACCGGCTGAGCCAGTCGTGTGATTCTGGGATCCAACCCGATCCACACCCCGATCGGTACCCAGATCAAGGTGGACACCACGACAACCACTACGACACGGCCGAACGTGGCCAACCCGAGGAGCATCACACGGCCGACCTCGGCGAAGCCCACGCTGGCGGCGATGTAGTCGGTCACCTGAAGAATCCCGTAACCGAGTGTGACGGTCACGGCGACTGCGAATACCGCATCACCGATGCGGCGACGCAGTTCTGATATCCGCAGCGGATGACCGGTTGTCCCGAACACTGCCATCGCCCGGTCCAGTGGATAGACCAGCCGCCCGAGCGGATGACCGATTGCGCCGGGTAAGCGGGAGCGCCGTAGCACATCCAGTGTGAGGCTGCGGGGCGCTTGAACCGCCGCTGACTCCTCGATCCGGAAGCGCTCCGCCCAGGCGGTAAGTGGCCGCCAAAATAGCGTGTTGACACCGATAACCACGACGATCATCACCGCGATGGCCAGCAGCACCCTTGCCAGGTTTCCCTGGTCGCCGGCGGCGGCGACATAGGCACCGATGCCGGGCAAGGCGAATTTGTGGTTGTTGACGCTCAACGCCTCCGACGCGGTAAGGAAGAACCAACCGCCGCCGAAACTCATCATGCCGTTCCAGACCAGGGGAATCATCCCGCCGGGCAGGTCGACCCGCCAGAACCGCTGCCAGCGTGACACCCGTAGCAGCCGTGACGCCTCGTCGAGAGCCTGCGGTTGGGTGATCAGCGACTGATAGAACGCGAACGTCATATTCCACGCCTGCGAAGTGAAGATGGCGAAGATCGAGGCGCATTCCAAACCCAGCAGTGAGCCGGGAAACAGCGTGATGAACCCGGTGATGGTGACCGCCAGGAACCCTAGTACAGGCACCGACTGCAACACATCCAGCAGCGGAATCAGAACCCTCTCGGCACGCCGTGAGCGCGCCGCGGCGGTGGCGTAGGAGAAGGTAAATACCAGTGACAATCCAAGCGCGGCGAACATCCGCAGCAGCGAGCGCGCAGCGTAATACGGCAACTGGCCAGGGTCTGTGGATACCGCCGTCGGTGCGTTGGTCACCGTCCAGGGCACCGTAGCTCCGCGCCCGACGCGCACCACCAACCACAGCAGGATCACGACGCCGACGAAGACCACCGCGTCGGCGCCTCGACTGCGTGGCCGCCGTGACAAAGTGACTCGGTTGGGAACCGGATGAACCAACGTCATACACACATCACCGCGCGTCTATCTCATTGCTAAAGCAAAGTTTTCGTAAATGAACAGTTAATTGCGCTTGAACACAGGGTTTTTCGCGGCTGGCGTTGTACGGCATGCGACACACACATCGATGCTGGCCGATTCCCGAGCACGCAAATAGGGTCCAGCGCACAGAATTTTGAGGGAATTGTGCCCTAGTCCGCGGCCGACGAGGTTGTGTTTTGTTGTTGGTGTCAAAGGATTGACGAGAGAACAGGTAATCGAGATGGAGCCTCAGGCTCGGCTGCAACTGATGCCTTATCGGCCAGCGTCGGAACATTTCGACGGCACCTGGTGGCCGCGGTCCAAGCGGTTGGTCGAAGAGTTACCCGGTTTGGTGACCTCGGTGTCGGACCGGCTTGGGCAGGTCGTCATGGTGGGCTACCGCCGTGATGGCTGGTCTGAGACCCCGCCACTCACTGAAATCAACGGGCACGCAATCGAGTTGCTGGGTTTTACTAGCGATGAGCCGCCAAGTGTTATCGCGATCGGCGATGAGGGGCATCACATCACCCTGCAAGTAATCCCGCCGGGCACCGGCGAACAGGTTGCCCGACGCGCTCTGGACGAGACGAAACGACGCGCCGACGCCGGCGGCGCCTCCGCCGTAAGTTTAGCGGTTGCAAGATCTGTCGCTGATGTCGCTGACAAGTTGGCCCGCCACGAAGGCCGCGACGACGAGCAGCGTGCCCTCCAAATTGCGCAATGGTGCGGGGAGGCTGCTCGCCAATTTCTCGACGCACCGGTGCAATCCTTCGTTCCGATCCTCGTCGAACATATCGTGCGCAACCGCATGATCGAAACTCGTGGGGAGTCCCGACTCGGTCCCGAACCGCCCGAAATCCCGTCCGGGCAACACGACTCACCGGTGTAGGAGCGCAGCCCGCCACGTTCGCCGACCGGCTGGCGGCATTCGGCGGAGCTAACCGAGCAACTCGCGAGCGTGCGAAAGCAACTGCAGAAGAACAGCTGCCATTGCCTCCAGGCCCGGGTCCGGATGCGTGCGCCGCCGATTGTGCTTGACGATCAATGACCATGTCGCGGTGGACTTGAAGCAGGCCAGCGCCTGGAACCAATCCAGCTCCGGCACTTCGCGTCCCAACTCCTTGCTGTAGACCGCCGTCAGCTCCGACAGCGGCGGGGTTGCGTCGCCGTATCCCGAGGGCCGACGGTAGGTCCTCGGGTCGCAGTTGATCAAGAACCAGCCGGCGTCGACGCGTGGGTCGCCGATCGACCAGATTTCCCAGTCGACGACGGCGGTGATGCGGTCGTCGATGGCCAGTAGGTTGCCCAGCCGAAAGTCGCCGTGCACGATGGCGGCCGGCAGCACCGGCGGAGTGCTGGATTCCAGAGCAGCGGCAACGTCACGCCACCCTGGTGCCAGTGCTGCATCGACGGTTTCCAGCGTGCGCGACCATCGCTCGACCTCGGCGGACGGCCCGATCAGCGGCTCGGACCCCAGGCCCACGGCGCCGGGCTCAATCCGGTGCAGCTGCGCCATGGTGGCTGCGGCGTTCCGAAAGCGCTCAGCGACAACGGCTTCGGTTCCGCAGTCGTCGCTGTCGAACAGCGGCTCGGACGCTGTCCCGTCCACATGGGACATCACGAAGAGCGGCGGCACGTCGGGCGGGTCGCCCGGATCGTCGAAGAGCACCTCCGGAACGGGTACCGGCGTCGTCGCGAGCGTCCGGATGATGCGGGCCTGCCGCAGGACGTCGCGGTGTGCGATCGGCGGCACCCTGGGCGGCGCCACCTTGACGACCACCCGCCGATCCGCGCGTTGCCCGACATAGGTCAGGCTCGATGCGCCGCCGGCCAGCGGCGTCACCGCCGAAACGTCCCGTGACGAAAGTCGCTCAGCAAGCTGGACGAGCAGTGGGTCGCTCAGCGCAACCATCCGATCTCACGCAGGAACGGTTGCGTGTGCGCGATCCGGCCGGTCATCGACTTCGGGTCGCCGGTGCACAGCGTCAGGGCGGTCTGGGTGATGAGCTCGATGTCCTCGGTGTCCGTCTTGGCCAGGTCGAGCGTGCCGGCACCGGGGGTGGCGACCGGGTTGGACGGCGCGGCGGCGTTCACCGCGATCCCGTCGTCATAGAGTTCGGCCGCAAGGCTTTTGGTGAGCCGGTTCAGCGCCGCCTTGACCGTGCCGTAGACCCCGAATCCCGCCGTGCGGTCGAACTCCGAGAACGGCGGGCCCGGCGGCAGATCGCCACCGACCGACGTCACGTTGAGCACCCATCCGCGGCCGCGTTCGCGCATGGCGGGGATGGCCAGTTGGGTCAGGTGCATCGGCGCCAGCACATGCATTTCGATCATCAGCCGCATGCGCCGTTCCGGGAACTCGTCGAGGGGACGGAGAAACGTCACGGCAGCGTTGTTGACCAGAATGTCCGGCGAACCGGCACGTTCGGCCATCTCAGCGAAGAGTCGCTCCCGGTCTTCGGGTTTGGACAAGTCAGCTTGGATGGCGATCGCCGAGCCGCCGGCGGCGGTGATCTCCTCGAGCGTCTGCCGAAGCGATCCGTCGTATTTGGGATCGGGTTCCATGGTGCGCGCGGTGAGCCCGACCGTGGCGCCTTCGGCGGCCAATCGCGCAGCGATCGCCTTCCCCAGGCCGCGGCTGGCGCCGGTGACCAGAGCGACTTTGCTGGCACAGGCTTCTGTCACTTCCGACCCACCTCTCATCGCATCATCGCGTGCGCGAGAACGCCTTCTCCTTGAGAGAGAATCCGGTTTCCCGCTTGCTCGGAGTATAGGCACCACGCCCGGGTCCACCGGGGCGAGTTGCCGCATCCCGGGCGGCCGTCAGATCACGCCTCGACGGCTGATCTCTCTCTGAGCTACGGGCCAGATTGTCTCAGGGACGTACTGAACCTACGTCTAACAAAATCGCAGCTAGAGCGGCCGATTGAGACTGTAATCGTTCCACTAACTGGCTAAACACCCCGAGGGCCGGTTGGCTGGGAGTCTGCTGCCAACCTGAGATTTCTCCAAAAAATATATTGACTATCAATATTACCTCTGAGTAGGGTCCTGGAACGTTACTCACGGGTAATGGACACACGTAAAAGGAGCAAACCTATGAATCGTCGCTTGATCCTTGCCGGTTTATCGGCCACTGGCGGGCTTGTGACCACGGCATTCCTGCAGGCGGCGGTTGCCGTCGCCGACGTCAGCGCTACCGGTGCGGACGCCTTCACCATCGGTAGCTACACCTTCGACCCCTTCACCGTCGGCGCCGGTGGCGCCGACGTCGAGGGCTTCGCTCCCGTTGATCCACTCAGCGGTGCAGCACCGCTGCTGACCCTCGGCGGCGGCACGGCGCTTGGCATCCCTCTCGCCACCCAGGACTTCGAGGTGTTCAACTCCTCAGGCACCGAGTTGGGGAGTATCCAGGGCAACGAGACCGTGACGAGCCTGTTCGGCTTGACCAACGCCGAGTTCACCGTCGCCAGTGACACCCCTGCCGACGGTGGAAGTGCCTCGGACCTGCCGACGGTGGGATCGGTCTACGACGAGTTCAACTTGGGCAACGGGTTCGAGAACCTCTACACCGCCACCCCCGGATCCGACGGCACCGTCACCGACACCCTGGTGACGCCGTTCGGCAACGTCAACTTGGATTCGCTGTTCGGCGACTTCAACGCTGCGGATCCGCTGCAGCCGGGCGACGCCTTCACCGGTCTCGAGGTTGGCAACATCACCGGCGCCGCAGACGCTTTCAGCATCGGCGGCTTCACGCTCGACCCCTACACGTTCGACACCACCACCGGTACCGACGTCGAAGGATTCGCCCCTGTCACCCCGCTCGCCAGTTCTCCGCCGCTGCTGGAGATCGGCGGTGGACAGCTCGATGGCATCCCCTTTGCCTCCCAAGACTTCGATGTCTACAGCGGCACTGGAACTAGCGCCACCGACATCGGGTCCATTACCACCAATGAGGATGTGACGGACCTGTTGGGCTTCACCAACACCGAACTGATCGTTACCAACGCCACCGCAGCCAGCGGGGACACCAGTTCGCAAGCCGCGGACCTGCCGACGGACGGGTCGGTCTACGACGCGTTCAACCTGGGCAACGGGTACGAGAACGTCTACACCGCGATCCCGGGTACGGCTGGCGGGAGTGACACCGTCACCGACACCCTGGTGACGCCGTTCGGCAACGTCAACCTGGACTCACTGTTCGGCGGTATCGATGCCGCAGCGCCTCTGCAGCCAGGAGACGCTTTCACCGGCCTCGAGACAGCCGACATCAGCGGCGCCCCAGACGCGTTCACTATTGGCAGCACCACCTTCGACCCCACCCTCACGGCCGGAGGAGCCGAGGGCTTCACCCCTGTCGACCAACTCATCGGTGCCCCACCGCTGCTGGAGATCGGCGGCGGCACACCGAACCTCTTCGGCGACACGCTCGGACTCGCGCCGCAGGACTTCAACATCTACGACGGCACCGGAGCAAGCGCCACCGAGGTCGGAAGCATTACCGCTAACGAGGATGTGACCGACCTGTTGGGCTTGACCAACACGGAATTCACAGTCACAGATGTCACCGCAGCCAGCGGGGACACCAGTTCGCAAGCCGCGGACCTGCCGACGGTGGGATCGGTGTACGACGCCTTCAACCTCGGCGACGGGATCGAGAATGTCTACACCGCGATCCCGGGCGTCAGTGGCGCGGCCGACACCGTCACCGACACCCTGGTGACGCCGTGGGGCGACCTCAACCTGGACTCGCTGTTCGGTGGTATCGACGCCGCTTCGGCGCTGGACCCGGGCGCTGCCTTCGACGCGGCAACGACTGCGGCCTCGGCTATCGACCCGCTGGCCTTCCTCGGCCTCTGAGGCTCAGCCGGCATCTGATCACCAACACCAGACATCCCAGGCCCTTAGCGGCCTGGGATGTCTGGTGTTGAGGCCGCGGCGCGGTAAGCGTAGGAAGATGCCATGGGTCAACCTGATGAAGCCGGCGCCGTGGAGCGCTATCTGGCGTGCCTGGCCGTCAACGATTGGGACGGCCTGGCAGCCACCATCGCCGACGACGACCTGATCCGGGATGGCCCGTACTGCGACGTCGTCGAAGGCAAGCAGCCGTATCTGAAGTTCCTGCGCGGCGTGTTCGCCGCGCTGAGCGGTTACCGGTTGGACGTGCAGCGGATCTCGCACGCCTCGGATCGGGTTAGCTACGTCGAGCTGAGCGAGACCTTCGACATCGACGGCGTGCCGACCGAGTACCCGGAATGCCTTGTCTTCGAGCGGAATTCGGATGGCCTGATCAACCGGGTCGGCGTGTTCATCAAGCAAGTGAGCACGTGATACTCAGGCGTTGCCGCCGCCCATGACCGCATCCTGGGCTTGGATCATGAAGTTGACCGCTTCGTTGCGGGTCACCGAGGACAGCACCTGTACCGCCGCGCGCATCATGTCGCCGACCATCAAAGTCGGTCCGTTGCTGAGGTTTTCGAACGCCTCGCTGATGACCTGATCGACACCGGCGGCATCCGGCGGCGTCTGGTCTTCTGAGCTGAGCACTCCGCGGCTGTGCTCCAGACGGCGCAGCGCAGGCGTGTCGGTCTTGCCGAGGATGAGACCGAGCACGTCGACACCCTTGTCGTGCAGCTCGCTCCACAGCGCTTCGGCGAACACCATGTCGAACGCCTTGGTGGCGCCGTAGGCCACCATGTTCGGCCCACCCGCGAGCCCGGCGCCCGAGCCGAACAGCACGATGCCGCCGAGGCCTCGCTGCACCATCGCCTGGGCGAAATGATGGCACAGCTGCATCGGCACCACGCAGTTGCGGTGCACCATCGCTTCGGCGGTGGTGATCGGGTTGGCCAGGAACGGCGCGAAGTTGGGGTCGGCTCCGGCGCAGTAGACCAGAAAGCCGATCTCGAGGTCGTCGGTCGCGGCGGCGATGACGGACGCGGCGTCGCTTTCAGCCAGATCGACCGCGAGCACACGGGTTTCGACACCTGTGCGGTCGGCGATGCCGGCAGCGACCTCGTCCAGCAGGGCCCGGCGACGCGCCACCAACGCAACATTGACGCCGCGCTCGGCGAGCCCCTCGGCGAAGGCGGCACCCACTCCGTCGGATGCGCCAGCCACCAACGCCCATGGGCCGTACTTAGCGGCAAACGTCATGAACCACCCACGGCGGCCACTCGCACTTGGACAAACCGGCGACGTGCCACACGCCACCCGTCGTCGCCGCGGGTGAGCTCGTCGTCGTAGAAACCGGCCGCGTTCACACCGGAGTTGCTGTCGCCCACCATGATCAGCGCGTCGACGTAGGTGCGCGCCTCCGCCTTATCGCCGTCGACCGTGATCACCTGATTGGTCAGCCGGTGCATGGTGTGGCCGGCCATCGCGTGCGCCTGCTGCATGAACTCGGTCACCGCGTCGACACCCTGCCAGGAACCGACTTCGCCGTAGTCCAGTTCGCAGTCATCGGTGAAGACGGTGCGGAACAACGGCCAGTCGCGCCGGTCGATCCCGGTCGCGTAGCGCAGCAGGACATCGGTGATGTCCTGGCGGTCTTCTCGTTCGGTCATATGGCGTCTCCGTTCGGGTGGATGACGATTCGCGGTGGACCGTCGGACTTTCGGGCCAGGTCGAGCGCGTCGGGTATCTCATCGAGGCTGATCACCGCACCGACGCTCGGCAGCGGATCCAACCGCCCGGCAGCGATCGCGTCGAGGGTCCCGTACCAGTCCTGTGGGTGTGGGCCGCCGCCGAATTGGATGGTGACGCCCTGACGGGTGGCATCGGTGACGTTCAGCGAATCACCGCTATACCACCCACCGGCGCAATAGATTCGGG
>Ga0335075_10006922_pt1 | contig 17485 bp, 20 predicted proteins | sample Lox_Sample_24_FD_206723 | JGI IMG/M metagenome (GOLD analysis project Ga0335075, IMG submission 206723) | Soil microbial communities from Loxahatchee National Wildlife Refuge, Florida, United States - Lox_Sample_2.4 | ecosystem: Environmental > Terrestrial > Soil > Wetlands | place: USA...
CTCGCCTTTTTGCTCCACTACAAAAATAACTGCCGCGCTTTGGGGTGAGAGGTGGTGGAGCCGTAGCGGGACTCGCATTCCATCCATGAAGGTGAAGATGATGGCCCAGATGCTTACAGAGTCTATCTCAGACCCCTGTATGTCCTCCACACGAAGTTTAACAACAACAGTAATAACTAACAAGTCTCTTAAAATCCAATCTATGCTGCACGATGCGCAAGATTATTATGACTGCGGAGAGCACGATGACAACCGCAAGAGCTATTGTGACCCGACTGTGAAGCCATATCCATGAAGCATTTGGAGAAGAGACATTGTGGAGCTGCGCTTCGCAGAATGCTGATTGGATGGAATGCTAAGTCTTTTAACAAGAATGGATTCACATTATGAAACAACGGTATTTCAAAGGTAAATAGAAATATGGGTGGGGAATGGCAGATATTTAAAGAAAAGAATAATCGATGCGGATCGAGCTCAAAGCACCTTCGGAATCCGCTACCAATCAAATAAGCTTCATTCATGCAAAACATTGGCGTCGCTACTTGGGCTAGACCGACACCAGCAGTGTGAAGTTGTCTCATAAGAGCACATAAAACAATAAAATCTCTGATAGATATCAAGTTGTCCTTTCAAGTTAGAGCACCGCTGGCCTGAGGGTGTTTCGCTCGGAGGACGAGGGAATTGAAATATTTAAATGAACAACGTGATGCAATCCTGATTCCTGTCAAGAATGTATAGTCATAGTAAGTATGGATCTAGTGTGACCGACGAATGCCCATATACTATATCTAAGCTAGATAGATGGGTTGGTACTACTCATACAATATGCCGAAGATATCAATTCCATGATTCCATGCCTGCAAAAATGTCCTTTCCATCCAATCAAGTGAGTATCCCATCAAATGAAGCCTAGAACGCCTCCGCAATGCTGTGCTATTGCTGTGCTATGCGATGCAATGAAACCAAATCGATATTATGTAGTTAATAACGCCGGATCGGCAAAGAATTCAGTTGTATTTTCGGAAGCCTTCCACGCCTAATGTTGGCACTTCCATTAATTTCAAGCCCGGTACGCCTTCTGCCTTTCTCCTTTCCACGAAATTGTTGCACTCCTTAACCACTAGTGCCCACTCCGCAAGAGCTCTCCCCGCATACTTCGCTTCTGCGCCAGCTGCCTGCTTCGCTAGCACCTCAGTCGCCGTGCCCGGGACTTTGCCTACGAGGAAAGCATGGGCAGGAGCGGGAAGGCGTGGAGGGGATAGGCGGCGAGTCTGTGGTGAATCGGCATTGACACTATTCATGCGAGAGTCGTTTTGGTGAGAGGGAGGGGTCCACTCGAGAGAAAACTTGAAGGAGAAGGGTCTGTGGACAGGACTCGAAGCTGTGGATTCAGTAAGGGATGTAGAACTGGCGGATTTGGGTATTATTTGGAGCGGAGGACGCGAACGTGCTGCGGCCGTGGCCTGGCGGGCTTGCTCGAGGGGGGTCATGGTTTTGTGTGATGAAGGTGGAGAGTTAGGATGACCGGTAGTGTCCGGAGTATTAAATGGTATAATTTTGCCAAGGAGACTCCAACGTTTCTTGGGGTTTGCTGAAGGTTCTATAGGGACGTTGAAGTCCGTGGAATTGGAACGAACCAGGCCAGCCAGCGACGAATGGCGCTTGTAGGCAGTTTCCTGTGTTACTGAGGTCGCTTGGACAATGCCATCAAAACCGATGAATAGATTAGCTGTTGGAATCTGGTTGTCATTGCGAATGATCAAGAGACGTCGGCCAGGGGCTGGGTAGCATGGCACGATTGAAGGGGGAATCTGATAGCCCCGTTCGGCGCTTTGCTTCTGGTAGAGGTAGTATGACCAGACAAGTTTGAGACAATCAGAAACCCGGCCGTAAATTTTGCTACAAAATCAGTTAGCCGTCGCTGATAATTCTGTACAACCTAACTCACATATCCAATTGCGAGGCCTCTTCATCGAACCTGCAAGCCCGCCAACAGAGTAGCCGCATATAGTAGGCCCTAATCATCGGACACCAATGCAGATAATATTTCCGGAAGATATCATCAGATAACAGCCAATCAAAGCACATGACTTCCTTTCTTCGCTCATCAGCTACTATTGTATTCCAAGCCTTGAATATGAAAGAAAATAGACGTATTTCGGTCATAGTATTCTCACTCTCGAGCATTTTCCGGCAAACGCTCAACCAAAAAGCCCAGTCTATGTACTCGACGTAGGTATCAAGAGATTTCTGATATCGCATGTAGATTGTCAATGCTTCTTCCATAAAATCACACATGATGAAGCAGGCATTATGATCGAATTGAGAGGTTTTTCTAGCTGCAGCACTAAATGTTCTTGCGAAAGATTCTGCAAAAGATAGCCGAGCATTTGAGAAATCGAGAGGTCGTTCGGCCATAAAATCTCGCAGGAGCATTATAAGGCGGTTCTCCGCCATCAGACGAGTAACGTTGCTGGACGGAGGCAGGGGAAGGGCGGCAGCATTGGCATCAGCACCAGCCAGCACGTCATCGAAGGCTATGGATAGCGCGCTAGCCGCGGCATCATTCGAAGCTTGTCGATGGATTGTAGCGTCTAGAGCAGTTAAAATCTGAGCATGAACTAGAACAAAGCCTGGTGCTCGGGCCTTCTCGACGAGCGGAGCATCTTGCGGCAAAAATTCCTCACATAATATGTGATAATGTTTGCAGAAGACGAAAAAGAGATCGCTGTCACGTCCACACCACCGAGCCGTCCACGGCCCATGCCAGGGTATCTTGGAAGCCCCAATAGGCAAGTTCATTCGTTGTCGGACGAGAGCTGTTGTTGCCTTGGTTGACTTCCAGCCCAGAGAGTGGAGATTGGGAGGGAAATCGGCGACGATTTCGTCAACACCATTACTCCCAGGAAAGCGGCGAACTAAGCCAAACCCATCAATGACTCGTCGAATTGTCTCAGATGGTATAGCCCATATTTTGACGAGGATATCGGCCAATCCAGGACAAAAGAAAAATGCATATGCTGCTGCTTTTCCGCAGAATGTCACTAAGCTTGCTGGTGTACTCCTCAAGGACATTTTATCCACGACCATGGCCATCTGAGAAAGCAGGTTCTGAATGAACATATTGCGGATATTGTGATACACGGATTCAGCAAGAAACTGAGATGCAACAGAATTGAGTGAACCAGATGATCTTGAGCGTGGCAGTGTACGATGCGGATTTCTGTCTGCTTTAGGCGCGAAATACGATGGTGCTAACCGCCATTCAGGCCTTGTCATAATCCCCGTGATAGCTTCAAGGATGACTGGCCTATCAATTCCAGAAATGTATTGGTTGTGATGTCCATTGAGCATTTCGAGCAATCCGATCCACCATTTATTGAAAATGGTTATTCTTTTATCAAGGTCTTCTGGTTGAAGGGTTTTGTTGGATGGATGGTGGGCATAATTTTTCAGAAAAGGAAGAAGGGTCCCCCTGATTACATTCGTCCTCAAAGCACTGGACTTAGCTTGGAACTTTTGATAGTCCGACTCCAGTGCTCGAAACGCTGGCCACAACTCGTCCTTCTTGCGTGTTGTCTCTTTGCCAAAATTGGACAGCTTGTCTTTTGCACCTGATTTTGAGATGGTGGGAATTTCTGTTGATCCAGTAGAGCTTTCTTTGTCGGACAGGCTACCCGGTAGGCTGGCATCTGACGTGTTAGCAGACCCAAGATCTACAACATTCAGGATCCCATTCTGCTGTCCATTTGCCTTTTGTTTCAACGACATTTTTGAAGCCTGTTGCTTCAAAAACTTGGCGACTGGGATATCTGAACTGGACTCTATCGGTTTTGATGGATTGATCATAGACTTGCGAGAACTCGCAGATCGAATGGAGCTAACTGTTGTCGTCTCGTCTTCATCGAATGCATTGCGGCGAATTGGAGAGGGAGATCTCGAGGAAGATATCCAAGACTTCCGTGCAAAGGTAGCAAACGATTCAGGGGCATTTATTGTTTTGTCCGGAGAGCCTTTAAGGACCGGAACAGGCGGAGCGTCTGCAGGAGTTTTGTACTCCGCAGTTTCTTTGCGCTCGGGGGAGCCTTTCACAGCACGCTGTATCCATGACTTTTGCCGGGCCACTAGAGACTTTGTTCTGCCCAATCTCGGTCTTTCATCCTGTGCTTTACCAGCGCTAGCTGTCCCGTTCTCAGATGCCTTGTGGCCGAGCTTATCAGTCCGCCCAGACACTCCTTGAGGCAGACTGCTTGAGAAACATTGTCCGGCATCACTATCAAGCTGGTAGGCAGGGCTTTTGATGGTGGGAAGGGAGGTATAGCTCGCCGAGCGTAGCAGGTCGTCATTCTTCACGGCGGATCGGGAATGCTCGAACTCGAACGATAGGAAGGTTGGAAGATTTGTGGAAGATTGTGACCGTGGGAATGCACTGTTGGTATCTGTAAAGACCGAGGCCATGTTCCCATGTGCCCATGCGGCCGCGGTCCAGCGCCGGGCAGATATTGAAAGAGGATCAGACCGGAGACATGCTGGCGCTTCCCGTGGATGTAAACTGTTGTATTAAGGATTAAATGCACGAGGCTTTTCTCTGGCCGGCAGAGAGATTTGAAATAAATTGTTGTTGTGGTGTTGTCCAAAGAGTCAATGTTGAGGCTGTCAGGAAGCTATGTCGAAATCGCCTAGGTTTTGTGTCGGAGCGGTTGAATGCCTAAATCGGTAACGATTGTGAGCAGTGACAGTGACAGATTATGGATTGAAACGAATGTATGATAGCGAGAAGGAGACAAAGGGTCGTAAGCACAACTAGCAATGTTCTCTTCCACGAGTGAATTATGGAGATAAGAGAAAGGATCAAGAGTGGAATGCGTAGCAAAAGAGGGCTTACGGTACTAGCGTCGGTGATCTTGCAGTGTGCAGTCCGTGGTTCGCTGGGTGGCCCAACGCGAAAAACGACTGGCCGTTTACCAATAGAGGCTGACGGAGGATGACCAACGCCACATAAGAATATTGAAACTGGACGAACTGGTGCTGGCCATGCAATTCCTGCCTAACTACTTTGCCCCGTTTTCTCCGGAGACTTCGGCAATTGCTTTCCTTGTTGATGGAGATGATTTATTTATACCCTGCAATTTCTATTGGACCAGATATTCCCACTCTGGAAGGCCTCCTCTGGAAGAGCATGGCATTTACTACGCCTATCCCATCCGGTCCAAGGTACAACTCATCAAACAAGTATCCGAGCTTGAACAACATCGGCTAAGGACAGAAAGGCGCATGCAAACCTCCCGCCACCCTAGTCCAATAGTGGGCAATGAGCTCATCGGGTGGCTGTGTGAATTTATGGATCAGGGGCTACGCCGTACATGTTGTGCACAAAGAGCGGAAAGGGGGGTGGGGGAAATACATACTCGATAGATATCGACAAATTTAATGTCTTTTCTCATAAAGTGCATTGCCAGAAATCCTCAACGAGCATCAATCACGAATGAGAGGCTCTTCATGTGTCAGATGCTTTGACTAACTCATTCAGGCTTGCAAGGTCGGTTTCAGCAGCAGCGAGGTGCAAGGTTTTGACAATTTTTCAATTTACGCAAGGCCAAGGCGAAAGGCGGTTGATCCCCACGCTAAGAATCCCGGGTAATTGCCGGACCGGGAATTTGAGATTCTACCTCTGTGGGTGAGGAGGACTAGTTCTCAATGCGGTAAGGCAACTTTGGATATCGAAACCGTTTGCCCCTCCCAACTTCAACATCACATGTAAACATCCTTCAACAACCCTTCACTTGACCCTATTCTGCGATCCTATCACGCGGCTGAGAGGCTACTCGGTGCCCACTGGTACCTGCTCCAGAACGCTCACTGATGATCCGTGAGGCCATTCCCTAATCTCTTCGCGTGCAATCCTCCTGCCCATCATGGACAACCTTCCGCCCGAACTGTTGAGGGGTATTCTACTCTCATGCGTGCATCTTTCACGTTCTGAGAAGAATGCCCTCCTTCCATTACGCCTGGTCAACAAAAGATTCGATTTCATACTGCGCGAATACATGTTCAAGACTGTCCAGCTGGATTTCTCCCGCTTTGCTAGAGGGGAGACAGCTCCGCAGATGAGCAGTTTAGCAGACATTGGCCACCTTTGCCAGTCACTATACTGCGACATGATGGTGATTAGAGATGAAGGTACGCTTCGTCTTGCTACTTACCCCTGCTGCACGGTTCTGTTGCTCCTGTACTAGTTCTATTGCGAAATGCCGAACAGCAAGCGGCTTGCCCGCTGCTTCAACTATGTTGATCGAGACATGCTAACTTAAGCATCTATATAGAGGAAATTTCTCGACTCTTCCAAGTCTTCAATAGCATCATTGGGAAGGTTCCGGAGATGACGACACTTCTCGATTCTCTGCGTCAATATTGCATGAGTGAAAAGACCTTCGATGAAACAGACTTCCGACGCGTCATGGAGGGAGTTCTTCGAGTGACACCAAACTTGACTCGTCTCAAGCTAAATCTTCCATTCCAAGTAATAGGTCGCGCAAGTCGCACAGCTACGCTTCTCTTAGCAACCACCTTCGCTTGCTTCGCGAGACGTCCTACCGAATTCAGATCTCTTGAAACACTAGTCCTCGATCATGTTAGTGACTCCACTATCCTTGATATCTGTCAAAACCCTATAGATCTTGGCAATGCCCTGCATGCCTTTAAATACTTGAAAAATCTTGTTATATCAATCAAACGCCAAGAGTCCAGCACTCCTTTAATGAATATCTTTACCAATCGTCTTTGGCTCTTGATAAGTGAGGCTGAACATCTCGAGAGCTTGTGCATCACAGGGTGGAATGTTAAGACGAGTGGGCCAAGTAGGCGTCGCAGAGCTAGGGTCGATTTGAATGACTGGATGATGAAGTCTTTGCCTTATGCTGAACTGGACAGCAAGAGATGTTTGAAGCATCTACGCTTCCTTGAGCTCAGACGTATCGATATCGACCCTATCGCGCTCGAGAGGCTCATCGAACAGAACTCCACCTCATTGAAAGAGCTATACTTGAATGACGTCTATCTTAAGGTCTTTGAGTCGCCGGAACGGCATACAACCGCCCTTTGGATTGGACATGGTAGTGCAGGACCGAAGCCACAGGGAAGCTGCTGGCTGGCAGATAATCTGAGAAACATGGAGTCACTCAATCTTGATGTGTTGAGAGTTGCAGGCCTTGGTTACAATGATTTTGACCCTAGCGCCGATATGCAGCCAAAGGATTATGACTTCGAGGATCCTTCGGGCCTTGATCGCCCATTTGAGCAGCGTTTCGTGGAAGCAGTTCTTGGCCGTTTACCACATTCCCCAAAATCAATTACGGCCATGGCTACCGCGACTGCCTGTCCCAGACATATGAGCAGCTGGCGTCCGTCTCGTTTTCATCTCATGAGCCAGATGATCGGAAGAAATAACTTTACTGGGACACAATTGGCCCATTCTCTTGATCTAGCCTATCCGACCACTTCTTCTCTCCCTTCGTCATCAGGTCGACAACGCGAGAATCCAGTCCGGAAGGTCGATTATGACGTTGAGACCTTTCAACGGTTCCATAACACAACTTCTCACTGGAAATGCTCTATCGACGGACTCTTCTACAACCACAACGAGAAGGCTCTAGTCGAGCTTCAAAAAATCATCAGTGTTGCGGATCGGGGCATGGCACTCTTATCTGAGGAGATCAGCAGGATCCACTCCTTGACACGGATTCCCGGAGGAGGGGAGGCTGTAGGGGACCAGAGTTGACGTCTACAGTTTTATAGATTCATCATGTGGAATATCGGATTCCATTCACGTGAGGAGGTGCTGGAGGCTACACTAATAGACTAATTCTGAGCAGGCAGTCTAGCTCTATTAATTTTGTACATTTTTACTTCCAACAGGGAAGACCGCTGCATGCTGCAGTCTATAATGCATGGGAATGGTGCAAGTTCTGAGCGTTAGCGGTGACTTATTGATACTCACAGCTATATGACTAGATAGGGACCTCATATTGCACTAAGAGAATCAAGCCTGATTTTGCCAGCATTGCGCCACGTGACGCATGTTCTACATATATTCCCGAGTCCTTAAGAGCTGAATATTGTAAAGCCATGACCCGTCTCGAAAACCGTACCGCCTACTGCGTTACATGTGGCGGTCCCATTTTTGCAGGTCAGCTGTTGACACCAATTTCATTCTTACTAACCAGCCAAGGACGTCGGCGACAAAGAACCGCCATGGCTCTGGATCTCAGTCCTAATCACTCCTCAGCTCATCCGGATGACGGCCCCATCCTGGAGATTGCAGCTATCAATGCAGGATGGCCAATCCTCAGGTCTGTACTAGGAGATGGAGCGACTTATATATACCGGACTTGCGATCGGGGGTTTCACTCTGTGTGGGGGTTTTTCCTTGTATACTACCCTCTTCATTCGGAATGCTTAACAATTGCAAAGCGTGTGATTGATTACAATCTCAACTATGGAACTCAAGGTGTGACTTCTATGGAAGAGCTTTTGAAACTCTACCGGCAGAGACATCTCGATACGAAACTCGACAGCGAGCGGCGCCCTTTACCGCCGCGTTGTGCACTTTACGAGCCACATGGTGCTGTGGGGTGGCAAGAGAATGCATAGGACCCCTTGGAGGATTTGGGAGAAGTAAAGTCTTACCAGAATTTTGGATTAGATATGGAAATTAGCTAATCAGATCTCCACAGCGGCAATTCGAAGCATGTCCCTTCCCTCTACCACAGCTCACGCACGCTATTCTATCATATCTGCCCAACTACCTCTTCTCAGAGATAGATGCAAATATTATTACCTCATTTTCATCCCCATCTCAATCGTCACCTCCATTCGTAGCTCAAACCTCACCGATGATCCGCATGCCACCGGAGATCATCTCCCTAATCTTTCACCACCTGTCGTCTCCTTCTGCCTGCGACATGGCGCTCATCACTGTTTGTCGGTAGCCTATTCCCTTGGCTGTGGGATCTTGACGAGCACGTACTGGACGCTTTATGGTGCTGAAAATTCATAGGACTGGGAATTGCTGGTCGGGCAGCTTGCTCAGATCAACATCTTCGAGGATGGAGAATTCATGACGGGGATGATGCCGGGATTGAGGAATAGGAGAAGGATTTGGAGATGTGTGGAGGAGAGCCGGATGGGTAATATTGGTGATATGGTGAAGGAGAAGGTGAAGGGAGGGTAGGTAAGGGAGATAGGTGATGATATGAGGGTTGATGTGACTCTAGATGTCAGGCAGAGCCGCAATGGTAACTTTCTAATATCGGTATAGGGAAGTGCCGCGCGGCAATTTATCTTACAAGGTCTTATCCTAGGAATACCTACGGAGATGGATGGTTTGTATGAATCGGGAGTTCGAATCAGTACCGAGTGGAGCCTCGTGCATCCATTTTCCTGGCCACTATCACCGCCCTGGGGTATTTTCGTGCAGCGACTAAGGCAGGCTCCGTTGGCTCTCCGCTGTGGAACGAGAGAGCATAATCTGGATAATTCATGAGTCTGGAAAAAGTAGAAGTGGAAATGGTATCTCGTACAACATACTTTATACTCTGCAGAATATTACCCGCCCATTTTCCCGAGACCAGGATGTTTGGAAGAATATATTTCGTGCAGAGCATGGATGGCTGACGGGACCCAAAGATCTGGTTTAATATACATCCGTCCGTATTGATATGCGGGGGTACCCTCGTACGTTGCGTAGAGCTGGAACCGGCACTGAAAAGATGAGGTTCAATCTTCTACTTCGGGACGACAATAAATGCAAATATGGTCATCCCGGAGTATTCTCCAACCTGGTCTAGCCTACAGACCTACGTACTGTGGAAATGACATACATATATACCTACATTATTGAATATGTCTTGAAGACCTGGGTCCACCTGAAAACATGTACCCGAGGCTCATCCGACCTTCCCAACCGGCAGGTGGACACCCCGACATTACGGCTTTCATACGGTGGCCAAGGTTTACCTTCTCGGTATGAACAGTGATGATCTCCCATCCGCGGGTTATTTACGGAGATCCCCCACGCGATTAACAGGATGTTGTCGGGCATATCGCAACACAAGATCCAAAAATAAGCCTGTCGGCGCGCTGATCTTACCTCGCCTACCCCTGTCATCTCTGATTTTCGAGCCCCTCGGCAGGCACCTGAGAGCTAGCATGGCTTGCTTGCATCCGCCAGAATGGGACACCCTGCAGAGTAACTGGCCACAAGCAACCAGACTACGCGGAACGATGCATAATGTAGCACGTATCAGATGCCCCGTGTATGCAGCATCTGGTAGGGTTATGCTCTGTAGATTGGGTTGCATCTTTGCCTCTGCCAAGGTCCCGGTACATGTCAAATACAGGTAGCACGGCTACGGCCAAGGCGAAGGCCCAGCTGTCTCCCAAACTTAAAGAGCCTTGCGGCCTCCATCGTGGATTTGGTGCTGGCGAGGACACGGCAACAGCAACGGCAGCGGCAACGTGCAAAGAATACCAAAGGGTACCACGAGAGCTGTGGCTGAGTGAAGTGCGCACGAACATCCTGATGGATTCTCCGCGTCAGCCGTCACGACGCTTGGAATTGCCGTGACAGCTGTCGGATCTTGGTCTTCCTTCTCATCGCCCGGATCCGTCGCGTCGCCTTATGGGAATGGCCACATATCGCCCACTACGGTCGTCACTATTGGCGACGCCTATTGAGGCTTCATCGACGTCAGTTAAGGCTTCGTGCACGAGCAGCAAGAGTGATAGTGATCATCATAATAATGGAGCACTGTGAGTTCATAATTTCGATTTCGTCGGAGGCTAAGTCTTAGAGCCCGAGACTTTAATTTCCCATGGTGCCGCCGCCCTTCTAGCGTAAGCGCATCCTTAACAATACAGGGCGCTACTCCTCATTCTGCAATTCGACCTCACTGGTCCCGCTGCAGAATCCAGGCATCCTCAGCCACAAACCGTGCTGCCAATTTCTTTGTGTGCTATGAGATACATACTTGCATACTTACGCAGCGCTGACAAGTCATGTCATCCCCAGCAGGCAAGCGTCTACGGAGAGCCGTGTGCCGTACCGCTCGTCCCTCCCTCTCAACTCCTCCCCCTCATCCTCTTTTCCTGATGATGTCGATGCTGTGCGAGACAACTACAGGTTTCGCGCCTCATTGCCTGTCCAGTTCGTACCCCAGGGATACTGGGACTTTATGGATTCCCCGAGAGCGCTGAAGGCAAGGCAGAACAGCCTTGCCAGCACCGTAACCGATCGGAGTTCCTTCGAATCACGATACCAGCGCAGTCTGAGCTATGAAACCGTCGGATCGAGTGCCCGTACCTCGATAGACTCAGGATATATTAAGACGCAACAACCAGACGTACCATTGAGGGCAACATCATGGAACGGAGGTAATCACAGCGAATATGTCCCGCCAAGACCAACGCTGTTGAGGCCACAGAAGCTGACTCCCCACATACCAAAGTTGAAGAATACTCCAGGAGAAGCTTTCAGGAAGCTTCCCAAGGAGATCCTGATGGTCATCGTAGACCAATTAAGAATCCTTCATCTGGAGGGAGTAGTTGGTAGTGAGACCTGTGCAACATGCTGGATGAGAGATCTCTGTAATCTTTCATTGACAAGTCGAAAATGGGCAGCAGCTGCAAGGCCGAAGCTATATGAAATTATACATCTGGTTGGCCAAGACTCGGTGTCACATATCAAGAAGAAATTCAAGATGAAAGCTGGAAGTCGGTTGAAACTTCTTCGACGGACACTCAGAGGGAACAGTATGTTAGCAAAGCACGTCAGAGATTTAAAGGTACCGGACTTAGATCCGTCGGCATCGAAGAAAGAGCAAGAGAATTATCTGGATGTCGTGGCTTCCATAATTATGTCATGTCCAAACTTCGAACGACTTCTTGGATTGTATCCAACTTACAACCACGAATTTTCACGTCTTGTTCACGCCCTCTCAACACGGACTAGACTTGTCGAACATGTCTGGAACATCGTGGCTAGTCCTAATCAGCGTCATTATCACCTGTCCGATGAGGACTCACCATCGTTATACACCCTTGTCAATGGGCCGCTCAACTCTGAAGAGGCTACCTATTTTTTATCAACTCACGATTACTGGTCTAACTTGACAACTATTGTCTTTCACTGCAGCCCTGGCAGCGTTCTTGATTCGCCTCTTTTATTGCGAACTCTTAGGAAACTTCCTTCCCTTCAAGACCTCGCCCTCTCAGCGATTCCCAAGGTTCCAAGCAACCTCCTTTCGACGCTCCCGCCTTTAAAATCTCTTTACCTGGCACAACTCCCAAATTTAAGCCTCCATGATCTCTCAACGTTTGCGACCTGCTCATCTGCTCAAAGTCTCATATCTCTCACCTTAATCGACGTCAATCTCAGCTCACTTCCCACCTTAGCCCGCTTACTATCGAACATGATTTCACTCAAGAAATTCAGTATCAAACAAGACTTGTCACCAACCCTCCCAATCGGAACCTCCATCTTCCTACACCCCTACCTTGCCTCCAACTCCCTCAAATACCTGAGCTGGGACATCCTCGTCCCCAACGAAGAAGACCATCTCGGGGACGCAACAAGAATATTAGGCAAAGCTATCCGCGCAAACGGTTTCCCCGCTCTCCGCACCCTTAAAGCCCCCTGTGACTACGATGGCCTCCTGCAGTCCCTCTGCCGCCCTGCCGAGCGCATCGCCTCCTCGTACGAGACCGGCGCTTGGAAAGGCTCCTCTCCGGGCACTTTAATGGAGTTGATTGACGAGCGTCGCAAAGACTCCGGCGTCGATGTCAGTGCTGACAGTGGCTACGGCTCCAGCACCATGTCCGGCTACGAATATACGCGCAGTCTCCGCTCTTCGCGGCTCGCTGCTCAACAGCGCATCGAAGCCGCGAGATCTAGACCGAAAATTCAAGTTGTGGCTGAGGACTGGACCGATTGGCAAACTGGAAACATTGTCACCACAGCGCGCTATGAGTTCGGCGCCTACATTGGTATGGTCAGCAGCAAGATTCACTATTCCCTGGCTCCAGACTTGGAAGGCAGGGACGAAACAGGTGTGGTTGTTGAAGATTTGCTGGATAGTGGGGAAATGAAAACAGATACTCTAGCAGGTAGGAGAGGGGTTTGTGATGGCAGATGGAATATGGTGAGATCTGAAGCCGGGAAGGCCACTACGGGGTGGGAGCATCGGGAGAGGATTAGGTGGAAGCCTTTGGAGGTGCGGAGGCTGTTTTGAGATGGGCCTATGTGTTACTATGTTACATCATCATGAAAAATTCCGAGCGAGCGAGCGATAGATACATCTATTTAATTTACTTTTTAAATCGCCCATTTGCTTAAGTCGAGATGTCCCCTTTCCTGCTTCTGCACCTTTGTAAAGCGGGTGAGAGACGAAAAGGGACAGTCCTCGACATATTCCTCGCCCCGAGTCAGTGCCTATGTCAATGAGATGCATGGACTGGATCTCGGCCGAAAAGGCAGTCTAGTAAGAGCAAGGACGAGAGCAAGAGCAAGACGGTCAAGAAAACGATCTAATTCGAGTCATGGCTTGGGTCCTGGTACGTTAACCGAAAGGCTCTGGTAGCTCTGTTTGTGTTTGTGTTTGTGTTTGAGTTTAGTTTGAGATGAACTTTCCTGTCGTCGAGGAGAACGCTCTTGTTTGTGGGGCTAGTTAGCTGTCACTTTGGCAGGATCCTGTCGCCTTTCGAACCTTTTGTTGGCGTGGTGAGGCGTTGGCGCACCAATGCATTGTCTGATGGATGGGACCTCAGGAATATATTACCGAGGCCTGCCATGTTTTGCAGCCAGGTCATGTGTAATTCGGATATATTTGTGGTGGGGTTTCGTGGTCCGTTTATAAAAATCACATGGTTCTGGGCGATAGTTTTTCCAGTACCGGGAATGTTGTTGTATTTAGCTAGCTCGTAGACTACCTTCGAGCATCATCTACAAGTTACCCTTTACTGGTCGTATGGGTCGGTCAGATTGTTTTTAAGGGAGGTTTACGAACGGAAATTGCTTTTACGGACATAGAATACAGTCTTTTTCTTACGTGTGTTTTGGGCATTGCGCTGAGCGTTGCTTCCATCCCTATTGCCAGCTATTCCGTGGCTTCGAGCTTGTACGTAGCCCTACTTGTTGCCCTGACGATCGTGCACTTCGACGGCACATCCATTCATTCCCTCCACACTAGGAACTTCCCACTATAGTGGAGAAAGGTTTTTAGGTTTTATATATCTATGTAGTCTGTTGATTTTAGTAGGATTTGGGTCGTCGACTGGTCTCTAGAAGGCCGTAAGCTACCCAAGTGCAACTTCTTGTGAAGCATCTAAAGTTAGTTGTTAAGTGGATAGCATAAGCGTGGCATTCTTACACGAAGAAACAGCTATGTAAAAAAAAAATGCAGTGCATTTCGAAGTTTGAGAAAGCGATACAAGGGACTCGAAATCATCAACTACATATTGCCCTGTGATATTCCTTGTCTCGCTCACAGTGTGCCTGCGACTTCGGCTGTGTTCCCGATATAAGGGTTAACTAGGTCTGGTTGAGAAAAGTTAAGTTCAGCGGCAGCGGCATCATCCTGTTCTATAAAACTATCGAAATCAAATGGTTCCATTTGGCCTAGGAGGTCGCGGAGAGGTATCGGTGGGGCGGGTCGGAAAATTGAGTTGTTATCGCTTTCAGGTATATGTGTCGCTGATAGAGGCCAAACTGGAGAGCTGGTGTTTGCTGTGGACGACGCGGCTTGTTCGTTCGATTCATCTCCAATAGGCTCATCTGAGTTATCGGCTACTCCAGTTGCCTCCGCTACACGCTTGGAGGCACTTCTCAACGATGGCGTCTCCTGATATTCTTCCCGCTGTGGAGCTTGGGAAGAGCGACCAGTGGACGTATTACTTGCATTGGTCGTTGGCGGTGTCAAATCCTCAGGTGTCGGTGGGATGATAATAGCAGAGTTGTGAGTCGAGAACTGATTATTGAAAGCTCCATGCAGGCGTTGCACCATCCGATTGACGTCGAGAGGACCTGGCGACCGTGCCTCCCGTTCGATTATTGCAAAGACTTCTCTTCTTAATTCAGCGATTTCTCGGGAGTAGTGGACGTAATCTTGAGCAACATTAGCATCTAAACATATATGGTAAATTGGACTCCTTACATGCGCTTGGAATTACTTGGTCTTCTAGGAAGCATATCTTGTAGATGGTTTCCCACCGCTCTTGATCAGACTTGCTCCGTCTATCACGAGGTTTCAGGAGTTTCTTTTGTTCGGAAGTAAGGCCTTCGATTTGTTGCGATGGTTTCACGTCACAAGCAGGAGACATCCTTCGATGGTTCGTAAGATCATCTTCTTCCTTGAAGGTAGCATAGCATCGGTCACAATATTTCGGAGAATGGCACTTATAGATATGATCCCTAAAAATTTGTCAGCTAAGATTAAATTGGAGGAACATAACACCCTGACTTGACCCGGTGGACTTGATCAAAGCCTGGACTTCTAGCGCATTTCCTGAAGTCACCAAACTCAGTCTCAACACAATATCGATGAGGCTCCCTCTGGTAATATGGGCAAGCCCACTTTTGACGACTTCTGGCGTCAATTTCTCCATGAAGCTTTTGTCTTTTTCGTCTATTATTATCAGCATCCTGGCCAGGCAACTCCTTATCATCGTCACCTAGAGTTCTCTTCCGACCGCCATTGCTGGACTGTGTATGCTCCGGAGCACTTCCAGCTTGAGAGGCGTCAGAAGGTACTGGAGGTGTACCGCCATCAGCTGCGCATTGAAATATAGCCATTGTGCTCATCCATGAATCGACCAATGCCATGAAGGTAGTATATAATCGGCTCACTGCATTCCATGGCAGATCATTTATGAGCAAAGCATGCATACACATGGCGGTCAAGTCCAGAGTAACTTGACCTTGATTTAAAGGTTCGATATCAATGTCATTATCCTCCTGATATAACAGAAAGTCTGCCTCTGCACATTCATCGTCTGTGACATCGCTTTCGAGTGAGCCAACAGAGTTACTTTCAGAGCTAGAAACAGATCTCTCGCTCTGAAGTAGCCACGAACTAGGACTTATGTGAGTGGCGTAATCTTGCATGATACTTAGTATTGAAAGGCATAGCTTACGCTATAAGAGGATACTTGGGTATTTGCTCAGTTGATAGGCGGCATTCTTCCAATAAAAGCCGACTTCTACCAGTAGGACGGCAACTAGGAGGGGTTTTAGGAGGATCAGAGTGCGGAGTGCAATCTTCTGTTGTCGGCAGAATCGCAGTCTGTTGAGCCACTTGAGACAAGTCATGCTCAAATTTTAGAGCTGCAATTGTAGGCGTCGGATGCGATGAAATTGCTGAGTATTGAATAGTGTCTTCCCAAAATTCGCCGAAAAATTCTTCGAAGGGCGTGGGTTCAATAGTTACCAGAGAGGTGCTTCTTGAAGATGCTGTCATTGACAACGAAGGCACAGATTGGTTTGACAACGGTGAGCCTTGGTATGACGACGGTGGAATGGATCCACCAAAATTATAGACGGCATGGCTTTTCGGCAGGTTACGAGGTGAATTTAAAATAGCCCCAAGAGATATTATCGACTTGTTCAGTTGCTGAATTGTTTTCTCGGGCCCTACGGTCCCTGCCGGAGTCGGGCTTGGTGTGCGGTCTATTGATAATGAGTTAACTCGGCTCAGAGCCGTCCTATGACGTTGAAACAATATAAAGACTTAGATATGATCAAAGAAAATAGAAACTTACAGGGATCCTTCGTAAAAGGCGAAGGAGACACTCCTGCCATCCTCAAAGGTGGACGAGTACACAATTATGCGGTGCAACTGAGGGAAATGCAGATAGTGGGACGAGCCGGGCGACTTAAAGGCCTAGTTCATACGATTCTCGACGATCTGCCCGAAGACGATTGACTCAAGAGGTAGCGGGACGTTTATGTTCAAGAACTCGAGTCTCTGGCACTTAAATGCGGAGGCCTTTACTTATATATTCGCAGCCTTATCCCACGTTAGCCTTATGCACAAACTCGCGTTAAGACATTCTGTGGCGTTAGTTTCCAAGCGACTACCAGAATCGTCAGAAATGCTCACAAGGTGAAAAGTGGTAGAAAATAGTTTCCTCTACTGTTTTAAAGATAATTGACTGCATGCTGTATTCAGAAGACTTTGCATTTTGTCTTTTCCCCTTAAATAACTCAGAGTGCTTTTTGACTATAAGGCTTAATCTTTGGCAAAATTGATTCTAGGTTACCTCTTGAATGATCCTTTGAGCATTAAGGCTTAGCTTTGTTTCGGTCTTCATCAGCCTGCCACAAGTAATTAGCACTGATGCAGGTTATACTACTATGGGACCTTCAACTTAGGCTACATCGACTTACCAAATTCTCTGTAATAGTTTCCAAAGGCCAATCAACCCGTACACATTT
>Ga0335075_10006923_pt1 | contig 17485 bp, 7 predicted proteins | sample Lox_Sample_24_FD_206723 | JGI IMG/M metagenome (GOLD analysis project Ga0335075, IMG submission 206723) | Soil microbial communities from Loxahatchee National Wildlife Refuge, Florida, United States - Lox_Sample_2.4 | ecosystem: Environmental > Terrestrial > Soil > Wetlands | place: USA: Florida...
CGGGATCAGAGCGGTCGAGCGCGTCATCGATCGTGTTCAGCACGCAAGCCACCAAAGGGTGCCGGTCGGTGTCTTCGATCGCGGCGGCGACGTCATCGGCGATCGCGTACCCAGGCCGCGCGGAGTCGAGCGGCCTCTTATGGAAGAGCAGCGCGCTGGGCAGGCCGCGTGCCCGCGTAACCATTTCGAACCCGGTCCGCTCAGCGCCCTGGTCGCCAATGCTCAGTCGGCCACTGAGCAGGGACGTCCGGCTAACCTCGGTGAGCGTGGGCAGGACAGCCAGCGCGACGGCACGGCGCCGCTGCTCGGGTAGCAGCGCCTCGGCCCAGTCGTCCCTGGTCCGGGCCAGGATGCTGGCCATCACTTCGACACCGACGCCCGCGCTCATGCCATCGAGGACGAGCAGCAACGTGGGCGTCTTCCCCGCGAGCGGAAGAATGGTTCGTGGCAGCAGGTCCTCGATGTGCAGGACGTCGGCGTGAGCCCTGGTCGGGTCGTTGCAGGTATGGGCAGCGAGCCCGGCGGCGAACGTTTCATCGTGCGCCGCCCGCCTGCGCCATACGACAGACAGCAGGGGAGAGATTCCCGCGCTGAGGGCTGGATCGCTCACCCCGGCGGCCACATCGTTGATCGCCGAATCCACCCATGCGTCGTGATCGCCGTGACGGCGCAGCAGGGCCGACAGCGTGCCGCCTGGCGGCGGCGGTGATCCAAGCCAGCGATCGAGCCGCACTGCGGCGTGGAAGACCGCAACACGATCGTCCGCTTCCGCGAGATGATGCGCCGCGACATACGCCCATGCCTCCTCGACCTGCTGCAGCGACTCAGCCGAGACGAGAGGCCGGTCCACATCGCCCCTGTCATGCATGGCGTTGGCCGTCGAGTTGCGTAGCCTAGCGGTGAGTGTGGCAAGTCGGCGGGTCAGCCCCGTGGGCAGCAGGTCGGAGGCGTCGGCGAGCCCGTCGCCGTGCACCGTGGCCAGCAGCTGGTCAGCCCGGGCGAGCAGCCGTCCGGCATCCGCTCTGGTCGCAGGTGCCTGGTCCATCGTGGTGATGACAGCGGCCGCTTCGGCGGCCCACGTCCGCAGAGCCTCGGTGTCGGGCACGGTGCCGCCGAGCCGGACCTCTAGCCGTATCAGCGCCTCCCGTGCGATCCTCGGCACGTCGGTGCCGATCTCGGGTGACTCTGTCATGAGGAAACCGTCGCGTGCCTGCCCAAGTAGTCCGACGATCAATCCGAGCGGGACGGCGTCACGTGCCTCACCGCCGCGCAGCAGGTGACGGATCGCAGAGCCGACCGCGCCGGCATGCCCTGCGGCCCAGTCGAGAACCGCGTCCGTGAGCGCATTGCCGGACAGTGCGCGAAGGTCGGCTATCCGCGTCGCGAGGGCGGGATCGGACGTCCAAGCCAGGACACTGGCGAGGTCGACTACCGAATCCGTGAGTCCGAGCTGGATGGCGGCGACAGAGCCGAGTGCGTGCTCGCGGGTGAGCACACCGCCTGGTGCCGGCTGCCAGCCAGCGGACGGGGTGGCTGCGAGGAGCCCGGTGGCGACCTCGCGGTCGCTGGGCAGGCCAGTCAGCGTGGGATCGATGCCAGAGGCGGCGAAGCGGTCCCGAACACCAGCCCACGGGTCTGGGGTGCGAAGTCGGAAGCCCACCAGGTGGCTGAGCAGGCCGGTGCCGAGGTCATCGTCGGTACGGTCGGTGAGCACCACCGTCCACTGGCCCGGTTCGTGGCTGAGCACGGCTTCCCGCACGGCGAGCGCCGACACGCACAGTTCGATACGTACGGGCACGTTTTGATGAGTGAACGTGCGCGGACCCGACCATTCCGGGCTGGCGCGCACGCCGAGCACGGATGGCGGGTATTTCTTGCGCCGAGCCTCGTCCAGCAATGAGCGCAGCACGGGGATGCTGGCGCGCGCGGTCATGGCGGTTGTCACTCCAAGACCCGCCACTCGACGATCACGTCTTCTTCGGCGTGTTCGTGTAGGAACTGGTCGAGTTCAGTTATTAGCGCAATGTTAGGGGTTCCCTGGACCCGGGTCTTGCTGCCGCTCGACGCTGCGGGGCGCTGCGGTCCCGGCCCCGGTCCGGGAGGCGGCGGGGGTGGGGGTGGAGTCGGCTGGCCGGCGGCGAGCCAGTCGAAGATGGCGTCATCGGTTTCACGGAGTACGCGCGGCAGCGACTGGGCGATCTCGTCCGCATCTAGCGCGTCCCTGACTCCGTTGAGGATGTGAGCGGCGGCCTGGCCACGCGCTTCGCTCGGACGCTCGGCCGCAGTACGTAGTGGTGCGAGCCGGTCCCACGAGAAGGCACGGAGCGCTCCCGTCACTGCCCCGGCCGTGCGGAGCGAACTCGCAATCGCCGCTTCTGTCCCAGGCAACTGAGTCTCAGCGAGCGTCTCTACTAGTCGCACCCGGTTCCCTGCGGCCGCCGCACGCTCCAGGTCCTCGGTCAGCGACGCTGCCGCTCGCGCCGTTGCGAGCCTACGCGCTCCGCCTTCTGGTAGGCCCAGCTGCCGGTATGCCCGCTCAAGCTGGGGGACAAGTTCACCGGCCGAGCCGAGGAGCGGCTCGACGTGATCGCGCACCTTAGTCATCAGCTCGGTGACAGCGGTGGTGTTGAGGTAAGGGTTCACGCGCAGGCCAAACAGTGACTCGGCGCGCGATGTGGCTTTAGCCCAGTCGTTAGGGGTTGGCATCGGTTCTGGGCGGAGTTCCATCGCCGACTGCAACGCCCCTGGCCGCGGCGGCGGAACCGGCGCGCCGTGCAGGTACCACGCCCGCTGTCGCAGCGCCGCCCAGGCGAGGATCACGAGGTCGGCGACTTCGTTCCGCAGCCCCATGGCGGGCCTGATCGCGTCAATCCAGTCACGCAGCCGCCCCACTGTCACGGTGTCCTGCGGCTGCAGGCCATCGCGCGCTAGGCCGCGCTCGAACGCCGCACCCCACGGCGTGAACCGGTCGTCGCCAAAAAGGAAATGTGTCTCGGCGGCGTAGCCCACGCCGAGCGGGTTGGCGACTCGCCGGACAGCCTGGATATCACCTTCCAGCTTCACCCGGCCGTCCGGGTCGGCGACGGCTCGTTCCACGTGCGAGTAGACCGCTAGCAAGTCCCTGACGGAGACCTCGATTCCGGGCGGCTCGAACCTTGGGTGTGCAGGATACGTGGCGGTGAACGCCTGGTCTACAAGGTTGCCGAAGGCCGCACCGAGGTCGGCGCCGACCGGGCTGGCCGGTGCGAATGAGGGGTCGAGGCTTACCAGCACTCGGTCGTGGGCGGAGTCCTCCGCTAGGGTTCCTGGCTTCTCCCGCGCTGCGCCGTAGGCCTGCTGTACCGCCTCGCGCAGTGATTGGCGCAGCGCGTCGCGCTGGCCTTCCAGGATGCCCTTCGCCTGCGCCCGGTCGACCTCGGACAGGTGGTTGGCGTGCGCGTTCCACCGCTCACCGGTGCCGGTCAGCAGCCAGTCGAGGATGACAAGCCGACTGACTTCTCGCATCTTTTCGTCGGAAAGGAACCTGGGCAACCACGCGACGACCCGTTCACGGGGACCACCCTCGGCGATCCGGTCAAGTCGGGTCAGGTCCTCGGCAGGTGAGTGTCCTGGGTCGTCAAACGGGAAGTCGATGACTATCCGCCAAGTGCCCGGGCGCGCCATGAAGTGATCGTCGGACAGCCAACTCGCATCGCGCACGTTGCCGAAGACCAGATCGACGGTTCGCCGCGAGCCGCGCCAGACGACCGGGTGGTAGAGGGCACCGGACAGGTCCGGCTCCGCGTCACTGACCCCGATGGCTTCGCGGACTAGGCTCTTAAGCAGCTCACGGCGGCGGCCCTCGTTATCCTCGCCTTTGGCGTTCTCAACTACCGACTCATAGTCGACGTCGGAAAGCTGAACCCGTATGACCGGGTTACGCGCGTCGCCGGTGACACGGATCTCCGGGATCCTCCGCTCCCACTCCCTGACCTTAGCCAGCACGATCCCCGCCTCGGCACCGCGCAGCGGCGAGATGATCGATCCGTGGTTCAGCGAGGCGAGCCGGGACGCGGTCAGCTCCTTCAGCGCGGGCACCTTCGGCGCGACCGCAGACAGCAGCAGGGTCTTGGCTAGTCGGTCATCGGCGCGGAACGTGGATGGCGCCGTATCAGGGTTGGCGACGTCATCCTCCGTGAGGTTGTGCGTAGTCAAGATCAGTGGCCGGAGTTTCTCGGTGTACAGCGCGTTAGCTGATCGGAACAGTGCCGCGACCTGCGGGTCGAGCGGCTGGGTTCCGGAGACGATGTAGTCGAAGGAATCACCGACCGGGATTACGTCGTCTACGGTCAGCGCCGAACGGCGATCAACGAGCATCTGCTGCATGACCTTGAGCGCCGTACGCTCGCGTTGCATCGCGCCGGCTAGGTCCCGCAGCGTCGAGATCAGCGCGGGAGAGAACGGGTAGGTGAGCCGGAATGCTGCCTCGTCGGCACCGCGGTGCCGCTCGTCGGTGTTAATGCCGTCCAGCAGCACATCCCACAGGCTGGAGTTCCGGTCCAGCCGACTGAACGCATCAAGCAGCATCCGCTCTGCGTCTGGATTGTCGGCACGGCGGCGCAGCAGCCGCTTGTTGGCGACATAAGGGAGATTGTCGTCACCAAGCTGAATCTTGATGAACCGGCCTTCCTGGAACTGGAATGCGTTCTCCAGAGCCTCCTGCTCAGCTCCGCTCGCTCCGGTGTCGGCGAACCAGCGACGCAAGTCCATCTGCCGCGCGACGAATGAGACCAGTGGGATGACCCGGGAGCCGATGCCGGTCTCCACCAGCTTGGTGAGTTTCTGCGACTCGCGGCGGAAGAATTCCCGGTCCTGCACCGCGAACGCGAGCCACAGCACCAGTTCGTCGAGGAACAGCACCACGGCGTCATAACCAAGGGACTTGGCGTGCGCTGCGATGACGGACAGGCCGGTATCCAGATCGACGTACTCGGCCTGGCGCGTATAGGAGGTGAAGTAGTTCCGGGCCAGGGCGGTCACGAGGCGCTGGCGGGCATCCGAGCCGGGCGCCCCAGCTCGCGCGGCGTCGTAGGACTCAGCGGTCCACGTGGTTCCACTGCCGAGAACGCGCGACCACGGATCCGTCGATTCCTCTGTAGCGCCGCTATTGAGCTCAGCGAAGAACCGTTCATCGCCGTCTCTCTCTCGCATCCGCTCGGCATCCGCGAGGAGAGCGTCGGACTGATGCAGTGCGGGCAGCAGCGCACCAGCGTTACGCCGCTCGATCGACCGCAGGTAGCCGCTGAACAGCGCCTGCTCCATCGACTCCGCACCAAGCAGGTGAAGGGCTACTGGCAGGATGTTCTTGTTTCGCAAGGTCGCGTCGTACCGGTCGACGACAGGCTGAAGCTCTGGCTTCGCTCGTGCGACTCTGTTGTGGCGGAGCAGCGCATACAGCACGGCCATGAAGTGACTTTTGCCGGACCCGAAAGACCCATTTAGGAACGCGCCCCGGCTGGTCCCGCTCTGCACCGCCTCCGCCACGAGGCCAAGGGCGGCGTCGAAGGCATCGACAAGTGCGGGGGTGACCACATACTCGTCAATGGTGGCGGCGATGGCGTCGTCCTCGACGCTGTCGGTCAGGCGCAGCACATAGTCCTCGGCTCCCGCGCGCAGCGGGACGTCAAGGACGTCTGAGAGCAGTGTGCTCACGCTTTACCCCTGCCCTTTCCCTTCCTCTTTTCTGGCCGCCACCAGCGCAGTTGCTCAATGGTCATGGATACTTGCGCAGCTCGCCGGGCAAGCTCCTCGGCGCAGAAGGCGGCCAGAGAGACTCCATACTTTTCATCGACATCACCGTGCCACTGCTCCACCCACGGTTGCAACTCGGCAAGCCCCGCGACCAACGGCACCAACCGCTCGTCCGACCACCCTTCCTGCTCCCGGTCGTGAATGATCGAGGCGAGCGCAAGGGCCTGCTCTGCATGATTCCATCCGGCCCACCCAAGCAACGGCGTGCCATCCCCATCGCGCGAACCATCCGGGTAGAGGATGAACCGTTCCTTGGGGACATCAAACTCACCTCGAAGCCGCGAATACGACGAGTCCTGGAAGTCGGCCGCTGTGTACCTCGGCGGCACCTCAATGTATCCCACTGCCTCACCATTGTCCGCAAGGCGCTGCTTTCTCCAGACGTCCTCCCATACGGTGCGCTTACGGATCCCCGAATCTTTGTAACGATACCCCGAGTGGAACGGGACCACTTCGTCGGTGAGCAGTCGCTTTAGCGAGTCCGTCACTGGGACATCCGGACGCCCTTCCCATATTGTCAATACAGATACCATATCGGAATTGCGGGTTACGTCATCGGCTAGGGCTGCGAGGCTGCGAGGCAGCGGCTGCCCCTGCAGGCTATGCCAGAATGAACGCTCTTCCAGAAGGTCAAGAAGCCATTCTCTTACAGCCCGCTCTTGACGAATCTCCCATGAATCGGACAGCCATCGACGCTTAAACTCCGGATCTTCAAGCAGCTTGAAATATGGATTATCGGCGATGAGTCTTAGTCGACGCTGAACAAGATCCTTGTAAGTTGTCGGCCAGGAAGTGGGCAAGTCGGTAATAGCTGTTGATCCATGTCGTTCGAACCAAGTAGTTTGCTCTTGGTCGGCAGCAACGGCTCGAGCCAGTGCGATCTCGAACGCCCGCTCTCCCAAGACCAGGCCCGGCAACTCCTCGGCGCCGTAAGTCAGGTCCTCGTCGACCAAGCCATACTGCCGATACACTTCCCAATCGAGTTCCTCCTGAATTGCGATCATCCTCGATTGGATTCTCTCGTAAGCGAAACGTGCTTCTGCGAGGGCGTCATGGCTGGGAAATCGATTCCTACACACCTCCGACGGCTCAAACTGCACAATTTGGCGTCCAAGTTGATCTAGAATTTCAGCATACCGGACAGGGAATGAGCTAGAGAGTGGAAACTTCTGCAGGGTTGTGCCATTGAGCTGGTACCATACGGTCCACGCTTCAGACTCAAGTCCCCGCCCGACGCCGTTACTGGGCTTTTCCTGGCACAGCTGCTTAATCCAGAAGCACGCTAGTGACGAATTTAGAACGCCAAGTAGGGATATATAGTCTCGCTCCGTCGCGTCTGGCGGCAGCTTAAGAACAGGCGCAGTCTGTTTAAAAGCATTTCCGCCGCGGTCCAGCGCAAACTGATTATGGGTGGAGACTTCAGCGAAAGTGATTGTTAGTAGCGTACGATAACGTTGTGCAACCCACCGATACCAACCCCACCACGGCTTTCCCGCCTGAGCCTTAGTCTCTCCCTCGAAGCCTTTGGTAGCCTCAAGAATACTCCTATACGACCACTGTCGCCGTCCCCATCCTCGCATATCAAGCGGGAGAAGGTTCGCGTCTTCGTCATATGGCGTAAGGACCCAGTCCCCTTTTCGGACCAACCAGTCCCGCACCACATCACCAGTAATTAGCGGTCGAATGACAGTTTCTGGAACATGACTCGTCATAAAGGCATGGCGCGGCGCTACGAATGCGTCATCGGCACCGGGAAAGCTTGCGAAACCGATCTTCCCGGACATTATTTCTGCAATGGTTCGCTGAGCCGTCGCCGATATGGCTTTCATCAACTCAATCGCACCGCCACCTCTCAAGCTCCATGGGTGGGTCGCCAGAAGCTTGCGGTCTAGATCTGTAACCGTAACCCACCTGTCGTCCCAACCAACCTCATCGACGTGGCCGACGATAGCCTTCCACACGTTACCCTTTGCGGGATCGGCAGGCATACCTGGTTCTCCACGAACACGGAGAACTGCCCGGACCTTGTCGCCGACCGGTGGTTGATTACGACCGACAAGAATGACTGTCGGAGTTCCATGACCGGGAATATAAGCACCTGAGGTATCCTCCACCAAAGAGAGGTCGCGGCTGACCAAGAAGTCCTCGATCAGCGGAACGCCGAACTCTCGCTTGGTGAAAGACTTACTTGTGATTAGCCCGACCCATCCTGATTGCTCACCAGGCTTGGACAAAGCGAAGAATTCAACCATGAATGGGACCGTGAGTGCATAAGTCCCTTTGCATACCTTGCCGAACTTGGAGCGATAGATCTTGTTAAGGGCCCTGTCCTTAGGGGTGATATACGGTGGGTTACCGACCACGGCATCATAGCGACCTTCGGCCAAGATCTCCAGTAGGATCGGGCCATCTTCTGTCGAGTAATGAAAAGGCATGAAAGCGCTACGGTCCTCAAGACCCGGAATTACATCCTTGTCGGGGCCGTGTATCAGGGAATCGCCGACGGCCAAGTGAAACTTAAAAGCGGGTGCCTCCTCCAGGGACCGCAACTCGCACGCCTTGAGTGCCGCTACGGTTAGCCGGAATCGGGCAATAGCCAGCGCGAACGGGTTCAGGTCTACACCGTGGATGGCGTCGAGTGCGGTCTGAACGCGAGCCTGAATCTCCATGCCGGGCGCGCGCTTGTGCCATCGGTCGAGCAGTCGATCAAACGCGCCGAGCAGAAAGTGCCCTGATCCGCAGGTCGGGTCGATCATCCGGAACCCTTCGAGCTGCCGGTCGTTCAGTGCAGGCTCCAGGGTCCTGTCGAGGATGTGCTCCTCAACGAAGACCGGGGTCTGGAGCAGCGCATACCTCTCCTTGGCGTAGTCCGAGAGGTCCTGGTACAGATCACCGAGGAAGCGGGTGGACAGCGACTCGTCGTGCAGGTCGTGGACGAGTGCTCCGTCGTCGCCGCGCCGCAGCCAGAACTCGCGGAGCCGGGCAACGCCGTCGCCGGATGGTGAGACATATTCGAGAGCGGAGTGCGCATCGACCAGTGCCCTGGTCGCGGGAAGGCTACGGAGGTAGGCGATTGCGAATTCTAGCCATTCGCGGTCGCTGTGCAGCGGATTGGCTCGGAAGTAGGCGTTGTAGCGGTCGAGCGCCTCCTGCCGCCGACCTGGAGGTCCGCTGATCCAGACCGGCTTGATGAGGGAGTTGTCCTCGCAGAAGCGGATGAAGACGGTCGTGAGGGCCCAGGCAACTGCGGTCTGGTCGATGCGATCATCGCGCCACTCAATCCAGGACATTGCGGTGCGGTCCTTCGCCACCGCTTCGTGGTGCGTTCGCTTCCAATCGGCCAGCCGCGCTGGGTCGTCCTCGAGTCGCTTCCGCAGGTCGTCCGCGAGAGGCTTGACCTGGGCCTTGAGGTCGCTGGTGAGCGCGGGCGTGGCGGTCATTAGTCTCCTTCGGCTGCGGCCGAGGCAAGCGCGTGGGCGTTGATCCATGCTGTATCGAGCCGCATGAACTGGCCGGGCGCAGCGAGTGGGAGCGGGCGCCGATCGACGATAGCGCCAGTGTTACCGGCTAGTTGTGGGACGAGTACCCAGATGGCCTGGGCGCGTCGCGTGGCGAGGTCAGCCCATGGTCCCAGGATATTTAGGTGGTTGTACCTGGCAAGGGGGGCGACCTCGGTCAGCAACACCGGGCGGGTGCCCTCGGGACTCGTCGCGGTTGCGGCGGTGATCGCGTCGTCAATGGCGGGCAGGCTGCGCTGGACGAGTACGGACAGCCCCTCGGCGTCCCGGGTGCCGGGGGCTGCGGCGTCAGCGGCACGGACCACGTCCCAGTCGAGGCCTACCGTTTCGGCCTGTCCCTTCATCGTCTCAATGAGTACCTGGGTCACATCGACGCGGACCACGGCGAACTGCATAAGCAGTGCGGCTACGGCCCGCTCAGCGTAGGCGGCATCGACACCGATGGCAAGGAAGGACCGAGTGGTGGCGGATTCGGTGAGGCGGTGCCCGGATGGTCCGTCGGCATGCAACGTTCGGTTGAGCGGCGTCAGCGAAGTGGCGGCTCTCGATGCCAAGCCCTGACTGCCTAGGGTGCGGGTTGGGGACCGGAACGCGCGTTCGCCGTCGTCGTAGATGAGTCCAAGCCCAGCCTGGTCGAGAAGCTGGTCCAGTCGGGGTCGTTCGGGCAACCGTGGGAGTGCGGGGAACTTGGCCCGGACTCGGTCCTGGACTTCCTGCGCAGTGATCGCCTGGGTGCCGCCGATGCCGCTGAGCGCGATCGTGACCGCGGTCGCGGCGGGCAGGTCACGAGGGTACAAGTCGCCGGAGCCGGCCAGTGCCGCGTCGCGGGCCAGTTCGGCGGCGAGACGAACGAGTCGGCCGGCGTCAGGTGCGGCGGGTGAGGGGTCGGCACCCGCCACGGCGCGTCCCCAGACGTCGCGGAACCGCTCCGCGGCTCGAGCGGCGGGCACCAAGGGCTCGGCGGCACCCCTGGCTTGGGCGATGAGGTCGTCAGCTGCGCGACCCAGAGCTTCAGCCGGGTCCAGCAGCTCCGCGTCGATGGCGATCAGATAGATCCGCCCATCGCGGCGGCGGCTAGCGAACGCGAAATCACCAGCTTCGGCCTTATTGAGTTCCTGCACCCGGTCGAGGGCGAGCCGGACCAGGCCGGCTGCGATCCGGTTGGCGGGCACGCCCTGCGGTACTCGGTCGGCGGATGGCAGCAGGGCGAGGATCGCGCTGGTCAGTTCGTCCACAGAAGCGACGCCGCCGGAGTCGGTCAGCGCTCGCCACGCGACGTCAGCGAGCAGATCGAGGAGGGAACGGCAGCCAGGGATGGCGCTCCATCCCTCTTGCAGGGCGTTGAGATGCTGGGTGGCGCGGACGCGGGTGACGCCCGCCGCCTGGCCGAGTTCGCCGTAAGCCGCGAATGCGTCAGCACCAGCTACTAGGCCGAGGACGAGGCTCGCCATAAGGCGTCGTGCCTGCGCCCGCGCTGTCCCGGCATGCTCCATCAGCAGTTCTGCGGCCGCGACTGGGTCCGGCAGCGACGCGGTCGCACGACTCCCACCGCTGGGCTGCTCTGCCCCTCGCCCGAGAACGACTGCGCCTAGGCGGTCGCGCCACTGGCGCGCCCGCGACTTCACCTCTCGCCGTGTAGGCTCGGCGACCCCGGACAAGTGATTGAGTCGCACCGGATCGACGGCGACGAGATCGCCAACCGTTATCACTCCAAGAGGCTCAACAGCAGACAGCGCCCGTGCCGACAAGCCGGCCTGGGCGAGCGGGGTGGTGGGCTGGGCGGCGGCGGCAAGTTCGTCAGCGTCGTCGGGCTGTGTCTTGGGGACCGGCTCGAACGCGGCCTGCCAGCATGCGAGCATCTCAGCCGCGGTATCGAACCGCTGCCGGGCGTCACGCGCCAGAGCTTTCCTGAAGAACTCGACCAGTGGCGCGGAGACTGCAGGGTCGAACATGGCGGGCTCGACAGTCGCCTCGTCGGAAACGGAAGCGGGGTCTGAGAGCCCATCGCCGAACTTCGGCACCGTGCCTGTAGCCATCTCGAAAAGCACGACAGCGGCGGAGTAGCGTTCGGCTGCGGAGTCATACCGGCCACGCTGCGGCGTATCGAGGAACGGGTCGAGGTAAGGGGGGGTGCCTGCGGTAACCGCGGTCGCTCCCGCGCTCGATAGGGAGAAGTCGAAGAGCACTAGGTGCTTGACCCGGTCGCTGCGACCTTCCCGCACACCGAGGTTGGCGGGCTTGATGTCCCGGTGATCCACGCCCGCCCGGTCCAGCGCGACAAGGGCCTCGAGCAGGTCGCCGCCCCACCGCTCGAGCAGGTCCAGGGAGAGTCGGCCACGGCCGCGGAGCACTTCGCCGAGGGTCTCGTCGCCGGCGCTTTCGAGCACGAGGGCCTGCCGTCCGCCGACCACAATCGCCCCTTCAGCGAGCCGGACGATGCGCGAATGCCGCAGACCAGACAGCACTTTTGCCTCGTCGGCAAGCCGCCCGGCCGCCGCATCGTTCAGCGCCACCTTCAGCACGCGAAGTGCGTCCGCACCTGACTCGGCGATCGAGGTGTCTGTGACGAGCAGGCCCATCGCGGTGGAGCCAGTGCCCAGGTGGCGCAGCAACCGGAACCGCCCGTCGATGAGAGCACCGGGGGCGGCCTCAAGCGGGTCGATGACATCATCGGCCACGCCGTTGATCGCCTGCTCGGCTGCATCGAGTCGCTCAAGGAAGGTCCTCACGTCCGGCAGCCGGTCGCTGACGCTGGGCCTCGTGGCATCAAGGATGAGCGCACGAAGGGCGGGCGGCACCTGGGGCAGATCGGCCGCAAGGTCAAGACCGCCATCACGGCGCAGCCGCTCCCGCAGCGTGGTGCGGTCGTTCGCGGGAAGTCGGCCGGCCAGGATGTAGTAGCCGAGGGCGCCGAGAGCGAATACGTCTAGGCGGACCCGGTCGGCGTCCTGTCGCCACACGCCTTCCGGAGCTTGGAAAGCCTCGGCGAGCCGCTGATCCACATCGACAGCCCCAAGACGGAACGGATCGCCGCCGCGGTCCGTGCGTGGGCTTGTCCCATCGGGAGCGCCAACGATGTTGGTAACACCTGCCTCTGACGCTCCAGTCGTACCAGCTCCACTGACCGCGCCGGCACTCTGCCAGTCGCCGACGAGAACACGGATCTCGCCGTCCGTCCTTGAGCGCACCAGAACTGCGTGGGGCGTAAGCCCCCGGTGTACCACCCGGTTCTGGTGGGCGTAGGACACGGCTTCGGCCACTTGGCGAAGCAGCGAGAGCTGCTCGGTGAGTGGCACCCGTCCGGCCTGGTCCGCCAGCCACAGGTCAAGTCGCTGGAAGCGCTCATCGATCGGGTAGACGAGGCCAACGCCAAGGTCGTTCTCAACCATGTCCCTGGGGCGGAGCAACCGTTCGTTCGGCAGACGGGACATGGTCCGGAACTCGTGCTCTGCGACCCGCCGCACCTTCGCCCGTTCGGTCGTGGACGCGCCCGGCTCGGTCACCAGAAACCTGATCTTTGCCCGGTCGGTGGTGGCAACCCGATGGAACGCCGGCCAGTCCTGCCATCCATCGCCCTCGCTTAGGGGGTCCTCGTCGATGACCCATGAGCCGGCTTCGCGCTGGCGGCGTTGCACGGCGCCGATGCGGGCCATCAGCGCGGTGATGATGTCGTCCCGATTCGGGCCAACGGACTGCTGTGGCGTCGCGGCCTCGATGAGCCGGTCGGAGATGCCAGGCAGGCCGGTGCTGGCCTCTTGCCCGTCCAAGCCGAACAGGTCGGTGCGCGACACCATTGGCAGCAGACAGCGAAGCCCGGGATGGTGCAGGAACACGCACTCCTGCACGAACGGCACAACGGTGCGCGGGTCCTGTACTCGGAAACCGGTCTCTTGCGCCCAGTGGGTGAGCTCATCTCGGAGCTTGCCGGCTAGCCGCTGCGCCTTACGCCTCGCCAGCTTGAGCGGCGAGTCCTCGGCCCGGTGCCCATCCCGCCGCCAGGTCAAGTCGTCTCCGCGGAGTGTCCCCGCGTAGTACTTGAGCTCAACAAGATGCAACCGCCGTCGCCCAAGGACCAGCAGGTCGACTTCGTGCCACTTGCCTTGGCTGTCCCGGAACTCGAAGTTCGACCAAGCGCGGAAGGGCGAACCCGGTGGCAGCAGCGCCCGGATGACGTTGAGTCCCTCGTCCTCATGAGTGAACTGCGAGGGCGTCACCTCGATCCACCGCTGAACCTGCTGCGGCACGCCCCTTCTCCTTCACGCCCACCCCGACCGGAGACTAGAGGCCATACTCTACGGGTACTTGTCGCACTTCGCATCCCGATGCCTACGGGCGGGGGACCGCGGGGCCACCGTTGCCTCTTGCGATCGGACGATAGTTACGTGTCCACGTGGTCGTCGGCCGGCTGCCACCATGACGCCGATGTGAGCGCACTTGCTTCCTCCCGACGCCATGAGCTTCCCAATGTACCTGAATTTAATTGAATTCCTCGGAACTTCTCTGAACCTCGCTAATTCTTGCCTTTCAGCGGTAGTGGATTATTTCCGTGGATACGCAATCAGCGACTTGTGGCGCGAAGCAAGATAGGGATAAACCCGGGATATCTCTGGACCGGGCGCGGTCCAGAGATATAAACTCAGTTCCATTCCGGCAGACCGGAAATAGTGCAGGGAGAGCAAGAAATCTAGGGGCTGTACCGTGACCTACGCAGACAGTGACAGTCCGTGCGACCAGAGGGCGCAGGGCGCGCGTCGGCCGCGTCAGCAGGTGAAGCGCTCTCGTCGCGTCGAGTTCTGCCTGGATGGAGAAGAGTTTGCCATCCTTGACGGGGCGGCAAGGCGAGCCGGGCTGGCGAGAGGCGCCTACGCAGCGTCGGCGGCGGTGGCTGCCGCGAGAGGTCTCGGCAGCCAGGCAGATTCGCCGCTCCGCGAGGCGTTGGGGGAATTTATCCGTGCCTCCGGATTCGTACGTCGAGTCGGAGTCAACCTGAATCAGGCCGTGGCGAAGCTGAACGCAACCGGACAGCCGCCTGGGAATCTTCTTCCATACGCTGCGGAATGCCTTCGGAAAGCAGAACGGCTCGATGCGGTCGCTGAGCAAATACGGAGGGCGCTCCGGTGAAATCCGGGAATGCCGTATGCGTCACGCAGGATATGCCGAAACAGGGGACGGCATTCCGAAGGTGATTGGCAAGGTCTCTGCTCCGCGTGGTAAACGGGTAGAACCGCTCATTCGCTACCTGTTTGGTCGAGGACGCCGTGAGGAGCACACCAACCCGCACATCGTCGCTGCGTGGCGGCATCCGGCCGAGCTTGAGCCGCCGCTGCGGGAAGACGGGCGACGCGACCTTCGGCGCCTGAACGGGTTGTTGCAGCAACCACATGCCGCGCTCGGCGAGCGCGGGTTTGCTCGCCCAGTGTGGCACTGCTCCGTTCGGTCCGCCCCTGAGGACAAGATCCTTTCCGATGACGAGTGGGCACAGATCGCCTGCGAGATCATGCACCGGACTGGCCTGGCGCCCTACGGCCAGGAAGACGATGCCGTCCGCTGGGTCGCGGTCCGCCACGCCGAGGACCATGTCCACATCGTGGCCATGCTGGCCCGTCAGGACGGTCGCCGAGTCAACCTGTGGCGAGACTTCTACCAGGTCGGGGACGCCTGCCGCGTGGCCGAAGAACGCCACGGGCTGCGGCGTACGGCTGCCAGAGACCGCACCGCCGCCCGTCGTCCCACCAGGGCCGAGACTGAGAAAGCCAAACGAACTGGGCAGTCCGAAGCACCTCGCGTCATGCTGCACCGTTTGGTCAGCACAGCAGCTGCGGGGGCCGACGGCGATGAGGATTTCTTCGCTCGGCTGGACCGCGTTGGCGTGCTGGTCCGCAAGCGGCTCAGCACACGGAATCCCGGTGAGGTCACTGGGTACGCCGTCGCGATGCCTGGCAACACGGCGAATGGTGGCACGCCCGTGTGGTACGGGGGCGGGAAGCTCGCGGCCGACCTGACGCTGCCCAAGCTCCGGTGCCGCTGGCACCAGCCTCATGGGCGGGGACATAACAAGTTCAGCACTGCCGAGCGGCAGGCCATCTGGGAGCACACCGCGCGGATCGCGGACGATGCAGCCAGGAAGATGCCGTTCCTGACCGCGACTGATCCGGCTGCCGCATCAGATGTTGCCTGGGCCACCGCGGACACCTTGCGCGCTGCTGCAGAGGCACTGAGAAGCCAGGACTTGCATCTGGCTGCCGACGCCTACGACCGGGCCGCCCGCCTTCCCTGTGGCCGCATCCCCCGGCTCAGTCCTTTCGGTGTTCAGCTGCGCCAAGCGGCGCGCGTGTTGTCGGCCGTTGGATGGGCGACTGACGACCGTAGCCTCACTGCAGTCGCCTTGATCCTCCGACTGGCCGCACTTGTCGAGGCCGTCGCCGACCTGCGCGAAACGCAGCGGCGCGCCGCGCAAGCAGTCAGCGCCCGGACGGCAGCCGAACGACTGTACGCAGCGGCAGACCGCCGCCGGATGCCGAGCTGTGAGAGCGCTCGGCGGGCATCAACGACATCCCAGCTAGCCGCCACCTCCTTCCCCGCGCCGCCGCGCCCGCGGCAGCCAGTCGAGAGCCGCGTCCGAGCCAGGACAGCACCTTCCCAAAAATCGCCATCCCCAGGACAGCGAAGACCGCGCGGTCCTGACCCATGACTCACGAAAGAACTTGTCGCTCAGGTCAGGCGGCGCGCCTCGTCCATACGGTTGCGTGCCCAGCGGCGGGAGGACTTGCCGAACATCCCGGCCAGCTTCCGCTCTGACAGCGGCTTGCCGCCCGCCACGCTGGCGCGGTACATCGCCACTGCGGCGGCATTGACGCTCTGCTCGTCAAGTTCCAGGCCAGCCGCCGGATCCCGATCGATGGATGTCTGGGCCGTCAGGTGGTCCGCATGAAGAAGATCGTCGTGATCTGATCCGCCCGCCTGGTTCGTTCGTGGTACGCGGACCTCCCGGCCGTCGGCTGCGGTACGGATAATCCAGACGAGCAACTCGTAGGACCCGACAAGGCTCACCGCTGGCCAGGCCGCCACGACGGCACCGACCGGCCCGTGAGACCAGCCCTGCGCCACATTCGCGGTCAGCGTGGCCAAGATGCCGAGGGCGAGTAGCCAGCGGGCCAGCGGAGGAACCCCGATCCGGTGCCGTGCCGCGTACAGGGTCACCATGCTGGATGCGTACACGAGGCCATCGATCGTCGCTGGCTCCAGTTTCGCGGTCATCCCGCTCTCGCCATGCGCGCGGACCACCGCGTAAGCATGCCAGTACGAGACGTACGCAGCGATACCCGCCACGGCGAGCACAGCGGCTGCAGTGGACACGCGGATAGCCCGATCGGTGTTACTGCTCACGGTCGTGGCGTAATTGTCCGCGGCTTGTGAGTCCGTCGACAGCGCGGTCACTCCTCGGCCTCCGCGCCTCGGTCGCGCTCTCCGATCACTAGCCCGGCGCCGCCACTGCCGAAGTCCTGTACCAGGTACCCGAAGTCACGCAGGGTGTAGCAGAGGACCCAGTTCACCTGCTCGTTGATATCGCAGCAGGCGTCGTAGCGCTCCCAGTCGAGCGACAGCAGGTTGTGGCAGGTCCAAGACACCACGATCCCGGCGTGGTCAGCGCCATGCGGCGTTGTGATCGCCATCAGGCAGACTCCGCCGAGCCGGTATAGCGGGTGATGCTGGTCGCAGTGGTGCATTGTGAAGCCTGCCTCCACAAGCGATCGGGCGATGCCGTGCGCCAGCGACGCGAGCGGGTGGTCATCAGGTAGCGAGTGGCCGCCAGAGTCGCGCACGAGGGAAATCGCCTCGGCGATTTCGGCGTCCTCAGCCGCGGCGCGGAGCGGGGTGAGATCGGGCTGGTCGAGACTTTCGAAAGACATGCTGCTCCTCCATGAACAACTGGGAGGAATTTGGGAGGTCGCATCTCGTGCGAACGCTCCCGAATCCTTCCCAACCGGGTCGAAGAGGAGCTTCTGACCTGGCTTTTCGCCAAAGTTCCTGGCTGGTAACCCGACCGGACCCCAATGGTAAGGAGAAGGTCTACGGTTCGATTCCGTAACGGGGCTCCTAGGTCAGCGGCTGGTTCCGATCACGGGACCGGCCGTTTCGCATGCTGGTGCAGCAGCAAAGTGCAGCAGTCGCCTCAA
>Ga0335075_10006924_pt1 | contig 17484 bp, 16 predicted proteins | sample Lox_Sample_24_FD_206723 | JGI IMG/M metagenome (GOLD analysis project Ga0335075, IMG submission 206723) | Soil microbial communities from Loxahatchee National Wildlife Refuge, Florida, United States - Lox_Sample_2.4 | ecosystem: Environmental > Terrestrial > Soil > Wetlands | place: USA...
CGCCGGCCTGATCCACGGCCGCCACGTCACCGCCGAGACCGAAGTGTTCAGCAAGACCGTGCACCCCAGCCCGGCCACCGCCTGACCGCGGTCCCCCACATCATCCGGCCGGCCGGGGCATCCCGCCCCGGCCGGCCGGCCGCAACGTGCAGGTACGTACGTACCTCAAAACGACACCTTAACTACTTCTTTACCAGGTAGGGACCAAGGTCACCGCCGGCGGGTGACTGACATCTCTGCCGGGCTCCGCTCCATCCCAGACATTGTTGACCTGTTACTGGTTTTGCGCGCCATTAGGAGAAGCTGATGAAACCTCCCGCAGACATGGCTTCCGGAGTTATCAACCTGGATCAGCCTGGCACGTACCTGCACTGGTCGATCTTCTACGTGTCGATGGCCAATCTGGTGCTTATCGCGGTCATGGTGGTGATCTTCGGCCTGGCCCTGATCCTGCCGTTCCCGCGGGGCCGCACCTATCCGCCGGCCGCTGAGCCGCCGGATCCGGACGGCCGCGCGTATGAGGGTGCGGATGAGGACCGGGACATGTGGACCAGCAAGGTCCGCCGGTTCGCCACCCGGATCCTGCCGCCGGGCAAGCTGCTGCCCGACCGGCAGCCCGCCTACGTGCGCTCCTGGGTCTATGTGTTCGGCGTGGGCAGCCTGGCCGCGTTCGCGGTCGCGTGCGTGTCCGGCTTCGCGCTGGCCCTGGGCGGCCCGGACTGGTGGCGCTACAACCCGGCCGGGCACTTCTTCAACAGCCTGCACCTGTGGAGCGTCGAGCTGTTCATGGCCCTGCTGGTCATCCACCTGTGGGGCAAGTTCTGGATGGCGGCCTGGCGGGGCAAGCGGGCCCTGACCTGGATCACCGGCGTGGTCGCCTTCCTGGTCTCGATCGTGGAGTGCTTCACCGGGTACCTGTCCCAGCAGAACTTCGACTCCCAGTGGATCTCCACCAGCGGCAAGGACGCCTTCAACGCGGCCGGCATCGGCGCGATCTGGAACGCGATGAACTTCGGCCAGATGCTGATGTGGCACATCGTGCTGGTGCCCATCGCGCTGACCGCCATCATCGGCGCGCACATCCTGCTGGTCCGCGTCCGCGGCGTCAGCCACCCCCTTCCCGGATCCGTCAAGCTCCCCGGCCAGGGCTCAGCCCGGCAGCGCCGCCGGGCCCAGGCCGCCGCCGATGCGGCCCCGTGGCGCGGCGCGACCCGCCGCTACGACATTCTCAAGGAAGGCACCATCGCCGGGGTCATCGTCCTGGCGCTGGTCTTCGGCCTGGCCGGCCTGCTGTCCTCACCCAACGTCCCCGAGCTTTCCGTGCAGACCTGGGCCCGGGTGGCCCCGGCCGACTTCCTGGCTACCGCGTCCACCGAACTCAACGGCACCAGCGAGACAGCCACCTATGGGCCGCCCTACAACACCAACGGCGCCCCGCAGAAGATCCTCTTCGCCCCCGCGGACATCCTGGGCGTCACCCAGCCGATCAACTCGGCGCAGGACTTCGTGCTCTCGCCGCTGAACTCGGCCGCGGTGGGCAACCCGCGGCTGGCCGCCGCGCTGGCCAGCTACCGCGCCGCACCTGCGGCCCTGCGGCTCAAGTGGGCCAACGCCTACGCCAATGCGGTCACGAAGGTCAAGTTCGTGGGCGGCGCGCCGGTGGTGCCGGCCGCGGCGGACGGGCCGGTCCCGGTCATGCTGGCCAACGAACTGACCATGGCGCGCAGCGGCGCCCTGGACGCCGACCTGCTCGCCAAGAACGCCTTCTACGGCACCAACTACACGCTGCCCCTGCTGTTCATCGAAGACGGCTCCTACTTCGTCAACCGGGCCGAAGCCATGCACCTGGGCGGCGACCAGTGGGGCGTCATGAATGAGACCGGCAGCTACCCCGGCCAGCCCTGGCTGTGGCTCTACACCCTCTGGTACCAGACCAGCTGGGGCAACTCCCCCAACGCCGACCTCATCGCCATCTACATGACCGGCCTGGCCACCATCCTGCTGCTGGCCGTCCCGTTCATCCCCGGCCTACGCGACATCCCCCGGCTCATCCCCATCCACCGGCTCATCTGGCGGGACTGGAAAGAGCCGTCCCCGCACGGGGGACCAGCACCAACCGGCACGTCCGGACCGGTCGACACCACGACCGCCGGCAAACCCTGATCCCACCAGGAGGGAACATGCGATCCGCAGTTGTGCGCCAGTTCGGCGCCCCGCTGGTCATCGAAGAACGGCCCATCCCCGAGCCCGCCCCGGGCCAGGTGGTGGTCCGGATGGAGGCGTCCGGCCTGTGCCACACCGACATCCACGCGGCCCACGGCGACTGGCCGGTCAAGCCGGCTCCGCCGTTCGTGCCCGGTCATGAAGGGGTGGGTATCGTGCACGCGGCCGGTGCCGGGGTGACCAGTCCGTCGGTGGGCCAGCGGGTGGCGGTGCCCTGGCTGGGTTACGCGTGCGGTACCTGCGAGCACTGCCTGACCGGCTGGGAGACCCTGTGCGTCAGGCAGCAGAACACCGGCTACTCGGTGGACGGCGGCTTCGCGGAGTACTTCACCGCTGACGCGGCATTCGCCGCCCCGGTGCCCGACGGCATCGACCCGGTCGACGCGGCCCCGCTGACCTGTGCTGGGGTCACCACCTATAAGGCCGTCAAGGTGGGCAACGTGCGACCGGGTGACCTGGTGGCCATCTCCGGCATCGGCGGCCTGGGTCACCTGGCCCTGCAGTACGCCAAGATCTTCGGCGGCACGGTAGCCGCGATCGACATCACCGACGACAAGCTCCAGCTGGCCAAGGATCTCGGCGCCGACCTGGTGATCGATGCCCGGAAGGACAACCCGGCCGAGATCCTGCAAGCACACGGCGGGGCCACCGTGGCGGTCGGGCTGGCGGTGGACGACGAGTCGTTCGCCACCGCGTACGCGGGCCTGCGACGTGGCGGCCGCCTAGTGCTGGTGGCGCTGCCCGCGGCGGGCACGCTGCGCATCCCGGTCTTCGATACCGTGCTGAATGGCACCTCGGTGGTCGGGTCCATCGTGGGCACCCGGGCCGATCTGGCCACGGTGTTCGCCTTGCACCAAGCGGGCCGTACCCGCGTAGTGGCCGACACCCGCCCGCTCGCCACGGTGAACGAAGCCATCGGCGAAGTCCTGCACGGCCAGGCGAAGGCGCGCATCGTCCTGCTGCCCTAGCCAACAGCTGACCCCGGCCCACCGCGCGGCGCTGGTGGGCCGGGGTCCGTCTGTGCGGCTCCCGCTCTTACCCTTCGTGCGGGACCACGACAACCGGGCAATGGGCATGATGCACCACCTGGCTGCTGACCGAGCCCAACGTCAGGCGGGCGAACCCGCCCGCGCCACGGGAGCCCAGCACCACCAGGTCGGCATCGCGGGACGCCTCGATGAGCTGCTGGACCGGGAAACCATCCGTTGCCCGAACCGTGACTGACAGCGGCTGCGGCTGCCCGATTTCGGCCGCGGTCTTTGCGGCCGTTTCCTCCGCGGCTTTGCGGATCTTGTCCACTGCTTCCTTGTCCCCGGGCAAGATGATTGGATTGCCCGTCCAGGCGCTGGCCGCGACCGCGTGAACCGCCAGCACCGTCAGCGGGACATGGCGGATCCCAGCCTCCTTCATAGCCCAGGTCAGCGCACGATGAGCGTGATCGGATCCATCGACACCCACCACTATTCCAGCCATTTCCTGCTCCTTCCAGCATCGGGGCCGGCCGACCGGCGCCCGCAATTTTCCAATTCAATTGTCGCTCGCCTGTGAAGGTTCTCACAGGGCGTTCGGACCCGGCGCGGCCGGCCTTTGGTCCCCAATATCGTTAGTGCCCTTCAGCGGCGCGGCCCCTGGCCGTGTGGCGGCGCACGAGCAGGCGACGGAGCTCGTCCGCGCCCCAGACAATGAACGGGAACGGCAGAACGGTGGCGAGCTGGCCGCCGGTGAGCGGTGCCGTGCCGAACAGGCTGTTCAGCGCCGGAATGTAGACCAGCGCGGCAGCGAAGGCCAGCGCGAAGGCGATCCCGCCGAGCAAGTACCGGTTGCTGAATACTCCCACTGAACGCAACGACGCGTGGTCGGTGCGGACCGCGAACGCGGTGCCAACCTGGCAGGTGACGATGCCGAGCCAGGCGACGGTGGTGGCCTGCAGGTAGGCATGGTGCAGCGGGCTGCCAGCGCCGGTGGGTGCCCCCGGGTGCCAGCCGGCGTGCCGCAGGGTCAGGAAGAAACCAGTCATCACCAGGGTGGCGGAGATGAGCCCGAGGAATCCCCATGCCCGGGCGAGCATCGCGCGGTTGATGATGCCTTCCGCGCGGGACCGCGGCGGCCGGTCCATCAGCCCTGGCTCGGCGGGCTCACGGCTGAGGGCCAGCGCGGGCAGGATGTCGGTGCCCAGGTCGATGGCGAGGATCTGCATGACGGTCAGCGGCACCGGGATGGCCCCGCCGGCCAGGGCGAAGATCAGGAACGGCAGCACTTCGGGAACAGCGTGGGTGAAGATGTAGCAGATGAATTTGCGGACGTTGTCGTAGATTTGCCGGCCAGCCGCGACCGCCGCCGCGATCGTGGCGAAATTGTCGTCGGTGAGCACCATCGTGGCCGCTTCGCGGGCCACGTCGGTGCCGGACCGGCCCATGGCCACGCCGATATCGGCGCGGCGCAGCGCGGGGGCATCGTTCACCCCGTCGCCGGTCATCGCAACGACCTGGCCAGTGGCCCGCAGCGCGTCGGCGATCCGCAACTTGGCCTCGGGCGAGCTGCGCGCGAAGACAACCTCGGCACCGGAACTTAGCAACGCATCCAGCTCAGGTTCGGGCATGGCATCCAGCTCAGTGCCGGTGACCACCTGCATCCGGGATGATCCGATGCCCACCTGGCGGGCGATGGCCGCCGCAGTCAGCCCGTTGTCACCGGTGACCACGTTGACCCGGATGCCGGCCCGGTGCACCTGGCTGATCGCGCCCGGCACCTCTGGCCGCGCCGGATCGAGCATGGCTACGAGTCCGAGCAGGCACAGGTCACGTTCGGCATCTGCCCGCTGGCCAGGCACCGCGGATCCGGCCGCCAGACCGCGGCGGGCGATGGCCAGCACCCGCAGCCCGCGCCCGGCAAAATCCGTCATGGCCCGGCTGATCGTCTCGCGGTCCATTGTGGTGAGCGGGGTCTCCCGTTGCCCGTGCTGGATCCTGCTGGCCCGGGCCAGCACCTCCTCGGGAGCGCCCTTGGTGTGCACCACCAGCCCGCCGTCTTGACCGTCGACGGTGCTCATGAGCTTGAGCCGGGGGTCAAAACGGAAGAGCTGGCGCCGCCACCGATCCCGGGTGGCCAGCGACACGTCTTCCCCCATATCGCCCGCTAGCTGCAGCAGCGCGAGCTCAGTGGGATCTCCCGAAGCCGAGTGGGCGCCGTTGCGCAGGTCCGCGTTGTTGCACGCGGTCATGGCCCGGACCAATGGCTGAGGCACCCGCAATTGGCTGTCGCCGGGTGTGGAACCCGGCCTGGGCAGGCTTATTGTGCCGTCGGGCGTCCAGACCGTGGTGACCCGCATCCGGTTCTCGGTCAGCGTGCCGGTCTTGTCGGTACAGATCACCGACGTGGACCCCAGGGTCTCTACCGCGGAGAGCCGCTTGACCAGTGCCCCGCGGCGGGCCATCTCACGCACCCCGACAGCCAGGGCCAGAGTGATCGTGGGCAGCAGCCCTTCCGGGACATTGGCCACCAGCAGCCCGATGGCGAAACTGGCGGCCGAGGCCACACCGAGCCCGGCGGCCAGGCCGATCGGCAGGAATGCCATTCCCGCGCCAACGGCGACGATAGCTATCAGCCGGGTGGCCCGCTTGACCTGATGCTCCAATGGGCTCTCGTCGGGCCCCGCGCGCTGGCTGAGCGCGGCGATACGGCCCAGTTCAGTACGCATTCCAGTGTGCGCAACCAGCGCCCGTGCTTCACCCGCGGTGCACGCGGTGCCGCTGAACACCATGTCTTCCGCCTGCAGCAGCGGCAGGTAGGGATCAGCTGTCCCAGCGGTCCGGGCCACCGGGACCGATTCGCCGGTCAGGGTGGACATGTCCACCTCGACGGTGCCGCTCATCAGCCGGGCATCCGCGCAGATGCTCTCCCCCTCCTCGATCAGCAGCACATCACCCGGCACCAGCAGACGCGCCTCGATCTCCTGGCGGGATCCGTCGCGCAGCACGGTGGCCCGCTCGGGCAGGAACGCGGCCAGCGCTTCCACCGCCCGCTCCGCCTGCATCTCCTCGGCGAAGGCGAAGCCGGCGTTCAGCACGATCACCACGACGATCGCGATGCCCAGCCGGGGTGTCCCGCTCGCCCAGGCCAGCGCGGCCGCGACCGCCAGCAGCACGGCCAGTGGCTGGGTGAACTGGCTGGCCAGCTCCCGTGGCCACCGCCGCCCGCCGCGGCGGGCCAGTTCGTTCGGTCCCGATACCTGCAGCCGCCGGGCTGCCTCCCGGCTGGACAGGCCATCCTCAGCCGCCCGCAAATCCCGGAGCAGCTGGGCCACCGGCTCCAGCGGGTTGGCCGATTGCCCATCCAGCCCAGCTGTGCCGTCCGGGTCATGGTGAGGCCGGGTGGCCATACCGCCCGCCGTCGCCCCTTGGCCGTGTCCTGCCCAGTTCATTGACTGCTTTCACCGTCCGGGTGGTAGAGGCGCTACCTCTACTGCACGGCAGTCTTCGCCGCCTGAACCAGGGACGGAGGTCCCGGCACCGGGGTGCGGAAGGTAACCGCAGCAGCTGACCGCGCTGGCCGGGCTGGGTCCGTTGGTCCCAGTCAGTGTGGGCCCAGCGACCGGCCGGCCAAGGTCATTCGGCGGTACTGCTCAGGCACGGAACCGGCTGGAATTAGAAGGAGAAGGACTTGCTAAAGGGGTGATCGCCATGAGCGCTACGGTCAAGGACGTCATGACGGCAGACGTGGTTGGGGTCCGCCGCGACACGTCATTCAAGGACATGGTGGGCATGCTGAGCATGTCCCGGATAAGCGCTCTGCCGGTGGTGGACGAGGCTGAGCACGTCATCGGCGTGGTGTCGGAGGCCGACATGCTGATCAAGGAAGCTGATCAGGGCAGTGACCCGGGCTTCTTCACCGGCCTGCGGCGGCGCCGGGACCACGAGAAGGCGGCTGGGATCTGTGCGGCCGACCTGATGAGCAGCCCGGCCATCGTGATCCGTCCGGACGAGCCGGTGCAGCACGCCGCCCGGCTCATGTACGACCGGGGTGTCAAGCGGCTGGTCGTGGTGGACGAGGCGGGGCACCTGGCCGGCATCGTCAGCCGGTCCGATGTGCTCGGTGTCTTCGGCCGCCCCGATGAGGACATCCACCGCGAGATCACTGGCCAGGTGATCCTGTCCGCCTTCCTGACCGATCCGAGGATGTTTGACGTGCGGGTGCGGGACGGCATCGTGACCATCGCAGGCCAGCCGGAAACCAGTGAGCTGGGCCAGGAAATCGTCGCGGCGGTTCGCCGGCTGGACGGCGTGGTGGCCGTCCACGACCAGCTGAGCTATCCCGAGTACTAGGAGGAGCCATGAAGCTGATCACCGCGATCATCCGGACGGACGATCTTCCTGCGGTCATCAACGCGGCGGCCGACGCCGGAGCGCGTGGCCTGACCGCGAGCAAGACCAGCGGTTTTGGCCAGCAATACGGGCACGTTCGCCAGGCTGCCCGGGCCGGCCAGCCAATACTGCTGCCGAAGGCACGCGTGGACGTTGTCGTCCGGGACGAGGACGCCGATGCGGTCGTCAACGCCATCCAGAAGTGTGCCAGCACGGGCAGCATCGGGGACGGCAAGATCTGGGTCAGCCCGGTGGAGCATGTGGTCCGGGTCCGGACCGGCGAGCGTGACGGCGCCGCTGTCTGAGACGGCCAGCTCTGAGACGGCCAGCTCTGAGACGGCCAGCTCTGAGGCGGCCAGCTCTGAGGCGGCCAGCCGAGCCGGGCGGTTAACCGGCGGCCGACGGTGCCGCCCGGCGGATCCGGCGGCCGGTGATGCGATCCGGGACGATGCGAATGAACAGGTCTTTCTCTCCGCCCGGCCAGGCGTGCACACCCGACCGCTGCGCCTCGGCCAGTTCGGTCCCGGAGTCGGCATGGTGGGCGGATCCCTGGATGAGGATGCTCCAGCCCTCCCTGGTGGCCGGGCTGATCTCGTCGACTTCGAACGCCACCTTGTACTCCGCGTCCGCTATCCCGGTGCGCAGGTCCTCCCCCATCGGGCTGTCCTGCCCGGTCCGGAACACGATCGTCTGGTCCTGCAACGCGAAGTTGACCGGCAGAATGGTGGGCCCGAACCGGCCGGTGTAGCCGATCCGCCCCACGCCGCCCGCGACGAGCAGCCGCAGGCACTCCGCCTCGTCCAGCAGTTGCGTAATCGCAGCGCCTGCACCCTGGGTACCAGTCTCATCAGCCACGTCGGTGTTCCTTCCTTCAGCCTTCAGTCAGTCCCGTGAGTTACGGATAGTGTCTAGCACCTCGGAAACCGGCCGGCGCGGGGTGGGCGGGACCGGCAGCCCGTACCCCAACCGCAGGATCATCTGTGGGTATTCGAAGCTGGATGTGGGATCGCGGACCAGCCAGGCATCCGGAGTTTCCAGCGGCTGGGTGAGCGGGCTGGCCGCGATACCGCGGAGCGTCACCGTGAGCAGGACACGCTGCAGCGCCTGCCCGGCGCGCAGCCAGTCCGACCGGCTGCACGACGGCGTGGCCAGCACCGCCAGCTGCGGGCGTTCCTCGAACCAGGCATAGTGCACTGGCCCAGGCTGACCGGCCGCGAAGTCGCGCACCGGCGCCATGCCACTGGGGTCGTGCGGCGCCAGAGCCGAATCGGGGATGCCCTCGCGGTCCCGTACTCCCCCGGCCCACCGGGCCAGCTCGGCGCGATAACCACGGTTAGCCAGCAGCTGACGCTCCGCGTCCTGGGCCAGCCGCAGCAGCCGGACGGACTCCTGGTGATCCGGGAAGTGCAGCTCGGCACCCTCCCGCCCGGCCGCCGCGGCCAGCTCGGCCAGGACGCCCGGTGGCACCGGCCGGCCGCTGAACGGCGACCGGTTGGTGCGGCGCATCGGGATGACCGCGTACAGCTCGACGTCCTCGGGCTGCGGCTGGCACGGCCCGGCCAGCCGCACGGTGGCGAGCAGCAGCCGATCGGTAACGGTCGGGATCAGCCGGACCATCGGCTGGCGGCCCGCTACCAGCGCAGCCAGCCGGAGATTGAGCAGTGCGGCACCGCAGGCGATATGCACCGCGCGGCCATCCGGATCACCAAACCGCAACGTCCGTTGCGGGTCGGCGTACAGCTCGATGGTCCGGCGGCCAGGCTCGAAGCGGAACCGCCACGGCTGGGTGTTGTGCATCGACGGCGCGCGGACCGCGGCCGCCACCATCTCCTCCACCAGGCGCAGCGGCACGCTTTGCGCTGCCTCATCCCACTGCCCATCACGTGGCGCGGCCGGACCACCGTTGCCGGTCATCGCTGCGCCCCCTTCCCTCGCCGGAGCGATAGCGTGCTGCCTCAACCCGGCGCGATGCTCGCAGCCAGCTTGGCGGCCCATGCGCGCGCCCGGGTGGTCTCCTCCGGATCGAGCATGTTCTGGGTCGTGACCAGGAAGCTCTCCGGCTTCATGGCCACGTCGAAGCCATGTGCCCGGAGCAGCCGGGTCACCTCCTTGGCGGCCCGTCCAGTCACGACGGCCGGGCCGTGCAGCCGGGTGTCGAACGCGGCTGCCTTAGCGGGATACCGGCCAAGAGCGCCAAACCACTCGCGCAGCCCCGGGCCAAGCGCGCCTGGCTCCAGCGTCACGTCGCTATCCGGCTTCGCCGCGGCTTCGCCTGCCGCCCGGCGGGTGCCAGCCCGGCTCATCCCGTGGACGTGCGTCGGCCCGCCGACGACGACCAGGCCAGCGCCGTCCAGCACCGCCGGGTTGGCCTCGGCCACCGGTACCACCGTGACATCGAAGGAAGCCCGCAGCCCAGCACCGATTGCGTCGGCAATCTGGTGCGTGTTGCCGTACATCGACTCGTAGATGACCACTGCTCGCATGGTTGTCACCCCCTGCTTCTGCTGGCCCTCGCCCAGTGGCGCCGCCCGGGGACTGAACCGGACCGGCTCAGCTGGGCACGGGGGCACCAATCTTCTCGCTGACGTCCACGACGCCGGCGATGTCCCAGATGAGCCGGACCGCGACGGGGACCAGCCCCGGATCGGTTCCGGCGGCGGGCTGGCCGGTCAGAATGACCACACCGTTGTGCACCCGGACCGAGACCGCTTCCGGTCCGGTGAGCAGGACCTTGCTGAGCAGGTCGCGGACTTCACCGGCGATGTCCTCATCCGAGCGCAGGAAGACGCTCAGCAGGTCGCTCCGGCTGACAATCCCGGCCAGTGTGCCGTCAGGCTTCACCACCGGAAGGCTCTTGAGGTTGTGGTCGTTCATCAGCCGGGCCGCGGTGGACAACGACGCTTCCGGGATGATGGTGATCGCCGGGGAGGACATCAGCGCTTCCGCGGTCAGGCCCTGGTGCGCATCGTGCCGGTGGGTAAGGTGCAATCCACCCCCGGCGGCTGCCTGAGCGGCCCGCTCCCGCTTCTGCTGAGCGATGAGCAGGTCCGCCTCGGAGACCACGCCGGCCACATGGCGGCCCAGCATCAGCACCGGCACCGAGTTGATCTTGTGCTTGGCGAGCAGCTCAGCGATCTCCTTGTACGGCGTTATCCGGTCCACGGTGATCACCTTGGTGGTCATCACGTCCCGGACTCGCTGCCGCCAGCGCACCTGACGGGCCAGCGGGTCCCGGGCCACCCCGCGGCCGCGGCCGACCGGAGAGGTTGAGTGCGCGGCGCCAGCGGTAACCGGCTGGTCGCCGTTATGCTCCTCGACCGCATCCAGTGCCCGCGTCACGTCGGCGCTGCTGGCCCTGCCGTGCTGCGACTCGTAGTAGGCGGCGCCAAGGTGGCGGAGCATGGCGTCCAGGTGGGCATCTCGCCTGGTCATCACGGCCTCCTCCGGTTGGTCAAGGCACATTCCTCGCTCATGATCATTTTCTCGCGAGAGTTGCCTGCCGGTCAGGGCTGCATGTCCTCTCCGGGTGGGACCTCCGTCACCTGCGGCCAGACCAGGCATCCTGCACGATCGTGCCGGCCGCGCCGGACAGCAGCGCGGTGGCGTCATCCAGCCGGCCGATGGCGGCGAACCCGCCGGTCAGCTCCGCGAAGCGGCACGCCGCTTCGACCTTCGGGCCCATCGAGCCGGCCGGGAAGGAGTGCGCCCGCAATTCGCCCGGCGTCACCTGCCGAAGCGGCCGGGGGTGCGTGGTCCCGTATCCCTCCTGCACCGCCTCGACGTCGGTGAGCAGCAGCAGCGCGTCCGCGCCGACCGCCTCGGCGAGCAGCGCCGCGGTCAGGTCCTTGTCCACGACCGCCTCGACCCCGCGGAACTGGTCGCCGCAGCCGGGCACTACCGGGATCCCCCCGCCACCCGCGCCGGGCACTACCGGGATCCCTCCGCCGCCCGCGCAGATCACGGTCACCCCGCAGCCGGACAGCAGCTTGATCGTGTCCAGTTCCAGGATTTCGGCTGGCTCGGGGGACGGCACGACGCGGCGCCAGGCCGCGCCGTCCGGGCGGACCTGCCAGCCATGCTCGGCAGCCAACCGCCGCGCAGTGGCTTCGTCGTACACCTGCCCGACGAACTTGGCGGGGTGGCTGAACGCCGGATCGTCTGCCTTGACCAGCGTCCGGCAGAGCAGGCAGGCCGCTCTCTTACCTGCGACGCCGTCCAGCGCCTGCACCAGCCAGTAGCCGATCATGCCCTGGGTCTGCGCGTCCAGTACGTCGAAGGGATAGGGGTGGGTCAGCGCCGGATCGCCGGCGCTCTCCACCGCGAGCATCCCGACCTGCGGCCCGTTCCCGTGCGTGATGACCAGGTCATGCTGTCTCAGCACCGGGCCGAGCGCGGCGGCGGCGCGGGCGACATGCGACTCCTGGATATCGGCGTCAGCGGGCTCGCCCCGCTCCAGCAGCGCGTTGCCGCCCAGCGCCACCACCACCTTCATGGCTGCCGGCCGAGCGTTGCCACCATGACCGCCTTGATCGTGTGCATCCGGTTCTCCGCCTGGTCGAAGACCACCGAGGCCGGCGACTCGAAGACCTCGTCGGTGACTTCCAGCTCGGACAGGCCACGCCGTGCGCAGATCTGCCGGCCGACCTCGGTCTCGGTGTTGTGCAGCGCGGGCAGGCAGTGCAGGAACTTCACGTCCGGGTTCCCGGTCGCCGCCAGTACCGCGGAGTTCACCTGGTAATCGAGCAGCAGGTCGATCCGCTTGTCCCACTCCCCGGCGGGCTCGCCCATGGACAGCCACACGTCGGTGTACAGGAAATCGGCCCCGGCCACGGCCGCGTCGATGTCCTCGGTGATGGTCAGCATCGCACCGGATTCGCCGGCCAGGCCGGCCGCGATGGCGGACACCTCAGCCGAGGGCTGCAGTTGCGCGGGGGCGCAGATCCGGGTGTCCATGCCGAGCAGCGCCCCGGTCACCAGCAGCGAGTTCGCGGTGTTGTTCCGCGCGTCGCCCAGGTAGCAGCAGGACACCTGGTCCAGCGGCTGGCCGGCGTGATCGCGCATGGTCAGCATGTCGGCCAGCATCTGGGTCGGGTGCCACTCATCGGTCAGCCCGTTCCACACCGGGACCCCGGAGTACTGGCCCAGGATCTCCACTGACTCCTGGGCGAATCCGCGGTACTCGATGCCGTCGAACATCCGGCCCAGCACCCGGGCGGTGTCCTTCATCGACTCCTTGTAGCCGAGCTGGGACTCCTCGGGGCCGAGGTAGGTGACGTGCGCGCCTTCGTCGTGCGCGGCGACCTCGAACGCGGACCGGGTCCGGGTGGAGGCCTTCTCGAAAATCAGCGCGATGTTCCGGCCGGCCAGCCGGCCGCCGGGGTGCCCGGCGCGCTTGTCGGCGCGCAGCCGGGCCCCCAGGTCGATGAGGTAACGGAACTCCGCCGCGGTGAAGTCGATCTCCTTCAGCAGGCTGCGGCCGTGCAGATCCATGGTGTGCCCCTTCCAGGCCTCAGCCGGGGTCCCGCTCGATCGGGCAGGTCATGCAGCGGGGCCCGCCGCGGCCGCGGCCGAGTTCCTCGCCGGGGATGGTCACCACTTCGATGCCGTGCTTGCGCAGCATCGTGTTGGTGGCCACGTTGCGCTCGTAGCCGACGATGACCCCGGGCGCCACGGCCAGGTAGTTGGTGCCGTCGTCCCACTGCTCGCGCTCGGCGGCCCGGACGTCCTCGTCGGTGGTCAGCACGGTGATCTCCGGCACCCGCAGCGCGGTGGCCAGGGTGGCCCACAGATCCGCGTTCCGGGTGACCCGCAGGCTCCCGCTGTCCCCGTCCGGGGCCAGGGTCCAGGACCGCAAGGCCCGGTCGAAGTAGGGATACAGCACGAACGTGCTGTGGTCGATCATGGTCATGACCGTGTCCAGGTGCATCATCGCGTGCGAGCGGGGCAGCTCGACGGCGATGACCTGGTCCGCCTGCCCGCTGCTGAACAGGGCCCGGGCCAGGATCTCCACCGCCATCGGGGTGGTCCGCTCCCCCATGCCGACCAGCACGGCCCGGTTCCCGACCACGTGCACGTCGCCGCCCTCGATGCTGGCGGGCAGGTGACTGGCGTCGTCGCCGCCGTAGTAGGTGGTGAACGCAGCCCCGGCGAACAGCGGGTGGAACCGGTAGATCGCCTGCATGTGCACGGTCTCGCGCTGCCGGGCCGGCTTGGCCATCGGGTTGACCGACACCCCGTCGTACACCCAGCACGAGTTGTCCCGCGGGAACAGGTGGTTGGGCAGCGGCGGCAGCACGAAATCGTCCGCCCGCAGCAGGTCCCAGCGCAGGCTGCGGGCCTGTAGCGGGCTGAGATCAGCCTTCAGAACGCCACCCACCAGGTACTCGGCCAGGTCCGGTCCGCCGAGGTCCTCGAACAGTGACCGGACGGGGCTGACCAGCCCGGGCCCGAGGATCTCCGGGGTGCACACCCGGTCGAGGACGAAGGCCCGGCCGTCGGCCGTCTCCAGGGTCTGGGCCAGCAGCCCGGCGAAGTAGTGCACCTGCACGCCTTTGTCCCGGAGCACCTCGGTGAACACGTCGTGTTCTTCCTTGGCCTTCCTGGCCCACATCACGTCGTCGAACAGCAGGCTGGTGATGTTCTGCGGGGTCAGCCGGGCCAGCTCGAGCCCGGGCCGGTGCACGATCACCTGGCGCAGCTGGCCGATCTCGGAGTAGACACCGAGCGTCATGACGCACCGCCGATCTCGGCCGTCTCCTGTGGCGGTGCCACCTGACCGGTCCGCTCCCGGTGGGCCTTGAGGAAGGCGTACAGGATCACGCCGACGAGCACGGCCACCAGCGCCTCGTACACGGCCGAGTAACCGGCGGCGAACGTCACCCACATCGAGAACAGCGCGCTGGCCGAGGCGATCAGCAGGTCCCGGGCCAGCAGCCAGCCCTGCACCCGGCGGCGCTTCGACACCAGATAGGTGAGCTGGGCGCAGGCCGAGAACAGATACGGGATGGCCACGGTGACCACGGTCAGGTCGACCAGCTCGGTGAACACGGTCAGGCCGGTCGCGGTGGTGTAGCTCCACAGCATGAGAAGCGAGGGCAGGATGGCGGCGGCCAGCACGCCGAACCACGCGGTGCCCTTCCGGTCGGTCCAGTTGAACGGCTCCGGGAACAGCCCGTCCTGGGCGGCCGCCCGGGACACCTCGGTGGTGACCAGCGTCCACCCGTTCAGCGCACCGATGCCGGACACCACGGCCAGCGCCGCGACCAGCTTGCCGGCCCACGCCCCTCCGGTGAAGATCGTCTCAAACGCGTTCACGAACGGCGCACCGTTGTTGAGCAGTGCGTGGTGCGGGACCAGGCCCATCACCGCGGCCGACACCAGCAGGTACAAGATCGCGCTGGCGCCGGTGCCGAGCAGCGAGGCCCGGCCCACGTTCTTCTTCGGGTCCTTGACCCGCTTGGCCGTGATGGCCGCGACCTCGACGCCGATGAAGGAGAACAGCGCCACCCCGGCCGCGATGCCGATCGCGGAGTACAGGCTGCCACCGGATGCGTTGAACGCGCCGAAGTTGCCCTTCGACACGAAGAACCAGCCGACCACACCGACGAACAGCAGCGGCAGGAACTTCAGCACCACGGTGACGTTCTGGAACCAGGCCATCTGCCGCACCCCGGCCAGGTTCACTACGGCCGGAATCCACAGGCCGACCAGCGCGATGCCCCAGTTGCCCAGGCCAGACGGATGCCAGCCGAACAGCGCGTCGACATAAAAGACCCAGGACGCAACGATGGCCGCGTTGCCCGCCCACGCCTGGACCCAGTAGCACCAGCCGGTCAGGTAACCGGCGAAGTCGCCGAACTCATACCGGGCGTAGGCGTACAGGCCGCCGTCGGCGTTGGGCACCCGCTTGGTGAGCTGGCCGAACAGGATGGCGAGCAGCATGGCGCCCACCGCGATGACGGCCAGCACCAGCAGCGAACTGGTGCCCGCCCCGGCCAGCACGGCCGGCATGGTGAACACCCCGGTACCGATGATGCTGCCGATGACCAGCCCGGTCGCTGACGTCAGCCCGAGGGCCCGGGCCTTTTGCTGATTCCGTGCGGACAGGCCGTCCGGCGGCTCCCGGCGCGGCCAGTGCAGCTGGTGATCTCTCGATGTAACAGACATGGTCACTCCTCGCCTACTGGCAGGCGACCCGGGTCAGTCGATCGCCTGCTCACAAGATCACGTTGCCGCCGCCGCGGGCCCTGGCCACAGGGCCGGAGGTCCCGCCGGCCCGGTTAGCAAGGTCATCTGGTCCCGGGCCGGACGGCACCGCCGGATGAACGTCAGGCAGCCCCGGTACTGGCAGAGACCAGGGCCGGCCGGACGCGCCCCAGCCAGGCCCGCTGGTAGCGGCTCAGTGGCCCCCGGTCCACTGCGGCTCCGTGAGCTGCCAGTCCGACGCCCAGGCCGCCACCCGCCGCCGGCCCAGCAGGCCGTGGCTGATCAGCCCGGTACAGGACAGCACCCAGCCCAGTCCCATCACGGCGACCACCGCGCCCAGGACGGCCTGCCCCCGCGGGGACCCTTCGAACGGCGGGCTGGCCGGCCGGCCAGCCGCATCGACCCACAGCTTGACCGTGCTGCCAGCCTCAGCGCCCGCCGGAACGAAAACCCTTCCGGTGCGCCGTGCCCCGTCCGGGGCCCGCCAGCGGGCCGGCACGCTGGCGTCAACCGCCTGCCGGGCGGTGGCCAGCAAGACTGCGGACACCTGACGCCAGGACCGCTCGGCATGAGCGGTGCGCACGGCGGACCGGTAGCCGAGGTTCGCGCCGGCCTGCATCACCAACGGGGACGCGACGAGGAAGACGACGGCCAGAGCGGCGATGATGAGCGCCTCGGCCCGGTCCAGGCCGCGCCGCAACGGGTTGCGGTCAGGCCACAGCCCGCGGACCGCCCGGACGCCCGGCGCCACGATCCTCGCTCGCCATGACCTCATCGTGCTCTTCTTCACTGGCTGCGTGACAAACAGAAAGCTTGCCCCTGGCTCAAGCGTGGGCCACGAGGGACCGCCCGGCCCAGGGCCCTCTGGTCCGCGAACTGGGACCTTCGGCTTGGGCGTACGGTGCCAGATGCCCCTGTGCCGCGGCCTCCTTCTCCGCGACGCTGGGTACATGTTCAACCGACATGCCACCGAAACCCCGGCTACCGGACCAGCGGACCGGCCAGGCCACGAACGCACCAGCGCACTGGCCGATCCTGCAGTGCCCATGCGGGCCTGCTGCTGCCCGGCCCGTCCCATGGTCAAGGTCGTCATGCCGCCGACCGCGACCCGGCCACGCCCGGTCGACCTGTGGCTCTGCGGTCACCACTACCGGGCCTCCCAGACGGCGCTTAAGTCCGCCGGGGCCCGGGTCCACCCGCTGGCCGCCTCAGCCGACTACGCGGTCTCAGCCCGCGCGCCGGCTGGCGTCTCCCACTGAGCCAGATGCGCGCGCGGCCAGATCCGGGCTGGACGCTCCGGTACGACGGTTTCGTCCCAGCCCAGGAAGGGCTGCGCGAGGCGCTGTGCACGCTGGGCAACGGCTACTTCGCCACCCGTGGCGCCGAGCCGGAATCGCGGGCCGACGCAACTCACTACCCGGGGACCTACGTCGCAGGTTGTTACAACCTGCTGCGGACTGAGGTCGCGGGCCGCATGGTGGAGGCGGAGAGCCTGGTCAACGCGCCGAACTGGCTTCCGTTGAGCTTTGCGCCTGAGGATGGACCATGGCTGGGCGACGATTCGGTCCAAATCCTGGAACAGCAGCGGGAACTGGATATGCGCCAGGGCGTGCTGACCCGCCGGCTGCGTGTCCGGGATGGTGCCGGGCGGGTCACCCGGGCCGATTCGCGCCGCTTCGTGCACATGGGTGCGGCG
>Ga0335075_10006925_pt1 | contig 17482 bp, 17 predicted proteins | sample Lox_Sample_24_FD_206723 | JGI IMG/M metagenome (GOLD analysis project Ga0335075, IMG submission 206723) | Soil microbial communities from Loxahatchee National Wildlife Refuge, Florida, United States - Lox_Sample_2.4 | ecosystem: Environmental > Terrestrial > Soil > Wetlands | place: USA...
TTCACGATCTTGGCGTGAATGGCCCGCACGCGGGGTTTGCGCCCGGCACGCTGCGCGATGGCGAGCGCCCGCTCGTATCTGCGGTAGAGGCGCGGCGCCTCGATCTTTCCCCCCGTGGAAAGGGCCGCCAGGGATTTGAGGCCGAGGTCGATACCGACCTCGCCGCTCCCATGCTGATTGTCTTGCGAGACTTTGGCCTGCAGATTGAGATACCAGCGGCCGCGAGCATCCTGAGCGAAGCTGCCGCAGCGAATCTGCCCCTCGATGGACCGGCTGAGCCACAGCCGGTATCGCCGCTTGAGGAAGATCACCGCATCGCCATCCCAGCGAATCGCGCGGGCCGCCTGAAAGGGGACCCACCCCAAGGACTTTCTGCCGCGCCACCGCGGCCGCTTGCGGCGGGCATCTCGCGAAATCGCAAACTGCTTGCAGACCGCCTGCACGGTATCCGAGTGCAGGCCCAGGAGCTTGCTGCTGCCGAGGGTCAGCTTGATCAGATCGAAGGCAGAGGGCCAGCGCTTGTTGTGGCGGCGAGCGGCTTCCTGGGTCTCCCCGCAATAGTTCCAGACCCGGTTCACCGCCCGAGCCTGCCGTTCCAGATGCCGAGCGGACGTCGCATCCTTGATCCTGTATCGGTAGGTCAGCACCATGTCAACATGGTCGTTGAGAGATGCCGCGAAGACAAGACCGACGCCAAACATCCAGTGGGCATTTTCACGCTTGATTTGCCGTCTGAAATGCCAGAGGTGTCAAACGTGTATGGAGCGACGCGATTGGGCGGTGGCTTAAAAGACGTCTCCCGCTAGGCTTCGCAGACCGGCCGAGTCGTGGCCCTCGCCTTCGGGCGGCCGCGCGTGTTGGTCAGGATCACTCCGCCTACGACGATCGCGGCCCCGATCAGGGTCACGCCGGCGGGCCGCTCGCCCAACCACACCCAACTGATCAACAGCGCGATCGGAGTCGAGGAATAGATGAAACTCGACACCTTGCTGACGCTCGCCCGCTGAAGCGCCATGTTCCAGGTGAGGTAACCGAGAAAAGTCGGCGCCAGCCCCAGCCAGACGAGTGCGGCAATCCGCGAGTGCGCCGCCGTGAGCAACGCATGCGGGAGGCCGAGGGCGAAAGGCAGCGTCCCGAGGGCGCCGCCGAAAAAGGTGACGGTCGTGACCGCCTCGGTGCCGTATCGCGCCGAAAACGGCTTCTGCAGAGTGAAATAGATTGCCGCACCCAGTACGCTGACCAGCACCAGGGCCGCCTTCGGCTGGAAGCTGACATTCCTGCCGCTGGTCAGCACGACCAGCACGACGCCGGCCAACGCCACGGCCAGACCGACGATTGCGCGCGCGGATAACCTCTCGCGCAACCACAACGCCGATGTTGCCGAGGTCGCCGCCGGCGCGAGGGCAATGATGATGGCCGCGGTGCCGCTGGCGATCCGCGTCTCGGCGTAATTGAGGCAGAGGTGATACACGGAGAGCCCAACGACGCCCAGCGCGAGCAAGGGCGGCCAGGCCGGCAGTGGTGGGAGCGGCAGCCTCCGTATCCGCAACCACAGCACGAGGCAGACTGCCGCCAGCAGCAGGCGGGCAAATGCCACCTCCCCCGGAGTGAATCCACCGAGCCCGTACGCAATCGCTGCGTAGGCGGAGGACCAGGTCAGCATCGCAACCGTGACGTAGAAGAACGCTCGAGCATCGAGCTGGCCGGAGGTTTCCATGGGGTCTTCCTGCGGATTCGGAGTGGGGCGTCTCGATTCAAGGATAGTCGGCGATCCTCGGCGGATTCCCGCCATTTCCGGACGCGAACGTCAGGACCGTTGAGCAGCATATTAGAAGGTGATGCTCGGTAATTGAATGATGAATCATGGTATAGTAGTGGCTATTTACAGTTGATGAGATAATTATATGGCTGCTTCTGCCTTCGAATCGAAGTCAGCGCTGGACGCCAAGGATTGGCAGCTTCTCGAGCTGCTGCAAAAGGATGCGCGCACGGGCTACGCCGAGCTCGGCCGCCAGGTGGGGCTGTCGCCTCCGGCGGCGGCGGAGCGGGTGAAGCGCCTGGAAGATGCCGGTGTGATCCATGGCTATCGCGCCGAGCTCGACCCGCAAAGACTGGGCTACGTCATCGAGGCGGTGATCCGCCTGCGTTGCGACGGCAACGTCTGCGCCAGCATCGGCCCGGCTCTGGCCGAGATCCCGGAGATTCTCGATTACCGCCGCCTGGCCGGGGAGGATTCCGGCTCGCTGCGGGTGATCGCGATGTCTGTGAGTCATCTGGAGGCTATCCTGGACCGCATCGTGCGTTTCCACCCCAGCATCAGCACGACCACGCTGGTAGTGCTGCAGACTCCCTATAGGAACCGGCCGCTGTCGCGAGAGGCGTGGCTGCGCGGCAGCGCTCCCTGACCTCGCGGCTCAGGTCTTCAGTCGATAGCCGGTCCGGAAAATCCACCCGACGATGACGAGCGCGACGGCCAGAAACACCGCGGTCATTCCGAGGCTCACACCCACGTTGACGTCCGCCAGGCCGTAGAAACTCCATCGAAAGCCGCTGATCAGGTACACGACCGGATTCGCGAGCGCCACCATGCGCCAGGCGGGCGGCAGCATGTCGATGGAGTAGAAGCTGCCGCCGAGAAATGTCAGCGGAGTCACTATCAGCAGCGGCACGATCTGCAGCTTCTCGAACCCGTCCGCCCAGATGCCGATGATGAAGCCGAACAGGCTGAACGTCACCGCGGTGAGCACGAGGAATGCCAGCATCCACAACGGATGCTCGACATGCAGAGGCACGAACAGTCCCGCGGTGGCGAGAATGATGCCGCCGAGGATGAGCGACTTGGTCGCTGCCGCGCCCGCGTATCCCAACACGATCTCCATCGGTGACACGGGCGCCGAGAGGACCTCATAGATGGTCCCGGTGAACCGCGGGAAATAGATGCCGAACGAGGCGTTGGAGATGCTCTGGCCGAGAAGCGAGAGCATCACCAGTCCCGGCACGATGAACGAGCCGTAGCTGACACCTCCCACGCTCTGGATGCGCGAGCCGAGCGCGGCACCGAACACCACGAAGTAGAGTGAGGTGGAGATCACCGGTGAGACGATGGTCTGCGTCACGGTGCGCCGGGCGCGGGCCATCTCGAACCTGTAGATCGCACTCACCGCCTCGATGTTCATGTTTTCTCCCTCACCAGGCTCACGAAAATGTCCTCCAGCGAGCTTTCCGCGGTCGCGAGATCGGTGAACTCGATTCCCGCCTCCCGCGCCCGCTCGAGGAACTGGCCAACCCCATCGCCTGCGTGCTTGGAATCGTAGAGGCAGGTGAGCTCGCGGCCATCGCTCGAGAGCTCGAGCCGCCACGCCGCGAGCGCCTCCGGCACCTGAGCGAGGGGGCGGCTCAGGCGCAGCGTCAGACGCCGGGTGCCGAACTCGTGCAACAGGTCGGCCTTGTTTCTCACCAGCACGAGCTCGCCTTTGTTGATCACTCCGACACGGTCGGCCATCTCCTCCGCCTCCTCGATGTAGTGCGTCGTGAGGATGACCGTCACCCCCTCGCTGCGCAGGCGGCTCACGAGCTGCCACATGTCGTGCCGCAGATCGACGTCGACACCCGCCGTCGGCTCGTCCAGGAACAAGATCCGCGGCTCGTGCGCAAGCGCCTTGGCGATGAGCAGGCGGCGCTTCATCCCGCCGGAGAGGGTCATGACCCGGCTGTCCTTCTTGTCCCACAGCACCAGCGCCCGGAGCACGCTCTCGATGTGAGCCGGGTTGGCACGCAGCCCGAACAAGCCACGAGTAAACGACACGGTATTCCACACCGACTCGAAAGCGTCAGTGGTGAGCTCCTGCGGCACCAGGCCAATCAGCGATCGGGCCGCGCGCCAGTTACGGACGATGTCGTTGCCATCGACGAGCACCCGGCCCGTGGTCGCCCGCACGATGCCGCAGACGATGCTGATGAGTGTGGTCTTGCCCGCCCCATTCGGTCCGAGCAGGGCGAAAATCTCGCCGCGACGGATGCTGAGATCGACCCCCTTGAGCGCAACGAAGCCCGAGGAGTACTGCTTCGACAGGCCGGAAATGTCGATGATGCCATCCATGGACGTTAGGATAGCCCACCCTGCGGCAATCAGCCTCGTTACGCCCCCGTCACTGACCCCGCTGCGTGGCGAGCAGGATCGCCCCGGCCGTGCCTGCGGAGTCGCCCAGCCCCGGCGACGTGATGTAGCGCTCGAATCCGCCCGCCCGCGCCTCGATGGGCAGGTAACCGCCGAGCCAGCGGCTCGCCGACTGCCTGATGTAGGGCAGCAGTCGTCCGCCCGACACCACGCCGCCGCCGAAGACGATGCGCTCGCAGGAGACCATGAGCGCCACGGTTGCGGCAAGCTGTCCGAGATAGTCCCCGAGGACCTCGCGCGCGGGATGCATCTCGGGCAGATTCTCGACACGCGTGTTCCAGCGAGCCAACACGGCCGGCCCGCTGGCCAAGCCTTCCAGGCAATCGCCATGGAAGGGACAGACTCCGGCGAAGTCGGCGTCCCGCCGATCACGCTTGACACGGATATGGCCCATCTCCGGGTGAAGGAGACCCTTGAGGGTGCGGTCAGCAATGAAGACCCCGCCGCCGATTCCCGTGCCCACAGTGACGTACGCCAGCGAACCCAACCCCGCGCCGGCACCGAGTCGCGCCTCCGCGAGCGCGGCCGCGCTGACATCGGTATCGACGGTGATGGGACAGCCGAAGCGCTCGAGTGGAGCCACGAGGCTGACATCCGACCAGCCGCGCTTGGGCGTCGCCAGAATCCGCCCCCACGTCGGCGAGCGCGTGTCGAGATCGACCGGCCCGAAAGCGGCAATGCCGATGCCGGAAAGCGTGCCGTACCTGCGAGTGATCCCCTCGAAGAATTCCACGACGGCCGCGAGAGTGGCCGCGGGAGCCGTCGTGGGAATCACAGTGCGACAGTCCTCGGGGATGTCGGTGGGACCGTACGCGGCCGCGCATACGAACTTCGTGCCACCGGCTTCGACCGCACCGAACAGAGGCTTCGCTGTCACGCCCGGCAGCATACACCCCTGCTGCGGGCCGCTCGGCGGGTAGCTAGTCGGACGCCGCGCCGCCCGGGCCGATGAGACTGATCTGGTGCTCGCTCATGCCGCGTATGAAGTCCGGCAGCGGGATGAAGCCCACGGTATTCAGGTATTTGCCGGCATTGCCGCCGTCGAGTGAGATCGTCCACAGCAGAAAGCCGCGCAACGCCGCCGCCGTGGCACTATCCGCCTGACGCCTGGAGACCACTACGTACTCGTAGTTGATCAGAGGATAGGACTGCGCGCCGGGAGCGAAGACGAGGCTGAGCCTCTCATCGGGGGGCGTGCGCGAATCGAGCATCGAGGCTGCGGCGCTCACGGTCTCCGGGGTCGGCAGCAGGAAGCGACCGCTCTGGTTCTCGAGCCGCGCAGTGCCCAACCCCGCACGTGCAATCGAATCCCGGAAGCTGATGCCAACGTATGCGATCGAATACGGCGTAGTGGCAAGCGTCTGCACCATCTGCGCGTTGCCCGCAGCGGTGCGCTCACCGGCGACGCTCGGCCACTGCACGCTCGTCCCGTAGCCGACCTGGTCTTCCCATTCCTGGTTCGCGAAGTCCAGGAACTGGGTGAAGATGAAGGAATCACCCGACGCATCGGCACGGCGGATCGGCACGATCCGCTGGTGTGGCAGGGTCACGCCCGGATTCATGGCGGCGATCGCCGGCGCATCCCACTCCGTGATGCGCCCGAAGTAGATGCCGGCCAGGGTCGCACCATCGAGCTTCAAGGCGCCGCCATTCAGGCCGGGAACGTTGTAATTCACGGTCTGGGCGGAAATCGCGAGCGGAATGTTGACGAGCTGTGGATTCTGCTCCGCCTGTTGATCGGACATGTAGGCGTCCGAGCTGCCGATCTGCGCCGTGCCGGCCATGGCCGCCGCGATGCCGGCGCCCGATCCGGTAGCGCCAGTGCTGATCGAGACTTTGGGAGCGACATGCGCGTAATCGGCCACCCATTGCTGAAAGAGCGGGTAAAGCAGCGTCGAGCCCGTCTCATGCAGCTGCGCGCCGCCGGCTGCGACGGCGCCCACCGGCAGCGCGAGCAGGATCGCGCCGGCCGACAGCAACGCGACGCGGGCTGCTGAACTTCTCATGTCCTGGCTCCGCTCGAGGTCTTCCTGGCCCCGCTCATCGGCGCCGGCGAGGCGCCCGGCTCCTTGCCGATGTGATCCAGGTTCACGCCGGTGGTCTCGATGCGCCAGTGCCAGGTCACCCACGCGCCCAGCAGCGAGGCGACGACCAGGCCGTAGAGCAGCGCCCGCGTGCCGATGTCGACCAGCAGGATTGGAAACAGGAACGCCGTCGCCACCGCACCGATCTTGGCGAAGGCTGCGGCAAACCCCGCGCCCATGCCCCGCACCTCGGTCGGAAACACTTCACCCGCCAGCAGGTAGGTCTGAGCGTTGGGACCGAGATTGGTCATGAAGTCGAACAGCATGAAGCCCGTGAAGATCAGCACGATCTTCGCCTCGCCGCCCACGTCCGCCGAGAAGGAGGCGAGCAGCAGTCCCGCGGCGCAGCCGATGAAGCCGGAGATCTGCAGCTTGATGCGCCCGACCCGGTCGGCAAACACCACGGCGAACGCAATACCTACCAGCAGTAGGACGTCGATCAACGCCGCCCCCTTGGAGGCGATGATGTCGTTGGCAATGAGATCGCTCAGGCTGCGGACGTGGTCCGGGCCGCCACCGATTGCCGCGGCCAGGATCACGGGCGTGAAGATCCCTATGCCATAGGTGCTGAGATCCTGGATGAACCAGGGGAGCGAGGCAAAGATGGTCGCGCGGCGATTGCTACGGTTGAACAGGGCCCAGAACGTTCGATCGGAGTGCGCGTCGCCGTGCGCGCTCGTGGCGGTCCGCGCAAGCTGGATGTTGGTCGGATACTGCGGCACGCGACGCAACAGCCGCGTGACCGACTTCTCCGCCTCCTCGTGATCGCCTCGCACCGCGAGCCAGTTGGCGCTCTCCACGACGAAGAAACGGGCGATGGTGATCGCCAGGGCAGGCAGCATGGCGGTCGCGTACATCCAGCGCCAGGCGGACAGCGTGGGATCGATGATCAGAACGACACTGCCGACGCCGGTGCCGGCCAGTGCGCCGAGTGCCTGAAAGCCGAATGCGCCGAGCACCAGGCGCCCGCGGTTGGCGCTCGGAATGTTCTCGGAGATCACCATGTGAGCGGTGGGATAATCGCAACCGAGCGCCAGTCCCAGGCCAAAGAGACAGATCGCGAGCGCGAGAAAGCTGGTGGAGACGATCAGCAGCGCCAGGAACGCCACGAAGATGATCATCTCGGCGACGAACATGCGCTTGCGGCCGAAATAGTCGGAGAGGCCGCCGAGGAGCACCGCGCCAAAGAGGATGCCGGCCAGGCTTGCGGCGCTGATGATGCCTTTCTGCGCCGAGGCGATCCCGAATTCCCGCGCGATGAGCGGCAGCGCGACGCCGGTCATGAAGACCACGAATCCCTCGAAGAACTTGCCGGCGGCGGCCAGGGACCAGATGCGCCACTGCATCCCGGTCATCGGCGCGGCTTTCAGGTGCGTGCCGTCCGACCATGTCGGCAGCTCGTCGAGGTAGTCTTGTACGGATTTCGCCCCGGTAACGCTCACGTAATCCTCCCCCCGCGCCGTTCCAGCGCAGTCAGGCGGAGCGCTGAGCGGCACGGCTCGTTGCTGGCAATCCGAAAAAATCTACTCGCGATATGTGACGGGTTTGTTGCAACGGAAGCGCCGGCTAGGCGGCTTCGTAGCTCAGACCTGGCTCGCCGGCGGGGAACAGGCTCGCGGCAATCCCGCGGCGCGCCAGCGCGTCGAGCAGCAGTTCGGGCGGCTCATCCCGAGGCTCGTCGGTGAGCCGGAAGACGCCCCAGTGGATCCCGACCGCACGGGCCGCTTCGAGGTCCTCCAGGATCTGCACGGCCTCATTGGGATCCGTGTGCTGCGCGCTCATGAACCAGCGCGGCGCGTAGGCGCCGATGGGAATCAGGGCCAGGTCGGGCCGGCCGATCCGCTGCCGCATCTCCCGAAAGATGCGCCCGTCCCCATAGCCGGTGTCGCCCGTGAAATGGACGCGGCCGCCAACCGTGCTCAGCATGAACCCACACCAGAGCGCCATGCGGCGGTCGCGTCCCGTACGCGCTGACCAGTGATAGGCCGGGACGATCGTGACCTCTCCGCCCTTGCCGATGTCGATGCGGTCCCACCAGTCGCCAACCGCCACACGGAGGCCGGGTATCGCCCGCCGCAGGATCGCGTCGTTACCCAGCGGCGTAATGATCAGCGGGCGATGCTCCGTCACGAGACGGCGCAGGCTCGCCATGTCCATATGGTCGTAGTGATTGTGGCTGAGCAACACGGCATCGATGGGCGGCAACGCCTCGAACGCGATCCCGGGCGCCCAGACGCGCCGCGGGCCGGCGAAGGTCAGCGGGCTCGCCCTTTCCGACCATACGGGGTCGGTGAGGACGTTGAGTCCCCCCGCCTGGATGAGCACGGTCGCGTGTCCGACGACCGTCGCTCTCACGCCGGCAACGCGCGCGTCCGGAACAGCCTGTCGCGGCGCGACCGAGTTCGGCCACGCCGCTGCTCTCCCCAGCAGCTTCCAGCGCAGCAGCTCGCGCAAGTCGCGATCGGTTGCGGCGTGACCGGGGTTGAAAAAGCGCACACCGTCGAAGTGATCGCTCGGCGGCCCGGAATAATACCGATTCACGTGTCGTGGCACGGCTTGGTGAGTACCAGGAATGTGCGGCGAAGTCCAACGTGCCGCCTGTCGGCGACGATGCAACACTGCCTGACGATGGAGGCGCCGCTCATGCCTCGCCTCAGTGAGCACTGGACTTCGGCTGCAGATTCTGGGTCAATTCAGCTGCTCTTCGACAAGAACTGAAAACCAGCAATGATCGTTCCACCAATCGCATTGGCAGCTGTTGTGGGCGGCGCCGGCCTCCACGCCGCCTGGAACGTTGGCATCCGAGGCGGCCCCAACCGCCGCGCATCCACTGCATTGCTTGCCCTCGCATCCGGGCTGATCGGGGCGGTAGCCCTTCCGTTCCTACCGGCACCGGCCGCTGCCGCTTGGCCCCATCTCGCCGGCACCGCGCTCCTGCACATCCTCTACTTCTATCTCGTGGCCGAAGCCTATTCGCTCGGCGCGGTCAGCCTGACCTATCCCGTGATGCGCGGCGTCGCGCCGGCCCTGACCGCCACGATCGCCACGCTGGGGTTTGGTGAGCACCTCGGGATCGGCGGTTGGGGTGGACTGTTTCTGATCTCTTTCGGCGTGGCCCTGCAGGCTCAGCGCTATGGCAAACCCGGCGAGACCCGCGCCCTGCTCTTCGCGCTGGCGAATTCGATCGTCATCGCGCTATATACGGTCAATGACGGGCTCGGGGTCCGGCTCTCCCACTCGCCGATCGCGTATGCGCTGTGGACATTCGTGCTCCCCGCCATCCCGGCGAGCCTGGTGCTGCTGCGCGGCCGCATCTCCCTCCTCTTCACGGGCGACACCGTTCGGTCGCTGCTGCGCCGGGGTGTGGGCGGGGCGCTCTGCTCCATCGTCTCATACTCCCTGGCTCTGTGGGCGATGACCCGGGCACCCATCGGCGCCATCGCGGCGCTGCGCGAGACGGCGATGCTGTTCGGTGTCCTCTTTGCCTGGTGGTTCCTGGCGGAACGCCCGGGCGGGCGCCGCCTGGCTGCGCTCGCCCTGATTGCGCTCGGGGCGGTGATTCTGGATCTGGGGTGACAGATCCGGATGGGCTCGAGGCCCGCGCCGTCAGGGACGTCCACCGTGTCGACGAGCTGCGCCTCTGCCCATCGTCATAGCTCCCCACGCGCGGCCAACGTGCGGATGCGGTCCGCGGTGCGCATGGCGATGCTCGTGATCGTCAGCGACGGATTCACTCCGCCTGTCGTCGGAAAGATCGAGCCGTCGCAGACCCAGAGATTGGGGATGTCCCAGCTGCGGCAATCCGCGCTCACCACGCTCATCGCGGGGTCATCGCCCATGCGCGCCGTACCGGCCAGATGGTTGGTGTCGTCCTCCTGCCGGAAGATGTCCGTCGCGCCGACCGCCTCGAGGCTCGCCTGCATCTGGCCGAGCGCATGCCGGATCAGCGCCTTGTCATTGTCACCCCAGCCGTAGGTGACGCGGGCGACACGCAGTCCATGGCTATCCTTCTCCTCGGCCAGGGTCACCCGATTGCGCTCGTCGGGCAGCATCTCTCCCACCATCTTCAGACCAACCTGGTGATTGTATTTCTCCATCTCATCGCGCAGCGCCTGGCCCCAGAGGCCTCGAGCGCCCGTCTGCACCGTCACCCATTCGACCGGCAGCGGCCCCTGTGCCATCCAGCAATAACCGCCCGCAAAATCCTTGCGATCGTCGTAATTCCAGTGCTCGGTGAGGGCGAGCGAGGGCGGTCCCTTGTTCCAGCGCACCTGCTGCTGCATCACGCCGAACACGGCCTGGTTGGATTGCGTCATCAGGTTCCTGCCTACGAGGCCGGAACTGTTGGCGAGGCCACCCGGGTAGCGGTCGCTGGCCGACGCCAACAGCAACCGTGGCGTCTCGATCGCGTAGCCGGCGACAATGACATTGCGCGCCTTTTGAAAGCGCCAGTGTCCCTCGCGGTGATAATGCACTCCCGACACGCGGCCGTTTCGTCCCATCTCGATGCGGCCGACCATCGCGAGATCGCGAATTTCGGCTCCCGCCCGCAACGCCCGCGGGATGAAGGTCACGAGCTGGCTCTGCTTGGCGTTGGTGGAGCAGCCGAAGCGGCAGAAGCCGCGATAGACACAGGGTGGCGATCGTCCATGCGGTGCCGACACGGTGGCGAGCGGCGTCGCCGTCCACTTGATGCCCATCGCCTCCGCCCCGCGGGCCAGCAACTGTGCCGCACCGTTCAACTCGTGGGCCCGATAAGGGTAGCGCGGGCGCTTCGGGCCCCACGGATAGCTCACCGGCCCGGAGATGCTGAGTGCCTGCTCGGCCCGGGCGTAGTAATCCCACATCTCCCGCCAATCGAGCGGCCAGTCGGCACCGTAGCCGAGCATGCTGCGAGACTTGAACCATTCCGGCCGGAAGCGCAGCGACACCATGGCAAAATGAACCGTGCTGCCACCCACCGCCTTGCCGCTGTTCTTGCCTCCCATGGTGATCGGGTTCGCCCCGTCCACCACACGCTCATCGGTCCAATACAGCTTCTCCTGCTCGAGCTCGTCGGAAGCGAAATCCTCGAGCGGGCGGAAATAGGGACCGGCGTCGAATCCCACGACCGAGAAGCCGCCCTCCGCCAGTCCGGCGAGCAGCGGACCGCCGCCGGCACCGGTCCCGACGACGACGAAATCGACCGCTTCGGCGTCGCTGAATTCGCGCATCGGCACCCAGCCGCCGCGCTTGAAGACATCCGGTGCACGGCCGTTCGCGGCGCGCGGGCGAGCGAAGGGATCAGACGACACGGGAGTTATTCCGTCGCGCGCGGGCTTCCTCTTTGCCGCAGGTCGCTTCGACGGCTTCCCAGGGATCGCGCCGGTCCAATCCCATGCGCACATACCCACGGGGGCTCGCCGGACCCCCGAAGCCAATCTCGCTCCAGGCGGTTGGATGCGCGTAATACGCATGAGTGATGTCTGGAATGACCCGATGCTCGAAAAACAGATCGCACGGCATGCCGCCCCACGCCTCACCGGTGAGATCACCCTGCTGCATGCGATGCAACAGCCCGTCCTGCCGCTCGGCGGACAACGCGTGGAACGAGGCTCCATGGGCTTCCTGGGACGCCGCCTCGAGCGCGGCCAACCCGCGTCGCCACGCTTCGCCCTGCGGCGGAATCTCGGCATAACGGTACCCATCCAGCCGCCCGTCCGTGATCTTCTGATCGACATAGGCCGGCAGCGGAACGGGTGGACGATCCTTCGGCTGCGGCAGGATCCGATCGCACAACGCGCCGAGAGTTCGCCACTCGCTCGCAGAGAAGAATCGCGGCTCGCGCGGTACGGCGAGGCGCCGGTCGATCACCTTCCGCGTCGCTTCGTTCCACGATTCGGTCCAGCGCTTGGCGAGCACGTCATAGGCTGGATAGCGGTCAGTCATCGGGGTGATCCTGCATCAGGCCGAGTGCGGCGAGGCCGGCCAGAGCGAGCCCCGTGAAGCTCGGCGGCGCCGGAATGGGCGGCCCATTCAATACGTTCTGCCGCCAATTGCGCCAACCGCCCATGTTGCGCGCGACCCCCACGATGTGGAATCCGGTACCGGCGAAGCCCAGCAGCGCCGTGAAGCGCAGCCAAAGCCGCGTCAACGGGCGCCGCCGATGGGTTCGCCCGAGCGCGGCGTGACCGATCGAGGCGGCGGTCAGCGGCGGAACGGTCACCGGCAGGTACATGAACGGATCGTGGTAGGCGCCGCGGAAATGCAGCAGCCCGGCCTCCCCCACCGTCCCGAGCAGACCGAGAGTGGTCACGGCGGCCACCACGCGCCCCGCCGAGAGGCCGCCGATGGTCGGCGGCTGGCCCGGCACCGTATCCCGAACGCGCTCCGCCAGGAAGCCCATGAGCCCTGACAGGATCAGCGCGGCGGGCGCGCCGAGCGGGGCGGAATAGAACAGGTTCTGCCAGGAGAAGCCGCCGGGCTTCTGGCTGATGTTGAAGAGGTGGAAGCCCGTCCCCGCGAGCCCCGTCAGGGCCGCGGCGGCATAGATGCAGTCGCGCAGCCGGTGCGCCGCCGCCTGTCTATCGCCATTGCCGTGCAGGCTCGCCGCCAACGACAACGTCGCGGTCACGAGCGGTATCACCATCGCCTTGTTGTGGAACGAGCCGCGATAGTGCTCGACGGCGCTGTCCGCCAGGACCGAAGCGGCGATCACACCGGCCGCTCGATTCATGCGCCGTGCCGCGTGCACGGCGGCTCCGGGATCGGGAGTCGGGACGCGAACCGGGAGGTGGCCTGAGGCGGCTCGCGCCCATGGGGGCGGCCGCGTCAGTGCCAGAGCCGCAAGGCTGAGGATCGCGCCGAGCCCGAGGCCCGTTGTCGGCGAGAGCCGCATGCGTCAGCTCCTACCGCCGGGCACCACTCGCGCGAGGATTTGCTCCATGCTGCCCTTCAGCACGCTGCCCAACTCCGGCTCACTCGACATCATGGTCAAAAAGTGCCTGGCGTCCTTGAGCGTGATGTGCGGCGGCAAGGGGGGTACGTTCGGGTCCGTGTAGCATTCCAGGATCACCGGGCGATCGGCGGCGAGCGCCTCATCCCACGCCGAGCCCACTTTCTGCGGGTCATTGACGAAGATGCCCTTCAAGCCCAGCAGCTCGGCGTACCTGTGGTACGGGAAGTCGGGGATGGTTTGCGTCGCCTGCGTTTTACCCGCGCCGAGCTGTATGCGCTCTTCCCAAGTCACCTGATTGAGGTCGCGGTTGTTGAGCACCAACACGATCAAGCGGGGGTCGGACCACTCCTTCCAGTACTTGGAGATAGTGATCATCACGTTGAGGCCGTTCATCTGCATCGCGCCATCGCCGATGAAGGCGATGACCACGCGATCCGGGAAGGCCATCTTCGCCGCCATCGCGTAAGGCGTGGCCGCGCCCAGCGAGGCGAGGCTTCCGGAAAGCGATCCCATCATGCCGCGGCGCATGCGGATGTCGCGAGCGTACCAGTTGGCCACCGAGCCGGAGTCGCCGGTCATGATGCAGTTCTCCGGCAGCCGCTTCGACAGCTCCCAGAACACGCGCTGCGGGTTGATGGGATCGGCAGACTGCATCGCCCGCTCATCGAGCGTCTGCCACCACTTGGCGACGCCCGTCTCGATGCCGCGCCGCCAGTCACCGGCCGGCTTCTGCTCGAGCAATGGCAGCAAGGCGCGCAAGGTGACGGCGCTGTCACCCACCATGCTGACCTCCATTGGGTAGCGCAGGCTCAGCATGGTGCCGTCCAGATCGATCTGCACCCCGCGCGCGGCACCCGGCTTGGGCAGAAACTCGCTGTAGGGGAAGGCGGAGCCGACCATGAGAAAGGTGTCACAACCCTTCATCAGGTCCCAGGATGGCTTGGTCCCGAGCAAGCCCAGCGCGCCGGTGACCCAGGGAAGCTCATCCGGCAACACGGCCTTGCCGAGCAGCGCCTTGGCAACGCCGGCTTGAAGTTTCTCCGCCACGGCGATTACCTCATCCGTGGCATGCAGCGCTCCGGCGCCGACCAACATGGCGACCTTGCTTCCTGCATTGAGCACGGCAGCCGCCCGATGCAGCAGGTCCTCGCTCGGCAGTTCCGCGGGCCCGGCATGGCCGACACCGGTATGAGTGGTACCGTGGACCACGGGCGGATCCTCGTAGGCCAGCTCCTGAAGATCGTTGGGAATGATGACGCAGGTGACGGTTCGCCGGGTGGACGCGATACGTACCGCCCGGTCGATGAGATGGCGCAACTGACTCGGCACGCTGGCAGTCGCGACGAAATTCGCGGCGACATCCTTGAACAACGATTGCAGATCCACTTCCTGCTGATAGTGTGCGCCGATGCAGGTGCGCGCCTGTTGGCCCACAATGGCGACGACGGGCACGTGATCCATCTTCGCGTCATACAGCCCGGTGAGCAGGTGGATCGCTCCGGGTCCGGACGTGGCATAGCAAAGTCCAACCTGGCCGGTGAACTTGGCATGCCCCGATGCCATGAAGGCCGCCATCTCCTCGTGCCGCACCTGGACGTATTGCAACGTGTCCTTGACCTTTTCCAGCGCCACATCGAGACCGCCCACGCCATCGCCAGGGTAACCGTAGACGCGCTTGATGCCCCATTGCTGGACGCGATGCCAGACGAAATCGCTAACATTCATGCTCATCGGAACTCCTCACCCGCGCGTGACACATCCGCGTCGAGCGTGATGCCGTCAGATGGGAGCATGTGCCGTGCCGGGGTTCAGCGCAGCACAGGTAGCGCAGCAGTTGAGCTCGGGCGACACCTGTCCAGCTTTCGCCGGCGAGGCGCTGCCCTCGATGCAACAAAGCGCGTGCTCAGCCGGGCTCGAGCTCGGCGGGGCGATGAGGGAACTCGCGCTCGGCGGCTGTCGTTTAGCGATACGGCTCGGGTTGCAGCATTGTCTCTTGACTTTTCAAATATAGTCGTAATATCGTATTTTGGGTGAAGACTCCTCGAGTCATCGGGGCGCTCGGGGCGCTCGCGCACGAACATCGCCTGAAGGTCTACCGCCTTCTCGTCGAGCGCGGCCCGCAGGGGCTGTCGGCCGGGGCGATCGCGGATGGCGTTGGGCTGCTGCCCTCCTCGCTCACCTTCCATGTGCAGGCCCTGCACCGAGCGGGCCTGATCGTGCAGCGCCGCGAAGGGCGGCAAGTCTTCTACAGGGCCGACTTCGAGGCCATGAGCGCACTCGTCGGCTATCTCACGGAGAACTGCTGCGCGGGCGGCGGCGAGGCGTGCAGTAGTGAGGCGTGCGCCACGGCATGCAAGCCGATCGCTGCAGCGAAGACAGTCAAGCGGCGCCGCGTTGCCTGAGGCAGGGTCATGGGACCGTTTGAAGTGCACGCGAAACCGTCTCTGCAAGCGGCCGTTGCGCTGCTTACGGCAGCGGGGTTGCCTTGGTCGGATCTGACCGAGTCGCACCTCGAGCACTTCCGTTTCAGTGGACCTCCGGATGCTCCAACGGGCCTCGTTGGCCTCGAGATCTACGGCCGTGACGCCCTGCTTCGATCACTTGCCGTAGCGCCGGGCGCCCGCTCTGGAGGTCTCGGCTCGACGCTCTTGGATGAGGCGGAGCGTTACGCCTTCCAAAAGGGCGTCCGCTCGCTCTATCTGCTGACCACGACTGCGCAGGGATTCTTCCTGCAGCGTGGCTATCGCCCCTCCCCTCGAGAGACCTGCCCTGCGGCGATCCGGTCGAGTTCGGAGTTTGCAGGCCTTTGCCCCGCGAGCTCCGCGTTCCTGATGAAGACTCTGACCTGAGAAGCGAGGCTCGCCATGAAGCGCATGCACGTGCACGTGAGTGTTTCCGATCTCGAGGCGTCGGTTCGGTTTTACTCCGAGCTCTTTGCCGCCGAGCCCACCGTACGCAAGCTCGACTACGCGAAGTGGATGCTCGATGACCCACGGGTGAACTTTGCGATCAGCCATCGGGGCGCCGCAACCGGCATCGAGCACCTCGGCATTCAGGTCGAGGACCACGCCGAGCTTGAAGAGGTGTACTCGAGGCTCAGGCGAGCCGACGGGCCGGCGCTCGAGGAAGGCGCGACCACCTGTTGCTACGCCGAGAGCGAGAAGAGCTGGATCGAGGATCCGCAGGGCATCCAGTGGGAGACATTTCTCACCAGCGGCGAGAGCACCGTCTACGGCCGCGATCCGGTGAGAGCAGCGCCCACCGACACCGTGCAATCGCAGTGCTGCACGCCTTCCTGCTGCGCGCCCCGTGTGTAGTTAATCGGCGATGTCAGAGCGTGTATTCAACGTTCTCTTTCTGTGCACGGGCAACTCCGCGCGCAGCATCCTTGCCGAGGTGCTCATCAACCACTGGGGGCGCGGGAAGTTTCGCGGCTTTAGCGCCGGGAGCCATCCCAAGGGCGCCGTGCACCCCATCGCGCTCGAGCTCCTGAGGCAAATGAAGCTGCCCACCGAAGGCCTGCGTAGTAAGAGCTGGGATGAGTTCGCCGCTCCGGCGCAACAGCGGCTCGACTTCGTGTTCACCGTCTGTGACAACGCGGCGGGTGAGGTGTGTCCGTACTGGCCTGGCCAGCCCATGACTGCCCGTTGGGGCATACCGGATCCGGCGGCCGTGGAGGGCTCCGATACGGACAGGTGGGTCGCATTCCGATTGGCGTTCAAGGTCCTCGAGAGCCGCATCAAGATCTTCACGAGCCTCCCGATCGCCTCGCTCGATCGGGTGAAGCTGCAGACGCAGCTCGATGCCATCGGCAAGGGCGGGCCACCCGAGCAGCCACAGTGAGCCCCGGGCGGGACCGAGCTGGGCAAGGTCGACACCGGCATCTTCAACCGCGGCGCCCAGACCGGACTCGAATACGGCTCGGCCGCATTCGCGGCGTCGATATCGGGGCAGCCAAAGTGCTCTCGTCACCCGCCTGGCGGGGTTTTGGCCTGCTCAAATGATGCGGGGCACCAACGCCCGAACGCACCGGGCGTAGGCATCGTAGGCAGTGCCGAATTGCTGGCGCATGAGGCGCTCCTCGACTGCGACCCGATGCCAGATGGCGATGAGCATCAGCACCACGGCCAGCACTCCGCGCCACTGCCCTAGCGCCAGAGCCGTTCCAATGAAGGCCAGTGCCAGACCCGAATAGATGGGATGACGGACCAAGCCGTAGGGACCGCTGGTGACCAGCTCGTGATCTGCCTTGAGGGCGGCCACGCCGCTCCAGTTGCGGCCGAG
>Ga0335075_10006926_pt1 | contig 17480 bp, 6 predicted proteins | sample Lox_Sample_24_FD_206723 | JGI IMG/M metagenome (GOLD analysis project Ga0335075, IMG submission 206723) | Soil microbial communities from Loxahatchee National Wildlife Refuge, Florida, United States - Lox_Sample_2.4 | ecosystem: Environmental > Terrestrial > Soil > Wetlands | place: USA: Florida...
AACAACAATTGCCCAGATCAGCTAACCCACTCCAACTCAACCTCGCCTAAATCATGTGATTTGTAGGGGACCACGGAACCCCACCACAATATAAGAAAGACATTAAGGTTTTTACAACTAGTTTGTACGAAATTGATTGTTTAATCAAAGAAGCTCTTTAAGACGAAGATAAAGAGATAAGGGAAGAGATTAAGAGACAACTTCTAGCTATATATAAAAGTTATATTAATATGTTTTTTAAAGCAGCTTTAAATTAGCTACCCTTATATTAACTGTACAACTATAAAATCCAGCTTAAAGCAAACAACAACTTAAGCTTTCACTTATTATTCAAGCAATCTTTAAAGGAACTACTAGCTACAAAGCAGTATATAATAGAAAACTTAAAGAAAAAGTTTATTAACTATAACTAAGCTTTATTCGCATTCCCTATCTTATTTGTAAAAAAGGCTAATAGTAGCTTATACTTTTACATTAACTTTTAAAAGCTAAATGCAATTACTTATACAATAAAGCGAGTTCTTAGTGTTTTAGCTGCTAAATCTAAAGGGGTTTGTTGCTGTTTTATACGGCTACAACACGCGCTAAGAGTTAGGTTAGTCAGATTACGTGTACAGCGCTCGCTTCACAGCCGAACATCGGATACTAACCCTTATACAACCTAACCCCCTATCTATTGCTAGTTCCTCGTTCCTGCATCTTGTTTTTATACTTTCAGTCTCTAAGCCAAAAATGGCTCACATTGCCTACAACTACTATAGCAGCCTTTAACTGGCCTGTTAGGGGAGGTTGCTGCGCCCAAGCCATTTAAAATCGTCGCAACCCCCCATTCTCTCTAATACCATTTCGACTAGAAGCTCATTGTGACAGTTCGTCTTATATATGCAACAACTACTATATCAAACTGCCCTTAAAACCGCCAACTGCGTTAGGCGTTATTTACAGTTGCACTGTCACAGAATATAGCTTGTGTATATAGATAGTTATCTTCTCCCTTTCTGTCCTTTTCTTCTCTTTTTAGCTTAGTATCTTCGATGAGTGCAATCTATAGAGCTCCCTTCACCTTACTGAATAGCATTCTTGTACGTGCCGTTACAGGGAATGCTTTAAGCATGTTGATATGCTTTGTGCTATGGAACTTTGGAATAGCAAGGTTGGTAGAAACTTCGCTAAACATTTTACTATTAAAATCGAGAAACCGGCACTCCATACATAGTATTTCTGTGACGGGACACGGACCAAGTGCCGCGACAAGCGGTGTGATAGCTTTAACCACTCGGCCAACGGGCCAAAAGGCACAAGAATAAGGTTAGAAATCTTATTCGCTATTCTACTATATATACCTGACGGAGGACGCCTGGGCCGCCCCAGCTCCGTCACAATTTCCCTGTAAGTTTTGATGTCTTTTCTTCACCAGAATCATAAATAACGCATCGAGCCTTTTTGGTGCTAATACAAGTAGTATAGACTAATTCGCCAGGCTTGAAAAGGGCCCAAAGTAGATTATATGTAATCTCCTTAATCTCTCGGAGCGAGAAGAGGCTGTGCGTTGTAGGGGCATAGGTTGTCTTAATATGTTCGATTAAGAGGTCGAGATGCTCCTTGCGAATTGCATTAAGCGAATCATCAAGCGAACTATTGGGCAAATCGTCATTGGGCGAATCATCATTGGACGAACCATCATTAGAGGAGCATTATCAGACGAATCATCATTAGGCGAGTCATCATCAAGTGGGTCATCGTTCAGGTTGCATCGATGCGATTCAAGTTCGGGAAGGTAGTGGTATAGGAGGTTTGCCTCAACCTTACTTTGAGTTAGGTATTGTTTCGCATGAATAGGAAGGAAGGATTATACAGTAGGCTTGTCTTCCCCCAAATTAATCCCATGAACTTCTTTGAGAACCGTTCTCAAGATATCTCGCAACAGTTCTGATTTGATATCAATATAGGATGTTCGTTCTTCAGTGTCCTTATCTAGAGTTTCCCATTAGCTAGGGAAGTCTGGTTAAAAAAGTCAGTCTATACTCACCAATTCGCACACGAACAACAAACACATATTGGTCGAGTTCTTCGATTTCGCCTAGTGGTTTGAGAGATTCTACAACCTTGTACTGATGTGCTTTCTTATCCCAGCTGTGTAATCAACCTGCGCCGTATGCATTATTCGATGTCGGAATATATATCAGCCGAGTCAGTTCGACAGGAGATACGTGACTCATTCGCCTGGATCAGCTGACCCACGATGGTCAGTATATAAACAGCGTCTCTTACGAGACTTAGAACCTTAGACTTTAATAATAATACTGTTTTGTACCTTTTGTTTTGAACCCCTTTGAACCACACCCTGTCACCCGACATGCGACTCTTCCCTTCTCTCTCCTCTGTTCTAATCCCTTCACGCTCCCTTTGGTTCTTGGTGAATTCTCACAATGACGCCTAAGGGAAACTATCCCTCTCTGCACTCTCCTTGGTAGGCCTAAACCGCGTTTCTCGCCATTACATCTATCTCTGTTCGTCTCAGTTCGCTGTGTTGACGACTCCTCCACTCCTTCATCTTTGCTTTAAAATGCCATCGACCACCCGTTCGACGGTCAACGCGGCACCGTCGCGGCCCTGGGGTTCGTCGATTAGCGATTTCGGATTCGCACCCAGTATCAGGCGGCATGAGCTGAACGTGACCACTGAGGTCGCGAAGAAGCAGAAGCATAGCAAACGCCCACGGCCGCGGCTAGCAGCCGCGTCCGATGAGCTGCATGAATTGGTCGAAGCTCTAGCAACGGACGAAGAGTTCCTGGATGAAGGCATTACTCCTGCTTCAGAAGCCAGGTTTGTGGATGCGGATGATGGAGAATCTGTCCACAGCCAAGAAGTCACAGCTGGGCCACCACCGAAGAAAATGGAACTCTCAGATATCGACATCTTGATCGATGAAATCGAAAGAGTCTGCGGGCCCAAGCCTGAAATGGATTTGTGTAAGTCAACTTTAATATTCGATAGCGGTGTTGACTGGTTAACATCCTATCCCTCGACTTCAGCTCATGTCGGGAAAAGCTAACTCATGCCTTGGTAGTTCCTGAATACATTGTCAGAAACATCGAGGAGCACGACAGCCAGTATATGTCAATTCTCGACCAAATCTTTGAGATGGCGCTCAAGACCAACGAAGAAAGCGTACCGGATTCCCCTTTTGCCTTTCCCATGCTACGCTGGCTTCAAGCCAATTCGGACATGAAGACTCGTAACGCGCTGCTCGAGTTTCTTCTGCACCCACACGTCAGATCCTACCGTTGTCGGGCTGCATTAGGCCAACGTAACCAACAACTCATATTCGACATTCTCGAATCATACCCGCTAACACAATGTGGGAAAGCCGTTCCTAACGTGGTTGGCACATACCTTCTCCATGGGGTCAGGACAGACGAACAAGACAAATCTCAAGACGAATCGCAGGATCTCGTGTATATCGGACAGTCGGCTGCCGTGAAGCCGAGTGATACAGGAGCTCTGGGCCTACGTCTTCGATCACAGCAACACTGGTACGAGATTTCGAAAGTCAGAACGGGTGCCCCTAGCAAATCGGCCTTGCATGTTCATCGTCGGTTATCGAACGCCGAAATCGAAAGAGTAGAGTTTGTGGTGCTGTCTGTCTTTCCGTTCCCCAAGGCAGAAATGGGGAACACACTCCGACATTTCGTGTGCCTGCTTACACTCGTCGAAACTGTCGACATAGTTCTAATAGGTTCTCTCAGTATGCCAGAAGCTGGCGGTTCTACCCTTTACACTGGATCACAGCATGGGGTGTCTCTCAGGCCGTCCTGGTTGCCCTCAAGAGCTTGCGAAGGACTGAATAGAGCCTTGCCAATCAAGCAGCACAATAAATTGCTTGGTACATCGGTTGTGAGCACCTGCTGGTCTCCTCAAGATGTTGTATCTCTGATCAGCCTTGTTGAGCGACACGAGCGAGATATCTACGTCCATGTTGGGTCTAACCAGGGAGTTATCCAGTGGGATTTTCTGGTAGCACAGTTGCGTGTTCAAGGGGTTCACAAAACGAAAGCCGAAGCAATGGCGATGTACGCGCAACTCGTCCGCAATCCTGAGTCTGGTTTCATTTCGTGTCGAGCAAGTAGATGGAGACTCATCTGGGCTCAGGTTCATCGCGTGAAGGAACATCTACACCAGAGCGGTCTCATTCACGGTCCTAGAGATGACAACGACCTATTCTACCATATTCCAACTTTGGAGAATGGGTTAAAAACTTCCTGGCACTTTCGCGGACTCCTCCAACACTCAGGATATACAGAGTACAACCACCCCATTTTTCTTGAAAGCTTTTTCCCTCGATATCTGCCAAGATTACTCCATAGAGATGTCTGGGAGAAAATCACAGGTAACATCCCCTTGCCTAAAACTCCGGAATGTTCTATACTTACAACAAAAGAATCACCACCAGAGCGCTTGTCAGCTAAGCGACAAGGTTCATCTCGATACCTGAACGAACGGACTATAGAAGTCGTCTTGCATTATGCGCGGCACATTTTCGTTGAACAGGGTGTTGATCTCGCCTCACCAATCTCCACGAACCCATCGATCCCGTCTTTATCATGGCAAAACTTGATTCAACTATGGCATCGAGTTTATTCCCAAATGTTAGCGGATGGGGTGCCGCCTGAACGCATTCTAGTCGGTGGTCTAGTCCGGCTGGCAGACGTCTGGAATCGGTGTCGGAATTGCCTCTTGGATCCACGTCGTTCCGAGCCTCTACAGCGCTGGAAGTACGAACTATCTCTGGATGGGCTGCAAGAAAAGCCCATGGTACGGCAATCGTCCTCCCTCAGCCACTCAGGAGACCAGCAAGATCAGATGGATACTTTGGTACAAGACAAAGGTATCTCTGAGGTAAGCTTAGAAGAGCCATACGAATGGCCGTCTGAAGTAAGCCGATATGAGGCATTAGCCTCGACGAACGAAGTGCTTGCCCTTATGGGTACTCATACGATCCACAAACCCCACCGGGTTCTGAAGCTGGGACGTAATCGGTCATCGCCATGCGAATTAGCGCAACATCGTCCGTCAACTCTACGTGTCTTGACTCATATCATGCGAAATTATCATCAGATAATATTCGACAATGACTTTGAGGTCTCCGCGGATATAGATTTCTGGGAAACCCTTTTTATCGGCGGTCTTGACAAGTCGTGGAAAATACCCGACCAGCACCGGTTACGACAGCGGTTTGGTTGGGTGTTGGAGTTCATCAGAACTGGGTGTCTGCCTCCAGATGCCCACACTGCCAACGATATTCTGCGGGAGGGTTTGGCGGATAACGTGCTACTGTGTCAAACGCACCCCTACAGCTATCAGAGTAAGCATCCTACTGACACTCTACTGAATCCGGACCTATGCCCAAGATGGGTCGAGGAACTTTTGAGTGCCACAGGGGCGTTACGAAGCGTAGAGATGGGCATTCGAGGCCGCATGCACGGCATCGGTATCAAGGGATTCTGTGACATGTATGGTATTTTGATCTCGCGCCTCTGGGAAGAGTCAATGTACCAGCCGAGCCATCGGTATCAAGACTTTGATCAGACACATTCCGGCGGAGAGGTGCTAGCTCCTTGCGAAGACAGCGATCTCACCAACACAGCCAGCTTACCTCGAGTACCTTCGCCACTCTCACTTGGACTGGAAACAAGGGTATCAAATCGACAAATGACCCTGGACAATCTGAACTATGAAGACGACGAACCTTTTAGGATGAATGATCTTCAAGCTCCCGCGGCGACATCAATCTTCACTCAGCCATTGCCGCTGACCGCGCCGAAGCCCCCGGACTCATCAGGATCTCCTTCTCCGCCCCTCTCTCCACCACCGCACTCACCTCTGCGGGGCGATACAACCAAGCATTTGAGGAGGTGGGATCCCAAAGAAGATGACTACCTTGGCTACGTCATGAAACTGGATCTCGCGAGAGATACCAAAATAGAGAAATTTCAAGCAAGATTCGGCCCTCACCGTACCAAAGCGTCACTGGCTGGGCGAATGCGACATTTGAGGAAAGATCAACTAGCAATGCGAAAGATCACCAAGTGGGACCCCGAGGAGCGAGAGCATTTAGAGATACTTCTGCAAGCCGGCATGAATTGGGAGGATATCTCGAAAGCAATGGAGGCAAGATTTGCAAAGAATCGATTGACATCGGCATATCGATCTTATGCCCATACTCACGAGTTAGACACTTCCGGGGTTGTTGCTACTTCGCACCCGTGGACAGATGAACAAGATGATTATCTGAAGGTTCTCTGCGGAAATCAAACGCCTCTGGAAGAGTATCCCAAGTTCTTCCGAGAAAAGTTTGGCATCGAGCGTTCCCGCAAAGCTTTCAAGGCGAGGTGCGGGATCAAACGTTTCGTTGGTAGTGAAAAGGGCAACGAGTGGGCCCAGGATCAACTAGACCTTGTCTGGGATTGCGTTTGTCTCGGTCTCACACGGTCGGAAGTATGTGACAAGTTTTGGAAGAGGTTTGGAACTGGTCGATCCGAAAAGGCCCTCGCAACGATGGCGACGAAAATGAAGGCTACCGGAGGCATCCCGGAGAAGACGCGGGAACACTGGACCATCGAGGAAGAACAATTTCTCAGGGACTGGCCAGATCCTACGCAGCGAGGCCTCGTTGCCGCATTCCACGCGAGATTTGGAACTGCTCGGAGCGTCTTTGCAGTGCAAGGAAAGTTCGCGCTGGTGCGAAATCGCTCCAGCAAGGATTAGATATCCGTGATGCGAGGCATACTTGACAATGCCTTTGCGACGGATTGAGAGTATCAAGGCCAGCAGCACCGGTGCTTACCAGCACCTAGATATGACCATGAATGAGCCTTGGCCGACAGATTAGTCAACCTAGCAGTGGAAAGAAATTGTGATATTGGAATGCCCCAGTTTACTGAGTTGTACTTGTTCTCACACTTTTACTTGTCCAAGTAAGAGCTCGCGGCATTGCTCGTGACCCACCTGACTTTACCCCACCATTTTTACTATTATTCAACCACTATTCAATCAATTAATTATAAATTAAGGTATATTTACCATGATTCAGTGTATAGTAGCCATGCCTTTACTGTCAATTACGTCCTCAAGCTTACAAGTTAACCCGCCAGTTTTATCAAAGATTTGGCCGTAGGTTTGGTCATCTCGCTTCATTGATCGAACTATCAAGCGTACAGGAGCCCTCCACGTATCTCCTGGCTTATGCTCCTTACGCACAGGAGACGAGAGGATCGAATCGTCCAATTTAAGGGTTTTGATGCGTGTTTTGAGTAACGCGTGGGTGGGGAGACGCGAATAAGACGCCTCGCTTAAGGTGGGTCACGAGCAACGCCGCAAGCTCTTACATGTTTGACCAGGATTGGATCATCAATCCACGTACTCTTTCACAATCTATACAGCGACATTCGCAATCTCGTGCTTGACCCATTCTGTCAAGCCCCCCTTCGCAATGATCTCTTGTAGATTCTCTGGGAATTGGCCGACCTTCTCCTCCCAGCATTCTCCATCCTCACCCTCTTGCACTTTGATGGTGCTCCGGGAGATGTCCCACGTTAGGGTCCAGCCTGTCCGCCGTGTCGGCACCTTCTCCGATGAGGGGAAAGCAGCGCGAAGACGCTCAACAAGTCGCGGTACCTCCATTCCTAAGAGCGCATTGTTAATGCTATTGCGGGCAAAAATACTGGAGAAGCTCCCGGCTACGACGAGCGGGATCTGCCTGGCAAGGATGGCTGTTGCTGCTTGCTCTCTTGATGAGCCGCAGCCAAAGTTATATCCCGAGACAAGGATATCATTGGGCTTAGCGACTGAGCCGAAGTCTGGGTCGTAGTTCGACATGCAGACCTCCGCCATGCCCTCTTTCGTGATATCATCCTGATACGTCCATTTTGCCGCATAGATGTTGTCGGTCTGGAGAACATCAATGTCAGAATGAAAGGCTCCATGGAAATAAATCGGGGGAACTCTCACATCAAGGTTCTCGGCGTCGCAGAATAAAATCTCACCGCTGATATTCTTGGGAAAGCCCGGAAGTATCCGAGTCGTTTCCTCTGCGGCGTCGTCGCCCTGGAGGACAGAAGACTCAAGCCGGTCGATAAGAGAATCTAGCTGTTCGACAGCGCTCTCGAGCCCACTCAGAGGGGATGCCGGTGATCCAGTACCATAACCGAACTCGATGCCGTTGAGGTTCTCGGAGGTCTTATATACGCCGGTACCTGAAATCTTACCGCTAAGAGCGCTAGCGGCTACCACCGCAGGACTGGCAAGGTATGCATGGGCGACTAGTAACACAGTCAGTCAATCTCCTGCGAAGATCTCCAAGCATGGTGAGGGGACTAACGTCTCGAGCCCATCCTGCCCTTGAAGTTGCGGTTCGAACTAGAGATTCCGACCTCACCGTCCTTCAACAAGCCTTGACCCAGCCCAATGCACGGTCCGCAAGCAGCAGGAAGAGGGATCCCGCCAGCATCAAGTAATGTTTGCCAGCTACCTTCCTTCTCGGCGATCTTCTGCTCATTGGTCGAAGCTGCCGCGATATAGAGCTGAACATGGTCCGCGATTTTGGGAATCTCCCTGCTGCCGCTGGCCTTGGCAGCATCCTGGAAGACTTTGGCTGCAGCCTTCAGGTCAGAGCTCCGTGAGTTGGTACAGCTTACAATGTAAGCCTTATTAACTTTGATGTTTTTCGGGGCAAGCTCGCTGAGCGGGGTCGATATCTTCACAGAGTTGGGTCCTGTTATCTGAGACGAGAGGGTAGAGAGGTTGAGGTATAGCTTCTTGGCATAATGAGCTCCAGGATCAGCTTGGATATGCGTAGGGTCAGCGTAGAGCTGATCGATCTTGTCGTGTGTGAGCCTCTCCCGAGTCGTCCGGTCCTCGTAGGTTGCTGCCTCTGTAGCCTTATTTCGTAGCCAGCGCTCCAGAGTCTTATCAATCGGGAACTATAACATATAAGACGTTAGACATGGATGAAGTAGTATAATCATTACATATGAACATACCATTGCAGAAGTCGCAGACCACTCCGTCGACATGTTACTGATGGTAAGTCGATCGTCGATAGAGAGGCTAGCCATGGTCTCCTCCGAGCCAACAAACTCAACACCATGGTTAAGTACATCCGCAGGGAAGAGCCCGCAGAGCGCTAGGATGACGTCCTTTCCAGTCACACCGGGCGGCAATGTTCCCGTAAGCATAACCTGTGCGACAGGAGGAACTTGGAACCAACTCTTGCCCGTTGCCCAGATTGAAGCTCCATCTGTTCTCACCACGGCGACCCCCAGGGATCCTATGGCTCCATACATGTTGCTATGACTATCCGAGCCAACGCACAATGTACCTGGCCAAACGAAGAGCTCTTCAATCTGAGGAGATTAGCACAGCCCAAATGCGGAGTCTATATGGGCGCTTACCATGACTTGGTGGCCGATCGCATAGCCCGCGGGGAAAAAGGCTACACCGTGTTTCTTGGCAAATGCCTCGATCAACTCGTATTTACGGAGATTGGCTTCGCTCTTCAATTGAACTTGGTGGTCAATCGCGAAGACCAGCTGCGTCGGGTCCTCGATTCGTGTGGCGTTCATCGACCTGTTTTGGTCAACCAAATACTCTAAAATTGCATTCCAATACATGAAAAGCCTGTAAAAGCAACTGATTCGGGGGGCCCTGACATGAATTTCTGGGCAATCGGCCAGGTATTATCGTGACTGAGACACCTATGAGGTCGTATCTGAACGTAGTCGCCGCTGCGAACGAGCTTGCCTTCTAGCAGACCAACAGCGTGGCGTTGCACGATCTTCTCCGTGAGGGTTTGCGGTGTCTTGCTTTCGCAAGGGCTGTTGCCAAGGGTGGGACCCCCCGTTACTTTGTTCGACGAAACTGTTGCTCGAGCAATGGTTGTAGTGGTCAATGAGCGACGAAGGGAGTGCTGATGGCATCGCAAGCGGACGATATGTTGAATGTAGAGGCATCGACTAGACAGGCTGCCGGTCGCGCGGCAGAGCGAGCGAGCCCAAGGGGCGGCTGCAATCTGAGAACGTCAGTTCACTGGAAAAAGATAATTTGACAAGCATGCGGAGTCACTCACCGCTTCACACGACATCGTGGACCATCGGAACGGCGCAGGGCTTTGGGAATAATTGATCTCGTGGGTAAATAGAATGATTTGAAGTTGAAAATTTTGTTTCCCCGATAGCTCGAAGCCTAAGGCATAAAGTGGGTCCATTGTCTCACAGGATCTGGATCCGACAATGGACGAGGTTCAGGTAACAATGACCCCCTCCCGGTAGCATTGGACTACTTATAGAAGAATATTCTTCAAATCTACCCTTGTGGATTTGCTTCTATCATCCGCACAGTCCTCATTATTTTGGTACGTCTAACCCTCGGTCGCGGTACCACAAGTGCCAGACAAAGGCCGACGTTCAGCGGACTATTATAAGTAACACGTTGCCTTTTCCCTTCGGAAAATAAATTTTCCTCCCTTAGGCAAAAGGTTCTGGATAGAATCTTGTCAGAGCCAAAATAGGACCGCCCCTAGAGACAAGAGGAGGAAAGTGTAACCGGGCCTTAAGGGAGGGAAATAGTAGCGGCTTTAAGGTTAGGAGTATTTAGCTTGTCATCTTTAAGAATCACTAGTCTGTCTGTGTACGGTTAGGAGACTGCTTGCTATAGCAGTAGAGAGCCGTTGCGCATACTTTGGGTGCCCTAGCTGTCGCCTGCACTATTATCTAATTTTGACTGTTTTGGACCAATACGACTTCTACTTGTGTTGAGAGCTGGCTTACTGAGATTTTGCAGGGCAGCTTTAGCATTCTGGTCTCCTCCTGTCGAGATTCCCTAGTACAAAATCAGACCTAGGATCTCTTCGATCGATGGTAAGTCGTCGTCTGCATTGTTGTTGCAGTTGGTGGAGTTGTTATTGCGGCCTGCGACTCCTACAACAGATTAGATAGGCTTATATTTCTAAGAGTCTCTCTTGATCGTACCTTGAGCTCTAACTGCAAAGTCATCCCTTGGTGTTGAGCTGCTGTAATTGCAGATTTGGACTGGTTGTTGCGTTTGAATATTTGATCTGCTTTGTTATGCAGCGGTGCTAGCTGGTTTTAAGAGCTGTTTGTGCAGATAGACCTGCCCTTGCTCTGTGATGAAGTAGTGCGCTGCTTGTAAAGGATTAGGTTTGAAGGGGGGGCCCAAAATTGGACGTGATTTAAGTCAACAGTAGCCATTGAGAAAAAATTAGATGTGGGCAAAGGGGAACGTCTTGGGAACGCTACAAAAATAAAGATTTCTTAAGCTAAGTCTTCAAAGCAGGAAGTACAGAGGGATTATATAGCCCCGCCTGCAAGCAAACGCTGCACAAAGATTGACCCCGCCTGTCCTCCAATCTCGCCCTGTCTACTCACAACTGCTATTCCATCATTGCAAGCCTTAGGGCACTAGAAAAGAGCCCCCCCCCCCCCCCCCTTGGCCTTCTCCGTCTCCTCTCTAAGGGCTGTGAGCCATACAATCGCCAACATCTCGCGCCCTAGCCTTCTTCACCTTGACCGACGATCGAGAAATAGTGCTGCGATTGGCCAATCCTGCCTCTCACCCATCTACCCTATCCCCCATCTGCTGCTGCTTGCGACCATCTCTGCAGAGCTCAGCCTACACGAACTTTCCCTATTTACGAGGGCCGCGTAACGCGATGTTCTCGTATCTAGTCTGCCGTGCGTGCAATGTGAATCTACCACCTGCAGCGTGCTATGTCGACGATCTTCATGCAGCGCTCAAGCGTTAGGCTCCATCCTTCATCCTTCCACCTACATCAGGACTGCGGAAGTAGCCACATCCGAGGTTAGACAACTCTGCTTGCCTACAATCGCCCACGTTTCCCTTGCCTAGAATTTCTCAGTTTCACCGATGATCAAGAGATGGTGCTGTGATCGGCCAATCTTGCCTGCACAGCCCAGCTTAGACTGTGGTCGAAAGGCAGTCCCAACCAACGGGTTCCTCTTTATCAGCGCTCGAACCAAGGCAAATCGTGAGAAAGCCTTGTAGACAGACCGTCCTGCTAGCAGTAGCGTACTGTGCCAAGGATCCTCGTGCAGCCCTCAATCGTTAGACCCATCCTTCCAATATGCCATTAATGGCCCTGGATAGAGCTCCTTCCAAGGTCACACAATCTGTCTGCCTGCAATCGCCCACGACTCCCTGCCTACTTGTCCCTATTTTCTCACTAGCGGCGTTTCGTATTCGGTCCTGCAGGATGCTTAACAAAAGCTCCAACGATCTACGTCGCAGCCACGTAGGCAGATATCAGCCTTTCTCGTCGCAGATCAGCCTAGATTAGGGGGGCGACTCTTACCAGAGCCCAATTGCACAGGGAAGCTGACCGGAAAGCCGCCGACACGTAACTCATCCGCGGAGCAGCTAGGCAGAAGTCAGCCACGTCGATATGAGGCATTTCTGCGATTGGCCAGGTCGCAACGCATGGAGGCACTGCCAAGGCAGACCGACGCTGTCGTAGTCACCGACGAGGCATTATCGTGAGGGTTGTGATAGTGCGACAGCAAGGAGAGGAAGCAGAGCCGGTGGTTATGCTTGGATCTCAGCCATATCCAATTGACTTAGAGGAAATGATCGCCGTCGCAGACACTCGAGAGCATCAACTCTAGAGTGGGAGATTCGGGGATTCTGGCTTCAAGCAGGCCGTGCCGCCATGGTTTTCAGCTGCGGCGAGGCCGACGAAGGAGGATTCTGGGTGGGTCCAGGCAGGAGGGTAGAGAGCACATGATGAGACTAGAGCGACCGAGCGAGGGAGTGTTGGGAAAGGATTGAAGAAAGACGGCCGAGCAGCGAGGGGAGAGCGCAACTCTTATAGACGTTTGAAAGCGGCGGCTGGCCCGTGCACGCACCTTCCCCGAAGCGGAGGCCGCTAAACTCGGGGGGGCAAACACTGCGACCTGAGATTATACAATAAAGCGAGTTCTTAGTGTTTCAGCTGCTAAATCTGGGGGGGTTCGTTGCTGTTTTATGCGGCTATAATACGCGCTAAGACTCGCTTCGCTTTACAGTTAAACATCGAATACTAACCTTAATTCCTTGTTCTTGCATCTCGTTTTTAACTTTCAGTCATTTAAGGGAGCTAAAAATGGCTTATATTGCCTACAACTACTACGGTAACCTTCAACTAGCTTGCTAAGGGAGATAGGCTGCTACGCTTAAGCTATTTAAAATCGTCATAGTCCCTCATTCTCTCCTTCAACACTATTTCGATTAAAAACTTATCAACTCTGCTTGTCTAGCACAAGCAAACGCAGCACATTGCTAAGCTATACAACTCTCTTTGTATGTTACTCCTTCCACTCTAAGACTATAGCGTGCTTGTAGCTATAGCTCGAACTTCAACAAAGCGCCGCCCTTATAATGCTATATAGAACCTTTAGACTTTCATCTCCTAGCACAATAAAATCAGTAAAAGGCAAAAGAAGCTGAAGTTAACGCTAAAGGACTATAAGGCCGATATATAAAAGCTTAATGGGTTTAGCCCTTTAGCCCTAAAAGATGCAGACGCCACTAAGGAGAATATTAGTAGCATTTATTGGAAGTAAAAAAGGTAAGGGAGCAGTTGCCTCCTTTAAGCTTTTACTCTGCTAAATTAAAGCAATATCAGGTTCTATAAATTTAAAGGCGAGCAAGATTAGCGGGCAGCTATGCGAACATGTAATAAAGGAACTACTATGATGTTTCTCTAATATGTCTGCAAGAACTATAAGGTGTACGCGTTCAACTTAGCACACTAGTATCTGCTCCAATTCAAGTAGCTTTACTGTGACGGCACGGAACTAGGGTGCACAAGCGAGCGGTGTGAATAGCTTTAACCACTCGGCCAACTAGCTAAAAAAGGCATAATATTAGAGTTAGCAACTCTAATAGCTATTCTACTATATAACATAACGCCCAACCGGCTACCGCGCAGCCAGTCTGTAACATCACCCCCGCCTTTAAACGCGCGCGTCCCTAAGCGCGGCAAGTAATATGTATATAGTAAACTATAACTTAACTGGCTTTACAGAGTGGTATTCTCACTGCCAGCCTAGGCTCTCGTTATAGGGTACCTACTTTTAGTAAGGAAGCAGGTCAGCTATATGCTCTTAAAGCGAATCTAGACAGTTTCAAGCTTAGTGTCCTCGCCTCGCTTTCCAAGCGAGATCTTAGAACCTAAAAACTAGTAACTCTAATATTCTGTGACGGCATGGAATTAGGGTGTACAAGCGAGCGGTGTGAATAGCTTTAACCACTCGGCCAACTAGCTAAAAAAGGCACAATATTAGAGTTAGCAACTCTAATAGCTATTCTACTATATAACGTAACGCCCAACCAGCCACCGCGCAGCCAGTCTGTAACATCTACAACTAAGTTAACAGGCAGCATATAAACACAAATAACGCTAAAGAGGCCTTAAAGGTATAATAGCCTGCTTTGTTACTACTTATATAAGATAGATAACTAACTGTACTACTATAATATCTTAACACCGTCTTAGCTAAGGAGTTCAGCTTAAGACGAGAAAGGACAGCCAAGCTAGTACTAAGGGCAGACGACCTTATCCTCCTTCTTACCTACTACTAGGCCTAAAACACGTTTATATTTCTAATTAAAGATTAGCGTCTAATACTTGCAGCAATCATGCTCCTCCTAATATACATTAGCTGTCAACCAGCCGAGCTAGTTGACGCAGTAAAAGGCAATACTATTAATTGCTAACAAGTATACAAGGACGAATACGAGGACGACAGTTAGGATAGTAGATATAAGAGCTCTAATAAGGTTAAAGATGAAGATTCTGTTTATAAGAATTTAAAGCCTTAAGCTAACTCAAACAACCCTAATTACAACAACAATAATAATGCAGATATACTCGCATGAGAATATAAGGCTCTCTGTTATAAGGATATTTGTTTGTAAATTGTTTAAAATCCTACTCGTAGAAAACGCGATCTCCTTGCAATAAAGATTACTCTTACTTATTATAAAAGAGCTAATAGGAAACTTAAACTGTACGTTCCTAATCTGTATATCTTGTCTTACTAACCTAATACTTATAAGATTACCTTCCTCTTTTACAAGGAAAAGCTTCTAATACTTTGTCTAATTAGCTATATTTTAGCTCTTACAATTAAAGACGACGCAATCAAAGTAGACGGTTTTACTTATACTAAACCTATTTTTATAAGCAACCTGTAAGATCCTACTAAAGCAATCTTAGTGTATTAGAAGCCAAAAAAGCTAAAGAAACTAATCTTCTAGCAGGCAGTTTAAACATTTAATAGCCTTGCCACGTTAAATTATAAGGCTCTCTGCTACTTAACCTTTATATTTTACTTTAACTGTCTAAGTTGGACTGCTAGCTTTACATAAAAGTTAACTAGCTACTATTTCTATAAAGGTACTAGGAATACTATAAATAGTAAGATGTTCTTAATAATACTCTTTGCTTTTACTAATAACTTTTTAGGGGCAGCTACAACCTTTATTTATAACTAGGTTATAAGATACAACCTTCAAACTAGAATCTTTTGTAAGTCTTATATTAATAAGAAGGTTAAGTTTATTATTTAAGATGTAGTACTCAACTAGCTAACAGACGCTAGGTTTCTTTGTGCTTTTATGTATATAAGTCTTACTTGTAATTTACACATACTAATTAATATGCTTAACAAGGTTATAAAAGCCCTCCTTCCCAATTTAGAGATAATAGAGCTTATAAGAAAACGCGAGGAACATTAAAAGACTTATTAGTTTTTCAGCTAAGTGCTACTTAAAATTCGTAAAGAATGTAAACAACTACGTTAACAAATTGTCTTATTATAAAAGCAATACGAGCGGGCAATTAAGATGGAGTATCAGCAAGAATATTTCTACTATATTTATAACAAAGAATTAGAGAGGCAATTAAGCAAGGTTGCATCTAACAAGTATATCAAGCCCGTCGTCTATCACTAGCTCCTAGAACGAGCTAGGCTTTAAGAGGTAATATGTAATCTCTCTAAAGACCTTAGCCCAAGTGATATTGTTAGTCGCTAAGTCTATGCTATCAACTTGATAGTAGCACTCTCTTATTAACAGGAAGTCTAATGTTGTAAACGCTTAAGTAAGTCATACTTAGAGTCCTTTAAGGAGCAGCTTTTACTAAAGGGGCAGCGTTTGCTTAAGGACTCTTTCCCCTTTATCTGCAAGAAGACCTAATGCATTATATGCATTAAGGATGATCAAAGCACCTATAAGCATTAGACGCAGACTTACTCTACTCCGAACAAAATGATGAACTATGTTGAGAACCACTTAGAGAGTGTCCTAGCAGACTAAAAGATATCCTGTCGCCATCCTATTTGCTAGTCTAAGAGACTCGTTCTCTAACATGTAAACCATTTTAAGAACTACATATAGAAGGTGTATGGCATCATACTTTGAGAACTAAAATGTAAATTCTAAAAGAGCATTAACCCTTTCAACATTCTTTTGTCTTTTTCTAGACTTAACATATAGTTTCAATAGCTGTCCTATTTCTTTTACTTAGCCCTTATAGAGCTTTTAGTGTTGTTATCATTTAGCGTTATATGCTAGAGGGAGTACTATTCCCTTGCTAATATAATACATATTTGTCTTATATATAATACAAGAGAGCCGCGCCCGCCCTTCAAGCGGGCAGCATCTCCCTTGTTTAAGGTTGAAGGTTACTTTAGTTTTTGCTGCTTTTATACGCTTAAGCGCTCGAGCCCGCCTTCAGCGGCCCACTTGACGCCCTCACATATGATTTGTTAAGGGCTATAGCAGCAGTTGCTATGTGTATGTGGCATTTATCATATTGCATCCTTGTTTGTATATTTACTAAGTAGTAATAGCGTTATATAGCAATAACATAATAGTAGGCTAATATTGTAGGTTAGTATTATTAGTTAGTATTATAAGTTAGTAAGACTGTGCCTCAAATATAATGTAACAGTTCGTCTTATATATGCAACGACTACTATATCAAACTGCCCTTAAAACTGCTAACTGCGTTAAGCGTTATTTATAGTTGTACTATCATAGAATACAGCTTGTATATATAGATAGTTATCTTCTCTCCTTCTATCCTTTTCTTCTCTTTTTAGCTTAGTATCTTTAATAAGTGCAATCTACAAAGCTCCCTTCACCCTATTAAATAGCATTCTTGTACGTGCCGTCACATATAAGGTCTCATCACATGCCACAGTATAAGATACTATTCTAAAAGAGGCAAGAACACTAAAAAACTTACTATTTACTATTTATAGAACTTTATAGCTCCCTATATGAAGAATAGCCTTATTTCATTATAAAGTACCTTTAATGCGCGCTATTATTAATAGTAGCAGCAATTGCAGCAATGTTAATAGTTTGAAGCTTAAGGTATAAGAATCACTTCCATCTTA
>Ga0335075_10006928_pt1 | contig 17477 bp, 14 predicted proteins | sample Lox_Sample_24_FD_206723 | JGI IMG/M metagenome (GOLD analysis project Ga0335075, IMG submission 206723) | Soil microbial communities from Loxahatchee National Wildlife Refuge, Florida, United States - Lox_Sample_2.4 | ecosystem: Environmental > Terrestrial > Soil > Wetlands | place: USA...
GCCGGCTACTACGACGGGATCGGCGCCGCGCGTGACGTGATCCAGAACCACCTGCTGCAGCTCCTCGCGCTGACCGCAATGGAGGAGCCGGTGTCGTTCGAGGCGAACTCGCTGCGGCAGGAGAAGGAGAAGGCGCTGTCCGCGGTCCGGCTGCCCACCGACCTCGCCGCCGGGAGCGCCCGCGGCCAGTACTCGGCCGGCTGGCAGGGCGGCCGGCAGGTGGTCGGCTACCTGGAGGAAGAGGCCATCCCGCCGGACTCGAGGACCGAGACCTACGCCGCCGTCAAGCTCGGCGTCGACACGCGCAGGTGGGCGGGCGTGCCGTTCTACCTGCGCACCGGCAAGCGGCTGACGCGGCGGATGACGGAGATCGCGCTGATGTTCCAGCGCGCGCCGCACCTGCCGTTCGCGGCCACCGACACCAAGGAGCTCGGCCAGAACGCCCTGGTCATCCGCGTCCAGCCGGACGAGGGCGTCACGGTGCGGTTCGGCTCGAAGGTGCCGGGCAGCGCGATGGAGGTGCGGGACGTGAACATGGACTTCGCCTACGGCGAGTCGTTCACCGAGTCCTCGCCCGAGGCCTACGAGCGGCTGATCCTCGACGTTCTCATCGGCGACCCGCCGCTGTTCCCCCGGCAGGAAGAGGTCGAGCTGTCCTGGCGCATCCTCGACCCGATCGAGAACTTCTGGGCCGAGAACACCAAGCCGGAACAGTACACGTCGGGCTCACCGGGCCCCGCGTCCGCCGACGCGCTCATGGCGCGCGACGGCCGCGCCTGGCGCCGGCTGTAGAGGAAGGCATCGCATCGATGACGATCGACCTGACCGACACGACCACCGGCGCGATCAGCAACGCGCTGACCGAGGCGCGGCAGCGGCTCGGCGGCATGACGCTGGGCATGGTGCTCACGCTCATCATCGTGACCGACGAGGAGGGGCAGTACGACGCGATCAGGGCGGCGAACCAGGCCGCCAGGGAGCACCCGTGCCGCGTCCTCGCCATGATCACGCGGCGGCCCAAGGCCGACTCCCGGCTGGACGCCGAGATCCGGGTCGGTGAGAGCGCGCCCGGCGAGACGACCGTGCTGCGGATGTACGGCCCGCTCGGGCAGCACGCCGACTCCGTGGCGGCGCCGCTGCTCGTCCCCGACGTCCCCGTGGTCACCTGGTGGCCGGAGACGGCGCCGGAGATCCCGGCCAAGCACCCGCTGGGCGCGCTCGCCCAGCGGCGGGTGACCGATTCGGCGGCCGCTGACATGCCGCGGGCGGTGCTGGCCACCCTGGCGCGCGCCTACCAGCCTGGCGACACCGACTTCGGCTGGACCCGCGCCACGCCGTGGCGGTCGCTGCTCGCCGCCACGCTCGACCAGCCGCATCCGGCGCTGCAGGGCGGCGAGGTCGAGGCCGAGGCGGAGAACCCGACCGCGGACCTGATCGCCGCGTGGCTCAACCTGCGGCTCGACATCCCGATGCGCCGTGCGGTCTCTGGCGGCCCTGGCATCACGCGGGTGTCGTTCAGCACTCCGGAAGGCGACATCACGATCAGCCGCCTAGACGGCCGCACCGCCACCCTGTCGTGGCCGTCGCGGCCGGACCGGATGGTCGCGCTGCACCGCAGGGAGACCGCGGAGCTGCTCGCCGAGGAACTGCGCAGGCTCGACCCGGACGAGGTCTACGCCGAGACGCTGCGCCGGCTGGACGAACGCGGCATCGACACCAGCCCCGCCGAGACGCCGGAGCCGGACGAGCGCGTCGTCTCGTGATCTCATGAGCGCACCGCCAGAGGTACTCGTCCACCGCGACGGCTCGCTGCTCGCCAAGGCGGCCGCCGCGCGCTGCGTCACCCGGCTGGTCGACGCGGTCGCGGCCGCCGGGCACGCGCACCTGGTCCTGACCGGGGGCGGCATCGGCACCAAGGTGCTCGCCCAGCTCGCCGCGGCCCCCGCGCGGGATGCGGTGGACTGGCGGCGCGTCGACTTCTGGTGGGGCGACGAACGGTTCGTCCCTGCCGGAGACCCGGAACGGAACGACACCGGGGCGCGGGACGCGCTGCTGGACCGCATCGACGCCGACCCGGCGCGAGTGCACCCGATGCCGGGTCCCGACGGCCCGGACGGCGACGACCCGGAGGCCGCCGCGGAACGGTACGCTCGCGAGCTCGCGGCCGCTACCCGCCCCGAGGACCACGCCCCCGTGCCGTCCTTCGACGTGCTGATGCTCGGCATCGGCCCTGAAGGCCATGTGGCATCGCTGTTCCCCGGCCTGCCCGCCGTCTACGACAACCGCCCGGTCGTCGCGGTGCGCGGCTCCCCGAAGCCGCCGCCGGTGCGCGTCTCCTTCACGTTCCCGTCGATCCAGGCCGCCCGCGAAGTGTGGATCCTGGCCTCGGGGCTGGAGAAGGCGAGCGCGGTCGCCCTCGCGCTGTCCGGTCCCGGCCCGGTCCAGCTCCCCGCGGCTGGCGCCCGCGGCCGCCAGCGGACGCTGTTCCTCATCGACGAGGCCGCGGCCGCGAAGCTGCCCGCGGACTTGGGCCGCCCCGGCGCGCACTAGCTGACTAGCTAGCTAGCTCAGTGTCCGGGGACCTTCGGCTGGTCGCCGCACGCCGGCAGCAGGACCGACGACGCTGAGCACGAACTCCCGGCACCCGCCGCGGCGCCCTGACCGGTGTAGGTCATGACCAGGGCGAACGCCAGCATTCCGGCGGTGACGCAGCTCCATATCCCCACGAACATCCACGTCAGCGCTGTCGTAGACAGCTTTCTGCGGAGCCGTCGCAGCGGGCGCCGCCTCGGCATGTCCTCGCCGGAGGCCAGCCGGTTGAAGATATGCAGGAACGACACCAGCGCCGGGGCGGTCTTCGCGAACTCATCGGCGATCCGGCTTAGCGTGCGCAGCTCACGCGCGTTCAGGCTCAGGACTGCCTCCTCGTGCCGCGGTGCTATGCGGCCGACTTCCCCAGCAGGCCGTGCTCACGCAGCCAGGTTATGAAACTTATCCGACCGCTGAAGCCAAGTCCGGCCGCGAGGCAGATCGCGGGAACCGCGGCCAGCACGTAGCGGTAGCTGAAACCCGCGGTCATCGGCGGCAGCACGAGCAGCGCCACCCCGGTCAGCCAGGGCAGCAGGCCGAGGCCGCCCCAGCCGGTGCCCGGCACCCGCGTCCGGCGCCGGATGCCCAGTACCACGCCGACGGCGCCTGTCACCACGAACAGCAGCAGGAGCGTCCCCGGCAGGTACACGACGCGCTGGTAAACGCGCAAGAACGTGCTCCACGGCTGGACCACCGACGTCTGCCCGTAGCTCGCGCCGCCGAAGTCCCGCGCGGCCGCGGCGTTGGTGTTGCTGCCCGTCACCCACCCAGGCACCGGCGTGATGTAGGCCGGAGCGTCGAAGCGGAACTTGGTGCCCGAGCCCTCCAGGTTCCCGATGTCGTTGGTCTCGTTCACTCGTGCCCAGCCGAACGTGGTCAGCGTGTCCCTGGCCACCACACCCGCGTAGCCGAGCGGCTGGGCGAGGATGGCGCGCTCGGCGAACCGCGTGGTCAGCGACTCGATCCGCGGCGTGAACCGGTAGATGTTGTTCTTGCCGGTCAGCTTCTCGAGCGGCGTCTTGTTCGACCACAGGTACTCCTGCGAGTTGGGCCGCCGCGACGGCGGCCTCGAATCGCACAGCACCTGCAGGTCCGCCGGCGGTTTCATCACCGCGCAGTTCGAGAAGCTGCTCACCCGGCTGTACAGGAACGTGCCCGACGACTCGTTCAGCGCGAACTGGCCGGTGTGGATGTGGAACCAGAACATGTAGCCGACGATCGGCACCACACCCGCGACGGCGGTGGCGAGGATCCGGCGCCAGCCCATGCGCCGCGCCAGCATGCCGATCAGCACGATGACGAGCAGCGGCTCGCCCACCGTCCGGACGGTTGCCGCGTACCCGATCCCCAGGCCGGCCAGCACGGCGACGGCCATCGGCGGCCGGTCCCACCAGCACAGCAGCAGGAGCACCGCGGTGATCAGCGTGTAGAAGAGCACATCAGCGGCGATCATGTGCTCGAGCTGCAGTTCGAATACGTCGAAGAGCACCGGCAGCGCCGGGATCGTCGCGCCCCACCACGGCAGCCCCCGGTGGCGGAGCACGGCGTAGATGCCGGCGCCCATCGCCAGGCCCATCACCGCCTGCAGCCCGGTGACCAGCGCCAGGCTGTGGAACGGGAGCAGCGCTTCCAGGAAAAACGGGTACCCGTTCGACCGCACGACGTCCGGCGTGTTGGTGACCGCGTCGGTCATGTAGTTGTACGAGTCGTTGAAGAACATCGCCGGCGGGTAGCCGAGCATGACCACGACCCGCAGCGCCGCGGCGACGGCCGCCGCGATCGCGAAGGGCCGGTGCGCGCGGAGCAGCCGCCCCAGCCAGGCGGCGGCCCTCGCACCCAGGGCGCGCGCCGTCCGCTGCGCGGCGTCGTCCGTCACCGGCTGGGCGACGCGGTCGTTTACATGCATCGCCCTGACTTTACAAGAACCTGCTTCGGTACCCGCGCGTTACTGCCTCACTGCGACCTGGTCTTAACCTGCGCCGCGGGAACGAAAGGAGCGCGAGCATCACGATCAGCACGATCGTGGGCGCGACGACGTCGTGCACGCTCCTGCTGGCGAGGGCGAGCACCAGCCACAGCGTCACGATGGGCAGGAACGCGATCGCGCGCGGCCTGCGCCTGACCGGCGGGACGTTCCCGTTGTTCCGCTCGGGATGCGCGGGCAGCGTATGGGCGGGCAGCGCGTTGGAGGACAGCGTGGTGGAGGGCAGCCGGCGGCCGGGGACGTCGGACCCGAGAATGGGCTGGGATGGCAGATCCTCGGTCAGCTTCCGCAGGTCGCCCCAGGTTTTGCTGGCGTAGGCGGCGCTCGTCCGCTCGTCGAACTCCTCGAGCGTCAGCCTGCCCGCGGTGTAGGCGTCTCTCAGCGTGGCCACGACAACGTCCCGATCCACATCTGACGCTCGGATCGAATTGTCGCTCACCATCGCCGGACCCCCTTGAGAATTTAAGAATACCGGGTCACCTTCATTATGATCTGCCCATGCCCGCGCTCCCTATGACCGGGAACCACTTGATCGTCTGCGGAGACGGCTCGCTCGCCTACCGCATCACCTCAGAACTGACATCCCGTTACGACGAGGACGTCGTCGTCGTCCTGCCGGATCCGGCCAAGAACTACGGGCCGCAGATCACCGCGCTGAGCGGGGTGACCGTGCTCAGCCATGCCGCACTAACCAGCGACGCCTTCGTCGACGCGGGCATCGCGACGGCCCGCGGGCTGGCCCTGGTGGGCTCTGACGACCTCGTCAACTTCCACGCTGCACTGCGCGCTGACGAGCTCAACCCCGGGCTGCGCATCGTCGTCGCCGCGTTCAACCGCCGGCTCGGCCAGCACATCCGCGGCTTCTTCCGCGACTGCACCGTGCTGTCGAGCAGCGAAACGGCCGCGCCGTCGTTCGTGTCCGCCGCCCTCGGCTCGCCTACCCCGAGCCACGTCCGGGTGTCGGGCCGCACGCTGTACGTGGCCAGGCACGCCGACGTTCCGGCGGGGCACACTGTCTGCGGGCTGGAGGTCCCCGACGACCCGGCAAGCACCACCCAGCTGATCCCGCCGGACGAGCTGCCGCCCGTGTCGCCGGACGGCACTTCCTCGGGAGGCGGTGCTTCCTCAGGCGGTGGGGGTCTCGTCCTCGCCGTGGCGGACGGCACGCCGCGCGATCCGCTGACCAGGCAGCGGCATCCCGTGCGCGCGTCCGCCGGCATGCTATGGCGGCTCACGTGGAACAAGTTCGCGCTGGTCTTCGGCGTCCTGCTGGCGGTCGTCATCGCGGGCTTCATCCTGCTGCTCGCCGCCCACTACCCGCCGAGCAACGCGCTCTACCTGACCCTGATGGACATGACCGGCTCGGCGCTCACGAACCCCAAGCTCGGCGGGCCGGAGAAAGTCTCCCAGGTGATCCTCACCGTCGACGGCATGGCACTGATCCCGCTCGTGACGGCGATCATCGTCGGCGCCCGGCTGACCGGGAAGATCCGCGGCGAGCCGCGGCCGCGCGGCGGCCACGTCATCGTGGTCGGCCTGGGCAACGTCGGCACCCGCGTGGTCGGCGAACTGCACGACCTGGGCTACGACGTCGCGTGCATCGACCGGGACCCGGAGGCCAGGGGCGTCGCGCTGGCGCGCAGGCTGGGCCTCCCGATGCTGATTGGCGAGGCTTACCTGGAGGAGAAGCTGCGGGCGGCGGGACTGGAGACCGCCGCCGCGCTCGTCTCGGTGACGAGCAACGACATGGTCAACCTGGAGACCGCGCTGCAGGCGCGGGCAATGCGCGAAGACCTGCGCCTGGTGCTGCGCCTCGGCGACGACGACCTCGCCCAGCGGGTGCAGAAGACGCTCGGCAACGTCATCTCGCGCAGCGTCTCCTACATGGCGGCGCCAGCCTTCGCCGCCGCGCTGCTCGAGCACCTGGTGCTGCGCACGATCGCGGTCGGACGGCACGTCTTGCTGATCGCGGACGTCCGGGTGGAGGCCGGCTCGGACATCGCGGGGCGGGGACTGGCCGAGCTCGAGCGGGACCGCCTGGCGCGCGTGCTGGCGCTGCAGGTACGCGGCGCGCAGCGGTTCCACTGGTCGCCGCACCACGGCTACCTGCTCGCGGCGGGCGACCGGGTGATCGTGCTCGCCACTCGCGCCGGGCTAACGCGATTTCTTACGGGAAGCGCAATTATCAAGTTATTTGGGTCTCGCGATCGGGGTTACCAGCGCGTTACGCTGTTAGCAGAACTTCCCTCCTGGTTCCTGTGAGCCAGAAGGGAAGAAAACAGATATGCACCCGGTCGAAGGCGGCGGGAGCAGGCCACCGTGACCAGGGTGCGGCCCCAACATCGGAGGCAATATGAGTGTTAGTGAAGACCGCACCGTAGCACCAGCTGCTACCGCGGCCAGTCCCATCGCCGACCCAGCGCCGCTTGGGCTGGCCGCATTCGCGCTCACCACGTTCCTGCTTTCTGCCGCTAACGCCCACTGGATGAACGGAAACGCCACCGGCGACGCCTGGCTCGGGTACGCGTTCGCCTACGGCGGCCTCGCCCAGCTGCTAGCTGGCATGTGGGAGTTCCGCAACCGGAACGTGTTCGGCGCGACGGCGTTCTCCTCATACGGCGCGTTCTGGATCGGTCTCGGCATCTGGGCGATCAAGGTCGCGCCGACCGCGGCACCAACGACCGCGTACGCCTCGCACGACGTCGCCTGGATCCTGCTCGCTTTCGCCGTCTTCAACACCTACATGCTGCTCTTCAGCGCCCAGGTCAACATGGCGGTCTTCGCGGTGTTCCTGACGCTTGAGCTCACCGAGATCATCCTCGCCATCGGCAACTTCTCCAATAGCCCCGGCACCGTCCAGTTCGGCGGTTACGTGGGCATCCTCACGGCCATCTGCGCCTGGTACACCTCGGCGGCCGGCGTCTCCAACGGCCTGGCCGGCCGGATCAGGCTCCCTGTCGGGAAGCCGCTGCTGGCCTAAGCAGCCCGCATCCCGCTAGTCCACCGTCGCCGGGTACGGTTACGCTCAGCCGTGACCGTACCCGGCGCGAGTGGAGGACGCGACATGCATGTGCAGGACGGGCCGGACCTCGACCTGTCTGTCCAGGTGGCCCGGGTAAAAGAAAAGACGCGGCCGTGGTGGTCGATTATCTCGCTGATCTTCGCGATCGCCTCCGCCATCACCTCCGCGTGGGCGCACGGCTCCTTTGAGACCTATTTCCGCGCCGACCATGTGACATACCAGATCATCGCCGCGGCGTCCGCCGCGGCGTTCTGCGTGTTCGGCAGTATCGCGACCTACGGGCTGTCGGGCAACGCCCGTTCGGTGCTCGAACCGCGGATCGGCACCGCGCATGCCGCGGTCGTCAAGTACTTCCTGCTACTGATCGGCGGGTTCGCCACGCTGGCGATCACGCTGGCCCTGTTCCACGTCCCGGTCAGCCAGCTGATCCTCGGCGGGGCGCTGACCAGCGTGTTCATCGGGATCGCCGCGCAGCAGTCGATGTCCAACGTATTCGCCGGGATGGTGCTGCTGCTCGCCAGGCCGTTCCGGGCCGGCGACCCGATCTGGCTGCGGGGCAGCGGGCTCGGCGGGGAGCTGACCGGCACGGTCACCGAGATCGGCATCACCTACGTGCGGATCGACACCGGCAGTAGCGTGATGGCCGTGCCTAACTCGCAGGTGCTGAACGCCGTGGTGGGACCGCAGCCGCAGCAGGCGGAGTCGCGGGCCCGTTCTGAATCGCTGCAAACCGGAAGGGACGACCAGCCGGAACCTCCGGGACCAGGAGCACGGCCGCCCACCTAACCGCTTGCCGGCCGTGTAGAGGGACAGCCCAGGGATGCGCAGCACGCGGACGCGGCGCGGCGCGCCGAAGCCGGCCTCGTGAAGCCAGTCGCGCAGCTGCGCGGGGGTGTGCACCTGTGAGCCCGAGCTGAGGTAGACGAACAGGCCGAGGAAGTTCGCGGCCGCGGACGCGCGGCGGGCCGGGTCCGCGAAGGCGTCCATCACGGCCAGGGCGCCGCCCGGCGCCAGCGCCTCGCGGGCCTTGCCGAACAGCACGGGAATCTGGTCCGGGGCCAGGTGGTGTACGAGGTTGAAGCAGAGCACCGCGTCGTAGCCGCTGCCCAGGTCGCTGGCTGTCGCGTCACCGTCCCTGAACCGCACCCGGTCGGCCAGCCCGGCCGCGGCGACGATCTCGCGGCCGACCGCCGCGCTGCCCGGCAGGTCCAGCACGGTCGCGGTCAGCCCCGGATGGCGGCGGCACAGCGCCGCGGAGTACAGGCCGTGGCCGCCGCCGATGTCGAGGACCTGGCGTGCGCCTGACGGCAGCCGCAGCTTCCTGGCCACCTCCGCGGCGCTCAGCCGGGCGAGCTCGCGCTGACCGCGGATGTACCGCTCCCAGTACGGGTCGCCGGGCGGCGCGCCATGCGACGCGGTCCCGGCGGGATGGCGGCCGCGGGTGACGTCGGCGAGCTCGGCCCACCAGGTCCAGTAGTCCGCGGTTCCCGCGACGTACTCCGCGACCGACAGCCCGGACGCCGGGTCTAGCCAGCGCCGGGAGCGGCGGCTGAGCTGGTAGCGGCCGGCCCTGGCGGTGACGTGACCCGACGAGCGCAGGCAGTCGAGCAGCAGCCGGGTGGGCAGCGGGTCAAGGCCGAGATCCGCGGCAAGCTCCGTCGCGGTCGCGGGGTTTCGCGCCAGGCGGGCCGTCAGGCCGGTCCGCACGGCGGCGACGAGGATCCCGGACATCCCCATGCCGGCCCAGGCCTCGGCGGCGGGGCTGGGTACCACGCCGGCGAGCAGGGCGAGCCATTCGGCTGGGTTGGCACCGCGCAATGCAAGCCTCACACTGCTAAAGGTAGGCGCCGCAGCCGATAGACCGGGGGTTTCCGCCATGAACCGCGTGCGGGCACTGATCATCGCCAGCCACCCCGGCCCGTCACTCGCCATTACCGCCATGGCGACCCTGCTGGCAGCGGAGGCGGCGCCGCACGGCACCGGCCCCCTGCTCACGGCGCCCGCCATGCTGGCGGGACAGCTGTCGGTCGGCTGGTCCAACGACGCCTGCGACGCGCGCCGCGACGCCGCGGCGGGCCGGACGGACAAGCCGATCGCGACCGGCGCGATCAGCGTGCGGGCGGTGTGGATCGCGGCCTTCGTCTCGCTGCTGGCCGGGCTCGCGATGGCGCTGGCCATCAGCGCGGCGACATTCCTCATCCTGATCGTGGTCATCGGGGCCGCGTGGGCGTACAACCTGGGCTTGAAGTCCACGGCCTGGTCCGGGCTCCTGTACGTGGCCGGGTTCGGCCCGATCCCCGCGTACGCGGCGAGCACGCTGCCTGGTCATCCGGCGCCGCGCTGGTCCGTGACGGCGGCGGCGGCGCTGGTCGGCCTCGGCGCGCATTTCGCCAACGTGCTGCCCGACCTGGCTGGCGACGAGGCGACCGGCGTCCGCGGGCTGCCCCAGCAGGTGGCCGCCCGGTGGGGGCCCCGCGCGGTGCGGGCGGCCGCCCTGGTGCTGCTGCTTGCGGCGTCCGTGCTGCTGGTGCTGTCGGCCAGCGACGCCAGACGGTGGGTCGCCATCGGCGGGCTGGCCGTCGCGGCCGTGCTCGGCGTGGCCGGGGCACGCGGTTCCGGGAAGATCCCGTTTTACGCCGCGCTCGGCATCGCGGCCGTCGATGTCGTGCTTTTCGCCGCGGGCGGGGAAGCCCTCACCTCATGACGAGGATCGTCGCGGTGCGGTCCGCCTTCCCGGTGCACCGCTATCCCCAGCCGGACTTCACCAGGACCGTCGCCGAGCTCGGCGGCCTTGGCCCGGCGCAGCGCGCCCTGCTCGAGCGGCTGCACGGCAACGCGGGCGTGGACACCCGGCACATCGTGCTGCCGCTGCCCGACTACGCGGCCTTGCGCGGGATCGTGGCCACCAACGACCGCTACATCGGGGAGGCTCTCGACCTCGGTGAGCGCGCGCTGCGCGGCGCGCTCGACGCGGCCGGGCTGACGGCCAGCGACCTGGACCTGCTGATCGTCACGTCGGTGACCGGGGTGGCCGTGCCGTCGCTCGACGCCAGGCTCATCCCGCGGCTCGGGTTGCGGCCGGACGTGAAGCGGCTGCCGATCTTCGGCCTGGGGTGCGTGGCCGGCGCCGCCGGGCTGGGCAGGCTGCACGACTACCTGCTCGGCTGGCCCGCGCACACCGCGGCGCTGCTGGCGGTCGAGCTGTGCTCGCTCAACTGGCCCGCCACCGACATGACCACTGCCGACCTGATCGTCAGCGGGCTGTTCGGGGACGGGGCGGCGGCGCTGGTGGCGACCGGCGCGCGGGCCGCTGGCAGACGTTCCACTCAGGGGCCGCGGGTGATCGCCTCGCGCAGCGAGGTGTACCCCGACAGCGGCGACACGCTGGGGTGGCGGCTCGGCTCCGACGGCTTCCGCATCGTGCTGACGGCGGAACTCGCGGACGTGGTGGAGCGGCGGCTGGCCGGCAGCGTGACCGCGTTCCTCGCGGCCCACGGGCTGACCGCAGACGACGTGAAGAGCTGGGTGTGCCATCCGGGCGGGCCGCGGGTGATCGACGCCGTGCAGAAGTGCCTCAAGTTGCCCGACAGCGCCGTCGAGGCGAGCCGCCGGTCGCTCGCGGAGGTCGGCAACATGTCCTCGGCGTCGGTCCTGCACATCCTCGAGCAGGTCGCCGCCGACGACCGGCCGCCCCCGGGATCGGCGGGCCTGATGATCGGACTCGGGCCAGGTGTCAGCGCGGAGCTGGTGTTGCTGAGATGGTGAGCTAGTGGACGTTTACTGGGCTCTGCTCGCGGTCATCGCCATCGAGCGGGTGGCGGAACTCGTGGTGTCGCAGCGGCACGCTGTCGCGCTGCTGCGGGAGGGCGGCGTCGAGTCGGGGCGGGGACACTTCCCCGTCATGGTCACGCTGCACGTCGCGCTGCTGGCCGGCTGCGTTATTGAGCCGCTGGCGCTGCACCGCACCTTCATCCCGGCGCTCGGCTACCCGATGCTCGCGGTCGTGATCGTGGCGAACACGCTGCGGTGGTGGTGCATCTATACGCTGGGGCAGCGGTGGACGGCGCGGGTGATCGTGATCCCGGGGCTGCCGCTGGTCAGGTCGGGACCCTACCGGTGGTTCGCGCACCCGAACTACGTGGCCGTCATTGTCGAGGGCGCTGCCCTGCCGCTGGTCGGCTCGGCCTGGATCACCGCATGCACGTTCACGGTGCTGAACGCGTGGCTGCTCACGGTGCGGCTGCGCTGCGAGACCCATGCGCTGGCCGCGGCGGCGCCTCTCGCGCCCGTAACGCCGTGATCGACGTGCTGGTCGCGGGCGGCGGGCCCGCCGGGCTGGCGACGGCTATCAGGTGCGCGCAGGCGGGGCTGTCGGTCACCGTCGCGGAACCCAGGGGCGTGCCGATCGACAAGGCCTGCGGCGAGGGCCTGATGCCGTCCGCGGTGACGCGGCTGGCGGCGCTCGGCGTCCGCCCTGCCGGGCACCCGCTGCGCGGGATCCGCTACCTGGACGCCAGCCATCGTGCCGACGCCGTCTTCCGGCACGGCGATGGTCTCGGCGTCCGCCGCACGACCTTGCACGCCGCGCTCGCCGCACGCGCCGCGGAGCTGTCGATCCCGGTGCTGCCGGTGCGGGTGACGTCCGTCACCCAGGACGCCGGCGGTGTCACGGCGGCAGGCCTGCGGGCCAGGTACCTGGTGGCCGCCGACGGGCTGCACTCGACGGTCCGCCGGGCCTGCGGGCTGGATCCGCCGCGCACTCGCCGCGTGCGGTTCGGGCTGCGCCGGCACTACCGGCTCGCGCCGTGGACCGACCTGGTCGAGGTGCACTGGTCGGCAGGGGCCGAGGCGTACGTCACGCCGGTCGCCGCCGACCTGGTGGGCGTCGCGATCCTGGGCGGCGCGCAGGGCGACTTCGCGGCCAGGCTGGCCGCCTTCCCCGTACTCGGCGAGCGGCTGGCCGGCGCCGGGCCGGGCAGCGAGGTCCGCGGCGCGGGGCCGCTGCGGCAGGACGTGCCGCGCCGGTCCGCCGGCAACGTCCTGCTCGTGGGTGACGCCTCCGGCTACCTCGACGCGCTGACCGGCGAGGGCATCGGCGCGGCGCTCGCGCAGGCGGCGGTCCTGGCCGACTGCCTTGCGGCGGGACGGCCAGGCGACTACGAACGAGCCTGGCGGCGGGCTTGCCGCAGGTCCTGGATGCTCACCGCGGGGCTGCTGTGGTCCAGGCACCAGCCGCTGCTCGGCCCCCGCATCGTCCCGGCAGCGCAGCGCCTCCCCCGCCTGTTCACCACGATCGTCAACCTGGTCGGCGACGCGTGACGCCTCCGCAGGCAGGTCCCCGGGCACTTAGGGACAGAACGTTACACTTTTCTTGCTGTTATCAGCCTTTTGGCGTAACTTCCTGTCCCTAAGTCGGCGATCGGCCGCCGGGACGAGAGCCAGAGACGCGAAACGGCCCCGGCGGGTGCCGGGGCCGTTGACGCACAGGCCGATGCGGTGGTCGCCTCCTCGGCGAGAGGCACATCGCGGCTCCAGCCGGACGGTATTCCGCGAAGGCGATAGTGGATGCGGCCCGGGGGACCCTAGCCGCACCGGCCACTGTCTCTAACGCCGCCGGTTGTACCTCTGTTCCCGGGAGTCCTCGCCGTCCCAGTAGCCGCGCTGCGCCGGGTCGGCCTGGCCGCCGGACGGCGTGAAGCTCGGCGCGGCCGGGGCGCCTGGGTACGCGGCCTGCTGCTGGTTCTGCGGGTATCCCGCGGCGTACCCCTCGGGGGCGTACGCCTGGCCGCCGTAGGGCTGCTCCTCGGGGTATCCCTGCGGGGCGTACCCGGCCTGCTGGTACTCGGCCTGCTGATAGTCGGGTGGGTACTCGGCCTGCTGGTACTCGTCAGAACCGTTGCGGCCGACGGCGCCAGGTCCATAACCGCCGCCGTTCGGGGTGAAGGTCGGGGTAAAGGTCGGTCCCGCGGCCTGCGCGGCGGCCCCGTTGGCCGGGTAGCCGGCGTTGTAGCCGTTGGCCTCGTAGCCACCCGGCTGGTGCGTCTCGCCGTAGCCGTTCGGCTGGTACGCGGCGGGCTGCTGGGCGTCACCGTAAGCCGGGTAGACACCCGACGGCTGCGCGTCACCGTAACCGTTGCCGGCGTAGCCGTTGCCGGCGTAGCCGCCGGGCTGCTGGATCCCGGCGTACCCGTTGGCGTCGTAGCCGTTCGCCTGGTGCGCACCGGGCTGGCTGGCGCCGTTGTAGCCGTTGGTGTCGTACGCCGCGGTGGCGCCGAAGTTCCCGTCCGAGTAGTCGGCTGACGGGTAGGAGCCGCTGGCGGCGGGGTCGGCGTAGCCGTTCGCCTGGTAGGCGCCGGTGCCGTTGTAGCCGATGGGCTGCTGGTATCCCGGGTCGGCGTAGCCGGACGGGTCAGCGTAGCCGGACTGGTCAGGGTAACGCGGCGCGTCCTGGTAGGGCGCCGGGTCCTGGGCGTGCCGCGGCGCGGCCGGGGCACCCGGGGCGCCGACTGGCGCGGAGAGCGCCGAGGAGACACCCGTCCCGTTCATGTAGGGAGCCGCGGGATCCGCCTGCACGTACTGGGCGAGATCGCGGTCGCCCGGGTCCGGCACGCTGTAATCCTGCGGGGCGTAGCCCTGGCCGTTGTAGGCCTGCGCCTCGTAGCCCTGGCCGTTGTACCCGCGCGCGTCGTAGCCTTGCGCCTCATACCCCTGCGCGTCGTAGCTTTCGGCGGCGTAGTTCTGGCCGTTGTAGTTCTGGGCGCCGTAGCCCTGGCCGTCCTGCGGCTGCGCTTGGTCGGCGGCGTACGCCGAACCGCTGTAGTCCGCGTACGGAGCCGCCTGGGCGGGCTGCTGCGGGTCGCCGTACTGCTGCGCCTCGCCGTACCCCTGCGGGTCGCCGTACTGCTGCGCCTCGCCGTACCCCTGCGGGTCGCCGTACTGCTGCGCCTCGCCATAACCTTGGGCGTCGCCGTAGCCCTGACCGTAGCCCTGGGCGTCGCCGTAGCCCTGCGCGTCGCCGTACTGCTGGGACTCTGCGTAGCCCGGCGCGTTCCCGTACTGCTGGTTACGGTAGTCGCTGAGGTACGTCGGCTCGGCCGCGCCGTACCCGCCCTGGCCAGCGCCAGCACCAGGGCCGGCGCCGTATCCTGGCGCCGGGTAGCCGGCCGCGCGGTCATCGGGGATGGCGCTTATCGCGCCCGTGAACGGCTCTGGCGACGAGCCGATCGCGAGCCGCGGCCGCTGGGCCGCCAGCGCGACCGGGCCGCCCAGGGCGCCCTCATCAGGCGACCCCCGGTGCAGGGAATCCATCAATCGCGGCAGGTCATCAATGGGCAACCGGAACGTGCCAGTGCAGGTACCCCCCTGCCAGATGCTGAACACTGCGATCCCGGTATCGGCGTACCAGCTGAGACGCATGCTGCGGGTACTACCGCGCACGTCAAAGAAGACTTCGCCGAGCCGGGGCAGCGGTGCTGCGTCCGACGCTGACATGCTGCCCATCGTGGCCCCCCTCCTGAACGTTTGTCCAGTTCGTTCAGAGTATTGGCCAGGAGCCCCGTGTGTGACCCAGTCGCCGGCACTCGGTCATGCCCGCAGCGTGCCTCCGGCGTGTCGCTCCCGGTCGAGCCGGCGTGTCGGGCGAAAAAATATTGCGACTCGCCAGGCCGAAAATGCCACCCTGCCGTGCGCGGCCGGGGGTCTAGGTGGCATCATAGTCCGCAGGCTTTCCTGCCCCCGCCTCGTGGCGAGCACCGGCTCTTCGGGAACATCGTCTGGTGGGGTAGGCGTTTGTCATCCACGAGCCGCTGTTAACGTCGTCCCCGCGCACGCGAAACGTGCGGGAACAGTACGACGCCGTACGGCGTTAGTCCTTGCAACGGCAGTTACCGCGCAGGGGTATGGCTCGCGTGCTAACGAGCCAATAGCAAGGGTAACGCAAGACTAAAGCAACTTTGTTGAGGTGACTGATCCATGTCTCAGGTGCGTAGGCAGACGGCGATGCTTCCCCGCCCTAACTGGGGTTGGCAGGACGCTGCTGCGTGTCGTGGCGAGGATCTGATGCTCTTCTTCGGCCCAGACGGCGAGCGGCAGCCAGAGCGGGACATCAGGGAGCGCAAGGCGAAGGCCATTTGCGCGAGCTGCCCGGTCCGGCTCGAGTGTCTCAACTACGCCGTCGCCCGTCCTGAGAAGTACGGCACTTGGGGCGGCCTGAACGAGGACGAGCGCTCCGCGGAGCGCCGTCGCCGGATGCGCCGCGCGAACGCCGCCTAGATACATCGGGATCGCCACGCCACTACGGAACCGGCGGGGTGTGACTACGGTCACCACCTCGCCGGTTTCTGCTTTCACCGGGTCGTAGCTGAAGTGACCACAGCCGGCCCCGTACGTTCTGGATAATGAAGGCCTATGATCTGCGTTCCGTGCCGCCACCGGCACCACCAGGACTGCCCGGGCGGCACCTGGTGCGACTGCCAGCACCTGCCAGCGCAGGACGCGGGGCAGGACGCGGCCGAACCGCCGCTGAGCTGGGTCCGGCAGGGCTGAGACCGTACCGTAACAACTTTTACGGGAGCGGCGGGAATAGCCGCGCGGTGCGGGCATGTTGAGGCCGACGTGACCCGCCTTCGCTGGACAGACAACGCAACAATGTGTGATCCTGCAAAGGTGATTGTTACGGACCCCATGCTCGTCGTGCGCAGGCACGTCGACCTGCTGCGTGTCCGTAGCGCCATGTGTCGTCCCGCACGCTGATCGCCGCCCGACGTTCAACTCAACGTTACAAACCGCTGAGTACCCAAGGGCGCGCGCCACACGTAGCTGGGGCGGCTTTTTGTTTTCGTGAAGCCCGCCAACGGCCACGGAGCGCGTGCCCGCGCCAGGACTACGACCGTTAGTGAGGAACCCGCCGCATGTCTCCCGTTTCCGGAGCAACTGCGACCAAGGACGCCACTAGGCCAACAGCCGCCCCGGCCCGCCGCAAGCGCGGCGAGGGGCAGTGGGCGCTCGGCTACCGCGAGCCGCTCAACAAGAACGAGGAGAACAAGAAGTTCGATGACGGGCTGAACGTCCGCCAGCGGATCATCGACATCTACTCCAAGCACGGCTTCGACTCGATCGACCCGGCGGACCTGCGCGGGCGGTTCCGCTGGTACGGGCTGTACACGCAGCGGCGGCCTGGCATCGACGGCGGCAAGACCGCCATCCTCGAGCCCGAGGAGCTCGACGACCGGTACTTCATGCTGCGGGTCAGGATCGACGGCGGCCAGCTGTCCGGCGCGCAGCTGCGCACGGTCGCGGACATCTCCAACACGTACGCCCGCGGCACCGCCGACGTCACCGACCGGCAGAACATCCAGTTGCACTGGATCGAGATCGAGAGCGTCCCGGCGATCTGGGAAGCGCTCGAGGCGGTCGGCCTCGACACCACCGAGGCCTGCGGCGACACCCCGCGCGTCATCCTCGGCTGCCCGCTCGCCGGGCTGGACGCCGACGAGATCATCGACGCCACGCCGGAGATCAGGGCGATCCACGACGCCTTCATCGGCGACCAGGCGTTCTCCAACCTGCCGCGCAAGTTCAAGACCTCGATCAGCGGCTGCGCCGCGCAGTGCTCGCACCACGAGATCAACGACGTCGCGTTCGCGGCCGTGCAGCACCCCGCGACCGGCGAGACCGGCTACGACCTGTGGGTCGGCGGCGGCCTGTCCACCAACCCGATGATCGCCAGGCGGCTGGGCACGTTCGTCAAGCAGGACCAGGTGCCCGAGGTGTGGGCGGCGGTGACGTCGCTGTTCCGCGACTACGGCTACCGGCGGCTGCGGCACCGCGCCAGGATCAAGTTCCTGGTCGCGGACTGGGGCGCGGAGAAGTTCCGCGAGGTGC
>Ga0335075_10006929_pt1 | contig 17477 bp, 16 predicted proteins | sample Lox_Sample_24_FD_206723 | JGI IMG/M metagenome (GOLD analysis project Ga0335075, IMG submission 206723) | Soil microbial communities from Loxahatchee National Wildlife Refuge, Florida, United States - Lox_Sample_2.4 | ecosystem: Environmental > Terrestrial > Soil > Wetlands | place: USA...
CGGAGCGGGCACGGACCCATGGTAGGGGGCGCGGCTAGTGCCCGGCCACCGGCCTACTTCGGCATCCAGGAGCTCAGTCTCAGCCGGCGGGCGGTGGCGGTAGGTCGTCCGACGGCTCCGCGGCCGTTGCGCTTGATCGCGCTGCCCCAGCTGAGGCGATGATGACTGCCGCGATCGCCAGCCACTGCCGGACGATCAGCGCCTCGCCCAGCAGGGCGAGACCGATCAGCGCGGCCACGGCAGGCTCCAGGCTCATCCAGATCCCGAACACGCCGGCCGGCACCCGCCGCAAGGCCTCGAGCTCGACCCGATACGGGATGACTGACGAGAGCAGCCCCACGGCCAGCCCCTCCGCGATCAGGCCGGGGTGTCCTGCGGCCGGGCCCGCGTGCGTTATTGCCGGCGCGGTCACCACGGCAGCCGCCACGATCATGGCTATCGCCAGGCCGGATGAGCCGCTGAATCGCCGTCCGGTTGCCCGGCTGAGCACGATGTAGGCCGCCCAGCAGGCCCCTGCTACCAGGGCGAAGGCGATGCCGGTCGCCGTGGTGCTGAGGCCGAAGAGCGGCCCCGCCTGTCCGGCTGGGCCAGAGCCGCTTGCCAGCTGGCCGCCGCCCTGGGTGAGCAGCAAAACGCCGCCTCCGGCCAAGGCCACCCAGAGTAGGTCGAGCGGGCGCCGGGAGGATGCCACCGCGACCGCGAGCGGGCCGAGGAACTCGATCGTCACAGCGATGCCCAGCGGGATCCGGGCGAACGACTGGTAGATCGAGAAGTTCATCGCGCCGAGGACGAGTCCGAATGCGACCGCGGTCGCCAGGTCGCGCCAGGCCCGGTCGGCCACAGCGGCTCGCAGCGCTTTGGCCACAGCGCGGCCACCGAAGATCGCCATGATCAGCGCTGACCACCACAGCCGCAGCCCGGTGACATAAGCCGGGTCGGCCTGGCTGAACATGCGGGCGGCCAGCCCGGCGCCTAGCTGGACCGAGATGATGCCGGCGAAGACAAGGAGGGAGGCAGGAGCAGCGCTGCGCGGTGACCGCGCGCGGACCGCTACTCCCACCGGAACGTGCGGGCAGCCAGCGCGATCGCGACGACCGACCAGGCACACAGCACGAGCAGATCGCGAATCGGCAGGCCGCCGGAATGCGCGAGCACTGTGCGCAGCCCGTCAGAGAGCGCGCCTGCGGGCAGCAGCTTCAGCACGGGCTGAGCCGAAGCGGGGAACTTGGTCAAGGGGAACAGCACGCCGCCAAGTCCGAGAAATATGAGGTAAAGCAGGTTCGCGGCGGCCAGCGTCGCCTCGGCCCGGAGGGTGCCCGCCAGCAGCAGGGCAAGCCCGCTGAAAGAGGTGGTCCCAGCGAGCAGCAGCAACGGCACCCACGCCACGGCCGCTGGGCTAGCAACCGGGCCCCAGCCCAGCAGCGCACCGACGAGCAGCACGACCGCGAACTGGGCTAGCTCCACCGCCAGCACGGTGATGGTCTTGGCCGCGATCAGGCCGCGGCGCGAGAGCGGCGAGGCGCCGAGGCGCTTCAGTACGCCGTATCGCCGCTCGAAGCCAGTTCCGATCGCCTGGCTAGTGAACGCCGTCGACATCACCGCCAGCGCCATGATGCCAGGTACGACAAAGTCGATCCGGCTCCCGCGGCCTACGCTGACCAGGTTCTCGAGCCCGAAGGCGATCAGCAGCAGCACCGGGATGACCAGGATCAGCAGGAGCTGCTCGCCGTTGCGCATCAGCGTGCGCAGCTCAAGGGCGGACTGAGCGCGGACCATCCGCGGCAGCGGCGCTGCACCTGGGGCGGGGCTTGGCCACTGCCTGGTGAGCAACTCTGTCATTGCCGAAGGCCCCGTCCGGTCAGCTCCAGAAACAGGTCTTCGAGCGTGCGGCTCTCGATCTGAAGGTCTCTTGCCAGTACGCCGTGCTCGGCACACCAAGCCGTCACCGACGCAATGAGCTGCGGATCGACCCGATCAACGCTCTCGACCAGGTAGTGGCCGGCAGGCGACTCCTTGGCGACCGCGCCCACTGGCAGCGCGGCCAGCAGGGCAGCCAGATCAAGTCCCGGCTCGGCACGGAACCGGAGCTGTCCGTCGGACCCGGTGAGCTCGGTCGGGGCGCCATTGGCGACGACCTGGCCGTGATCGACGATCACTACCTGGTCGGCCAGTCGCTCGGCTTCCTCCATGTAATGCGTTGCCAAGATCACAGCCGTCCCGCCGGCCCGCAGGCCCTCGATAAGTTCCCAGGTGGCGTGCCTGGCCTGTGGGTCAAGCCCGGCAGTCGGCTCGTCGAGGAAGACCAGTTCGGGCCTGCCGATAACGGCCGCCGCGAGGCCGAGGCGCTGCTGCTGCCCGCCAGACAGGTGCTTGTACGGAGTGCGAGCCGAACCGCTGAGGCCAAGCGCTGCCAGCAGCGCAGCCGGGTCAAGCGGCTGGGCGTAGAAGCTGGCCATGACTCGCAGGTACTCGGCGGCGCGCGCCGTGGTCGGCACGCCGCCGGTCTGCAGCATCACCCCAACTCTGGATCGGAGCTCGCGCGCGTCGGAGACCGGATCGAGCCCGAGCACGCGGACGGTGCCGCTGTCCGCCTTGCGGTAACCCTCGCAGGTCTCGATGGTGGTGGTCTTGCCCGCCCCGTTCGGGCCGAGGATGGCTGTCACCGCGGCCCGCTCGGCGCGCAGCGAGAGACCGGCCACTGCCACCGTGTCCCGGTATCGCTTAACCAGGCCCTCAATCTCTAGGGCCGGCGCGTTGCTCACGCTGGCGAGTCTAGGGTCTTCCAGGCCCTGCCGGTTTCCAGGGCTACTGGATGGCGGTCGTCACAAAACCTGCGAGCTGCTCCGACTGTGTCAATCGGCTCGGCCCGTGCAGGTACATCATGTGTCCGGCCTCGTAGTAACTGAAATCGATGTTGGCCGCGAGTTCGGCCGGAATGGCCAGGTGCGCGAATGAATGCTCGGCAGCGAAGTACGGTGTGGCCAGGTCGTGATAGCCGCAGTCCACGTGCACTCGCATATGAGGATTGGCTCGCATCGCCTCGGCCAGTTTCGCCAGTACGCTGACGTGCTGATTCTCGAACTCTTGGTACGACCACGGCTCCACCCGGTCCGTCAGGACCTCGTAGGGCAGGTCGCTGGAATAGCCGAGTTCGGCTCGCACGTAGTGATTGAGCGCAGCGGTGTACGGGCCGATGATCGCATCGATGGACGGGTCTGAGCTCCAGGTCTCCCGGCCGTAATCGGAGTCCCAGCCGGTGAAGCGGCCGTCGATCCGTCCGACCACAAGCCGGCGATCGCGCAGTAGTTCGGTCAGGAAGCGGATGTGCTCTGGCCGCAAGTTGACCCGGTCGACGTAGTCAGCAGACAATCCGGAAAGCTGCGCCACCCTGCTAGCCGCCGCGGCGCGCTCGTCGCCGGCCAGCCGGGATCCGCGCGCGAGCGCCCACAGGTAGTCGCGCTCGGCGAAGGCCTCTGCTTCGGCCAGCACGTCGAGCAGCGGCCGGCCGCCATGCTTGCCGTGGTAATGCGCGACGGCCGCATAGGTCGGCAGGTACAGCGCGTACGGGTCGTCGTTGCCGCCGCCGAACTCTGCGGTGCCGAAATCGAGCACGGCGGAGATCAGCATCAGGCCGTTGAGGTAGAGCCCGTACCGCTCCTGGAGGTGGCGCGCCAGGCCTGCCGCCCTAGTCGTCCCGTACGACTCGCCGCACAGGTACTTGGGCGACATCCAGCGGCCGTTACGGGCCGTCCACAGCCTGATGACCTCGCCGACCGACTCGATGTCGCCGCCGTAACCATGGAAGTCCTTCGACTTCTCGCCCTTGACGGCCCGCGAGAAGCCCGTCGAGACCGGATCGATGAAGACCAGGTCGCTGTGGCGGAGCAGGGTCTGCGGATTGTCGGCAAGCGCATAGGGCGGCGGCAGCAGTGCGCCGACATCACCCATCAGCACTCGGCGCGGGCCGAGCAACCCAAGGTGGAGCCAGACGCTGGAGGAGCCAGGGCCGCCGTTGAAGGCGAAGGTGACCGGCCTGGCAACGGGGTCATCTGTATCGGCGGTGTAGGCAGTGAGGAACACCTCAGCCTTCGCCTTCGGGCCGTCGAACTTGTCGTCGGTGTGTCCCTCCAGCCGCAGTACCATCCGCCCTGCCGTGACCGTGTAGTTCAGCTCTGCACCGTCGATCGTGATCGAGTGCCGGGTCGTCACCAGGTCATCTGTCGGCTCGGCGGTTTTGCTGGCGCTGTCCTTGCTGGCGCTGTCCTTGCTGGCACTGTCCTTGCTCGTACCGCCGTCCTCGGCGGTGGCCGCGCTGACGCTGGTCTGCTCCTCGGAGGGCTGTGTCATGCGTGAACCCTAGCCGGGTTGGCGCCCAGACTGGCCGCTGAGATACTCGCCGGGTGGCAGCGGTCCAGAGGTACACCTGGGATGGGCTGCCGATCGCTCCGGAGCAGCCGCATGGCGCCGCCGTCATGGTCCGGCGCCCGGCTGCGGCGGACGTGCACGAGTACTTGATCCTGCACCGCGCTCATCACGGCCGGGAGTACGCGGGCGACTGGGCCTGGACGCCGCCGTCGGGCTCTCGGCAGCCGGGGGAGTCCGTGCTCGGATCCGCGCTGCGCGAACTCGCAGAGGAGAGTGGCCTGTCCGCAGTTGCCGCGGACCTGGCCGCCCTGGACCTGGGCGGGCCTTGGGTGCGCTTCCGGCTCGACGTGCCGGCTGGCGCGCAGGCACGTCTCGACCACGAGCATGATGCCTTCGAGTGGCTGCCTGCGGCTGAGGCGATTGCCAGGTGCCACCCGGATGCGGTCGCGGACGGCATCCGGATGGCGGAGGCCGCTATGTCGGTTCACATCGCCTTCCGTCCGCTCGCACAGGCCGACCTGCCGGCCCTGCTGGAATGGCAGAGCGCCCCGCACGCGGCCCGATGGTTCCCCGAGCGCCTCGATCTGGCCGCGGCGGAGCGAAAGTACGGGCCGCGGATCGCCCGGCGCTCGCCGACGAAGGTGCACGTGGCGGTCGTCGATGGCCGGGACGTCGGTTTCCTCCAGCACTACCGCGTGGGCGACTACCCGGACTACGCGGCCGCGACCGGGCTGCCGGACGCGATCGGCCTCGACTACGCCATCGGCCTGCCCGAGCTCACCAACCGCGGCCTCGGTCCGCAGCTGATCTGGGCCTACCTGCGCGATATCGCGCTGTGCGCACATCCGGCAGCGCGGCAGGCACAGGCGGGCCCAGATATCGCCAACTACGCATCGATCCGGGCACTGGAGAAGGCGGGTTTCCAACGGGCTCGCCAAGTCGCCATTCCGGGCGAGCCGGGCCCGGAGCAGCTGTGCGTGCTCGACCTGGACCGATTCTTCGGCGAGCGTGGCGCTGCCGCGCAGTAACGTGCGACCGCTACGGGACTGGGAACGAAACGCCGTCGAAGCCCGCGAAACGTGCCACGTTAAGCCCGCCAGTGGGATCGCTGACGTGGGCCAGCCCGCTAGGCAAGATAATCAGCGTGCCGGTGATCGCGTCATGGCGCAGATATCCAGCCAGATCTCGTGTGACGGCCGGTCGTGTCTGCGCCAGGCTGGCGGACGGGCGGTCGGGGCGGCACTCCCAGCGGTGAGGGCGTATCCCGTTCCGCCGAGGGACAGCAGCAGTGCGGGCAGTGAGACAACTAATGCGGCCGGACCCGGATCGGGCGAGGCGGGATCAGGCGCTGGTCGGCGTTTGACTACGCTGACCCGCTGTGGCGATCAGCGCCCTGAACAGGCTCGGGTCCTCGCCGACCTCGGGATGCCACTGCACGGCCACCATGAACGGCGCGGGCACTGAGCCTGCTGAATCGGCAGGGGCAAACTCGGCGGCCTCGATTATGCCGTCGTCCGTCCACGCCGTGGCGACCAGGCCAGCGCCCAGCCGGTCGACGGCCTGATGGTGGTGGGTCGGCACGGCGGCTTCGCTGCGGCCAAGTGCGGCGCTGAGCTGCGAACCTGCAGCGACGCTCACCTTGTGTGTGCCGTAGCCGTGCTCCTCCGGAGAATGACTGTCGTTCCCGACCACATCGGGCAGATGCTGGTGCAGTGTGCCGCCGAGCGCCACGTTGATGACCTGCAGGCCGCGGCATATCCCCAGCACCGGGAGCCGCTCGGCAAGGGCACGGCGGCACAGTTCGAGCTCAGCTGCGTCGCGCGCGGGAAAGAAGGGTCCAGCAGCCGGGTGCGGCGCCGCGCCGTATCGGGACGGCTCGACGTCGCTGCCGCCGGACAGGATCAGGCCGTCGAGCCGAGGAAGCACCTCGGCGACGTGCTGGGTCGGCGGCAGCAGCACTGGCAGCCCGCCCGCCTGCGCGACCATCTCGACGTACCGGTGCGGCAGCAGGTCGGCCTGGTCGTCCCAGTACGACCACCGGGCCTGCAGGGAGTAGCTGCTGATTCCGATGAGCGGGCTAGTGATCGTCGCGTTCCCAGCGGTCGTCGTAGTCATGGTTACAAAGGTAGTCACAATGGCGTTACGTATGCGCCGGTGATGCCGCCGTCGACCAGGAACTGCGCCGCAGTGATGAACGAGGAGTCGTCGCTTGCCAGGAAGGCGACAGCGGCGGCAATCTCCTCGGGCTCGCCGAACCGGCCCATCGGCACGTGCACAAGGCGCCGGGCCGCCCGCTCGGGATCGGCGGCGTACAACTGCTGCAGCAGGGGGGTGTTGATCGGCCCTGGGCACAACGCGTTGACCCTGATGCCCTCGCGGGCGAACTGCACGCCGAGTTCCCGGCTCATCGCCAGTACGCCGCCCTTGGACGCGGTGTAGGAAACCTGCGAGGTGGCCGCGCCAAGGATGGCGACGAACGACGCAGTGTTGATGATCGAGCCCTTGCCCTGCCGCTGCATGTGCGGCAGCACGTACTTGCAGCACAGGTAGACCGAGGTGAGGTTGATCTCCTGCACGCGCCGCCAGGCCTCAATGCCGGTCGTCAGGATCGAGTCGTCCTCGGGCGGGGAGATGCCGGCGTTATTGAAGGCAACGTCGACTCGCCCGTACCGGTCGGCCACGCCGTCGAACAGGTCGCGAACCTGGTCCTCATCGGCGACATCGGCTACGACGAACTCGCCGCCAGTCTCCTTCGCCGCAAGAGCGCAGGCTTGCTCGTCAATGTCGACCGCGACAATCCTGGCGCCCTCCTCTGCCATCCGCTTGGCACTGGCCAGGCCGAGCCCGCTGCCCGCTCCAGTGACTACGACAACCCGATCCTGCAGGCGCTGCATTGTCCGCTCCGTCCGTTATCTGGCCTGGCTTAGGCACGGTGACACGCCGGGCGGCAGTCCGCCCCGCGGCCTCGTTCCCTACTCGGTTGAAATGAAGACGTTCTTGATCTCGGTGAACGCGTCGACGGCATCGGGCCCCAGCTCGCGCCCGAGTCCGGACTGCTTGAAGCCGCCGAACGGCGTCCAGTACCGGACCGACGAGTGTGAGTTCACCGAGAGATTGCCGGTCTCGACGCCGCGGGCGACCCGGATCGCGCGGCCGACGTTGCCGGTCCAGATCGAGCCCGACAGACCGTACGGCGAGTCGTTGGCCATCGCGATCGCCTCGGCCTCATCGGCGAACGGGGTTACGGTCACGACCGGACCGAAGATCTCCTCGGTCTAGGCGGGGTTGCCGGTGCTGACCGGCGCAAGCACGGTCGGGGGGTACCAGAAGCCAGGGCCAGATGGCGCGCTGCCGCGGAAGGCCACGGGCGCGCCCTCGGGCACGAAGCTGGCCACGTGCGCGCGCTGATCGGCCGAGATCAGCGGCCCCATCTCGGTGTCTTCGGCGGTCGGGTCGCCGACGCGCACGCCCTTAACCGCTGGCTCGAGCAGGGCCATGAACTTGTCCAGCACGCTGGCCTCGACCAGGATCCTGGATCGGGCGCAGCAGTCCTGCCCAGCGTTGTCGAACACGGCATACGGAGCGGTGGCTGCGGCCTTCTCGATGTCGGAGTCGGCAAAGACGATGTTCGCGCTCTTGCCGCCGAGTTCGAGTGTGAGCCGCTTGACGTGCCGGGCGCAGCCAGCCATGATCCGCTGGCCGACCTCGGTCGAGCCGGTGAAGACGATCTTGCGGACGAGCGGGTGGTCGACCAGCCGCAGGCCGACCACGCTGCCCTTGCCGGGCAGCACCTGGAACACCCCCTCGGGTAGTCCTGCTACCAGCGCCAGCTCACCAATTCTGATGGCAGTCAGCGGCGTCATCTCGGCTGGCTTCGCCACGACTGTGCATCCTGCTGCCAGCGCCGGTGCCATGCCCCAGGAGAGGATTGGCATGGGGAAATTCCACGGGACGATGAGGCCGACGACGCCGACAGGCTCCTTGAAGGTCACATCTAGGCCACCGGGAACGGGGATCTGGCGGCCGGTCAATCGCTCCGGTGCCGCGGCATAGTAGGCGAGAACATCGCGAACCTGCCCGGCTTCCCAGGTGGCGGCGCCGACAGGGTGGCCCGAACCGGTAGTCTCCAGCAGCGCCAGCTCGCCGATGTGGGCGTCGACCTGCTCGGCGAAGCGGCGCAGCAGCCTGGCTCGGTCGCCGGGGGAGACGGCACGCCAGGATTCCTGCGCCCTGGCCGCGCGCGAGATGGCGGCGTCGGTCTGCTCGGCGGAGTTGAGCTCGACCCGCCTCACGGGCTGCTCGGTAGCCGGGTTGATCACGGTGTAGGTGGTCATGGCTGCTGTGTCAGGTCCTGTCGTTGCGGTCCGGTGGCGGCGCGCATGCGTTAAAGCCGCTCGAAGCAGCGGCGGAGTTCCCAGTCGGTGACGGCTGCATCGTAGGCAGCCAGTTCGACCCTGGCGTAGTTGGCGTAGTGCCCGATCACCTCCGGCCCGAACGCGGCCCGCGCGATCTTGCTGTGCTCCCAGAGGTCGAGTGCGTCGCGCATATTGCTAGGCACCTTGCGGCTCTGGTCGGCGTAGGCGTTGCCCTCGAACGCTGGTTCCAGCGGCAGCTCGTTGTCGATGCCGTGCAGCCCGGCCGCGATCATCGCGGCCACCGCGAGGTAGGGGTTGACATCGCCGCCGGGAGTGCGGTTCTCCCCTCGCAGCGAATGCCCGTGGCCCACCAGGCGCACCGCGCAGGTCCGGTTGTCCACGCCCCAGCGCACCGCGGTCGGAGCGAAGCTGCCCGGCACGTACCGCTTGTAAGAGTTGATGTTCGGCGCATAGCAGAGCGTCAGCTCCCGCAGTGCGGCGAGCTGCCCGGCCAGGAAATGCTCACCTAGCCTGGACAGGCCATGGGGGCCAGGGCCAGCAAGGACCGGCGTGCCGTCGGTGCCGCGCAGCGACAGATGGATGTGGCAGGAGTTACCCTCGCGCGCATTCGGCTTGGCCATGAACGTGATGCTCATGCCGTCCTGGGCCGCTATCTCCTTGGCGCCGGTCTTGTAGATCGAGTGGTTGTCGCAGGTGGTGAGCGCATCGGCGTATCTGAAGGCGATCTCGTGCTGGCCGAGATTGCACTCGCCCTTCGCCGACTCGACGTACAGGCCGGCGCCTGCCATGCCGTTGCGCAGGCGGCGCAGCAGCGGCTCGATCCGGGAGGTGCCGAGGATCGAGTAGTCGACGTTGTAGCCGTTCGCTGGGACCAGGTCGGCGTAGTTCTTCGCGGCGGCCTCCTCGTAGCTGTCTGCGAAGACGACGAACTCCAGCTCGGTGCCGGCCAGGGCGATCAGGTCGCGCTCAGCTAGGCGGTCAACCTGGCGCCGCAGTATCTGACGCGGCGACTCCAGTACCGGCGTGCCGTCCAGCCAGAGCAGGTCAGCGAGCACGAGTGCGGTGCCGGGGTGCCAGGGGATCTGCCGTAGCGTGGCCATGTCGGGCTTCATGACGAAGTCGCCGTAGCCGCGCTCCCAGGACGAGATCTGATAGCCGTCGACCGTGTTCATGTCGACGTCGACGGCGAGCAGGTAGTTGCAGCCCTCGGAGAACTCGTGCGCAACCTCGGCCAGGAAGAACTCCGCGGACAGCCGCTTGCCCTGGAGCCTGCCCTGCATGTCGGTCAGGGCGAGGATCACAGTGTCGATGTCGTCGTCGGCGACGAGCTGGCGCAGCTCGTTCAGGGAGAGCATCCCCGGACGAGCCGCGCCCGCGTGCTGTTCGGTCATGATCAGGCCGACAGCTCGTGCTCGATGGCGGCCAGTTCCTCGGCCGTGCCCTGAACCCGCGGCCCGGTGAACCAGTTCTTGGCCGACACCAGCCAGTAGATGCCGGCGAAGCCGATCACCACGAGGACGGCGACGATCGTGTAGTTGAAGTTGGACCAGTGGATCGGGCTTGCCGTCGGCAGCATGAACAGGATCGTGATGAAGACCACCCAGATGCATGCGATGATGCCGACCGGATAGGCCCACCGGCCCAGATGCCAGGGCCCGCGCTGGAAGCTCGCGCCCTGCCGCAGCCGCAGGTATGTCGGGGCGACGTAGGCGATGTAGAGGCCGATGGTGGCGATCGAGGTCACGGCGGCGTAGGCGGCGCTGTTCCACAGATACGGCAGGCCCAGGATGAGCGCGCCGGCTGCCGCAAGCCAGATGGCGTTGGTGGGCGTCCTGGTCCGCCTGTTGACCCGGTGCCAGAACTGCGAGCCGGGCAGTGCGCCGTCGCGGGAGAACGCGTAGATCATCCGCGAGTTGGCGGTGACCGACGACATGCCGCAGAAGAGCTGGGCGCCGATCGCGATCAGCAGCAGCAGCTTCGCGCCGGTCGCGCCGATCGCGTTAGTAAAGATCTGGGCCGGCGGCACGAGCGCGGTGAGGTCGCCGCCGTACTGAGTCTTCTGGATCGCGAACGTGATGCCGATCAGCAGGACCCAGCCGGCGAACAGGGACACCAGGATCGACATGACGATGCCGCGTGGGCCGGCCGTCGCTGCCTTGTGCGTCTCCTCGGTCAGGTGCGCCGAGGCGTCGTAGCCGGTGAAGGTGTACTGAGCGAGCAGCAGGCCAAGCAGCAGCACGTAGAAGATGCTGTGGAAGCCGGTGCCGTTGAACGTCGAGGTGAAGACGTACTTGGCCGATGAGTGGTGCGAGGGCACGAAAATGAGCACGGCGACGATGATCAGCACGCCGGTGATGTGCCACCACACGCTGATGTCGTTCAGCAGCGCCACCAGCTTGATGCCGAACTGGTTCAGCATGCCGTGCAGCAGCAGCACGCAGGCGAAGATCAGGATTGTCACCCAGTGCGCTGTGCTGACGCCCCACTCCAGGCTGAGGAAGGCGTTGATGAAGAACGCGGCCCCGAAGTCGATGCCCGCGGTGATGGCTACCTGGCCGAGGAAGTTGAACCAGCCGGTAAACCACGACGCGGCGGCACCGTTGCGCTTTGCCAGCTTCGCAGACCAGTAGTACAGGCCGCCGGCCGTCGGGAAGCTCGAGCAGACCTCGGCCATGGACAGGCCGACAAGCAGGGTAAAGATGCCGACGATCGGCCAGCCCCAGACGATGATGGCCGGGCCGCCGGTGTTCATGCCGTACCCGTAGAGGGTCAGGCAGCCGGACAGGATCGAGATGATCGTGAACGAGACCGCGAAGTTCGAGAACCCGGACATCCGGCGGCGCAGCTCCTGCGCGTAGCCAAGCCGATGGAGGGTCTCCTCATCACTGCTGAGCGCTTCTTGATTGACGGCCACGACTGGCTCCTCGGGTACGCGGGCTGCAGAGTGCGGGAAAGCGGTGCGGCGAAGTGCGGGGGCGACATTCAGTGGAGCGAAATGCGGTGTTGCGAAACCGGGGTGGCTATGTGAGCCACCTGGGCGTTACATCTCCGTGTGAGCGTTTTAAATGGTCTGGTATCAGACCAATAATCAGCAGGTCTGAGCGGTTGTCAAGACCCTGGCTCAGATTCGTCACTCGCGTCCCAGTAGTGCCGGGCTAAGCCGGGAGCCGAGAAGCGCTCGCCAAGAGCACCTGGCCCGGTCGGGCGTGACCGCCTAGAGTCTGGTCGTCGCCTTAGAGTCCGGTAGTCGTCCAGTCTGGGGAGGTAGCGTGCAGCCCGAGCCAGCGCAGTCGACGCAGCCCGCCCCGGGCGTAGACCTGACGAGCCTGCTCCGGCCGGTGCGGCAGGGTAACGCCTTCGAGGAGACGGTCGAGCGGCTGCTCACCGCGATCAAGCTCGGCATGGTCGCCTCGGGTGAGCGGTTTCCGGCCGAGCGGGAACTCGCTGTTCAGCTCGGTATCAGCAGGCTGACGCTCCGCGAGGCCATCAGGGAACTGCACGAAGCTGGCTATGTGTCCTCCCGCCGCGGCCGTCTCGGCGGCACGTTCGTGACGTACACCCGGCCCGCGCCGAACTCAGCCGAAGTCCGCCGGCTCGCGATGCAGGACGGCGAGAAGCTGGCCGACGCGCTGACTTTCCGGCTGGCCGTGGAGACAGGTGCCGCCGATGTACTGGCGAGCCAGTTCGCCGAGGCGGTCGAGCCAGGAGTGCTTGAGGTACTGCTGGCGAGGCTCGCTGAGGTGAATGCAGCCGGCCCGCAGGATTACCGGCGGCTGGACACGCTCTTCCACCTGTGCATCGGCGAGCTGACCGGATCGAGCTTGCTGGCCGCCGCCTGCGCGGACGCCCGGATGCGGCTGAACGACCTGCTCAACGCGATCCCGGTACTGCAGCGGAACATCGACCACACGGCCGGGCAGCACCAGGCCATCGTCGAGGCGATCGTGGCTGGCGATCCGATCGCGGCCCGGACTGCGGTGGCCGAGCACCTGGAGGGCACGGCCGCACTGCTGCGCGGCTTCCTCGGGTGACCGGCTTGGCGGGAGTCAGCGGGAGCCGGCGCCAGTGAAATGCACGACAAGCTGGTCGGGGCCGCGAAGGTTGAGGTTCGGCTTGTACCGCAGCGCGCCCTCATCGAGCTGCGGCGCGGTCAGCCTGGCAGCGAACTCCTGTAGCGCAATGGCCGCCTCTAGCCTCGCCAGTGGTGCCCCCAGGCAGAAGTGCGGCCCGGCCGCGAACGCCAGGTGGTTGGCGGCCCCGCGGCGGATATCGAATCTGTCCGGGTCGGCGAAGACGTCTGGGTCCCGGCCGGTCGCGGCGAGCAGCAGCAATATCAGCGCGCCGTCCCTGACAGCCAGATTCCCGATCCGCATGCCGTCGCGGGCGACCCGGCCGGTCATCTGGACGGGCGCGTCGTAGCGCAATGTCTCCTCCACCGCCCCGGCCGCCAGGGACGGATCGTCTTGCAGCAGGGCTAGCTGGCTGGGGTGGCGCAGCAGTGCCAGGATCGCGTTGGAGATCAGGCCGACGGTGGTCTCATGACCCGCCACCAGAAGCAGGATGCAGGTGGCGATGAGCTCGTCCTCGGTCAGCTTCTGGCCAGCGTCCTCGGCGCTGATCATCTCCGACAGCAGGTCTTCTGTTGGGTGCGCTCGCCGCAGCGCAATCAGCTCGCGGAAGTAGTCGGCGAACTCGTCGCTGGCAACCTCTGCGGCAGCGGCCCTCGCTTGGGCTTCGGCCCCGTCGATGCCGAAGCCGGGCTGCAGCGAGTTGGCCAGTCTCGCCGACCAACCGGCGAATCGCGGGTGGTCCTCGACCGGCACGCCAAGCATCTCAGAGATGATCCGCACCGGCAGCGGGTAGGCAAGCTGGCTGACGACCTCAAGCTGCCCGGCCGCCGTGGCCGCTCCAAGCAGCTCCCCGGTGACGGCGCGGATCCGCGGCTCAAGCCGTGCGATGGTCCGCGCGGTGAATGCCTTGGACACCAGCCGCCGCAGCCTCGTGTGATCAGGCGGGTCAAGCGAGAGGAAGGACGGCCGCTCCCGCCTGCGCCTCGGGGCGTGCTGCGCTGTCAGCGACTTGTCCCGCTGGCTGCTGGCCCTCGGGTCACGCAGCACCGCCGAGCAGTCGGCATGTCGGCCAACAACCACGAAGGCGCCGTCGAATTCCGGGAACGGCGAGGCCGAACGCAGCCCCGCGAGCACCGGATAGGGGTCGGGCAGAACGGCCGGATTGCCCAGGTCAGCAAGGGCCGGACGCTCGATCGTGCTCATTTTCACTGCTCCGGTGTCTACTCGGGTTCGATCCTGGCTAAGCAGGCGGGACGAGGGCTGGTACTCCGACCGGATTCGGGAACGGCAGCACGACCGCGCATGCGGTGGCGATCGGCAGCAGCAGGTCGGCGAGATCGTCAATCTCGGCGGCACTCAGGCGCGCCCAGGGGCGCGCCGCTGCCTGGTCGGTGGCCGCCTCGATGCTTCGGCGTAGCCGGGCCCCGTCCTCAGTGGCTGCGCCGTCCGGCCCGAGCAGGCCGCGTCCGACCAGCCTGGTGGCTGCCGCGTCCCACTCATCGTCGGTCCAGCCACGGGCGGGCTGCATCTGTGCGCGCCCTGTGCTGCCGGACACACCTGTGCTGCCCACGCTGGCGTTCCCCTCGTCATTGGGGTTCCTGCGGGTGGCGGAGAGGCTGACGCCAGCTCGCAGGGCGAGTGCCTCAGGCGCGTCAATGTCCGCCGCCACGAGTGCCGCGATGTGGCCGTCGCCGCGATGCTCGCGCAGCACGGTTGCGGCGTGCCACAGCCGGGCGAGGGGCTCGGCGGGCACCGGCAGGGCCGCGTTCGAGGCCCCGAGCGTGCGCCCGGCGACGTCGACGTGCTCAGCCACAGCGGCCAGCCGGTCGGCCGCCGCCACGACCGGGCCTGGCACCGGGTCGATGTCTCTGAGGCCGAGTAGGTCGCGGAGCGCCGCGACCGCTCCCGCCTCTCGGACTGTCAGCGCCTCGGCCGGGGAAATCAGCTCCCAGACGGCCGGCAGCGCCCTTTCCACCATTCTGGGTGCGAAGGAGAAGAATGCGGCAAGCACCGGCGCCGCGCCGACCCGGCCGATCGGCGCCGCTCGTCCGGCGAAGTAGCCCCGCCAGAATCCGCGCAGGCCGGCCTGCTCAAACGCGCTCTTCGCTGGCTGCGCGAAATAGCTGATCGTGTGCACCGGCTCGATCAAAGTCCACATGCGCCTGGCTGTGGCGGCGTCCGTCATGCGCCCATCATCCCAGGCTTCGGGACAAATCGACCACCCCTGTGTGGTCGTATGCCTCCGTGGAAGGACGTTTCATGCAACCGCGGGCATTCCGCGTCCGACTTATGCCGGTTTGCGGCCGACGCTTGCATGAAACGTCGTGTGACGCAGGCCATGGCGGGACCCGATTGCAGGCTCGGAACTAATTACGGCACAATGATGTTGTGAAAAACGTGGGACGAACAGTCGCAGCGCCGGGCGCCCAGAGCGGTGCCGCGCTGAGTGCTGCCCCGGCCCATGAATTTCCCGGTGGAACGGCGAGCGCGGGTTCGCAGGCGCCCACCGGCGTCCTCGGCTCCGAGCCCGGCACGCGCGGCCGGATTGCTCGTCTCATTCTAGAGAATGGCCCGGTGACGGCCTCTGGCCTGTCCGCCCGGCTGGGCCTGACGCCGGCGGCGGTTCGGCGGCATCTGGACAATCTGCTGGCTGACGGCCTGATCGAGGCCCGGAGCGCGCGGACATACGGCAGCCGGGGCCGAGGCCGCCCGGCCCGGTTGTTCGCGATCACTGACGCGGGCCGCAGTGCCTTCGAGCATGCCTATGACGACCTAGCCACCAGCGCGCTCAGGTTCCTGGCCGAGCGGGCTGGCCCCGGCGCGGTGGCTGACTTCGCCCGGCGGCAGATCGCCGAGCTGGAGCGCCGGTACCAGCAGACGCTTGAGTCGGCACCGCTCTCAGAACGGGTACGTATCCTGGCTGAGGCGCTGTCGGCCGACGGCTACGCGGCGTCGGCTTCCGGATCGCCGGCGGGTGTCGGCGGTGAGCAGCTGTGTCAGCACCACTGCCCGGTCGCTCATGTTGCGGCTAAGTATCCCCAGCTGTGCGAGGCGGAGACCGAGGCATTCGGCCGCTTGCTCGGGACTCCCGTGCAGCGTCTCGCGACGATCGCCCACGGGGATGGGATCTGCACAACCCACATCACGGCACCCTCACTGGTGCATAACCGCACAACCAACGAGGCCGGAGGAATCTCCGCATGACCACTATCGCCCGCCCGGAGCTTGATGGCCTGGACCGCTACAAGTTCGGCTGGTCCGACTCGGACGTGGCCGGCGCGTCAGCGCGCCGGGGCCTGAACGAGGACGTCGTCCGGGACATCTCGGCGAAGAAGAACGAGCCAGACTGGATGCTGGACCTGCGGCTGAAGGGCCTGAAGCTCTTCGATCGGAAGCCGCTGCCCACCTGGGGCTCTGACCTTTCCGGCATCGACTTCGAGAAGATCAAGTACTTCGTCCGCTCCACCGAGAAGCAGGCGGCCAGCTGGGACGAGCTCCCGGCGGACATCAAGAACACCTACGACAAGCTCGGCATCCCGGAGGCGGAGAAGCAGCGCCTGATCGCTGGCGTGGCCGCGCAGTACGAGTCCGAGGTGGTCTACCACAAGATCCGCGAGGACCTTGAGGAGAAGGGCGTCATCTTCAAGGACACCGATACGGCGCTCCGCGAGCACCCTGAGCTGTTCCAGGAGTACTTCGCCACGGTGATCCCGGTCGGTGACAACAAGTTCGCCGCGCTGAACACGGCGGTCTGGTCCGGCGGCAGCTTCATCTATGTGCCCAAGGGCGTGCACGTGGAAATCCCGCTGCAGGCGTACTTCCGGATCAACACCGAGAACATGGGGCAGTTCGAGCGGACCCTGATCATCGTCGACGAGGACGCTTACGTGCACTACGTCGAGGGCTGCACCGCGCCGATCTACTCGTCGGACTCGCTGCACTCGGCCGTGGTGGAGATCATCGTCAAGAAGGGCGCCCGCTGCCGCTACACGACGATCCAGAACTGGTCGGCCAACGTCTACAACCTGGTCACCAAGCGCGCCGTCGCGCACGAGGGCGCGACGATGGAGTGGATCGACGGCAACATCGGCTCCAAGGTCACGATGAAGTACCCGGCCGTCTACCTGATGGGGGAGCACGCCAAGGGGGAGACGCTGTCGGTCGCCTTCGCCGGCGAGGGCCAGCACCAGGATGCGGGCGCGAAGATGGTGCACTGCGCGCCGAACACCTCGTCGTCCATCGTGTCCAAGTCGGTGGCCAGGGGCGGCGGCCGGACGTCCTACCGCGGCCTGGTCCAGGTGCAGGAGGGAGCCGAGCACTCCAAGTCCACGGTCAAGTGCGACGCGCTGCTGATCGACACGATGAGCCGGTCCGACACCTATCCCTACGTGGATGTCCGCGAGGACGACGTGGAGATGGGGCACGAGGCGACTGTCTCCAAGGTCTCCGAGGACCAGCTGTTCTATCTGATGAGCCGCGGCATGACCGAGGACGAGGCGATGGCGACGATCGTGCGCGGCTTTGTCGAGCCGATCGCGCGCGAGCTGCCGATGGAATACGCGCTCGAGCTGAACCGGCTGATTGAGCTGCAGATGGAAGGGGCGGTCGGCTGATGTCTGGCCTGCAGGGGGCCGTGGAGACGGCTCCCGTATCCAGGCTGCACGAG
>Ga0335075_10006930_pt1 | contig 17475 bp, 16 predicted proteins | sample Lox_Sample_24_FD_206723 | JGI IMG/M metagenome (GOLD analysis project Ga0335075, IMG submission 206723) | Soil microbial communities from Loxahatchee National Wildlife Refuge, Florida, United States - Lox_Sample_2.4 | ecosystem: Environmental > Terrestrial > Soil > Wetlands | place: USA...
CCGGCTTCACGCCGTTCGCTTTCGCGAACGCAGCGCGGATCGGGTCGAGCAGTCCGGTATACGTCGCCGGGTTGCTCCGTCTTGAGCCGCGGATCCCGCCCTGGTCGATGGATACCACGCCATCCCGACCAGAGATTGAGCTCTGGACGAGCGAGCTCTTGCCGGATCCGGCGACGCCAGTAAGGACGACAAGCACTCCAAGCGGAACGTCAACATCGACATCGCGCAGATTATGCTCCGTCGCGCCGCGGATCTCTAGCGCACCGGCAGGCGTCCTGACCGTCTCCTTGAGGGCGGCCCGGTCGTCGAGATGGCGCCCGGTGAGTGTGCCGCTGAGCCGCAGCCCTTCGACGCTGCCCTCGAATACCACCTCGCCGCCTTCGGTACCTGCACGCGGTCCGAGGTCAATAACGTGGTCGGCAATCGCGATCACCTCGGGCTTGTGCTCCACGACGAGCACTGTGTTGCCCTTGTCGCGCAGCCGCAGCAGCAGAACATTCATCCGCTGGACGTCGTGCGGGTGCAGCCCGATAGTCGGTTCGTCGAAGACGTAGGTGACGTCGGTGAGCGACGACCCGAGCTGGCGGATCATCTTGACGCGCTGCGCCTCACCACCCGAGAGGGTGCCCGTCTGCCGGTCCAGTGATAGGTAGCCCAGCCCGATCTCAGCAAACGAGTCAAGGGCCTGCCCCAGCGTCGCCAGCAATGGCGTCACTGAGGGTTCGTCGAGGTTCCGGACCCACTCGGCCAGGTCGCTGATCTGCATCGCGCACGCGTCGGCAATGCTGACACCCTTGATCTTCGAAGACCGCGCCGCCTCGGTAAGCCGGGTGCCGCCGCACTGGGGGCAGGCGGTGAAGGCGACCGCGCGCTCCACGAACTCGCGGATGTGCGGCTGCATCGCCTCCTTGTCCTTGGACAGCATCGACTTCTGGATCCGCAGGACCAGCCCCTCGTAAGTCATGTTGATGCCCGCGATCTTCATTCTGACCGGCTCATGGTGCAGGAAGTCGTGCAGCTCCGTCTTGGTGTACTTGCGGATCGGCTTATCCGCGTCGACGAAGCCCGACTCGACGTAAAGCCGGGAGTTCCAGCCGCCCCCCTTGTAACCGGGAACGGTGATCGCGCCCTCGTTGAGGGACTTGGAGTCGTCGAAGAGCTGGGCGAGGTCGATATCGGTGACCATGCCCCGGCCTTCGCAGCGCGGGCACATGCCGCCGGTGATGCTGAAGCTGCGCCGCTCCTTCACGGTCTTCCCGCTGCGCTCGAGCGTCACCGCGCCCGCTCCGCTGATCGAGGCCACGTTGAAGGAGAAAGCCTTGGGCGAGCCGATGTGCGGCTGCCCGAGCCGGCTGAAGAGGATACGCAGCATGGCGTTAGCGTCGGTCGCGGTGCCGACGGTCGAGCGGGCGTCAGCCCCCATCCGCTGCTGATCGACAGTGATCGCCGTCGTCAGCCCTTCGAGTACATCAACCTCGGGCCGCGCCAGCGTCGGCATGAAGCCCTGCACGAAGGTGCTGTAGGTCTCGTTAATCAGTCGCTGCGACTCCGCGGCGATCGTGTCGAACACCAGAGAGCTCTTGCCCGATCCCGAGACACCGGTGAACACGGTCAGCCTGCGCTTCGGGATCTGGACGCTCACATCCTTGAGGTTGTTCTCGCGCGCGCCGTGTACCCGGATCAGATCGTGACTATCGCCAACTTGCAGCCGTGGTGGCTGTGTATCCGTGGTCGTGGCCATGGTGGCGGGCACTCACTGGTCCTGAATCAGCCCGAGGACGTTGCCGTCGGGGTCGGTGAACGTGGCCACTAGCCGGCCGTTGCCGACGTCGCGCGGAGATTCCTTCAGGGTGGCGCCCGCGGCGGTCACCTCGGCTAGCTTCGCCTCGATGTCTGGCACGTGCCAGTAAGCTACCGGCGATGTCATGCCCTGCGCTCCGCCTCCTGGCACCAGCCCGATGTGCTGGCCAGCGACATCGAAGCCAACGTAGTAAGGCGCGTCGTGCTGCGGGGTGGTCCCCAGCAGAGCGGCGTACACGGGCTTGGCCTTCTCCAGGTCGGAGACGGGATGCAGCACAGTCTTGATTCCCTCAGTGGAAGAGCCGGTCATGGTTACTCCTGAAGTCATGGGTCGATTTGTTCCTCGTCAGGAGTATGACGACAGTGAACCGGGGGTCGCTTCTCGATTCCTGATCGGTCTGGTCAACTGATCTGGACGTGGATGACCTAGCTGGGCGCGCTCGGAGGGACTCGAACCCCCAACCTTCTGATCCGTAGTCAGATGCTCTATCCGTTGAGCTACGAGCGCAGGCGAACCCCGCATAGTGTACGGCACCTCCAGGGTGACATGTCGGCCGTCCCTGCGGTGCTGCTGACGCTGGTCGGAGAGATCCCAGCGTAGCCGGGGGCATCATGGCCACGCGGGAACGCGCTCGATCGACAGAACTGCGCGTTAACCAGCATTGCATGATTGGAGGTATATCTGACCAGATAACGGTCAGCAGCAGGCCGGCCCGGCACGGCTGCCAGCCGAGCAAGCGGCGGTCCTGACCGATTATGGCGTTCCGGCCCGCGCCGAGGAGGCTCAGCCGGTCCAACGGCTTGCGCTCGCAGTGGGCGACCGTCTGCCGTGAGTAGTCCGTCGCGACGCAGAATCCGCCCTCGCGTCCATGGCCCCGATGGCCGAGGTGATCAGGTAGCGGCCGCGATTTTGTTGCCGACGGGAACGTTCCCGCGGTGTTCTTCGTGCTTGGGTTGCGGACTGGGAGGAGACCCGGATGGCGGCCGACCGGAGCGCAGCTGAGCTCGAGCGGTTCCTCGCCGAGCGCGCCGATCACCTGCTGCGCACGGCCATGCTGCTCGCCGGCAGCAAGGAAGCCGGCGAGGACCTGCTGCAGACGGCAGTCGAGCGCCTGCTGCGGCGATGGCGCCGGTTCGACGGCGATCCCGAGGGCTACCTGCGCCGGACCCTATGCAACCTGGCAACCGACGGCTACCGGCGTTCGGGCCGGTGGCGGCAGAAGGAACGTCTGCTGCGATCAGGGTTGCCGCCGCCGCAGGACGCTACCGGTGACGTGGACCTGCGCGACGCCCTAGTCCGGCTGCTGTTGCAGCTGCCGGCCAGGCAACGCGCTGTGCTCGTACTGCGGTACTGGGAGCAGCTGACTGACGCCGAGACGGCAGCGGTCCTTGGCTGCGCGGAGGGCACGGTGAAGTCCGCTGGCTCGCGCGGCCTAGCGCGGATGCGCGAGCTTGCCGACGACTGGAACGACATGGCGGCCATGTGCGGCCAGTGGGGACAGCGATCATGAACACCGACGTCGAGGACCTGCTCCGCGAGGGGATGGAGCGGTTCACCAGGGATCTCCGGGCACCCGCTGGTATGCCCCTCCGGGTCGCGCAGCGACGACGCAAGCGGCTGATCCTGCGCACGATGGCCGGGATTGCCGCCGCGCTGGCCTCTGGCGCCATAGCGGTAGTGGCTATCGTGATGCCCGGTGCGGATGGCGGCGGTACCGCCGAGCCGTTCGTCCCTGCCGCTTACGTGGTGAGCCGCGTCGACCGCGCGCTGAGCGCGGCCGAACCCGGCCAGATCGCGCAGCTGACGATCACAACCCGCGGCGCTGCGGAGCCCGGCGCTGCGACCGCGACCACCACCGCCGAGGAATGGTCCTACGGCGACGAGTGGCGCTCAGTTTCGTACTCGTCGGCCGGGCATCCGGTGTACGACGAGGGCGCCAGCAGCTCGTCTGTCTATACGCTGGTCAGTCACCCGACGCGGACGTGGGCGCGCCAGCGCGGTCTGGGCCGTCCGAATGGAGTGGCGCAGCCGGGTAAGCCGGTCGCGGGCGAGCACCCCGGCAGTAATCGCGTCATGCCGCGAGGTGCACGGGTGCTCGGTCCGCGCGGCTGCGAGCCGGGGGACGGCGCCGGTCGTTTGCTGCTCCAGCCCGGGCTGCCGGGGATCGGGTTCTCTGCCAGCGCGCCTCCGGCGACTGCGGCCAGGGCCCTGCGTACTGCCATCTCTTGCGGAATCTTGACCGAGGCTGGCCGGCAGCGCGTCAACGGGGCTGAGGCAGTCGAACTGACGAGCCGTCCGGGCAGCCTGGTCAGCGAAACCATCTGGGTCAGGCCGAGTACGGACCTGCCGATGCGCGTGGTAGTTCGCTCGGGTCCCGGAGAGCCAGCCTTCCAGCTGACAGCCGACATCGCCTGGCTGCAGCCGACCGCGCAGAACCTGGCCAGGCTCACCGTGCCCATCCCAGCCGGATTCCGTAAGGTCCCGCTCGCCGAGGTCCTTGGGCTAACCGTGCTGCAGGCCCAGGGAATGCAGAGGCCCAAGACGAGCTGTCTTCCTGCCCGGGCTGGCGCAACGTGCCAGCACTGAGACCAGCACTTGCGGTGCAGGCCGTTGCTGCGGTCGTGAAGCCGATCACTCACTCCGGGTAACGGCCGCGATTTTGCTGCCCGCAGTCACGCATAGAGGCTCAGCTGACGGCCTTTTGCTCATCGTGTTGTTGTGGCCGGGCGTCGGTAGAGGTCGGTGACGGCAGCGATGTCGGCATGATCGAAACCTGCTGCGGCTGCCTGGTCGTACAGGCGCTTGACCGCTTCAGCTTCGGGCAGTTCGACATTGGCCGCCTGGGCGAGGTTGATGGCGAGGCCCGCGTCCTTGGCGCCAAGCACGGTTGTCCACCACCCGTCTTGCGGCCCGGTCAGGACTGCCTCGAATCGGTTCTTGATGCCGGGTGCAACCATCGGGCTGCTGCCGAGCAACTCGCGCAGCTGCTCGTCCGACAGCCCTCCGGACCGTCCAACGGCGAATGACTCCGCCAGAGCCGCAATCTGCGAGAGCAGAAGCAGGTTGCTGGCGAGCTTGGCGGTCGTAGCCAGAGACGGCGTGTGGTAGCGGTGGATGCTGGCGGACAGCGAAGACAGTACCGGGGCGAGGCGGTCCGCGATGCGGCCGTCGTCGCCTGCGAGGTAGACAGCCTGGCCGGCACGGACGCTGTCGGGACTGCCCAGTACCAGCAAGGCGAGGAAGCGGCCAGCGAAGGCCTTGGCTAGCTCGCTGTTGAGCAGGGGCGAGACCGTTGAGGTGTTGACGTAGACGGCCTGGTCACCGATCGAGCGCTGCAGCTCCCCGAGCGCGACGGCTCGGACGGCGTCGTCATTGGCCAGCATGGTGATCACGACGTCTGCGCCCCGTACGGCGTCGGTGATGCTCGCAGCCTCCCGTGCACCGCCGGACACGGCCTGGCTGGCCTTGCCCTCCGACCGGTTCCATACCGTCACCTGGTGGCCACCGTCGAGCAGCCGGCCGGCCAGTGCGCTGCCCATTCGACCCATGCCCAGCACCGCGATGTCCATATCAGCCCCCTTTTTCGCTCATGCCCGCCTGCGCGCTGTCGTCCGACGACGCCGGCGCAGAGCCGGTCTCCCGGATAGATCCAGCTTCACCATGCCTCGGAGGGCCGACATCATCATTGCGGCTAGTTCCAGGGCTGGCAGGCGTGGTGTCTGCCGACATGAATCGACGGCCTTGTCGAAGCCGGTGACGTCGTGGGTGCCGGCCCCAGTAGCGTCACTTGTTGTGAATTCGGACTCGACCACCCTGGTGCGAGCGGCGAGAGAGGACGATCTTGGGCTACTGCCGTCGATCCAGCTCGCGGCCGGCGCCGCGTCGGCATGGCAGCCGTTGCGGACTCCGAACCGCTACGAGGTAGCTCACGGCATCGACCCCGCCGCCCGTGTCTGTATGTGCCGGGCGACGAGCGCGCCCTGATCGCTGTCGAAGGAGTGGTGCTCGGTCAGCCGGGCCGTGGCAGCGCTCGTGTCACCTGAGGGCTTCGCGGCCGGCGATCAGCGCGAGCGTCGCGGTCGCGGCCTGCCGGGCTGCGTCGGCCGCTTGCTGACCGGCGCCGAAGGTACCGTCCAGCATCAGCATCGCGTGACCGTGAGCGGTGGCCACGATGGCCGAAACGAGCCGCGCGGCCGTGGCCTGGTCACCGCCTGCCAGCTCGGCCGCCGGGGCCAGGAACGCCGCGCTGATGGGCTGTGCGGCGCGCCCGATCTCGGGATGACGGTCCTTGTCTAGCCCGGATCCGGCGAGGGCTTGGAACAGCGCGCGATGCTCATCGGCGAAGCGGACATAAGTCTCGGCGGCCGCGGCCAGCCGTTGCTGCGGGGACCCGGACGCGGCCTGGCGGCCGAGCAGCTCACCCAGCAGTCCGGCGGCCCTGACCGCGACTGCGGCCAGCAGTGCATCCCGGTCGGAGAAGTGCCGGTAGGGCGCCGACGGCGCCACGCCGAGGCGCCGGCTGGCCTCGGCCATCGAGAACGCTGCCGCGCCGCCCTCGCCGATCAGTGCGATGGCGGTCTCGACTAGGGCATCGGGCAGGTTTCCGTGGTGGTATCGTCCTCGCCCGGCCGGTCCCGGCGCGTCCTGGCCGCGGCTGGTCTCCAGCGTCATTGCGGGGCGGGGAACGGCACGAGGCGGCGCATGAACGCGTCCCAGCCGCGGTCGCCGAGGACGTGCCGGGCTATCGGGGCCAGCCGCGCCTGCGAGCCCGCCTTGTAGCGGGCCTTCGGGTGCGGAGCGCTAACGGCCCTCAGGATTACCGCGGCCACGTCGCTGGCCTCCAACACGCCGCGGGCGCCGTCGCGGTGCGCGCGGGCGGCCATCTTCGCCACGTTCGCCTTGTACACGGCGTACGGGCTGTCCTCGGTGCCCTCGGGCTGGTGCAGCTGACTGTTGGCCATGAAGCAGGTCCGCACCGCTCCCGGCTGGATGAGAGTGACCCGGATGCCGAAGGGGGCGACCTCCGGGCGGAGCGCGTCGCACAGCGATTCCACGGCGTACTTGGTCATCGCGTACGGGCAGCCGGTCGGGGGCGTCACCAGCCCCGCGGCAGACCCAATGTTGACGATCAGCCCGCTGCGCTGGGCGCGCATGCCGGGCAGCACGAGCTGGCACAGTCCGATCATGGCGAACACGTTTGTCTCGAACATTTCGCGGACGATGTCGAGCGGGACCTCCTCGACCGGGCCACCGCCTCCGTTCCCGGCATTGTTGACCAGTATTCCTACCGCGCCGTGCTCGGCTTCCACCTGCCGTACCGCGGCGGCCCGGGATCGCTCGTCGGTCACGTCGAGCTCAAGCACGCGGCAGCCGGCCGCCTCCAGCTCCCCGAGATCGCCTGCCTTCCGCGCCGACGCCCAGACAGGGAAACCCGCTCTCGCGAGAGCCAACGCGGTTGCATGCCCAATGCCTGACGAACACCCCGTCACGAGCACGGCCCTCAACGGCCGTCCACCCGGTGCGATGTGATGACTATTCACAATGTGAATTGTTATCAGCATGAACCGCCTCGGTCAAGAGATCCGCCGCGTCTACGCCCATATCAGCCATGGCCTGCCGATCGCGGATGGTGCGATGCTGCCAGCATGACCGCGACTACAGCACGGGACGAGGACCTCGCCGCTCGATTCGCCCGCCACGGATACGCCATCCTGCCAGGCGCGCTGTCAGCGGTTGAGGCCGACGAGCTGCGCGCTGAGACGCTGGCGATCTGCCGGGGCCAGCGCGGCGCAGTCAGCGGAATGCAGCCAAGCGCCGACGATGAGCCGGACGACGCGGTTGTCCGCCGTTACGCCTGCATCCACTTCCCGCACAAGATCTCGCCCACGATGCACCGGACGCTGGCTCACCCCGCCATCGTCTCTGCTCTCACGCGCGTGATCGGCCCGGACGTCAAGGCGATGCAGTCGATGCTGTTCACCAAGGGGGAAGGCAAGCCTGGCCAGGCCTGGCATCAGGACGAGTTCTTCATCCCTACTCGGGACCGGTCGCTGACCGCGGCGTGGATAGCGCTGGATGACGCCACGACCGAGAACGGGTGCCTATGGGTCTTGCCCGGCTCGCATCGGGCCGGGGTGATCTATCCCGACCGCGAGCACGAGGATCCCCGGTTCGACTGCTCGATCGAGGCCTACGACTTCCCGTACTCCGATGACGACGCCGTGCCAGTCGAGATCCAGGCCGGCTCGGTCCTGCTGTTTAACGGCTACTTGCTGCACCGCTCGCTGCCGAACACGGCGCGCAGCGGGCTCCGCCGCGCACTGATCAATCACTACATGAGCGCACAGTCGTTGCTGCCATGGACGCAGCCGCCAGAGGGAGTGCACGTTGCTAAGTGGGACTGTCGCGACATAGTGATGGTCGCCGGAAGTGACCCCTACGCATGGCGCGGGACTGCAGACATCACACGGCCGCACATTCGCCCCGACCGCGACGGTGGCTGTCACCGCTGACCAGACACAGTCCGGGATATCGTGGTGCCAACCACCCGTTGTCGGGTGATGTAGTACGGCCCGCCGGAGTGATCATGAGCGAGGATCCTGCGCCGACCCAGGGCACACTGCGCTTCACGCGGCTGCCAATGGCCGAGAACCGAACAGAGGCGTACCGGATCGTGCGAGACGCTGGCCCGATCATCAAGAGCCCGCGCGGGTACGTGCTCAGTTCCAGTGAGTACGTCGAATATGCGCTGAAGCATCCGGAGCTATTCTCGTCGAAACGCGCGTTCGACCTGGTGGGCAGCCCGCTGCCGATGGTGCCTATCGCTTTCGACCCACCCGAGCACACCCGGTACCGGCACATTCTGCAGCCATTCGTCGGGCCTCGCGAGACAGCTGCCTGGCAGCCAAGGGTCCGGTCGCTGGTCGGCACGCTGATCGACTCCTTTGTGGAGCGCGGGCGCTGCGATCTGGTCGCCGAACTCGCCGTTCCGCTGCCCGCCGAGGTGTTCCTCACGCTTTTCGGGTTGCCCATGGAAGACCGCGACCGGCTCATCGCGTGGAAAGAGGGCCTGCTCGGCAGCCCGATGCTGAGCGGCGGAAAGCCGACCGAGGAGATTATCCGGGTCGGCGGCGAGCTGTTCACCTACCTTGTCGGCCACATAGAGAAGCGGCGGCGGCATCTCGACGGTGCCGAGGACCTGCTGGGCCGTCTGTTGGCAGACACCAGTGAGGAACGGCTGTCCGATGAAGAGTTGCTCGGGCTTTCGTTCCTGTTCGTACTGGCCGGGCTGGACACCGTGACCTCGGCACTGAGCACGGCGTTCGCGGCTCTGGCAATGCAGCCATGGCTCCGCCAGCAGATCGCCGCCGATCCGTCAGTCATCCCGGACGCAGTCGAGGAACTGCTGCGCATGGACGGCCCGGTCGTGTTCCTGCCGCGGGTCGCGAGCCAAGACATCGAGCTTGGCGGTCACACCATCCCGGCAGGCTCGGAAATCCAGGTGGCCATTGCGGTCGCGAACAGGGACCCGGCTGAGCACGTCGACCCGGACCAGATCGACTTGCGCCGCCAGGAGCGGCATCACGCGTTCGGCGGCGGCCCGCACCGTTGTCTCGGCGCGCACCTGGCCAGGATGGAGATGCGGGAAGTGCTGGCCGAATGGCACAGCCGGATTCCCGAGTACGAACTTGCACCGGCATTCACCCCGCGGGTCGAGTGGCCGACGGGTCTGGTCGGGCTCGACACCTTGCCCCTGGTCTTCCCGCCCGGTGCCGCAGCGGCAGCCTGATACCGACAGCCGGATACGTCAGGCCGGTCTTCACTGCTATATCGAGATCAATCAACGCCGCCGCGGACTAACCTCCGCCACGCGCGCTCCCCAATTACTGAGGCTTTGAGTGATGCCCGACGATGAGTCTGAGGATGCGGGTGAGTTCCTTGCGGTCGGCCTCTGACAGCGGCGCAAGGAACTCTGCTTGCGCGTCCGCTATCAGTACGTCGAGGCGTTTCAGGTGGCGGCGGCCCTCGTCAGTGAGCGTGATGGCGTTGCGTCGGCGGTCGGCCGGGTCGGGGGCTCGCACGACGAGTCCACGCGCGGTCAGGTCGTTGATGGTCGCGACCATGTCGCTGCGGTAGATGCCGGTCCGGTCGCTGAGTCCCGACTGGCTATCCGGGCCGAACTCCTCCAGTGCCGCGAGAGTGGCGTAGTGCCACTTGCGCGAGTCCAGTGTGGCCAGCCTCTCTCCCACGGGCCGCTGCGCATACCCGGCTGCCAGGTTGAGCAGGCGGCTGGGGAGCGACCGTAGCCGCTCGGGCGTGTTCGCCTCGTCATGGCTGTGGCCGCCGTCCATGCGCACGATCCTACCTCTTGCGTTAGTGGCACTAACAATGTACGTTCGTTAGTGCGACAAACATTAGAAGGACTAACGTAGTGATCACGGAGGTATTGCATGTCCGCAATCACGCCCTTCCGCGTCGAGATCCCCTCGGCCGACCTAGAGGACCTACACGACCGGCTGGACCGTGTCCGCTGGCCCGACGAGTTGCCCGGCGTCGGCTGGGACCTCGGTATTCCGCTGGAGCGCATTCGCGAACTGGTCACCTACTGGCGCGAGAAGTTCGACTGGCGGGCTCAAGAGGCCGCGCTCAACCGGTACGCGCAGTACACCACCGAGATCGACGGCCAGAACGTCCACTTCCTGCACGTCAAGTCGGCCAGCCCTGACGCGCTGCCACTGATCCTGACCCATGGCTGGCCCGGCTCGGTCCTGGAGTTCCTCGACGTGATCGGATCCCTGTCGGCCGACTTCCACCTGGTCATCCCGTCCATCCCCGGCTTCGGCTTCTCCGGACCCACACAGTCGAAGGGCTGGGACATCCAGCGCGTCGCCCGCGCCTGGGCCATCCTGATGGAGCGGCTCGGTTACGAGCGCTACGGGGCACACGGTGGCGACTGGGGCTCGGGCATCTCCCGAGCCCTGGGAGCCGTCGCATCCGCGCACGTCGTCGGGGTGCACCTCACCTATCTGGTCACCCCGCCGCCCGGCGCTGACGAACCCCCGCTGTCCCCTCGCGACCTGGCCCGCCTCGGCAAGATCAAGCAGCTTCAGGCGCGGCAGCCCGCCTACCAGGCGTTGCACGCTACGAGGCCGCAGACGATTTCCTACGCCCTGACCGACTCGCCGACCGGGCTGCTCGCCTGGATCGCCGAGAAGTTCACCGAGTGGGCCGACCCCCGCTCCGCAATCACGTTCGACCAGATCCTGGCCGACGTCTCCATCTACTGGTTCACCGCCACTGCCGGCTCCTCGGCCCGACTCGCCAACGAGTCCCCGCGGGGCAAGGTGCCCTGTCCAGTCCCGGTCGGGGTGGTCGTCCTGCCATACGACATCCTCCAGTCCGTCCGTGCCCTAGCCGAGCAGGACTACAACATCGTGCACTGGACCGAGTTCGACCGCGGCGGGCACTTCTCCGGACTGGAGGTCCCCGACCTGCTGGCCGCCGACATCCGCGACTTCTTCCACAAGCTTTAGGCGCCGCTAATCGAAGCAGCCGGGTTTTCGCTAACCCTCCGCCAGTGAACTCCCGGGTTCCGTCGATTCACTTTCCGGCGCTGAGCGCTGCCGGGGCGGCTCGGACCTCCCGTAGCGCACGAGCGCCGGCAGGGCCTGGCAGGTGACGCCGACAGCTATAACGCATGTGACACCACCCGAGACGAGCGAGAACCTCGGCGTGGTCAGGCTGGCGATAGCGCCGGCCCTCATCTGGCCGAGCGATGGCCCGACCCCGTAGCTGAGCAATTCCACTCCGGCCATGCGACCGCGCAGGTTGTCAGGGATGGTCTGGTTCCACAGCGTGTCGCGGAAGATACCGCTGGTCATATCTGCGCCGCCGGCCACGATAAGGAAGACGAGTGCCGCGGCAAGGTCCGGGGCCAGCGCGAACCCGGTGATCGCGAGCCCCCAGGCGGCGGCGGCTGCCGCAATCGCCAGGCCGTGCCTGCGAACGCGGCTCATCCAGCCGCCGGTTGCGGTGACCGCGACCGCCCCGGCTGAGGGGGCGGCGAACATGACACCGACCGCCCAGTTCGCGTGGAGCGACGCGGCGATGAACGGGAACAGCGCGTTCGGGTAAGCCAGCGTCATCGCACCAAGATCGACCAGATACGAGCCCAGCAGGTCCTTTCGAGACCGCGCGTAACCCAGGCCCTCCAGGACTGCCCGGAAGCCCGGAGCGCGCTGGCCCTCAGGGGCTTCCGGTGCGGGGAGCGGCCGCAGTCGACCCAGGAACCCGAGCGACAGGACGAACGTCGCCACATCGAGCGCGTAGACGGCCTGAGCGCCCGGGTGCACGGCGAGCACACCGCCTAGTGCCGTGCCACTGATCACGCTGATGTTCTGCGACCCGGACATCAGCGCTGAGACCGCCGTGAGCTGGTCGTGGGCGACGACGCGCGGAATCGACGCGTCCAGCGACGGCCGTTGGATCGCGGCGAGAGACATCATGACGGCTGCCACGCCGTACAGGGGCCACAATGCCGGGCGCGGAGCGAACGCGTTCAGCATGAGCAGCAGCGCACAACAGCCGAGCCCGGCTTCGCACCAGCGCATCAGCCGACGACGATCAGCCCGGTCGGCTAGCACTCCGCCGTAGAGGCCAAATATCACCAGGGGCACAACCTCAACTGCGCCGAGCAGGCCGACCGCGAGGGTCGAGTGCGTCAGCTGGCGAGCCTGGACGAGCAAGCCAACTTCGGTCGCCGATGTACCCAGCCAAGTGACAATGCGGCTGGCGTAGATAGCGCGGAAATCAGGAGAAGACCGTAGCGGGGCAAGATCAACCTTGAGCCTCGACGTGCTCATCAGCACTCCAGGGGGTCAAGTGGCGGCGCCCTGGTAGCGCCATTCAGGCATGGCTACTCGGCGTACGCCACCGGCGGCTGGGGACTGCACCGGGGTGACGAAGCCATCGCCAGCGGTGATCGCCACCGCTCGGCTCAGCCGATGCGGCCACGAGCCCGACGGGCGAGCGTCATGCCACCTGCCGGTGGCGAGCCCCGAAGAGCTCGACCCCCCGCCTGCGCCAGCATGACAGGCGCGCCAATTGCACGGTCTGGTCGGCGTGAACCCCGGTCATCACTGGCACGCAGCGGACGCTACCACGTCCGCACGCCGATGGTCCTTTGCATTTTCGTCGGCTGCCACAGGTCGGAGGCTGGACGCGGCTCGTCCTCGGCCGGGCGTCGGGTACCGCATCACCAGCTGTGATGAACGTGCCCGGGAAGCACCACGTCGGCGCCCGTGCCGCCGGTCAGCCGCGGTACCTCGGCGGCGATATCGGCACCGCAGGTGTCGAGGACGTGGTCGGCGCCCTGGGTGCGCACCGTCTGACTTGCCCGGCGAGGTGGTGGCGATCACGGTCGCACCGTACGCCCCGCGCACAAAGACCACGCGCATGTCTTCCTGATCTACCACTTCGGGACCCGGGACGCGCTGGTTCCGAGAAACACTCGGACGGGCGCGGCGGCGCCAGCGCGACTTCTTCGGTGAACTGGTGTCCCCCGACTGGACGAGCCCTATCTGACCACTCTGCGACGGGCTTGGCGGGTCAAGACCGGCCCGGTCAGCCGCCCGTACCTCAGCATCTTCGGCGAGCTTCGCGAGAATGCTGAGCAACAGTTGTGGCCGGGGTTCCGTAGCGAGGCCACTACAGACCGGCTGCAACCGCTCGAGGACGGCATGCGAAGCATCGGCCGTCCCGAACTCGGCACCCTCGTCCTCGCGGTCGTTCGAGGTCTCATCATGGACATCGAAGCCACGGGGACGTGTCGCGAGCTGATCAGGCGTTCGACGATTTCCTGGCCGCGCTCACTCCCCTTGCGCGCCCGCGTAGCTGAGGGCGCGGCCGAAGCGCCAGTGCCACGCTCAGCACCGGTGATCGCCACTACCTTCCGGCGATCGCGTTACCCTCGATCTCGCTCACTCGGATGCCTCCCGAACTGTTGCGTTTGGCCCCCGGCGAGCCCACGCAGGGCCGAGGCCACCTCGGTGATGTGCTCGCCAAGCGAGAGGTCACCCGAAGCGTCAGCGATCCAGCGGGCGAAGGCAACTCGGAAGGCCGCAACGCCGGTCTCGGCAGCCAGCCGAGCATCGAAGTCCGCAACGCCACGTTTGCCCAAGGTCAGAGTGATGCCATCGGCAAGCTTGGTCATCTTGAGCAGCTCGCGTTCCTGTAGTGACGGGGTGGCGGCAAGCACGGCTGCCCGGCGAAGGGCGAAAGCGCGGTGCTCGTTGAGTAGAGAGGCGCCGGCGACAAGGCCCGCGGCGACGACGTCGAGCGGTGCCAGTGATGGATCGGCATCCTCGATGCCAGCGACAATCTGGTTCTCCCATGCCTGACCGGAACCGAAGAGGACCTCCCGCTTGTCAGCGAAGTAGCGGAAGAACGTCCGCTCGGTCACCCCGGCCCGCTCAGCGACATCGGCCACGGTCGTCTGGTCATATCCGCGCTCCGCAAACAGCTCCAGCGCGGCTACGACGAGCCTTCCTTGAGCGTCGGGTTCCCACCGTGCCACGCTCCTCATTGTAGGTGATGACAGCGGCTGACATCAGCTTGCTATAGTGATGACAGATGATGACATCACTGTGGTACGGTGATGTCAGAACCTGACATGAAGGGTGAAAGCACATGCGCATCTTCGTCACTGGAGCCTCTGGTCACATCGGCTCCGCCCTCGTTCCCGAGCTGCTGGATGCCGGCCACCACGTCCTCGGCCTGGCCCGCTCCGACGCTTCGGCCAATAAGCTCACGGTCGCCGGAGCGGAGGTCGTACGCGGCAGCCTCGACGACCCCGACGTCCTTGCCAAGGCCGCCGGTGAGTCCGACGGCGTCATCCACCTGGCCTTCAAGCACGACCTGGTCTACGGCGGCGACATGGAAGGCGCTGCGGTCGCAGACAGCAAGGCGATCAAGGCCATGGGCGCCGCGCTGGAGGGCAGTAACAAGCCGTTCGTCGGCATCGGCGGGACGCTAATGCTGGCCATGATGGGCATCAAGGACCGCCCGGGCACCGAAACTGACTTCGCGCCCGAAGGCATCCCGGTCGCGAGCCGAGAGAACGACGTGATCGCCTTCGCTGACAGGGGTGTGCGGGCCAGCGTTGTCCGGTTCGCGCCGGTCGTCCACTCTGAACTGGACAAGGAAGGCTTCGTCCCTGCTCTGATCTCTTTCGCAAAGCAGAAGGGTTCGGCCGCCTACATCGGCGACGGCGCCAACCGCTGGCCGGCCGTCAACACCCATGACGGCGCCACGCTGCTGCGTCTCGCCGTCGAATCGGCCCCGGCGGGAACGCGCCTGCACGGCGTCGCGGAGAGCGGCATCGCGTTCAAGGAGATCGCCGAAACCATTGGCAAGAACCTCGGGCTGCCCGTCACGGGCGTCAGTCCGGAGGAGGCACCGGCGTACCTCAACTTCCTGGCCATTTTCGCTGCCGCCGACAACCCCGCGTCGAACGACCTGACCCGCGAGCGATTCGGCTGGGAGCCGAATGGCACCGGCCTAATCGAGGACATCAATGAAGGGCACTACTTCGCATGAGCATCACGACACATGAGCACCACGACAACTGCGCCGAGCGCTCCGCTGTCCATGGCGATCATCGGCGCTGGCCGCATTGGCAGCTCGTTCGCGTACCAGCTGGCCAGAGCTGGCCACCAGGTCACCCTCGTCGCCCGTCCCGGCTCCACCCGGTTGGCCTAGCTGAAGCGCGACGGCGGCATCGTGACCACGGCTGGTAGGCAATCGCCATCCCCTCCACTCGTACTTGGATCGGTGCCGTCAGGCATTCTCAGTTGATCTACACATGTCCAGCCCAGGTGTCCTTCTGGTGTCAGCCAGATCGTCGTCCTCGTGAAGGGTCAGCCAGCCGGCAGGCCGAAACACTGGAGAAACCGGACATGGCCGAGGCGACAGATCAAGATCGCGTGACGTTTTGCCACCATGTCGAGGATCAGATGCTGCTGGACTTTCTGGCGGCGCAGCGCGCGACGGCCCTGGATATCGTGGCAGGCCTGGATGAATGTGCATGGCACCGGTCGGTCGTGCCGTCTGGTTGGACGCCGGCCGGGCTGCTCGAGCATCTGAGCGGTGCGCAGTTTCACTGGTTCATCGGAGTCGTGGCTGGCGAGGACACCTCACCGCCCGCTGACGCAGGCGTCGAGCCGCATGATCCGACGGCGCCGTTCGTCACGGACTGGTCGTCCGCGGACATCATCGCCGAGTTCCGCGAGATCTCCGCTCGCTCGGACGCGATCCTGGCGGTAACGCCGCTGTCGGCTGCCCCGCGCGGCAAGCACGGCGACCCGGAGGTTGCGGAACCGCCGAACGTGCGTTGGGTTGTGTTGCACGTGATCGAGGAGATCGCGCGGCATTGCGGTCACCTGGACATCGGCAGGGAACTGCTTGACGGGACGACGCGGCTCGGGCAGAAGAACAGCGAACGGTCGGCCGAGGAGCCACAGGCCACGCAATAGGGCAAACGGTGATCTGACGGCAGCCCCATGACCTTGGTCGACGCACACCGTCTCATCATGTTGTCCCGCGGTTTGTTTCACCGTTCTGTCATCTCCGTCAGAACGGGTGAATCACAGCCGCGGCTGACCGAGGCCGGATCGGCGGCCAGCGGCGCGCGGTTGGCGGATGTAACTCATGCTGGCCGCGCGCGGGCCAGGTCTGAACGGACGTCGGCACGGCCGAATCGAAGGCTACGATCAACTGGGACCAGCGTACGGCGACCTTCTGCACCGGCGACCGACCTCCGACGCGAATGGAGTCACCGGGGCGGGCGCCCAGGGCAAGAAATGAGTCCCTACATGGTGGAAGCATCTGCAGGGCCTCGAATCCGATGAGATGTATCGCGCCAACCCTTGGACTGGCCCTCGGGTTCGCCGCTGCGCTGCTGATCGTCGATGTTCTCCGATGGCGGGCAGTGGCCCCGATGTTCGACCGGGAACGGCTCGTCACCGGCACACGGAACTGAACCTCTCAGCCTCGAACAACGCGGGACCAACCCAGCGGCTCAACGGAAAGGAGATCCAAGACGCCGGCAACGCTCAAGGTGAGGCATGAGGTGATCGGCGTGGAGGTCCGCCGCGGCACGTACGACGTCGTGGTCGACGGCAATCGAGCCGGGTCAGTCGAATTGCATAGCACGTTCGAGGCGCCAGTCGAACGCGGACGCCACACCCTCCAAATCCGCAACGGCCGAAACTCGAGCCGAACCGCGTCCTTCGACGTGGACGAAGGCGAGGTCATCACCTTCCGGTGCAGCGGAAAGAACATCCTGCCGATCTTTCTCCTGTCGTTCGCCGTGCCATCCTTGGCGATCTCGCTCAGGCGCGAGCGGACCTGACGGTCGATCTCGCCGCCGAAGACGCTTGCCGGCTGCTCGTCTGCAGGGTGGCTTAGGTAGCAATCGATCACGCCGGGCAGCTACAGCCAACGTGTCCGGGCTCTGCCGGCTCCCGAAAGAACGTCAGCTTGGCTGAATGCATCGCCCGCTGATCTCGGTCGGTGCCAGGCGCACGTACACGTCGCGTGCCCCAGGCGCCCACGGCTTGAGGTGCGTTGTGTCCTCGATCTGCTTCACCTGATGCTCATCAGTGACCTCGTGCGCC
>Ga0335075_10006932_pt1 | contig 17473 bp, 20 predicted proteins | sample Lox_Sample_24_FD_206723 | JGI IMG/M metagenome (GOLD analysis project Ga0335075, IMG submission 206723) | Soil microbial communities from Loxahatchee National Wildlife Refuge, Florida, United States - Lox_Sample_2.4 | ecosystem: Environmental > Terrestrial > Soil > Wetlands | place: USA...
CCTCGGGCGGCCCGGTGCGTACCTTGGCGGACGTCTCGTCGAGCGTCATCGCGAGCAGGCGGGTGGCCTTGAGCTCCTGGGGAGTAGGCGGGCGCACCTCGCCCCAGCGTCCCGGGATCAGGCGTTCAACGAAGGCTTCGAGCGCCAGCAGCCGCTCGTCGGGTCCCTCGACCGGGGTGGCCGTCCCGAGCACCACGACGGAGCGGTAGTTCACAGAGGAGTGAAAGGCCGATCGGGCCAGGACGAGGCCGTCGATCAGCGTGACCGTCAGGCACGCCGGCGCACCCGAGCTCAGGCTCCGGATCGTGCGGCTGGCCGCCGACCCGTGGAAATACACGGTGTCGTCGACGCGCGCGTGTAGCGTCGGAATCACGAACGGCTGGCCTTTGTGGACGAAGCCGAGGTGGGCGATCGTCGCCTCGTCGAGGATCTGATCGATCGCCGTCCGGTCGTATACCGCGCGGGTGGGAAGCCGGCGCAACCTCGTCCTGGGACTCACTGTGGTTGACATGGCGGCAACCCTACGCCGACTTGGCTCGATTGCCAGAGCCAAACGACCCTTAGAATCTGGGGCCAAGTGGACCTGCACATCGACCTCGCGGAGGCCCCGGGGCGCTCCCTGCGCGCCCGTCTCGAGCACGCGCTGCGAGAGGCCATGCGCACCGGACGCTTGGCCGCCGACGAACGCCTGCCATCAACCCGTGAGCTGGCCGTCGGCCTTGGGGTCTCGCGCGGGGTGGTCGTCGACGCCTATGCCCAGCTCGCCGCCGAGGGGTATCTGCGGACGGCGCGCGGCGGTGGCACCCGCGTCGCCGCGGCCGTCGCCCCGACGAGTCAGCCGACCCCGGAGCCGACGCGCGCGGAACGGATCCGTTATGACCTGAGTCCGTTCCGCCCCGCGCTGGGTGCGATCCCGCGGCGGACGTTGATGGCGGCGCTCGCGCGGGTGTTGCGGGACACGCCGGACGAGCGCCTGGGTCTCCCGGATCCGGCCGGCACGTTTGAGCTGCGAGCCGCGCTGTCCTCCTACCTTGGTCGGGTCCGCGGCGTCCAGGCCGCGGCCGAGCAGCTCGTGATCACAAGCGGCACCCGGAACAGCCTCGGCCTGGTCTGGCGCGCGCTCGCAGCCCAGGGAGCGCGGCGCGTGGCGATCGAGGACCCCGGCTGGTCGGGCGTGGAGGAGACCGCGCTCGACGCCGGCCTGCAGCCGGTGCCGGTGCCGGTCGACGAGGACGGTCTGCGCGTCGAGGAGCTGACGACGATGCCCGTGGAGGCGGTCGCGGTTGCCCCCGCGCACCAGTACCCGACCGGTGCGGTGCTCTCGGCTCAGCGGCGCACGGCGATCCTCGATTGGGCCCGCGCCGGCGCGCGGGTGGTGATCGAGGATGACTACGACGCGGAGTACCGCTACGACCACCAGCCGATCGGCTCGCTGCAGGGACTCGCTCCCGACCACGTGATCTACGCGGGATCGTCCAGCAAGACGGTGGCTCCCAGTCTCCGGCTCGGCTGGATCGTCGTCCCGCCGCGCCTACGGGATCGGATCGTCGAGTCCAAGCGCACCGCGGGCACGACCCCGACCCCGATCTTCCAGCTCGCGTTCGCGGACCTGATCGAGCGCGGCGAACTCGATCGCCACCTGCGCCGGCAGCGCCGCCGCTACCAACAGCAGCGGGCGGCATTGCTTACCGCGCTGAGTACGGAAATGCCCGAGCTCACCGTTCACGGCGCCGCGGCCGGCCTATATGCCGTGATGGAGCTCCCACACGAGCTCGACGAAACAGCCGTCCTCGAAGCCGCGCGGGCGCGCGGGCTGGCACTCGAGGGACGCGGCACCGGCGCCCCCGGGCTCGTGCTCGGGTACGCCGACATCGACGCCGCCGCGATCAAGCCGGCCGTGTCGGAGCTGGCGGCGAGCATCGTGGACGCGCGTCGAGCCGATTAGTTTTGGCCACTGCCGAGGTCCATACCGCCATGACGAGAACTCACACGCTCACCACTCCCGAGTGCGACATCGCCTACGACGTCCACGGCCCGCTGCCCACCGCCCACGGACGCCCCCCGCTGTTCATGGTCGGTCAGCCCATGACAGCGGGCGGCTTCGGCACGCTGGCCTCATTCTTTCCCGACCGCACGGTGGTCACCTACGATCCGCGTGGGCTTGGCCGGAGCACCCGCAGCGATGGTCGCGTCGACAACACGCCCGAGCTCCAAGCGCGCGACCTGCATGCCGTCATCGAGGCGCTCGGCGCCGGCCCGGTCGAGATGTTCGCGAGCAGCGGCGGCGCCGTGACCGCGCTCGCGCTCGTGGCCGCCCATCCCGACGATGTGAGCACGCTGGTGGCACACGAGCCGCCGCTCATCCCGGTGCTCGCCGATGCCGTCGCCGCCGAACGCGCTCAGGCCGCCGTCCGGGACAGATACAACGAAGGGGGCCGGGGCGCGGGCATGGCGGCCTTCATCGCGATGACATCCTGGCCGGGCGAGTTCACCGACGCATACTTTGCCCGGCCCGCTCCCGATCCGGCCGCGTTTGGGATGTCGTGCGAGGACGACGGTTCCCGCGAGGACCCGCTGCTCTCGGAGCGGTCCTGGGCGATCACCAGCTATCGCCCCGACGTCGACGCGCTGGCCGAGTCGCCGACCCGCGTGGTGATCGCCGTGGGCGAGGAGTCGGGAAGCGGGTTCACGGGACGAACCTCGCATGCCACAGCGGATCTTCTTGGTCAGTGCGCAACCGTGTTCCCGAGTCATCACGGCGGCTTCCTGAGTGCCGAGTCGGGATACGCCGGCCAGCCCGAAGCGTTTGCGAGCAGACTGCGCGAGGTCCTCGATTACGAGGGCTGATCACCGCCCACCGCATCGATACAGGGCGATCGAAGCGATCAGTTTTCGAGAAGCGAGGGTCGCTGGGCGGCACTAAGGTGACTGCCATAGCGACGACTGAGGAGGTGCAGGGCAATGGCCGAAAGGCAAGCAACCCAGAAGGCAGCGACGGCCAAGAGGAGCGCCGGAAAGGCGTCCAACGGGTTCACGGCCGAGGAAAAAGCCGCGATGCGGGAGCGCGCGAAGGAGATCAAGGCGGCCGAGCGCCGCGCCGCGAGCGACGCCGAGGGTGAGGCCGACGTGCTGGACAAGATCGCTGAGATGGGCAAGCCAGATCGCGTGATGGGCGAGCGGATCCATGCGATCGTGAAGGCCAGCGCGCCCGGCGTGTCGCCGCGGACCTGGTATGGGATGCCCGCGTACGCCAAGGACGGGAATGTCGTCTGCTTCTTCAAGCCCGCGGAGAAGTTCAAGTCCCGGTACGCGACCCTCGGCTTCAGCGATAAGGCAAACCTCGACGACGGCGCGATGTGGCCGACCGAGTTCGCGCTCACGGAGCTCACCGCCGACGTCGAGTCCAGGATCGGCGCGCTCGTCAAGCGCGCAATGGGCGAGAACTGAACGGACGACGCGTCACTCGGCGGCTTCGGTTCGCCGAGTGACGCGTCGACGTACTCTCGGGATCCGTATCGACCCACGATATCGTGCTACGATATCCCCGTCACGTCCAAGACAGGAGGGTTTGGCAATGAGAGGACCAAATCTCGATCCCACCGCCGGCGAGCGGGCTCGGGCGATCATCGCGCAGCCCGGGGCCTTCCATCCGATCGTCGATCCAACCGACCCGCGCTACCGCGAGGCGTCCAGCACGTCTCCACGGTCGACGGGCGGCGCCACGTCGATCTTCGATCCGACCAATCCGGAGTACGGGCGTCAAGCGGACTGAAGCCAGGGGATGCTGTGCCCCACATCTCGCGCACCGCGTCGTTCAGCCCGGGAGACACGGCTGAGCGTATCCTCGAGGATCTTGCTTGCCCGGTCTGCGGATATCAGGATCTGGGGAACGCGCACCATCGGGTCGCGGCGAACAAGCTGCGGATCTTCTGCGAGGGATGCGGGGCCTTCATAACCATCTCGATGAACGAAGCGCAGTCGAGCACGATCCACAGTTGGTCGACCCCGAGCGGCGATAGCGCCTTCTGAGTTCATCGCCCCGCCGCGTGACATGCCCCTTGACCAGGCGGACCTCGAGCATCTCCTCGAGCTCCGTACCGGCCTGCGGCGCTTCCTGCGCTGGAGCGAGGAGCAGGCCAAGGCGGCCGGGCTGACCACCGCCCAGCACCAGTTGCTGCTTGCCGTCCAGGGTCATCCCGACCCGGCCGGCCCAACCATCGGCGAGATCGCCGACTACCTGGTGCTGCGCCATCACAGCGCGGTCGAGCTTGTCAACCGCGCCGTCAAGGAGGGGCTCGTGCAGCGCAACCCCGATCCGGCTAGCAAGAGCGTGGTGCGCGTCACCGTCACGCCCGCGGGGGCGGCCAAGCTCGACGCGCTCGCCGAAGCCCACCTCGAGGAGATCGCGCATCTCGCCCCGACGATGCGCACGCTCTGGCGCCAGCTCGAGCGGGCCACCAACGGCAACACCCGGCACCCAGCCGCCCGGCGCCCCCAAAGAGCCAGGCAAAGCAGCTGACCTGAACCGAGCAGGAATCGAGAAGCGCGGCCACCGAGGCGGAGCTAGATTGGCCGCCATGTGCTTTCCGTTTTCCCACTCGCTGCCTCCGCCGCAGAAATTGCAGCAGGCGCGAGATACACGTGACGTGACCTATGACTACAGGAGTGACTATGACCGGCGATTCCACCCAGGGGATAAAGACCGTCCTGCATCCAGTGTCGGATCTGACGAAGGCCACGGCGGTGTACACCGCCCTGCTCGGCACCCCGCCGCAGCACGAGGCTGACTATTACGTCGGATACGACGTCGAGGGGCAGCACATCGGGCTCGTGCCGGGCGGCGGTCCGCAGGGCATGACCTCGCCGGTGGCCTATTGGCACGTGTCGGACATTGAGGGCAAGCTGGCCGAGGTGACCGCCGCGGGCGGCACCGTGAAGGACGCCCCGCGCGATGTCGGTGGCGGGCGCCTGGTGGCGAGTTTCACAGATCCCGACGGCAACGTACTCGGGCTGGTCCAGGACCGGTGAAGCCAAGCTTGTGGCTCAGCGGCCTGCCGGTGCGACGGTCTCCATCAGGCCGCTAACCACGTCGTACACGTGCCCCGAGACGGTGACGCGCGCAGGAACCGCCGGCGCTGCGCGCAGGCGCGCGACGTCGCTCGTAACCGTGGCGGCGGGGTCGAGGACGGCGTGGTCGCGGAGCGTCGATTCGTCGACGCCGATCCGCTCCGCGTAGCGGTGGCGGAAGGTGTCGTCGGCGAGCGCGCCGGTTCCGCACTGAGTGTGGTGGATCACGGCGACCTCGAACAGTGGGCCGTCGGGCATCACGCTCTCGGCGATCTGGCCGATGTAGGCGACGTCGTTGATCACCTCCCGGGTGACCCGTCCGCCGACGTTTCGCACGACGACCGCGTCGCTCAGACCGAGTCCGAGGAAGTGCGCGGGGTCGGTGCGCGGATCGCAGCAGGTGACCACGAACAGGCGAAGGCTGGGGAAGACGAGCGCCCCCTCGTGTCCGCCGGCGGTGGCGAATGCCCGGTTGCGCTCGAGCGCCGCTCCAATACCGGAGCCACTCGCCCTTTCGGGCCCGCTCAGCTCAAACCCAGTCGCGCGACCGACGCCGGATCCAGCCGGCGGGTTTGTGGGTGACGGTTGTTCATTCATCGAGTTTGGTCTCCTTAGGCGACTGATCGTGCTGACCCCCAGGCCGCGGGCGGCCCGGGGGTCAGAGTCAGCGCATGTCAGCGGTCGGGTCCCCCCATCAGGTAGTCGTGCGAGCCGGCGTCGGCGGCGCCCATGATCGGCAGACCGGGGGCGCGGTTGGCCGGTCCCATGACCGATACGGTCCCGGACCTCTCGGCGCTGTGGCGGGGGCGGGGGTGGACGTAGCGGGCGCGGATCCGGAGGCGCTCGGCCTTCGCTCGCCCGGCTAGTGGTTGGTGCTCACTGATGGTGCTCATGGTGTCTCCTAGTTGGTTGGAGGTATCGATGTCGTGGTGGGATGAGGTTCAGTTCGTCGCGGTGGCCACGGTGCCCGAACCGAGTCGCGGCTGCTCAAAGGACTCCTCACCGCCGACCTTGGGATGCGCGGGCAGCAGCGCCAGCGCCATGACCGCTCCCGCCGCGGCGATGCCTGCGGTCATGAAATTGGCGGCGCTGAAGCCGTGGAAGAACGCCGAGCTGACGGCGGTGTGAATGTCACCCGCGAGCGCTGCGTGTCCCGCCTGTCCGACCCGCTGTGCCACGGTCAGGGCAGCCCCGACCGAAGCGTGCGCGGTGCGGACGAGCGGGGACGGCAGCCCGGTGGGGAGGGCGCTGGTCAGACGGCTTGCGTACAGCGATGCGAACACGCTGCCCGCGACAGCGACGCCCAGCGTGCCGCCGAGCAGTCGCGTGGCGTCGTTGACCGCCGAGCCGACGCCCGCCTTGGCCTTCGGTACGACGCCCATGATCGCCTCGGTCGCGGGAGCGCTGGTCAGGCCCATCCCGGTGCCAAGGATGACCATCTGTGCCGCGATCGTCGCGTAGCCGGTGCCGGTCGACGCTGTCGTCGCCACCCACAGGTAGAAGGCCGCCATCGACAGCAGACCGGACGCGACCACGAGCTTGGTCCCGAACCTCACCGCGAGCCTCGCGCCGACGATCGAGGAGAGCGCCACGAACGTGGCCACCGGCAGCATGCGCACGCCGGTCGACAGCGGCCCGTACCCCTTCAGGAACTGAAAGTACTGGGTGACCAGGAAGATGAACCCGGACAGGGCGAAGAACGAGATCGCCACCGATGCGCTCGCGGCCGAGAACCGCGGGTTGCGGAACAGGCTCACGTCGAGCATTGGCGCGTCGGTCCGCCGCTCCCAAGCCCAGAACCCGACCGCCAGCAGTGCACTCAGCGCGAAGCCACCGAGCGTCCGCGCGCTGCCCCAGCCGTAGTCAGGCGCCTCGATGACCGAGTACACGAGCAGTCCGACCATCGCGGTCGAGATCGCGAACCCGGCTCGATCGGTCCGCGCCGCGCCCGGGTCTCTTGAGGTGGGGACGTTCCTCGCCGCCAGCAGCGCGGCGATCGCCGCGATCGGCGTCATCGCGAAGAAGACGCTTCTCCAGTCGAAGGCCTGAAGCAGCCAGCCGCCGATGATCGGACCGAGCGCGATCGCCGCGCCGGTGATCGCACCCCACAGGCCGATCGCCCGCGCGCGCTCGCCGCGTTCGGTGAAGACGTTCGAGATCAGCGACAGGGTGGTCGGGAAGACCATCGCCGCCCCGACGCCCATCAGGGCCCGGGTGAAGATCAACTGACCGGGATCGTTGGTCAGGCCGCCGGCCACGCTGGCCAGCCCGAACAGAGAAAGCCCGGCGAGCAGCATCCCCTTGCGCCCGAACCGGTCCGACAGGCTGCCGAACACGAGCACGGAGGCGGCGAACAGCAGGTTGTAGGCGTCGACGACCCACTGCAGCTGCGAGTCGGAGGCGTGCAGCTGGCGGACGAGCGATGGGAGCGCGACATTGACGATCGTCGTGTCGAGGTTGATCACGAAGGCCGCCAGGAGGAGCGAAACCAGAACCAGCGGCTTGCGCATCGCTCGCTCCGACCCTGCTCGTTGACTTCGTCTTTGCCTGAGTGTCGTTGTCACATCGATCACCTCGCTCTTGGCTGCGCCCGCGGCGGGCGGCGGTTGGTTAGAAGGACTTGCTTCGAAAGTTATACCAAGATTTCCAAGCTTGTCAACCAATAAATTGTTCAGTGATACCCATAAACCAATGTCTCGTGCTACGATGCCCACGATGAGCGCTAAGTCGAAGTCCTCCAAGCCGGCGGCCAAGCGGTATGACCAGTACTGCGCGGTTGCGCGCTCGCTCGACGTCCTGGGCGAGCGCTGGACGCTCCTGGTGGTCCGAGATCTGCTGATGGGACCGCGGCGCTACACCGACCTGCGCGAGGCACTACCGGGAATCGCGACCGACCTGCTGACGGCGCGGCTGCGCACGCTCGAGGAGGCCGGCTACGTGCAGCGGCGCAAGCTTCCGCGCCCGGCGCCGGTGACCGTCTACGAGCTCACCCCGTCCGGTCGCCGGATCGGGCTGGTCGTGCTGGAGCTCGCGCGACTGGGCCTCGAGCATCTGGGCCAGCCGGGCGCGGACGACGACATCGACACCGATGCGCTCGTGCTCTCGCTGCGCGCGAGCTACCGGCCGGCGTCCGGGACCGACCCCGCGAGCTACCAGCTCGAGGTCGAGGGCGAGCCGTTCAGCGTCACCGTGGGGGACGGCAGTGCCCAGACCGCCCGCGGGCAGGCCGAGGAGCCTCGCTGCACGATCAGGGCCGGAGCGCGGGCCTTGGCGCAACTGCTGTCCGGCGCGACGGAAGCGGATCAGGCCATCGCCGGCGGCGAGCTACAGCTGACCGGGCCCCGAAGCGAGCTCGACCGCTTCATCGACACGTTCGCCTACCCGACCGCGCGCCAGGCGTGAAGCGGATCGGGCTTCTCGGCGGGATGAGCTGGGAGTCCTCGAGCGAGTACTACCGCTTGCTCAACGAGGAGGTACGCGAGCGCTGCGGCGGCCTTCACTCGGCGGACTGCCTGCTCCGATCGGTCGACTTCACCGAGATCGAACGGCTGCAGCGCGAGGCTCGGTGGGCCGAGGCCGGTGTCCGGCTGGCCGACGAGGCGCGCGCGCTCGTCACGGCCGGGGCGGAGCTGCTCGTCCTATGCACCAACACCATGCACAAGGTCGCCGACGCGATCGCGGCGGCGATCGACGTGCCGTTCGTCCACATCGCCGACGCGACCGCCGAGGCGGTGCGCGGCAGCGGGCTGGGAACCGTCGGCCTGCTCGCGACCGCGTACACGATGGAGCAGGACTTCTATGTCGGGCGCCTGCGCGAGCGGCACGGGCTGACGGTGATCGTGCCCGGGGATCGGGACCGGAGCATCGTCCACGATGTGATCTACAACGAGCTCTGCGTCGGAGTGGTCGAGGAATCCTCGCGCGAGCAATACAGAAGGGTCATGCGCGACCTCGCCGCCCGCGGCGCCCAGGGGATCTTGCTCGGGTGCACCGAGATAGACCTGCTGATCGGGCCGAACGACTCCCCCGTCCCCGTGTTCGACACCACTCGCCTGCACGTGCAAAAAGCGGTCGAGCTCGCGCTGGGGGCCGATCGTCGCTAGAGGTCGAAGTCCGCGGGCTCCGTGGGCTCGAGGTGGACGACCTCAAAGTCGAAGCGATCGGCCAGTCGCTGGGCGATGAGCGAGCGATGGCAGGCTTCCGCCGTCGCCTCCACGCATAGCAGCGCGCCGATTCCCTGCACAGGCAGCCCTTCGACGAGCGGTTCGAGCGGAGCGCGGTCGAGGATTTCCTCGGTGTAGTCGCGGATGTATTCGGGCGAGAGACGGACCCGGGAGCGCTTGCCGACGCCCTGCCGATCGTCGTCGCGGTATTGGAGGTGGCGGAGCTCGGTGGTCGGGGCGAGCTCAGGATGGTGCTCGTATCCGATGTGCGCGTCGGCGAGCGAGGCCTGAAGACGGCGCGCGTTGGCCCAGGCGTACTGCGGGCCGCGTACGCCGCGCCGCTGGCGCACGTCGATGATGCGAGTAACCCCGGCGCCGTCGAGCGCGCGGATGAAGCTGGCACGGTCGAACTCGTAGACGCCGATCGTCGCGATCTTGGGCACCGGTTCCACGTTAGTGGGCGCGAGTCTCGTGAGTCCGCGAGTAACTCGTGATGTACGTGGCTTTAGGGCGACTGTCAGATGTCAGACCGGCGTGCCGACTGAGGCTGCGAGATATGTCCAGTCACGGCTCTTTTCGTGGGTCTCGGCTGGCGGGCGGCCAATCAGATATCTGTGCGCTCTTCTCGCCTGCGGCGTCTGCCTGCCCTGATCGGTGTGCTGGCGTTCCTCGCCGCCGTCCCGGCCCCGGCCGTCGCCGACTCACCCGCCCCCGGCGGGGCGGGCCTGGCAGCCGCGCCGGCGAGCTCGCAGGCGGTCGCCCGAGCGCTCTCGGCGATGACCGGGCTTCAGCCGTCGCAGGTCAAGGCCGAGGATGCCTGCCCGCCGCCCGCTCCCGGCACCGCGACCTGCCTGGCGCAGGGGCTCGCCAGCACCAGCGGGGCGCTCGTGCGACCGCACATTCCTGCGGCACATCCCGCGTCGCAGGCCACCGCGGCGGCCGCGGCGCCCGGGAGTGAGCCACCCGGTCAGCCTGCCCCCGACCCCGGCACTCCGGCGTTCCTGCAACAGGCCTACGACCTGTCCTGGCTGTCTGAGAACGCCGGGGTCAACGACACGGTCGCGGTCGTGGACGCCTTCGATGACCCGACCGCCGAGTCGGACCTGGCCACGTACCGGTCGCGGTTCGGGCTACCGGCGTGTGAGGCTGGCTGCTTTCAGAAGGTCGACCAGACCGGCGGCACCAACTACCCGGCGGCCGATGGCGGCTGGGACGCGGAGATCTCGCTTGACCTTGACTCCGTGTCGGCGCTGTGCCCGAACTGTCACATCCTGCTGGTGGAGACCAACAGCAACAGCTACTCGGACCTGGATGCGGGGATAGCCGAGGCGGACGTGCTCGGCGCCCAGCAAATTTCCAACAGCTGGGGAGGGACTGGCTCCGACCCGGGCGGCACCTACACGTTCGCCGGGGTCGAGACGCTCGCCGCCACCGGCGACAGCGGCTACCTCGGCGCCGGCGAGTACCAGTATCCGGCGGCGCTTCCCGACGTCACGGCAGTCGGCGGCACCACCCTGACCCCTGCAAGCTCGGTCAGCACGGAGACTGCCCGCGGCTTCAGCGAGTCAGCCTGGTCGGGCGCGGGCTCGGGCTGCGACACCGCGGAGAGCAAGCCCTCGTGGCAGAGCGATTCGGGCTGCTCCGGGCGCTCGTACTCCGACATCTCCGCCGACGCCGACCCGGACACCGGCATGCTCGTCTACGACACGCAGCCCGACAGCTGGGACCAGGGCGGTGGGTGGCAGGTGGTGGGCGGCACGAGCGAAGCGACCCCGCTGACGGCCGCCTACTACGCGGTCACGGGCGTGCCCGCACAGACCCCGGCTTGGGCGTATGACAACGCCACCGAGCTGAACGACCCAACCAGCGGCTCGAACGCCGGCACTTATTCGTGCGCCGAGAGCATTCTTTACATCTGCAACGCCGGACCAGGCTACGACGGCCCGACCGGCAACGGCTCGATCTCCGGCACGGTGGTCGCCGGCGGCCCCGGCATCGGCGGTAGCTACGCCGCCGACACGTACGCGAACTCGGCGCTCGTCGCCGGCGGTGTCTATCCCAACCGGCTTGACACCACCTACTGGTGGGAGTGGGGCACAACCACCAGCTACGGCCAGCAGACCGCGCCGCAGGACATCGGCTCGGGCTCCGCGCTCGCCTCGGTGCAGGACGACATCCCAGGCCTCCAGCCCGACACCACCTACCACGTGCGGCTCGTGGCCGAGAACTCTGAGGGGACCACCTACGGAAACGACTTCACGCTCGCCACCGGCACCGGGACCGACGACCCCCCGCAGTCAACCGCCGCCCCCACGCTCAGTGGCGCCGCCGAGCAGGGCGTGCAGCTGATCGCCGGCCCGGGGACCTGGAGTTCGGTGGGCACCCTCGCCTACCAGTGGCAGGAGGGGCCGACCGCGACCGGACCGTGGGCGGGCCTTCCGGGCGCCACCGACTCGACCTACACGCCGACCGAAGCCGATGAGGGCGGCTACCTGCGCGTAGTGGTGACCGACGAGACCGGGACGGGCGCCACGTCCGCCCCCTCGGCCGCGGCCGGGCCCGTGACCGTTGGCACCCCGGTCAACACGAACGTACCCACCGTGACCGACACGGGCCCGGTTGGCTCCTTCAGCGACGGCGACACACTGATCGCCACGTCCGGGACGTGGAGCCCGACCGGCGACACGATCACCTACGCCTGGCAGCGCTCCACCGACGGTGGCACCACATGGCAGAGCATCCCCGGCGCCGACGCAAGCGCCTACACCCTGACCGACGCGGACGTCTCCACCGAGGTCCGAGTCCAGGTCACCGAGTCCGACCCCTCGGGCACCGTTTCGGCGACTTCAACTCCGGTTGGCGTAGCCGCCCCGCCTGCGCCGGTCAACCTCGCCCCGCCGAACATGTTCTGGTGGGGCACGTTTGAGCCCGGCACCACCGTGAGCACAACCGACGGCTACTGGGATCCCGGCGGCGAGAACGTCACTTATGCCTGGCAGCGCTCTCCGGACGACGTCAACTGGCAAACCATTCCGGGCGCCGACGGGACGACGTACACCCTGGGCGCCGCCGACGAGGGGTCCTACATCCGCGCGCTGGTCACCGAGAGCAATCCGGGCAGTACCGCGACCGCCGCCTCAGCGTCGTACGGGCCGGTGTCCGACCCTGGCGCGACGCCGGTCCCAACGCCGATCCCCACCTTCACACCGACGCCGCCCGCCGCGCCCGACCCTCCCCCGTCAGCGCACGCCGCCGTGACACCGACGACTCCAACGAGATTGGCGGTGAGCGCCGGCACCCTGACCGCATCGCGACCGGTGAAGCTCACCTTCACGGCCCCGGCGGGAGTCACCGTACGGGTGACGATCACCCGGCTGGTCCACGGCAAGGCCCGAGCCGTGGGCTCGCAAACCGTGAAGGTCGGTCGCTCGGGCCGCGCGGCGGTCACCGTGAGCCTTCGGTTCGCCGGCCACCGGCTCGCGCCCGGCAACTACCGGGTCAGCGTGCAGTCCGTCAGCGGCCGGGCCGCGTCCTCGGCTGCGTCCATCAAGCTCACGGTGCGCTGACGCGGCGATCGCGGGCCCGTCGGCCCGGTCACGTCTCGATGCGCCAACCCAGGGCACGGCGGCGCGAGCGCGACAGCTGGCTGACCACGAGGTCGTAGGAGTCCTCGATCATCTCCTGCAGAAGGCGATCGGACAGCGAGCCGTCGATCGTCACGGTGTTCCAATGCCGCTTGTTCAGGTGATATCCGGGTCGGACCGCCGCGTGCGCCTCGCGCAGCTGCTCGGCGAGCAGGGGCTCGCATTTCAGGCTGACCTGTAGAGGATGTTGACCGAGCCGCGAGATGGCAAACACCTTGTCGGCGACCTTGAACACCGAGGTCTCGGGTGCGAACGGGAAGGTCTCGCTCGAGCCGGGGAAACTCAGACAGCGTCGGCGCAAGGCGGCACGGTTCATGGCTGTGAATGCGGACGCGCTCCCTACGCGGGTCGGCGCGCGGCCTCATAGGCGAAGTCAATCGTCTCACGAAGGACGTCGCGGTCGCCGAGCTCGTGGCGGACATCGCGCTCGAACGCGGCCGCCTGGTCCCCAAGCACGGTCCGGGGAAGAAACGACGTCGAGTACACCAGCCCGATCAGCTCGTCGGTGGTCCAGTCGTGGACGGTGGGAAAGCGCGCCGAGTGGACGTCGCGGAAGCCGGCCGATGTCAGCACGTCCGCGTCGGGCCGCTGCCGGCGCGGCCGGTCCCATCCGGCCGGGATCCTCGCCTGGGCTCCCATCTTGATCCTCCACCGCTCGAGCAGGGCGGCCATCGCCACCTGCCAGTCCGCGTCGCCGGTCCACGGGCCGGTGGACCAGAGGAGCGCGACCGAGCCCCCCGGCTGCAGCCAGCGAAAGGCGCTCCCCGCGACAGCGTCGCGCCGCAGCCGGTGAAACGCGTTGCCGATCGCCACCAGCTCGAACGCACCCGCGGGCGCGGTGAGGTCCTCGGCGCGGGCGGCCAGCGCATGCACGTGGGTGCCAGGAACCGCCTGTGCCTTGGCCCGCACAAGCTCGATCATGTCTGGCTCCTGATCGACGGCCCACACCTCGGCGAAGCGCTCCGCCAGAGCGAAGGTGATCTGACCGGTGCCGCACGCGAGGTCGAGCAGGCGGCCGTGTCCGCTCGGGCCGGTCGCCTCGATCAGGTCATCGATCATGGCCTTGGGGTAGGCGACTCGGAAACGGTCGTACTCGCGCGCCGTCCCGCGGTAGAGATCGGGGTGGAACTCGATCACGTTTGTCGATTCGACATTGTGAGGGTCGCCTTAGGGTTACAAATTGGACTTATCTCGGAGTGGGGGCCCGTTAGCCTCGCCCGCCGTGCGGACACGGTTGGGAGCACGACAAGCCAGATGGCTGGCGGGCGCCCTGGTCGTCAGTATGGCCGCGCTGCTCGCGCTGGGAGTTAGCGTCCTGCCTGCGGCCGCGCACGACCGGAACGGCGGCTGGGGAAACGGCCACGGCGATCACCACCGCAGGGGTCCGGACCAGTTCACGAACACCGTGTTCGTGAACGGGGCCACGATCACCCACCCGGGCCCGAACGGGCTCGAGGCGATCTCGCAGCCCGACGACATCACCTACCTCGACGGGCACATCTTCGTCGGCTTCCAGAACGGCGTCGGCCCGCAGGGGCAGCCGAGCACGACGGGTAACACGAGCAGCACGATCGTCGAATTCAACCGCCACGGCGGTGAGGTTAACCAGTGGGACGTCGTGGGCAAGTGTGACGGGCTCACGGCGGATCCGGACACGCACCGGGTGATCGCCACGGTCAACGAGGACGCGAACTCGAGCCTGTACCTGATCGATCCGCGCGGCGGCGGCAGCGCGGTCCACTACTCCTACAACGAGCCGCTGCCCTCCAACGGAGGGACGGACGCGATCGAGATCTACCACGGGATGATTCTGATCAGCGCCTCGGCTCCGGGAACCATCGGGGCGCCCGCACCGCAGCCGAACTACCCGGCCGTCTACCGGGTCGTGCTGGACAGCGCGACGGATGTCGCCACCGTCAAGGCCTTGTTCTACGACGAAGACTCCGCGACCGTCGCCAATCGCGACAGCGCTCAGTTCGGCCAGGCCGTGTCGCTGGCGCTTACCGACCCGGACTCCAACGAGGACGTCCCGTTCTACGCGCGTCGCTTCGCCGGCGATTTCATGCTCACCAGCCAGGGCGACAAGCAGCAGATCTTCGTGCGCGACGCCGGGACTCCGCGCCAGCGGCTGTCGGTCCTGAATCTGTCGGACTCGGTTGACGACACCGCGTGGCCGTCGGACCGCAACGGCGCGATCTTCACCACGGACAACTCGAATGACACGGTCAACGAGATCAGGGGACCGTTCGAGCCAGGTGAGGTGTTCGTGGCCGACACGCCGTGCGACGCAAACGATGCTCCCAGCACGTGCCCCGCTCCGGGATTCCCGCCGAACTTCCTTGGCCTGCTGGATCCGTACACGGGCGCGATCACGGCGGTCAACGTGCAGGGCCCGTCGTTCGCGCCGCAGGGAATGCTCTTCCTGCCCTAGTCCGGCTGAGACCGCTCAGTGGAGCGGGTGGGCCACGCCGGTCAGGACGACCTGGTGCGAGGAGGCGGGAGACAGGCTGGCTTGCTGGCGGGTGACCGTCAGGGTGGTGAACCCCTTCTGCGGTGACACCCCCGACCACATGGTGATGCTGGTGGGCTGGTTGAAGGTGCCGATCGGGACCAGGTCGCCCGCCGGGTTCCTGAGCCACGCCTGGTAGTAAGTGCCGTTCTGCTTGCGCAACGGCAGTCCGCGGGCGCTGAGGTTCACACGCCAGCCGGCGTCGGTCTTGGTCAGCGTCGCGTTGCCGCCGGCGCCCGGGGCGAGCGCGGTGGCGTGCAGAATCACGCTGAACTGCGTCGGAGCCGGACCGCGCCCGGTGAGCAGGACGACGGCGGCGACGATCACCGCCAGCCCGGCGGCGAGCGCGGGCACGAGCCCGCGCAGACGGGGTCGGCGCCAGGCGCGCAGTCGGCGCAACGGGGCCACGGCGCCCACGTCTTGCGCGGGCGCAGCCGGAGCCTCCTCCGCGTCCGCGGCCTCGGCGATGGCTGCGACGACGCGCCCCTCGAGAGCCGGGTCGGGCTCGACCCAGGTCGCCTCGTCGGCCAGCAGCGCCCGGAGATCGTCGAGGCTCTCCCGATCAGCCGGCTCGAGCGGCACGCTCGAGTCACCGGAGAGATAGTCGATCAGGTGCTTGTCGGTCACGCTCATTGGAGACCTTACCTCGGTGTCGGGGGGTCGGAGGCATTGGCAGGAGAGGCCGATTCGGAGCCGGCTGCCGGCTCGCGCAGGTGGCCGAGAAGCGCGGCAAGCCGGCGATGGGCTCGGAAGGTGCGGGACTTGATCGTGCCGACCGGCAGATCCAGCCGGGCGGCGATCTGGGCATGGCTGAGCCCTTCGAAGTGCGCCAGGCGGATCAGGCGGCGCTCCTCTTCGGGCAGCTGGTCGACCGCCCGCCGGACCTCCCAGATCTCGTAGGCGGTCTCGATGCCAACCGGTCGCGTGACCAGCTCGGGCGAGGCCGGATCGACCTCCTCGAGCGCGACGCCCACCGGCCTGCGGGCCTCGCGCCGGTGGATGTCGATCGCGGTCCGGCGGGCGATCGTGGCCAGCCATGGCCCGAGCTCACGGGTGACGTCGAAGCTCGCCGCGGCACGCCAGGCCGCCAGGAACGTCTGCTGTGTGGCCTCCTCGGCCAGGCCGCGGTCGGCGAGCAGCTTGAATGCGACCGCGTAGACCAACCGCCCGTAGCGCCGGTAGACGGCGCGAACGCCGTCCGGATCGCCACCGGCGAATTTGGCGGCGAGATCGGATTGGGTCGCCGCGATCATCTCATCGCGCAATACGGCAACGCCGTCGATGCGGTTCTCGGGCGGCCTTCCGATCGCGCGTCTCGGTTAGCCTGCCGAGGTCCCAACCAGGAGGAAGACATGGTCAAGCTCGTCGTCTGCTACGGCGCCCCCGAGGACCCGGCGGATTTCGATCGCCACTACATCGAGACGCACGTCCCGCTCGTGCACAAGATCCCCAACCTTCAGCGCTTCGAGCACGGCAAGGTCCTCGGAAGTCCTGACGGCGCGACGCCGCCCTACTACTACCTGGCCGAGCTCTGGTTCGACAGCCCCGAGGACCTGCAGGCCGGAATGGCGAGCTCCGAGGGCCAGGCGGCCGGAGCGGATGTCGCGACGTTCGCCAGCGGTGGCGCGACGCTGATGATCGCTGAAGCGTCCTGAGCGCGAGCATGGAGATCACCCGCAACTCGCTGGACTCGAGCCGCGGGCCGAGCGACTGGTTCACCGGAACGGTGTACCTCGACACGGTGGCGACGCCATCGGAGCCGTCCCGCGTGGCCGCGTCGAGCGTCCACTTCACCCCCGGCGCCCGGACCGCATGGCACACCCACCCGCTCGGACAGACCATCTGGGTTACCGAGGGGATAGGCCGCTGCCAGCGCCGGGGCGGGCCGGTCGAGGAGATCCGGCCCGGCGACCGTGTGCACTTCGAGCCCGGCGAACATCACTGGCATGGCGCCGCCCCCAACCGGTTCATGACGCACATCGCCATTCAGGAGGTGGATGAGACCGGTAGTCCGGTCAGCTGGGGCGAGCACGTGACCGACGAGGAGTACGGCGGAGGGCCGGCCTTGTAACGCCGGCGTCTCAGGCGGG
>Ga0335075_10006933_pt1 | contig 17473 bp, 16 predicted proteins | sample Lox_Sample_24_FD_206723 | JGI IMG/M metagenome (GOLD analysis project Ga0335075, IMG submission 206723) | Soil microbial communities from Loxahatchee National Wildlife Refuge, Florida, United States - Lox_Sample_2.4 | ecosystem: Environmental > Terrestrial > Soil > Wetlands | place: USA...
TCGCCGGCACTGTTGTCGCCGGCACTGTTGTCGCCGGCACTGTTGTCGCCGGCACTGGTGCCGCCACAGCGGGACGTATCCGGGTCAGCGTCTGCTCCGCCGCGTCGACAACGCCGAGGTCGGCCCGGACGTGCAGCTCAGCCGCGGTGATCAGCAACGCCACGACATCTGACGGTGACTTAGCCATGGCCTCAGTCAGGCCGCGCAGCTCACGCAGCAAGTGCGTGCGCTGACGCCGCAGCACGCCGTCGAGCGTTCGCTGATCTCTCGCCTGCGCTGCGGCCATCAGCTTGAGGAAGAAGTCATCCCGGTAGCCGCGCTGGCGCGTACTCGGCTCTGCCAGCCAGCGCTCTAGTTCGGTCCGCCCCGCCGCCGTCAGGCGGTGGACAACCCGATCCGGCTTGACCGGTTGCGGCTGCCGCTCTGATTCGATCAGGCCATCACGGCTGAGCCGGTCGAGTATCTGATACAGGTGACCGATGTTCAGGCCGCCCCACTGCTCGCCGACAGCCTGCTCGAAACTGCCCTTCAGTTCGTAACCGTGGGCCGGCTTCTCGGCCAGCAGTGCGAGCACTGCGTGATGCAACGGCATGTCGCCACTCTCCGGTCGCGGGAGTCCGGTAACGAAACGATCTCATCTTGCATTGTCACTAGCTAAGGAACCCAGGATCGTCTTGCATTGTCACTAGGTATCCGACCACAGGAGCTCGCCGAGGAGCAACCACATGACTCACCCCGGCGGCCACGCCGCGATCGAGCTTCTCGGCATCAGTAAGAGCTACGGGATCGGCAACGACCAGCAAGTCCGCGCCGCCGACGACGTCAGCCTGAGCATCGGCCAGGGCGCGTTCGTCGCGCTGACTGGCGCTTCCGGCTCCGGCAAGTCGACCTTGCTGCATCTGATCGGTGCTATCGAGCGCCCGGACTCCGGCACCATTCTCGCGTCCGGAACGGACGTCACCGCGTTGCGCGGCGCCGCGCTAGCGGCCTACCGGCGGACTGTTGGTTTCGTGTTCCAGCGCTATAACCTGCTTCCGGCGCTTACCGCGCTGGACAACGTCATCGCGCCGTTGCTGCCCTACCGCACGACCTTTAACAAGCGGGAACGGGGCAGACAGTTGCTCGCAGCCGTCGGCCTGGCCGGTCGCGAGCAATCACTGCCGGCCAAGATGTCCGGCGGCGAACAGCAGCGCGTAGCCATCGCCAGGGGCCTGATCAACACTCCCGCATTGCTGCTCGCCGACGAGCCGACCGGCAACCTTGATTCAGCGAACGCCGCCGAGATCCTTCAGCTCCTGGCGACGCTCCGCGAGGAGCGGGACATGACGATCATCCTGGCCACTCACGATCCCCAGGTCGCGGCGCACGCCGAGCGCCTGATCCGGCTTCGCGACGGAGCCGTGATCGACGACATCGCGCTCACCGGGGAGTACCCGGTCGATGACGTCATCCGGCGCGTCGGGCAGCTCGGCTGAGGGCACCGCGATGGGACGGCTGGCCTGGTCACAGCTGCGCTTCCGGACGACCCGCGCGATCGCGCTGCTGGTCGGACTGCTGCTGGCCACCACCGCGTTCACCGTGCTGACTGCGGCGTCACGGACCGCTCAGCTCCGCACCGTCGGCACGGTCACCGCGCACTTCAGGCCGGCCTACGACATCCTGGTCCGGCCGAAGGGCTCCAGGACCAAGCTCGAGACGCAAACCGAGACCGTCCAGCCGAACTTCCTGTCCGGCATCTACGGCGGCATCACCATGGCCCAGTACCACCAGATCGCCAGCATTCCCGGCGTCCAGGTCGCCGCCCCCGTCGCCATGGTCGGATACAGCCTGCTGCTCACCCAGCTGTCTTTCCCGCTGCCCGCGGCTGACCTCAGTCGGCCAGGCCGGCAGCTATACCGGTCAACCACCACCTGGATCTCGGAAGGCGGCACGAGCCGGGTTACCGAGCCACCGTCCTACCTCTACGTCACGCCGCACCGGCTGGAACTCCCGCCGAACCTCCACGTTATTGGCCCGGCCGGCACGATTACCCAGACCGTCAACCAGACTGAGCGGGGCCCGGACGGCAAGAGCGTCACCGTCTGCCCGGCAAACGCCGCTCTTTCGCCTGGCGGGGATCCGTTCGGCGTTGCCGCGCAGTCAGACTGCACGGCCTGGTCGAAAGCCGACGGCTACGGCCCGGGCCGGTACTTTAGCCGGGCTAACCCTAGGTACGACGTCAACTGGGTCATCCCGGTGCTGATCGCGGCGGTGGACCCGGTTGCTGAGGCGAAGCTGGACGGGCTGAACCATGCCGTGATCTCAGGTCACTACCTGCCAGAAGACACCCGCAATGCCGGGACAACCGGCGCCTTCCCGGTCTTGGCTTCCTCGGTCAGCGGCCTGGACGAGTCCGCTGTCACCCGGCTGACGGCACTGACCGCACCCGCGTCCCCGCCGGCCATGACGGTGCCCTGGATGACAAGGCGCGTCACCGCGCCAGGTCAGGTGATTTCCACCAGCACGACCACGGCGCGTCAGGCTTATCGGCAGCTGCTGGCAGCGCTCGCAATCAAAGCCGGCGCCGCGTCCACCGCCGGCGGCACTGTCATGTACGCCGGAAAGGATCAGTCGGCCGGGCCTGTCGCCGTCGAGGCCTACTGGAGCGTCGGGCCAACCTCCTACCGCCGCTCGCGGTCTGGCACGCTCGTTGCCAAGCTGACAGCCAACCCGCCGTCGGCCTGGTACGCCGGGGGTGCCCAGGTCGCCAGCATGGACGACGAGGACAACCAGTACCGCAAGGTCTCGGTGCACGCCCCGGCTGTCGCCACCTTCAGCAGCATCGCCGCCAGCCCGCAGCTCGCCGGCATCTTCAACCCGGCGAAGATCAAGGCATTTGACCCGCTGTCGGCCGTGCCGCTGGGCGCCTACGAGCCGGTGGCGGCGGCCCCGGCGACTGCCGCGAGCCGACGGGCGTTGCATGGCAGCGATCTGCTGCCGAATGCGAATCTGGGCGGGTACGTCAGTCAACCGGTCGACCTGATCACCTCGCTGTCCGCGCTGCCCGCACTGCAGAACCAGGGCTACTACGGCTCCGGCGTGCACGCCCGTGATCCGATCAGCGTGATCCGGATCCGGGTGGCGGGTGTGTCCGGGCCGAATCCGGTGTCGCTGGCGCGGATCAGGGAAGTGGCGCAGCAGATCGAGGTGCGCACGCACCTGGTGGTGGACATCGTCGCAGGGTCCTCGCCATCACCGACCACGATCGGCCTGCCCGCCGGGAAGTTCGGCCAGCCAGCGCTGACGCTGTCGGAGAACTGGGTCAAGAAAGGCGTCGCGGTCGCGATCTTGACCGCGATCGACAAGAACAGCCTGGTGCTGTTCGTGCTGATCCTGGTCGTGTGCGTGCTGTTCGTCGCCAACTCCGCGTCGGCGGCGATCCGCGGCCGCCGTCGCGAGCTCGGTGTGCTGGCCTGCCTGGGCTGGACCCGGCCCCGGCTGTTCACCGCGGTACTCGGCGAACTAGCAGCGATCGGCCTGGCCGCCGGGCTGCTAGGCGCCGCGGCGGCGCTGCCGCTGTCCTCGGCACTGGGCCTGCACGCCTCACCGGGGCGGGCGGCGCTGGCCGTGCCGATCGCAGTCGCCGTCGCTCTCGTCGCCGGGCTGGCGCCCGCCTGGCTCGCCGCCAGTGCGGAGCCCGTTGCCTCAGTCCGCCCGCCGGTCCTGGCTGTCCGCCGGGCCCGCCAGCCCGGCGGAGTCACCGCGCTCGCAGCGGTGAACGTGCTGCGCACCCCAGGCCGGGCGCTGGTCGGCGCGATCAGCCTAGCCGTCGGCGTCACCGCACTGACCGTGCTGGCCACCCTCACCTTCGCCTTCCGCGGCGTGCTCGTCGGCTCGCTGCTCGGCAATGCGGTAGCAGTCCAGGTCCGCGGCGTCGACTACGTTGCCGTCATCGCTACTGTCGCCCTCGGCGTGCTGGCCGTAGCCGACGTGGTCTTCCTCAATATCCGCGAACGGGCCCCCGAGCTCGCCACCATCCGCGCCTTCGGCTGGCCAGAATCCGCGCTCAGCCGACTGGTCATCACCGAAGGCGCCATCATCGGGCTGACCGGATCACTGGCCGGCGCCGCCCTCGGGCTGGCCGCTGCAGCCAGCTTCGCTGGCCAGCTGCCCGCAGCCCTCTACCTGATTGCCGCAGGCGCCGTCGCCGCAGGCGTGCTCGTCACCACCGGCTCTGCGCTGCTCCCTGCACAGGCACTACGCCACCTGCCCGCCGCCCACCTCCTCGCCGAGGAGTAGCATCAGCCGGTTCACCATCGGGTAATCCGACAGAAAGTGGCTGATGACGATCGCGACCGATGTGCGCGAGCAGGCACTGGCATGGATCGCGGCCGACGTCGACGAGCAGGACCAGGCCGAACTCGCCGCGCTGCTCGCCGACGAGTCGCCGGAGGCAGCGGCCGAACTTACTGACATGTTCGCCGGGCAGCTGTGCTTCGGTCCGGACGGCCTGCGCGGACCTGCCGGAGCCGGGCCGAACCGGGTGAACCGCGCCACCGTGACGGTTGTGACTGCGGCGGTGGCCCGCTGGCTGCTCGGCCGCGAACCCGGCGCAGCGCAGGCCGCTGTGGTGCTTGGTTGCGACGCGGGGCTCCGCAGCGAGGAATTCACCGCGCAGGCGGCTCGGGTTCTCGCCGGCGCAGGAATCCGGGTGCACTGGATGCCGAGTGCGGAGCCAGCCCCGTTCCTGGCCTTCGCAGTGAGGTTTTTCAGTGCCGCGGCCGGCGTGATGATTACCACTGGCCATAGCCCGGGGGCCGACAGCGCATTCCGGGTGTACGCCGGTGATGGCGCGCCGCTCATCCCGCCTGCCGATACCGACATTCAGGCTGCCGTGAGCGCGCTCGGCCCGTTGCCGGAGATCGCGATCGCGCCGCTCGACAGTCCGCTGATCACCCGGCATGGCGATCAGGCGGCGCAGGCATACCTGGACACGGTCTGTGCGAACGCCGGGCGGGCACCGCAGAGCGCGGCCTGGCTCCGGTTCGCTTACACGCCGCGCGATAGCCCGGCCGGAGCGCTGGCCGTGCGGGCCTTCGAGCAGGCCGGCTACCCGGCCCCGGATATAGTCGCGGGGCCGTCCGCGGATCCAGGCCAGCCCGGTGCACTGGACCTCGCGATCGCGCAGGCGCGACGCTCGGCCTGCGACCTGATCCTGGCTACCGATGCGGACGGTGGCAGGCTGGCGGTCGCGGTGCCGCACCCGGATGCGCCGGGTGGCTACCGGCTGCTGACCGCCGATCAGCTTGGCGCTCTGCTGGGCGCGTTCCTGCTCGGCAGGATGGCGGCCGAACCCGGCATCGTGATGGCACAGCAGCTCGTCGTCAGCACCGTCGTCTGCGGCTCACTGCTGTCGAAGATCGCGGCTGCGGCGGGCGCGCAGCACGCGCAGACACTGAGCGGGTTCCAGTGGCTCGTTCGCGCCGCTGATCTGCGACAGGGCGCCCGATTCGCGTTCGGATACTCCGAAGGGCCCGGCTTTGCCGTCGGCAGCGCCGTGCGGGACGCCGATGGCATCGGTGCCGCGCTCGCCGTACTTGGCCTCGCCGCCGTCGCCCGGTCCGTCGGTGAGTCGCTTCAGGACGCCTATGACGCGCTCGAGATTACGCACGGGGTGCACCTGACCAGCCGGCTAGCCGTGCCAGTCCCGGCGGCCATCGACGTGATGTCCCGGCTGCGCGCAACCGGTCCGGCCGAACTGGCCGGCCAGCCGGTAATCCAGCTGACTGACTACACCGGCGGCAGCTGGGAGCTGCCGTCAGCAGACATGATCAGTTACCAGTTGCCGGGAGCGCGGGTCGTGATCAGGCCAGCCGAGGCGGCACCGCAGATCGACGCGTACCTGGAAGTCGTCGAGCAGGCGGGTGGCCGCACGCTGGCGAGCGCGCGGCAGGCGGCGGGGCAGCGAATGGCCCTGCTGCGGACGGCCGTCGGCGTCCTGCTGGGCTGAGCTGACAGTGCTGATGTCCAGGGGGGTGCACTGCACCGCCAGAGGCCGCGCGCGGACCAATGGCGGGCTCGGCGCCATCGGCAATCCGCTGGCCGGGGAGTGAAACGGCGGCAACTGGCGGGTGCTGCGCACGCCTAACCCGTAGACGTCAGGAGCGCGCGGCTGTCTGGTGCCGGGTCATCGCGTGCGCGACCGAAGCAATCAGCACCTCCTTGACCGACGCGCGCCTGCGCGCGTCGCACAGCAGTACGGGCACGTCGCTGTCCACGTCCAGGGCATTCCGAATGTCGGCCGGGTCGTACACCGGCGAACCGTAGAAGTGATTGGCAGCCACCACGAACGGCGTGTCCCGCCGCTCGAAGTAGTCGATCGACGAGAAGCAGTCCGGGAGCCGCCGTGTGTCGGCCAGCACGACCGCGGCGAGCGCCCCGACGGCCAGCTCGTCCCACATGAACCAGAAGCGCTCCTGGCCAGGCGTGCCGAACAGGTACAGCACCATGCCGTTGGGGAAGGTGATGCGGCCGAAATCCATGGCCACGGTCGTCGTCCGCTTGAGCTCGACCGATGTCGTGTCGTCGACGCCTATGCCGAGCTCGCTCAGGACCTCCTCAGTCCGCAGCGGGCGGACCTCGCTGATCGAGCCCACGAGCGTCGTCTTGCCGACGCCGAAGCCGCCGGCGATGAGGAGCTTAGTGACGACCGGAGGCGGCGCCGGCCCGGCCGGTCGCTCATAGCGTCCGTAGGCCATCAAGCACGCTCCTCAGCACGTTCTCGTCCTGATTACTTCCGCCAGCCTGAGCCGCGACCGTGACCAGGCCCCGCTCCTGCAGGTCGCCGACCAGCACGCGCACCACGCCCAGCGGAAGATCGGCCTCCGAGGCCAAGTCGGCCAGCGTGATGGACGAGCCACACAGGCCCAGCAGGCGCCGGTGCTCAGGCCCTAGGCCGCGCGCCCCAGCCGAGTGGCGGCCTGCCGACACGACAAGGTCGATCAGGCCCACGGTCACGCCAGGCGGCCGGGTACGGCCACGGGTCACCGCATAGGGACGTACCACCGGGCCGGCCTCCCGGTCGAGCCACTGCTCGTCGCCGGTCATTCCGCCAGCCCCCCGGCGATATCGGGCAGGACCGTGGCGCGCGGGTTGGCAGACAAGTACTGGCCAAGTCGCTTGACCAGCATCGCCATTTCGTATGCGACAAGCCCGTGGTCTGCGCTCGGCCCGCACAGCACGGCCAGACAGCTGCCCTGCGCGGCGGCCATCACGAACATCAGAACCCTGTCCATGTGGATGATCGATTGCCGAGGCTGCCCGCCGTCGAACCGCAGGGCGGCACCGCGGGCGAGGCTTTGGATCCCTGCCGCGACCGCGGCCAGATGCTCGGCATCCTCTCGGCTGAGGCCCTGGGAAGCACCGAGAGTCAGCCCGTCGCGGGATAGCAGGACCGCCTGGCTGACCCCGTCGACCCGCCGAGCCAGGTCGTCCAGGACCCAGTTCATGGTGGTGGTAAGTCCTGCCTCCTGCATCACTGCGCCTCGGGTTCCTCCGGCACGGCGAGTACCTCGGAGGGCTCGGCTGCTCGCCAGTCCCCGGCCGACCACGACTGCGCCGGCCAGAAAGTATCCGACGGCCAGGTACCATCCGACGGCGACGAACCGTCCGCGAGCCCCTCCGCCGCGCGGGCACGGTCGAACGCGTGCTGCAGCGACTCAGCAAGCGCCCGACTGCCGCCCGGGCTCAGGCCGTCGGACGCGTCGGCCTGCTCGCCGCCGGCTGCACCGCGGCCGTCATCCCTGAGCTGTGGTGCCAGGCTTGCTTGGCGGCTCCTGCGCGGCAGTCCCGGCGGGGGCACGCTGCCATTCGGGCTAGGTTGCTCCCGCCCGCCGGTGGCGCCGGCAGGGTGCTCGTCCTCCACCGGCGCCAGGTCGGAGGCCACGCCAGCGTCCAGGAGCGACACTGACTCCGCCGACGACAGATCCGCCGCATGACGCCCCAGCGTGAGCACCGCCAGCTGCTCGCTGGATGTCCCATCGCCCTGCGGTCGCGTGCCATTGGCCGACTGTTCGGCGAGAAAGACGTCCAGCGCATCGACCTCAGGTCGGCCGCTGATCGCCATGATGGTGTTCGGAAGCAGGACGATAGCCGTTGTTCCGGCGTAAGGCGAGCGCCGCAGGGTGATCATGATCTGGTGCTTGGCCGCGAGCCGGGCCGCCACAAACAGCCCTAGCTGGTTGCTGTCCGCCAGGTCAAACTCGGGCGGATTCTGCAACCGTTCGTTGAGCGAGACTAGCTCGGCCGGCCCGATACCGATGCCGCGGTCCTCGACCTCCACCACGAAGCCGTTCGCCACGCGCTCGGCCCGTACCGTGACCTCAGTGCTCACGGGCGAGCAAGTGGCAGCATTCTCGATCAGCTCGGCCAGCAGGTGGATCACGTCGGCGACCGCGGAACCGATCACGGCGTCCCGCGACTCGCAGATTACCGATACCCGCTTGTAGTCCTCCACCTCCGCGACCGCGCCTCCGAGCACGTCCGTCACCGGCACCGGTTCTCGCCAGCCACGGCCGGGCGCATGCCCCGACAAGATAATCAGGCCCTCTGCGTGCCTGCGCATGCGCGTGGTGAGGTGGTCAAGCTGGAACAGCTCGTCGAGGGCCTCCGGCTCAGTCTCCCTGCGCTCCATGGCATCCAGCAGCGCCAGTTGCCGGTGCAGCAGCGACTGGCTGCGCCACGCCAGGTTGCGGAAGACCTGGCTGACTCCCTTCCGCAGCTTGGCCTGGCCGACAGCCGCCTCGACAGCGGTGCGATGGACGGACGAGAAAGCTTCGGCAACCCGCGCCGTCTCCGTGATCCGGCCGGGCTCGAGCGGGGTGGCCTCCGCTGCGACATCGACATCTTCGCCCTGGCTCAGCCTGGTCACGACGCTCGGCAGCCGCTCCTCGGCCAAGGTCAGCGCAGCACGCTGCAGGCCCGTCAGCTCGCGGCTGATACGGCGACCGAACCGCAGCATGAGCACGACCGACAGCGCCACCGCGAGCAGGCCCGCGCCGCCGGCCAGGCCCACTTCCTCCAGCAGCTGGTTACCCACCCGGGTGCCCATAGTGCTCAGCGCCATCCGGTTCTGCTTCTCCCCGGCTTGGTAGTCCTTGAACAGCGGGATCGTGGCAGCGGCGAACTGCAGACCGGAGACAGGAATCGCGCCCTTCCTGCCGATGCTGTCGATGACCGCGTTCTCCATCGCGACGAAGTTTTTGTAGGCTGCCGAGGCGTCAGCTCGCTGGTAGCCGGAGCCGAGGCTCGGATCTAGCTCCTTGAGCGCATCGGTCATCAGCAGTTGCCTGTTGGCGGCACTCTGCGCGAACAAAATGCGCTCGGCCTTTGACATCCGACCGCCTGCGTAGAAGGACCCGGCGACCAGCGTCGCCTCCCTGCTAGCCATCTCGATCGCACGCCCGGCTTCGACGCTTGCCGCCGCCTGAATGTACAGCGGCGTGTTATTCACCACGACGATGCTGGCGTACAGCCGGAACTCGGCGTCGATGATGGCGTTGTAGTCGCGGAAGGCAGTCAGGGCCGACACACTTCCGGCAGCCACTTCGGGCCGGATCCCCAGGTAGCCGGAGCCACCGCTGAGCCGCGCAAGCTCTTGTTTGAAGTCACTGAGCGCAGGTCTGGCTGTCGGTGTCAGACTCACCGAGCTGGTGGCCAGGCCCCGCTGGAACGCTGCCACAGCCCGGTCGGTCGCCGTCTGGTCGGCAAGATACGTGCCGACCGGAAGGCGACGGGCGCTGCTCAGGTACGTGAAGGCCGCCTCGCGCTCCTGCGCCAGCTGCGTGAACAGACTCTGCGCCCACCCGCCGTACTTCTGGTTCTCGGTGTTGAAGTTGTGCTCCTGGACGGCATTCGACACCGTGACACTCGCGGCGAAGCCCCAGAGACCCAAGAGCGAGGCAAGCGGCACGATGAAGATCAGCGCAAGCAGAACCCGGATCGACCGCTGGCGCTTCCTGCGCAACTCGGTGGGCATAACTCTCCTTCCGCAATGGCTGTTAGCGAGCCGCGTGCACCTCCGCCGGGAAGATCAGAGGGACGCTGTCGATGCCAATGAGCCCGGGCGGCGTGAGGGATACCGCAGATGGCAGCGGAATGGCTAGATCGGTGACGAGCTCGCGCTCACGGCGCTCTACTAACGCGTCGATGAACTGCGTTGTGAACTTTCGCATCGGCAGCTCGATGTGCACCGCGCCGTCGCGGAGGCGACCAGGCTGCTGCCTGGAGGCAGGCGCCACTAAGCTGTGTCCGTCCGTCACGCCAGCGCCTCCCCTCCGTGCTTACGCCCGGTGACTGGCGGGTGACCTGATGCACATGAATCTCGCTAATTGCCGCGATAATGGCAGCATCCACATGCAAGGTCGCGAGCAGCCTAACACTGCGCTAAATGCTCGATAGCGGATTGGCGAATCTTCGTGACAGCACGACTGACCCCGCTTGACCTTTCCCATCGGGCAGTAGTCAGGGAGACGAAAGCCGGGCGCCGTCGATGGCACCCCAGTCGAATGCCTCACCGATGTGTTGCAGCTTGCGCGCGGTCTGCGCGTCGCATAGCGCGCCATGCTGGCCGGCCAGGTAGCAGTCCCGGGCCGCTACTCCCAGCTGCCGCGCCGCGGCGTACTCGACACTCAGGTCGGTGCCGAACATCGCGGGGTCGTCGGTCGATACCGAGCAGGCAACACCCGCCGCCACGAGGTCTGGCAGCGGATGCTCGGCCAGTGAGTCGACTACGCCAGTTCGCAGGTTCGAGATCGGGCATACGTCCAGCACCACGCCACGGTCCGCCAGCTCACGGACCAGGCCGGGATCCTCAACCGCCCGGAAGCCGTGCCGGATACGGTCGGCGGCGAGCGTGTCCAGCGCGGCGCGGATCGACTCCGGGCCGGCCGCCTCGCCCGCGTGCGGCACTGATCCGAGGCCGCCGTCCCTCGCTATCGCGAACGCCCGCGCATACGGTGCCGGCGGATACTCCGCTTCCGCGCCGCCCAGGCCGACGGCGACCACGCCGCGGTCGCGGTACGTGACTGCGTAGCGAGCGGTCTGCTCCGCGGCCTCCAGCGGGAACCCGCGGGGGATGTCCGGGGTCAGCCGCACCTGCACGCCATGCTGCTCGGCGGCCTGCTGGGCGCCATCGCAGTACCCGGAGAACACCTCATCCCAGCTAGTCCCCCGGCCTGCCGCCTCGGCGGGGGTGAAGATGCCCTCCAGATAAACCGCGCCGTGGCTGGCCGCCTCGGCTGCATAGTCCACCACCACCTGGCGGAAGTCCCGTTCCGTGCGCAGCGCGCCGGTCGTCATCAGCCACACCTTCAGGAAGTGAAGGAAGTCGCGGAACTCATACAGCGCGGCAAGCCCTTCGACCGAGTCGGCAGGCAACGTCACATTGTTGCGCCGCGCGATCTGTAGCAGTGTTCCCGCCCGGACTGTGCCTTCCAGGTGCACATGCAGCTCGATCTTCGGGAAAGCCCCGGAACCGGTCGCCCTAGCGGGAGCCGGCACACCAACATCACTCACGAGCGCCTCCTCGACGGAGGCGCCCTTCTCAGCTCACGGCAGGACGAGCGTGGCGGGATCACCCGTCGCAGCGCCTCTCGTCCTGCACCGCCCAGTATGTCACGTCGCTCCCCGCAGCTCGCCGCCGCTGATGATCTCGGGTGCTTATGGGGCAGTCGCCGTGACGCTCACCTTCGGTCTGCGCACCCGATGTCGGCAACGGCGTCGGTTGCGGTGAGGTCGCTGAGGCGCTCGGCCAGGCGGGCGGAATCCCCTCTGCCCAGCACCATGCTGGCAGCAGCGAGGAATCCGGTCGGCCCGGCAAACCCTGGGCAGTGGGCGTGGTGATTCGGGACTAAGGGCTGTCCGGTCGTCATGTCCAGACCTTCCCAGCTGAACCAGGCGACAAGTCAAGCGGCTCGGTGCCTCAACTGACGCCGATCGGCGAGACAGATCGCCGCGACGGCCGGGTGGACGTTAGTCGCCGTCGCAGCAACGGGGCCTGGAGCGCCTTGGCCCCATGCGTTAATCGATACCTGACAGTCCCAGAAGGTCCCGCAGGGCGGCCTGGCCAGCCAGGGTCAGGCGCACTGCCCGGCCGGATCCGATCCGCGCCACCCAGCTGTTGTCGAAAAACTTCTGGCACAGCTTCGCCCCGGCTGTCCCTGCGAGATGCTGGCGCCTCTCCGTCCAGTCCAGACATCCGCGAGCAAGCGGCCGTTTGCCGGGCCGCAGGTCCTCCGGCTCCAGCCCGAGCGTGCCGGTCAGCCAGCCCAGGCCGGTCTGGGTGAGGGCGAAGCCGCGCGTCTGGTCCAGCAATCCCGCCTCGGTCATCGCGTCGGTCACGGCGACGCCGAGCCGTCCGGCGAGGTGGTCGTAACAGGTGCGGCCGCGTCGCAGGGCCTCGTTGGCGGTCACCGCCCGCAGCCCGCGCGCCGAATCCTGCTGAGGTTCGAGCCAGGCTGACAGATCCTCAAGAAGGTGCGCGACCGAGGGGTCGGCGAGCTGCACGTAACGGTGACGACCCTGGCGGCGCTCGACGAGCAGGCCACCGCCGACCAGGCGGTGCAGGTGCTCGGTTGCGGTGGAGGGCGCCACCCGCGTGTGGGCTGCCAACTCGCCCGCGGTCCACGCGCGGCCGTCGAGCAGCGCGAGACATATAGCTGCCCGCGTCTCGTCGGCCAGCAGAGCTGCGAGCGACGCCAGGTCGGAGGCCGATTTCATCATCCCATTCTCGGCCGGACACTGTTCGGCCGTGACCGAACGGTTCCGATCGTAGCGTTGGCGGCATGCAGCAGATCAGCGGCCGCGATGCGGCACTTGCCGTCCTGACCAACCCAGCATTCATGGTGCCGCCAGTTCCGCCCGCATCCGCAGGAGTCGCCTGGCTACGCGCCACGGTTGCCCGGTTCAGCAGCGGAACCGAACACGAGCGCAGGCGCGCGCTGGTCGTCGCACTCCTGGACGCGATTCCGCTGGAGTCTGTTCGAGCCAGCAGCCGGGAGCACCCGGTGGAGATCCTCCGACGCGAGGTCGGCGCCGATGAGCCTGTCATCGACCTGGTGCGGGACGTCGCTCAGGCGTACCAGCCGGGTACCGGCGACGAGTCCCGCGCCGATGTCGCGGTCGACCGGCTGGTGGCGGTCTTCGGTGGCGTCTTCGACGAGCCGACCGCGGCACGCATCGGGCTGCTCGTACAGGCGTGCGAGGCCACGGCGGTTCTGATCGAACGCGCCAGACGCCGCCCCCTCGACGAAGTGCTGAGCGAGAACCCGCCGGTCCCGGCGACCAAACGACAGGCTCTGGCCGCGACGGTCGTGGGTCATGTCACGATCGACGCCGGCGAGGTGGTGCGGGTGTGCCTGGCTGACGATCTGGTGTTCGGAGCGGGCTCCCACCGTTGTCCCGGACGCGCGCACGCCCTCGCCCTTGTGGACGGAGCCCTGGCAGGAGACAGGCCATGAGCGGCTTCAGCGATCTCCACCGCGCCGGAGACCCACTCATCCTGCCGAACGCATGGGACGTCGCCTCAGCCCGCTGCCTAGCCGAGGCCGGCTTCCGCGCGCTGGGCACCACCAGCCTCGGCGTCGCGGCCGCAGGCGGCCTGCCCGACGGCGCTGGCGCCACCTCCGCCGAAACGCTGCGCCTGACCCGTAGCTTGGCCAAGCTGCCTGTTCACCTCACCGTCGACATCGAAACCGGCTCGGTCAATGCCGCGGTCGCGGTGGCAGCGGCCGGCGCGGCTGGGGTCAACATGGAAGACGCCATGGGCCCGGCGCAGGCACACGCCGCACTGATCCGGTCGGTCAAGCGGGAACTGCCGCAGCTATTCGTCAACGCCCGCACCGACACCCACTGGCAGCGCCCCGGCGACCTGGCCGAGACCTTGCGCCGGGTACGGCGCTACGCCGATGCCGGAGCCGACGGGGTATTTGTTCCCGGCCTGGCCGAGCCCCCCGATATAGCCGCAGTGGTAGCGGCCGTCGACGTACCGGTCAACATCCTGTTCCTGCCCGGCCGACACACCGTCGCCGCCCTGTCACAGCTGGGCGTGCGGCGGATCAGCACCGGTTCCCTGCTCTTCCGCGCCGCCCTCGCCGCCTGCGCCGACACAGCCCTGGCGGTCCGCGACAGCCTCGCTGTACGACCGGACCTTCCGTCCTACTCGCAGATCAATGCCTGGTCGCCCACCCGGTGACACGTCACGGACGCGCGAAGCCGTACGTGCCGCGGAGAGGGACGAAGTTCGCCATCGTGAGCACCCGCACCCGCCGGAGCCCGTCCGCCGTGCGTTCGAACACGGTGACTTCCTCGTTTCCGCCTGGGCCGATGGGCTGCACCAGCCGCCCGCCCTCGCGCAGCTGATCGATGAGCGGTGGCGGCACATCGGGGTAAGCGGCCGAGACGAGGACGGCGTCGAACGGAGCGCCTTCGGCGTATCCGCTCGTCCCGTCAGCCTGGATGACCTGCACGTTGGTTATGCCCTGGCGGGACAGGTTCCGGCGGGCGACTGCGGCGATGTCGGAATAGATTTCGACGCTGATCACATGCGCGGCCAGCCGGGCCAGAAGGGCCGTCTGATAGCCGTAACCGGCGCCGATCTCCAGTACCTGCTCGTCTCCTGCCAGATCCAGCCCGGTGATCATGACGGCCACCAGCGACGGCTGCGTGGTCACCAGCCCGCGCGCAATCGGCAGCGGCCGATCCGAATACGACATCCCGACGTAGCCAGCGGGCGCAAAGGCCGCGCGAGGCGTCGCAGCGACTGCGGCCAGGACACGCTCGTCGGTCACCCCGCTTGCCCGCGCCGCCAGGACGAGATCTGCGGATGACGCTTGCATGTCTCAGCCCCCCGTCTGGGCCTTCGCCTTCACCTTCGGCCACCGGTTCCCGGCCGCCGAAACCCACTAACCTAACCGCCGGAAACACCGTTGGTGAGATAGACCGCCAGACTTGGTAACGAGTCATGCGAGCTCGGTGAGATCGCTGAGGGGCTGCGATGGCAGGCGAGAAGGTCACATTGTTGCTGTGCGGCGACGTGATGCCGGGCCGGGGCGTCGATCAGATACTGCCGCATCCTGGTTCCCCGGAGTTGCGGGAACCCGGCACCAGCGATGCCGGGGTCTACGTTCGGCTGGCCGAGCGGGTCAACGGGCCGATTCGGTGTCCGGTCAGCTTCGACTGGCCGTGGGGCGATGCGCTGCGCGTGGCAGACGAGATGGCACCGGACGTCCGATTGCTCAACCTGGAGTGCGCGGTCACTCGCAGCACTGATTTCGCGTCAGGCAAGGCTGTGCATTACCGGATGGAACCGGCGAATCTGCCTTGTGTGACCGCCTTCAAGCCGGACGCCTGCTCGCTCGCCAATAATCACGCGCTGGACTTCGGCCGCACTGGTCTTACCGACACACTGCACTGGCTGGCTGACGCCGGACTGGCCGCAGTGGGCGCCGGGCGTAACCCGGCCGAGGCGCAGCGGGCCACTGCGATTCCGCTACCCCAGGGCGGCCGTGTGCTGGTCTTCGCCTGCGGGGCCGCGTGCAGCGGTATCCCCGCATCCTGGGCTGCGGCTCCCGGCCGGCCCGGGCTGGACGTGCTGACCAGCCTTGACGACGCCACCGCGGGCAGTCTCGCCGACCGGCTGCGCGAGGCCAAACAGCCGGGTGACGTAGCCGTCGTTTCCATCCATTGGGGTTCTAATTGGGGATACGAGGTGCATGGCGACCAGGCCCGATTCGCTCGCCTGCTCATCGATGCCGGGGCCGACCTGATCCATGGCCATTCCTCCCATCACCCCCGCCCGATCCAGATCTACGACGGCAAGCTCATCCTGTACGGGTGCGGCGACTGCATCGACGACTACGAGGGGATCAGTGGCTACGAGCAGTTTCGCGACGACCTCCGGCTGCTATATTTCGCCACCCTACGGCGCAGCACCGGCGAGCTAACTGAGCTGCGCATGGTGCCGATGCAGGTGCGCGAGATGCGGCTGCGCCATGCCCGGCTGGCTGATGGCAAGTGGCTCGCCACAATCCTCGGCCAGATCAGCCGGGCCCGCGGAGCACGGATCAGTCTCGACTCCGGCGGCACGCTGTCCCTGGATCTCTGAAGACTGGCCTACATGTGAAGATGAGCGCGCCCATGGGTGACTGTCTCGACGTCGGCAGTAGCCTCTCGCAGCAGCCGGTGCGCCAGGTCTGACAAGGCGCGCGCGACTGCGAGTTCCTCGCCGATCTTCGTTACGTTCTCATCAGCAGGGTTGCGACGCGCTGTTCCATGACCGGTCAGATCGCTGCCGCCGCGCATGGGCAGACGAGCATTGGCTTCTGTGCTGTCCTCATGCGCAGAAACAGACAGCATGACCGACCAGTCCCCTATCGTCTTCATGCCGAACACCTCGCCTTCTGAAGAACCTGCCGGGTACTTGCCCTCAACACTTCCCGGAAGATGGCGCTGACAAGCGCTACGTCTCCCGGCTGCGCAGCAATCCGGACAACCGGCTCGAATGGCCCAGGATGAGCCGCCGGAATCAGCGCGAGCGGGAGTTCGCTGATCGGCTTGAGCCCGGCCCGCGAAACGCGCAGGTTCCGTGTGCGGGTAAGCGCCGGGCTACAGTGCGGCGGGGTGCGCGGCCGCTGCGGTCTGGCTGGTGGCGGGGCGGCGGAGCCACTGGCCGCGGCCGGGTGGTGCGACCACTTGGCCGTCGTCGAGGACGACGTCTCCGCGGCTGATGGTGAACCGGGGCCAGCCGTAGACATCCCGGCCGTCGTAGACGGAATAGCCAGCCCGCGACTGCATCGCGGCACCGTCGATGACGCGGTGCCGCTGCGGGTCAAAAACGATCAGATCGGCGTCGGCGCCGACGGCGATCGTGCCCTTGCGCGGAAACAGCCCGAACAGGCGAGCAGGAGTCGTCGAGACCAGCGACACGAACCGGGACAGCGAGATCCGGCCGGTGCGCACGCCTTCGGAGAACAGCATCGGCAGCATTGTCTCCAGCTCGGCAACGCCCTGCCGGGCGGTCACCACGTCCTGCGAGGAGTCGGTCTTCGCCGCCAGCGACCACGGCGCATGATCGCTGCCGACCGTATGGACCGAGCCATCGGCCAGCGCCCGCCACAACGCCTCCACATCGGCAGGCTCCCGCAGCGGCGGGCTGCCGATGTACTTCCCCGCGTCCGGTTCTGCCAGCACCTTGCTGGTCAGGTACAGATACAACGGCCGCGTCTCGACGAACACCGGCAGTCCCCGTGCCTGTCCGCGCCGGGCGGAGTCCAGCGCAGCCGCCGACGACAGATGCACCAGATAGACAGGTGAGCCGGTCGCCTCGCAGATCGCCACCGCCCGCTCCACCGCGGCCCGCTCGGCGAGCTCCGGGCGGCTGGGCGCCCAGTCCGCCACGCTGCCGCGGCCCTCCGCCAGCAACCGCGACCCGGCAAAC
>Ga0335075_10006935_pt1 | contig 17471 bp, 15 predicted proteins | sample Lox_Sample_24_FD_206723 | JGI IMG/M metagenome (GOLD analysis project Ga0335075, IMG submission 206723) | Soil microbial communities from Loxahatchee National Wildlife Refuge, Florida, United States - Lox_Sample_2.4 | ecosystem: Environmental > Terrestrial > Soil > Wetlands | place: USA...
CGGACCATTGGCAGGTGCAAAGCCTTCTCTGCGACCGCCGAAAGCGCCGGGTCGCGCGCCAGCGGGGAAAGTCCGGCGATCTCGTCCGGCGCCAGCAGGACCAGCATCTGATCGGTGCACAGATTGAGCGAGACGACCCGCAAGGCTGCCTCTGCCGCCTTCGTCACAGGAAGAAGAGTGGCGAACGCCGGTGTCCTTCCCCCGTCGTTCGTTGCCGCGGACAACGAACGTAAGGGGATCAGCAAGCCACCGAGAATAAAGAGGAGTGTGCCGATCGTTGCGACCCACCACCGGGTATCAAGCGTTAAAGTCGGCACACCGGCAGGCCCCCAGGCAGCGGCCCCCGCCTCACAGCACCGGCACGCCGCGCTGCTTGGCCTTCATCTCGGGCTCGACATGAATCGTCACGACGAGATTGCCCATCTCCTTGCGCAGGGCCTCCTCGATCCGGTCGCAGATGGCGTGTGCCTCATCGACCCGCATGTCCCCCGGCACGACCAGGTGGAACTCGAGATAGGCGAACCGGCCGGCCGTCCGCGTCCTCAGATCATGCGCCTCGATCGCACCGGTGGCGTGCTCGGCGACAAGCTGGCGGATGCGCTCGCGAATCGCCGCAGCCGGTGCCTCGTCCATCAGCCCGCCCACCGAGCTTCTGATGATTTTCCAGCCTGAGAACAGGATGTAGCAGGCAACGGCAACCGCCAGCAGCGGGTCGAGCCAGAGCGCGCCGCCGCGCACAGCGAGAATCAGGCCGAGGATGACGACCAGCGAGGTGACAACATCGGCAAGCAGGTGCCGCCCGTCCGCCATCAGCGCCGGCGAGCGTGCGCGCCTTCCTTCGCTCATCAACAGCGCCGCCCAGGCCGCGTTGCCGCAGGTGGCGAGCACATTGAGGCCAATGCCCACGAAGACGGCGTTGATCGGCTCGGAATGCCACCAGACGTGCCACGAATGGTTGACGATGAGGAGGGCGGCAACGACGATCAGCACCCCCTCGATGACCGCGGCGAAGAATTCGGCCTTGCCGTGTCCGTACGGGTGGTTTGCATCCGCCGGCATCGCAGAATAGCGAATCGCCCCGAACGTCAGCACCGCGGCGACGACGTTCACCAGGGTTTCCAGAGCATCGGAATAGAACGCGGCGCTGCCGGTGACCCACCATGCGAGCCCCTTCAGTGCCAGGATGACGAGGCCGACACCGATGCTGCCGATGGCGATGCGCTGAAGCCGTCGCACGATGCTTTCCCGCTCTTCGGCCCGCCGCTGTAGCAGCAAGGCGGCGCATCCGTCACCCGCCGCCAATGGGTTCCCGTCCCGCCGACCTCAGGGCACCGGGAGCACGCTCCGGGATTCCGCCGAATGGCGCGCCGCATCCACGACTTTCTGGATCTCCCAGCCCTCGCGGAAGTCCGGACCCTTGGCGGGCTCGCCTCCGATCGCGGCGAGGAATTCGGCGGCTTCGATGGTCTTCAGATCGTTGAAGCCAAGCTGGTGGCCGCGTGCCGGGCAGAACAGTCCGTAGGGCGGATGCTCCGGCCCGGCCTCGATTCGCACGAAGCCTCGCTGCGAACGGGTACCGCCGGCGCGATAGAACAGAAGCTCGTTCATCCGCTCCTGCGTGAAAGCGAGCCCGCCCTTCGATCCATAGACTTCAAATCCAAGCTGCATGCTTCGCCCGCTGGCGACCCAGTTCGCCTCGATAGTGCCGCCCACCCCACGTGCAAATCGCACGCTCAGGCGCGCAATGTCATCGACCGTGACCGTCCGCCGTTCCGCCTGTCCCGGCGCGACCGGCCTCTCCTTCACCACGGTTTCGAGATCAGCGAAGACGGAAACGATCGGGCCAAGCAGAAAACGCGCCAGTCCGATGATATGGCTGCCAAGGTCGGCCAGGACGCCGCCACCGGCAGGTTCCAGTCGCCAGGAGAACGGCATCTCCGGGTCGGCCATGTAATCTTCGGCGTGAATCCCACGGAAACTGGTGATTTCGCCGAGTTCGCCCGCAGAGATCATCTCCCGCGTAAGCCCAAGCAGCGGATTCTTCAGATAATTGAACCCGACCTGCGTGGCGATGCCGGCTGCCTCGGCCGCCTCCATCATCCCTCGCGCATCGGCCTCATTCGCGGCCAGCGGCTTCTCGCAATGCACGTGCTTGCCCGCCGCGATCGCCGCCAGCGCCATCTCGTGATGCAGCCCGGTCGGCGTCGTGATCGAAACGATGGCGATCTTCGGATCCGCGATCAGCTCCCGCCAGTCCTCCGTCATTCGCCGGAATCCGAAGCTCCGCTGCGCGCGCTCGGCCCCGGCACGAACATTGTCGGCGACCATTTCCAGGATCGGCCGCGCGGGCAGAGAAAAGAGGCTCGCTGCGGTCTGGTAGGCCAGGGCATGGGCCTTGCCCATGAAACCGGTGCCGATGACACCGACGCCAATGGTGGCGCCCATGGTGGACCCGGGATCGACCATGCCGGCTATACCGCGACGGCCCGCCCGCTGCCTGCCGATTCAACGGCGGCATCGGCAAGCCTGAGCGCCCGCCGTCCGTCCTCCAGCGAAAGAGGCATCGGCTCGCCCGCCTCCAGCGCGGCCAGGAAGGCATCGAGCTCGAGCCTGTATGCGTCCGCATAACGTTCCAGGAAGAAATTTAGCAGCGGCTCCCGTCCTTCGGTTTCCGCGCTGCCATAGCGGCGCAGCGTTGTGGCCCGGAGGTTGTCATTGAGGAGCATGCCGCGCGCACCGGATACTTCGAGCCTCTGGTCATAGCCGTAAACGGCCTGGCGGCAGTTGTTGATGTGGCACTGCCGACCCGATTCCGTCCGCATCACGATCATCAGGGTGTCGAAATCTCCGGCCGCTCCAATCGCCGGATCAACCAGCGCATGGGCGGTTGCGAACACCTCGCATGGCTCCTCGCCAAGCAGCCAGCGTGCCATGTCGAAATCATGGATTGTCATGTCGCGGAAAATCCCGCCGGAGCTTGCAATATAGGAGAGAGGCGGCGGTCCCGGATCGCGGCTGGTGATGATCACCTGCCGAACCTCGCCGATCTCGCCTTGCTCGATCGCCCGGCGCAGGGCGGCGGCACTCGGGTCAAAACGACGATTGAAGGCAACCATCGCACGCGCCCCAAGCCGGTTCGCTTCGGCAATCGCCGCGTCCACTTTGCGGATATCGAGATCGACGGGCTTCTCGCACAGCACGGCCTTGCCGCGCCGCATCGCTTCGAGCAGCAGATCGACATGCGTGTCGGTCGGCGTCCCGATGACGATCGCGTCGACATCGCTCCGCGCAATGACCGCCCATGGATCGCTCGCCGCTTCGGCGCGGAGCGCACCGGCAAGGCTCTCCGCCGCCGCCACAACCGTGTCGGCAACCACGACCAGCTTGCAGCGAGGATTCGCAGCTGCATTGGTTGCATGAATGCGGCCGATGCGCCCGGCGCCGAGAACTGCGATTCGGATCATCCCTGCACTCCCGGAAGCTCTTTCGGACGCGCTCCGCGGCACGCCTTCCGTGCCGGGTCAGCATGGCGGCTTCCCGCCGGCCGATCAACCCGCCCGATGACCGGCCCCGCGCCACCCGCCGATTGACGTGATCCAGCCTGCGGCGGATAGGCTTGCCTGATTGCAGACGGCAACCTGGGCAAGCGGCAATGGGGGCAGATATGGACGGAACGCTTCCGCTCGCCGGAAAAATCGCGGTCGTCACCGGCGGCACGCAAGGGCTTGGCGAGGCGATCGCCCATCTTCTCGTGGAGCGGGGGGCGGGGGGCATCGTCATCACCGGCCGCAGCCAGGAGAACGGGCAGCGCGTCGAGGCAGCGCTTTCGGCCAAGGGCGCGGCCGCTCGCTACGTCCGGGCCGATCTCGCGCGCCTCGAGGAAGCGCGCGGGGTCATCCGCGCGGCGGGAGAGCGGTTCGGCCGCGTCGATGTGCTGGTCAATGCCGCCGCGACCACCGACCGCGGAACGATCTGGGACACCAGCCCCGAACTTTTCGAGCGGATGTTCGCGATCAACCTCCGCGCCCCGTTCTTCCTCATGCAGGACGCGCTTCTGATGATGCGGCAGAATCGCACCCAAGGGACAATCGTCAACATCCTTTCGATGTCGGCACATGGCGGGCAAAGTTTCATCACCGCCTATTGCGCTTCCAAGGGCGCGTTGCTCACTCTGACCAGGAACGTCGCTTTTTCCGTCATGCGCCACGGCATCCGCGTCAACGGGCTTTGCGTCGGTTGGATGGACACGCCCGGCGAAGACCGCATCATGCGGACCTACCATGGGGCGACAGACGGTTGGCGCGAAAAGGCGGAGCAGGAGCTGCCGTTGGGCCGGCTGGTGAAACCCGCAGAAGTGGCGCGCGCGGTCGCCTATCTCGCCAGCCCCGAATCCGGATTGATGACCGGCGCCATCATCGATTTCGACCAGTCGGTACTGGGCTGCTATGAGGCCGCGCCACAGCCGGCCCCCCTCGAGGAGGCTGAGCCGCTCGCCGTGGCCGGGGCCTAGATCAATATGGTTTTGGCGGAATCGCTTCGCTGACCGCCAAAGCCATGACATTGATCGAGAAAATAAACCAAGAGCGGGATGATCGAAACGCGTCCCGCTCTGGTCCCGGCTTTCACCGAGGCGAGCCCGCCCGTGCAGCCTCGCGAGAAGGCCCGGGGGTGAAGGGGAGGAGGTAACCGTGTCGTATGCCCGTGATTCCGGAGGCTGGGGGGTGAGCCGCCTGTTCTCCGAAATCGTGCTCGTCCCTTGGGCCGGCGTGCTGATCGGCCTCCTGGCCGTGTCCATCCTGGTCAGCTTCATCTCTCCCTACTTCCTCACGCTCGGCAACATCCTCGGCAACGTCGCCCTCTATTTCTCCTGGATCGCAATTGCCGCCTTCGGCGAAGCGCTGGTCATGATCGGCGGCGGGCTCGATCTTTCGGTCGGTTCCGCCATGGGGTTTTCCGGCATGATTGCCGCCCTCGTGCTGAGCGCCGGCGCGCCGCTCGTCGCGGCACTCGCCGCCGGTCTCGCCGCCGGCGCCCTGGTCGGTGTCGCCAACGGCATCGCGATCACACGCTTCAAGCTCAACCCCTTCATCGCGACGCTCGCCACCCTCGGCATTTTCCGCGGTATCACCTACGGAATGGTTCAGGGCCAGGCGATCACGCCGCCGAGCAATGCGGCCGGCGCCGCCTTCGCTTCCCTCGGCAGCGGCGCGATCGCCCACGTTCCCGTGCCGGTGATCGTGATGATCGTATTGGCGATCCTGCTGTACATCGCGCTCAATCACACACCATTCGGAAGGCACGTGTACGCTCTCGGCGGCAACGAGGCGGCGACCCGTCTGCTCGGCCTCGACATCGCGCGACTGAAAATCATCCTTTACATTCTCTGCGGCCTGACAGCCGCCGTCGGCGGCATCCTGCTCACCGCCCGTGCCGGCACCGCGCTGCCGGATGCCGCCGAGGGTTACGAGTTGCAGGTCATTGCCGGCGCGATCATCGGCGGCGTGAGCCTCACCGGCGGGCAGGGAACGCTTCCAGGCGTCCTCATCGGTTCTGCCCTGCTCGGCGTCATCAGCAACGGAATCGTGCTGGCAGGCCTGGCCGGCTACTGGCAGCAGCTCATCACCGGGCTGGTCATCGCCGCCGCCGCCGCTCTTGACGTCCTTCGCCAGAAGCTCGCATATCTGCGTTCGACCTGAGCCGGGAAGAGCGCCGGCATCGGAAAAAACCATACAGGAGGAAACGTCATGCCAAAGACAGGAGCCGTCTCCGCAACCCTCCACCGCCGCACGCTCGTGCGCGCCGGCGCGCTCGCCGCCGGGGCCAGCCTGCTCGCCCGGCCTTACGTCGCACGCGCCGCCCGGCGCTATTCGATCGCCGTCATTCCGAAGGCGCTCGACAACCCGGTTTTCTACTACGCCCATTACGGCGCCGACACTCGCGCCAAGGAACTCGGCGATGTGGATGTCGTCTGGACCGCATCCACCACCTCGGACCCGAGTGTCGAGGCCCAGGTGCTGTCGGGCCTGATCACCCGCCACATCGATGCGATGGCCGTCGATGCCAATGCACCTGAGCCACTGATCGCCCCGATCAACCAGGCCGTGGCAGCCGGGATCAAGGTGATCACCTGGGATTCCGATGTTCCGAACTCGAAGCGACCCATCTTCTACGGTGTCGACAGCTACAAAATGGGACAGGCGCTGGGCGAGCAGACCATCAAGTTCATGGGCAACTCGGGCACCGTCATTCTCGTCAGCGGCGGGCCCGGCGCCACCAATCTCAATGCCCGGCTCAAGGGCGCAACAGATACGCTCGCCAAATACCCAGGCGTCAAGACACTCGGTCCGTTCTTCCATTACGACGACCTTGTGAAGGCGCAGAACCTCACCAACAACCTGCTTGTTTCGCATCCGGATGCCGGCGCGCTGCTCATCGTCGCTGGTGTGCCTTTCTTCGGCAAAATGAGCGCGCTGCCGGAGGTCATCAAGAACAAGGGTAAGGTCAAGATCATCAGCACCGACGTACTGGCGCCCGAGCTTCCCTTCGTTGCCGACGGCTACGTCCAGGCCCTCGTCGGGCAGGACTACTGGGGATGGGGCTATCAGACCGTGAGCATCCTCCACAACCTCCTCACCAACTCCAGCTGCCACTATCCGGAACTGGTGCCGCAGGCGATGCCGGTGGTGACCGCCGACAACGTCAAGGATTGGATCGCAAAGTGGGAACAGGCCAAGACGCCGGCTGGTGCGGCCGAGGCCTTCAAGGAGCCGCCGCTCGGGTGCATGTGACGACGAGTGTCCTGCCCTCGTCGTTCGCTGCTGTTGGCAGCGAACGAAGGAGGATAAGTAGGCAACCGAAAACAAAGGGCTAGTGTGCCGACCAGAGGGGCCAGTGTTGGGCAATAAATGTCAGCGTTGGCACACTAGGAAATGACTGCGCCGCTGCTCTCGCTGCGCGCCATCGTCAAGCACTACGGTCCGGTCCACGCGCTCGACGGGGTGGATTTTGACCTCTACCCCGGCGAGATCGTGGGCCTCGTCGGCGACAATGGCGCCGGCAAATCGACCTTGGTCAAGGTGATGTCGGGCGCGGTCGTGCCTGACCAAGGCACCATCGTCTTCGAGGGCAAGACGGTCGTGCTGCGCTCGCCGCTGGAGGCACGCGCGATCGGCATTGAGACCGTCTACCAGGATCTCGCAGTGGTACCCTGGCTCGATGTCGAGGCAAATCTGTTTCTTGGCCGCGAGATGACCGGCAGCCGATGGTGGAATCGCTGGTTCCTCAACAAACGCGCGATGCGGCGCGAAGCAGCGCAGCACATCGCCTCGCTGCAGGTCGGGCTGAAATCCGTCCGCCAGCCGGTCGGGCTGCTCTCCGGAGGGCAGCGGCAAAGTGTCGCGGTGGCGCGCGCGATTTCCTGGGGTCGGAAAGTCGTGATCATGGACGAGCCGACCGCCGCACTCGGCGTGCGCGAGTCCCGCGGCGTGCTCGATCTTATCAAGCGGGTGAAGGAACGCGGCCTCGCGGTCGTCCTGATCAGCCACAACCTGCCCCACGTCTTCGAAGTCACGGACCGCATCTTCGTGCTCCGCCAGGGCACGGAGGCCGGCACCCTTGTCACGCGTGAGGCTCATGTCAGCGAAGTCGTCGGCCTGATCACCGGGGTCAAGGTTTCCGCCGCGGTCGCCTGAAGATTGTTCTCTTTTGAAAAAGAGAACCAGAAAACTTCTATCCTTTCGTTCGCAGTCTCGAAGGCGGCGTCGGGTCCGGAAAACGGAAAAAGTCTTTTTGCTTCTTTTTCTTCAGAAAAAGAAGGCTCTTTCTTCTCGCGCTAGGCGAGTTCCGAGGCCAGTGCCGGCGGCAGCTTGGCGCCGTCCGGCACACCAAGCCCCGTGCAGGCATTCCACGGTGCTCCTGCATCATAGCCGATGCTCGAACCGTTCGGCCGGTTATTGCCCACCGTGATCTCGCGCAGCAATGTTCCGTGTTGATAGAGATAGGGCAGGAAGAAGCCGGCCGGCTCGCCGCGTTGCTGGTTGATCCGCGCGATCAGCGCCGCCCAGAGCGGTGCGACCGCGCTCGTGCCGCCGACAACGCTCGAAAGCCCGAACACGACGATCTGATACCCGCTCGCGGGCGCGGCATCCGCCGCGACATCCGGCACGCCGCGGCCCGACCGGCCGCCATTCACGCTCGGTGGCAGCGTCGTTGCGGCCTGGAAGGCCGGAACGGGGAAAAGATCGCTGATTCCCCCGCCGGTGCCGCTCGTGCCGTTGTTCCAGACGACCTCATGGGTGATGGCGCCGTTGGCGCTGGTGATCGTGGTGCCGCCGCAGCCGATTGCCCAAGGGCTCGAGGCGGGAAAATCCACGTGCGCCCGACCGTCATTGATCCCATCCGTCGCAAGCGAGTCGCCGGCGGCCACAAAGACGGACAGGCCGGCGCGCGCCGCATCCTCGAGCACGCTCGTCATCGAGGCGACTGCCTGCGCGCTCCAATCCGCTTCCGGCGCACCCCAACTGATCGAGAGAATGTTCGGCCTGTGGGTCATATCGGCAACCGCGGCCGAGATCGCGTCGGCGAACCCCGCGTCCGTGTTGGGCGCGAAATAGACCGCGATCGATGCGCCCGGCGCATTGCCGCCGGCCACCTGGATATCCAGCGCGACTTCTCCGTCCGCGCCAGGATTGCTGAATGGGCTGTTGGTGGCGCCATCCACCGAAATCGCCGTCACACTCGGAACAGCCAGCCCCATCGCCTGGAAGGCCGCCTTGACATCGCTGTTCCAGAATCCGCCGCCGAGTTCGATGATGCCGATGCATTCGCCACTGCCGTCGGCGTTCCCCGGAAAACCGTAAAGCTGGCCGATCTGGTTCGGAAGATAGCCCGTACCGGCGGCAGCGAGCGGCACGATTCGCGGCGCCGCCACCGGCCGCGTGTCGAGCCCGAGCACCGATTCAACAACGGGATGCAGCTCCGCGGGCAGAGAAAGCACTCCGCTCGCGACGCGGAAGCGAAGGCTGCCATCGTGATAATGGGTGAGCCGGGTGCGGAACGCTGCCTCGACGCGGCTGGCCGGCCCGGAGAGGCGCACCAGGCGCCGCCCGGGTTCGATCGCGATGACGGAAAGGTCGTGCTCTGTGGCAAATTCTTTGATCAATCGGACATCGTCACGATGCAGCTCGGCTCGCTGGGCGGCCAGCGCCGCCCGATCCCCGCCCACCGGAAGATCGCGATCGCGTGGCTTGAGATAGATGCTGACCTCAATGGTTTCGTTCGGATCGACATCGCCGATCGCTGTCGCACCGACGGGTGCCCCGCGATAGCTCGCAGGAAACGCCAAATAATCCCGCTTCGTCATGCAGACCCCCGCTCAAACCGCGCGCCGTTGCCCGATTTCAATGAAGACAGGCAATAACCGCGAAACGGCCATTGCAGCAACCTTGATTTCCCGGCTGTTCGGCTTCGATTTGCTGCCTCAGCGCTTGGCTGGCGAAGATCCGATTCCAAGCGCCAAGGCTGCGCCCGTGAGCATCAGGATCATGCCCGCCGCTTCCGCCCGCGAAATCGTTTCACCGAATCCGACCACGCCGCTGATCACCGCGATGATCGGAACGACAAACGCATAGGTCGCCGAGCGGCTCGGCCCCCAGTCGCGCAGCAGCACGAAGTAGAATGTGTAACCGATCAGCGTTCCGAAGACGACGATGTAGAGCCAGCCAAGCCAGGCGAGCAGCCCCCACGCGCCACCTGCGGCGGCCCGCGCGCCGGGCTCGAAGCCGAGTGACGCGAGCAGCATGGCCGCCCCGCCGGCGAGATAGGTGAGCCCCGAAAGCAGGAGCGCCGGATGACGCGCGAGCAGGGGGCGCGCCAGGACGGATCCCGCGCAGGAGGCAAAGGTTGCCGCGACGACCGCGATCATGCCGAGCGTCTGCCATCTGTCGGCGTTGCCGATCGCTTCCGCCGCGGGCCGGAACAGCAGGACAAGCCCAAGAATGCCGACGCCTATTGCAACGCCTTGGCGGGCCAGAAATCGCTCCTCACCGAGCGCGACGCCAAGCAGAAGCATGACCAGTGGCGTCAGGGCCGAGTTCAGCACCGCGGCGAGACCGGATGGGATGACGCGGAGCGCCCAGTAGAGCGGCGCGTAGGTCAGTGGAATGAGCAGGATGGCCGAGATCAGGAGCCGCGGCAGATCTGTCGCCGGCACCATCCGGCCGCGGCGCTGTCGTGGCGCCCAGTGAAAGGCAAGCACGACCAGCCCCGCCGCAACAAATCGCGTGCCGGCGAACAGCATCGGCGGCACGACATCGACACCGAGCTTGGTCGCCGCCCAGGTCGTGCCCCAGATCAGGCAGATCGTTGCAAACAGAAGATGGCGGTACGTGAACGGCATGGGCCTCCCATGCGCTTCCGGCCATCGAGCGGACATCCGCCGGCCCGGCCCGACGGCTCAATTCTCCCCGATCCGGTCCACGCTGGCGTCGGGCCGCCGGATCAGCTCTGCCGGCGGTGTCCCTCCGCCATGGAAGCTCCAGCCTCTTTTTTCGCGGACATGGCAAAGCCGATCCATGGCCACGCTTCGGCTTCCCGATGCGCCGGCGGCGGAGCGCTCGCGCACCCCGCCGCCCAGGTGCCTTCCGCTACGTTACTGCGGTAGCGTAAAGATCGCGAGCGCGTCTCCGAGCGGGTAGCTCATCTGGAAATTGCCGCCCGAGGCGACCGCGATATACTCGTGGCCATTCACCTCGTACGCCACCGGTGGCGCGTTCACGCCGGCGCCGAGATTGAAGCGCCAGAGCAGCTTGCCGGTGGTGGCATTGACGGCATCGAACCAGCCATTGCCCTCGCCGGTGAAGACGAGATTGCCGCCCGTCGCCAGCGCGCCGCCCATCATCGGCTGTGGCACGGTGTCATTCCAGGCGACCTTGCCCGTGTTGACATCGATCGCGCTCAATGTCCCGTCCTGCAACCCGCCAGGGACGTTGGAGAAGGTGCTGCCGAGCCTGATCAGGCCGGGAATATTCGCGGTGTTCGCCTCGGTCTTGAAGGTCATGAGCTGGTCCATCCCGAGGACATAGACGAAGTGTGTGAGCGGCGAATAAGCGGGCGGGGACCACTCGCTTCCGCCATTCGCGCCTGGCAGGCTTTGCACGCCTGCGACGGTCGGCTGGGCGAACATGTTCTTCTGCTGGTTGAACGGCTCGGACTTGCGGATCAGCTTGCCCGTTTCGCGATTGACGATGTAGTACCAGGCCGTCTTGCCGGCTTCGCCGGCGGCCGGAACCATCTTGCCGTTGTCCATGGCGTCGAACAGGATCACGTTGCTGACCGCGTCATAGTCCCACACGTCGTGCGGCACTTCCTGATAGGCCCAGACGAACGCGCCGGTCTTGGCGTTCAGCGCGACGATCGAATCCGTGTAGAGATTGTCGCCCTCACGCACCCGGCCATTGAGGTCGGGATTCGGGTTGCCGACCGAGAAGATGACAAGCCCGCGCTCTTGATCGATCGCCGGGGTGGTCCACACGCCGCCCCCGCCGTACTTCCAGGAATCACCGGCAAACGACTTCGGATCCGTGGTGTCGAAACGCCAGGTCTGCTGGCCGCTGCTCGCATTGTACGCGGCTATGAAACCGCGGGTTGCCCACTCACCACCCGAACTGCCGATGATGACCATCCCGTCGTAAGCCTGCGGGGCCATCGTCTCGGAATAGCCGATCCTGGGATCGGCAACGGACGCCGACCACGCCGCCTTGCCGGTCTTGGCATCAACCGCGATCAGATGGGCATCGATCGTCACGAAGAACACCTTGCCGTAAGCGGCAACGACACCGCGATTGACCGGGCCGCAACAAATGTGGTTGAGCCCGTTGTCATACACGTAGCGCCACATCTCGCGCCCTGTCGCGGCGTCCATCGCAATCACGGCCTGCTTGCTGTTGACCATCGGCGTGGTGATGTACATCACGCCGTTGACCACCACCGGTGTGGTCTCGAAGCTCGCCGTGTAGCCCGTCTGCGCGATCGCAACCGGCACCAGCTTGCTGACGTTGTCGGCATTGATCTCGTTGAGCGGCGAGAAGCGCTGGTTCAGATAGCCGTGGCCGGAGTTCGTCCAGTTGGCGCCCCCCGGATCGCTCAGCATGGCGTCGGTGACGTTCACGTCCTGGGTGACGCTGGGCGTGCTCGCCACCGCGACGTTGCCTCCGCTCTCCGATGGCTGCGTCGCCGCGAGCGTCGCCGGCCCTCCCAGGCCGATGGCCAGGGCGAGCGCGAGTGCCGGCCTGGCCGAAGCCGCCGCCGTGCCTCGCCATGTCGGCGGACGCTTTCCCAACTCCGATCTCTGATCCTTCATCCGTTCCTCCTGTCGTGTGGTTGTTCTCATGTCAGTCAGGGACTTTTGCCTCGGTCAGGGTTTTTGGAATCCGCCACGGGCCCCCTGATGGCCCCTGGGTCAAACGGTGCGGCCTCTCAGTTCTGTTTCGGATACGGTAGCATCTGCACGCAGGCAAGCGCACCTTCATTCAGCGGCGCGCTGCCAGCCGGGTAGTGGTTGACCTCCAGGATGTAGGCGAAGGTCTCTGCGTAGTCGTCCTGTGTGAGGCTGCCGGGCGCGTCGTAAGGCATTTGTGTCGAGATGAAACTGAACAGCTCCGCGCCCGTGATCTTGGTGAACTGAAGCCAGGCCACGAATTGCGGACCGGTGAGAGGCGGGCCGGCGCCTCCCGTGAGGGTCGCCTCATGGCACGCCGCGCAATGGGTGTCGAACACGGTCTTCCCCGACATGGCCTGCGCCGCGCTGTACCACCCGGCACCTGCTGGCGGACAGGCCATCGTCATCGACCCCGGCCCCGCACAGAAGACACATCCCAGGACGACCACACGCGGCATGATCGATCGCCGCGGCAGCAGCAACTCCCACTTCGACGCCATCCTTCCCTCAGAACGTCTTTTCCTGCGCCCCTTCCATCGGGAGCGCCGGCGGTCTTCGAGAAATCTAGCGTTTAATCTGTAACCTCACAAGCAGTGCGCCCTCTGCTGGACGCACCATGTCAGGATCGGCCAGGCGCACCAGGGAGGGTCAAGCCGTATGATGGTCGCAATCGATCCGCTGATCGCCGCTGGCGTGGTTGCTTCGACAGCGGTGATGGATGCGGTCTATGTCCTGTTCACTGCCGCGGTGGCGGGTAGGCGCGCTGCCTGGGCGGCGAACTGGAGCAGCCTCTGGTACCTGCTCTCGGCGTTCGCGGTGATCAGCTATACCCATCATGCCGTCTACATCGTATTTGCCGCCGCCGGCTCCTGGATCGGCGCCTTCGCCTCCGTGCGTTGGCTGCGCACCCGCTAGTGTCCGCCATCACGCCTGAGTGACTGAGACCCTCGGCACGCTATCCGCCTCATCCCCCTCCCTCTGGGAGAGCCCTTCTTTTCTCCCCCCTCTCCCTCTCTTCTTCACCCCCCTCGCCCTCTGGGAGAGGGGGGGAGGGGGGAGAGGGGCCGGGGGTGAGGGCGAATCATTCATCCATGTCAAAATCGGTACCACCCTCCTGGCCCGACGTTCGCCACGTTTTACAGCGGACGGAATGGATCGAGAGGGCAACCCGCAGCGTCGCGGCCGGTCCGCTCTTGCCTGGCGGCAGCACCTGGGCGATAGGCTGGTGTCCTGCCCCCACGTTCGCCCCGTATTGCGGCGGACGGAGGGATCGGCAGGCCACCGAAAACAAAGAGCTGGTGTCCCGATTCCATCCATATTCCAATGCCGCGAACTTCGGAATCGGAACGCCGGATTCTTCCCCGCGAGGAGTTGCGTATGCTGCTGGCCCAGGTGAGCGATCTCCATCTGCGCCCGGTGGGGCTTCCCGCCGACCGCGTGGTGGAAACCAACATGCTGGCCGAACGGGCCTTCCGCGCGATCGCCCGGATGCGCCCGACCGTCGATGCCGTCATTCTCTCGGGCGATCTCACCGAATCCGGACTGCTCCCGGAATACGAGGTCCTGGTTGCCATGCTCGGGCGGCACCTCCACTGCCCCGTCCTCGCGATTCCCGGCAACCACGACCAGCGGGAGAATTTCCGCTCGAGCCTCGCCCATCTGCCCGGGGTCACCGAGGACGCGGAATTCGTGCAATACAGCCGTGATCTCGGCCCGCTGAGGCTCCTGATGCTGGATACGGTGGTGCCGGGCGCCGCGCACGGAGAACTCTGCATCAAGCGGCGCGAATGGCTCGAGCGTACGCTGAAGAAGACCCCGGCAAAGCCGACCGTCGTCGTGATGCACCACCCACCCTTCGATTGCGGGATCGCCCACATGGACCGCATCAAGCTCGCGCAGTCGGAGGAATTCGTTGCGATCCTCCGCCGCCATCCGGAGGTCAGGCGCATCCTGTGCGGTCACGTGCATCGCCCGACAACGACGCGAATCGCCCAGGCGGTCGCCACGATCGCGCCGTCGATCGCCCATCAGGTGGCGCTCGATCTCGATCCCGCAGGGCCCTCGGCATTCGTCATGGAGCCGGCTGCGTTCCAGTTGCACCGCGTGGATGACGGCGGCGAGGTCGTTTCTCATATCGCCTATGTCGAGGATTTCCCCGGACCGTTTCCTTTCATCTCTCCCTCCGACCACGCGGAAAGCTGACCGGCCGCTGCACTCCGCGCAGTCCACACCTGGCCAGAGCGGCGAGGCGATCGACGAGCAGGTGACCAGCGTCGGCCGATCCCCACACCCGTCTTCATCCCGGATCGAAATGGCTTCCGGCGGAAACCCGGCGCGATCCGCCAAAGCCAAGACATTGATTGGAAAAAATGAAGAGCGGGACGATCGGAAGATCATCCCGCTCTCGCTGAACAGGTTCCCGGCTTCGCTCGCTTCGGGCCTCTTCCCGCCTCGCGGCGGGATGCCTCTCTCCGAGACGCGGCCAGGAAACTTTGCGAACCGACCCCGCGCCGCGATCCGGTCGCGCTGTTTCGGAATCAGACGGAATAATACATTTCGAACTCCACCGGGTGGGGCGTATGCTCGAAGCGGAACACCTCCGTCCATTTCAGCGCGATATAGCTTTCGATCTGATCGGTGTTGAAGACGTCACCGGCCAGCAGGAACTCGTGATCCGCCTCGAGCGCTCCGATCGCTTCGCGCAATGATCCGCAGACCGTCGGAATCCCCTTCAGCTCCTCCGGCGGCAGGTCATAGAGGTCCTTGTCCATCGGATCACCCGGATGGATCTTGTTGCGGATCCCGTCGAGCCCGGCTAGCAGCATCCCGGCAAACGCAAGGTAGGGATTGGCGCCGGGATCGGGGAAGCGCACCTCGACCCGCTTCCCCTTCGGACTGGTGGCGTAGGGAATCCGGCAGGCCGCGGAGCGGTTGCGCGCCGAATAGGCCAGCAGAACCGGCGCTTCGAAGCCGGGAATCAGGCGCTTGTAGCTGTTCGTCGTCGGGTTCGTGAAGCAGTTGAGCGCCTTGGCGTGCTTGATGATGCCGCCGATGTAATAGAGCGCCGCCTCCGAAAGATCGGCATAGCCGTTGCCGGCAAAGAGCGGCTTGCCGGCCTTCCAGATCGACTGGTGGCAGTGCATTCCGGAGCCGTTGTCGCCATAGATCGGCTTCGGCATGAAGGTCGCCGTCTTGCCGTAGCTGTGTGCGACATTGTGGATGCAGTATTTGTAGATCTGCATCGCATCCGCCATCGTGACGAGCGGGCTGAACTTGATGCCAAGCTCGTGCTGGCTCTGTCCCACCTCGTGATGGTGCTTCTCGATCGCCACCCCCATTTCGCCCATGGTGGCCAGCATTTCGGCACGCAGATCGCTTTCGGAATCGACCGGAGGCACCGGGAAATACCCGCCCTTCACCGCGGGCCGATGCCCCATGTTGCCCTCCGGATAGTCCTTCAACGACGATTGCGGACCCTCCGTGCTGTCGAGCTGGTACGTCCCGTAGTTGCCGCCCGTTCCGAACCTGACCGAGTCGAACACGAAAAACTCTGCCTCGGGACCGAAGAAGGCAGTGTCGCCGATGCCGGTCGATTTCAGATAAGCCTCGGCCTTCTTGGCAGTCGAACGCGGATCGCGTCCATAGGGCTGGCCGGTGGAAGGCTCCAGGATGTCGCAGAACAGGATCAGCGATGGCTTGGCGGCGAACGGATCCATGCACGCCGTTTCCGGATCAGGCATCAGAATCATGTCGCTCTCGTTGATCGCCTTCCAGCCGGCGATCGAGGAGCCGTCGAACATGATGCCGTCCTTGAAGGCATCCTCGTCAATGGTCGCGGCGGCCTGGGCGGTGTGCTGCCATTTGCCACGCGGATCGGTGAATCGGAGATCCACGAACTCCACCGCGTGCTCCTTCATCATTTCCATGACCTTGCCCGCGCCGTCACTCGGCGCGCTGGGTCGCTTCGCCATTCGTCTCTCCATCCTTGCTCTGGGTCAGTCCTGGTCTTCGGCCCGCTCGCCGACAACTGGCGTTGCGGTCCATCGGCTCTCAGATCGCGTCCTCGCCCCGCTCGCCGGTGCGGATCCGGATCACCTCCTCGATGTTGGTGACGAAGATCTTGCCGTCACCAATCCTGCCCGTCCGCGCTGCTGTCATGATGGCCTCGATCGCTCGTTCAGCCAGGGCGTCGTCGCACACCACTTCGAGCTTCGCTTTGGGCAGGAAATCCACGACATACTCGGCGCCACGATAAAGTTCGGTGTGGCCCTTCTGCCGACCGAACCCCTTCGCTTCCACCACTGTTATTCCTTGCAATCCGACCTCGTGCAACGCCTCCTTCACCTCGTCCAGCTTGAACGGCTTGATCACCGCCTCGATCTTTTTCATGGCACGCTCGCGCCCGGCAAGGCCGGAGCACGCTCCTTTTGCGTCCGAACTGCCGCGACCCCGCAAGCGCTTCAGCGGGCCGCAGCAGAGGCTTGCACGCACCGTGCCAGAATGGCAATGGCCGTGAGGAGCCGGCAGGCGGCCTCGAATCTCCCGTGCGTCCGCCGCTCCATTGGGCGGTTTTCGAGCATTCTGCCTGCTTGAGAGGCACTCGGTTGCCCGCTTGGCGCGGGGCTTGCATCGCCTTGGCAACTCCGCCATATCCCGCCCGCCGCGCCTCCGCCGGCGGGCTCGACAGGGCGGTCGGCGAAAGCGGCAATTCACACGCGGGGCGCCTTTCCCGGCCATGCCGGGTCCGGTGCGCAAGTCGCCTGGCCCCGCGGAGGCTCAACCGGATGAAAGGAAAGGCCGCGCCCATGGCGATGCCCGAGTTTACCTTGCGCCAGCTTCTCGAGGCCGGCGTGCATTTCGGCCACCACACACGGCGGTGGAATCCGCGCATGGCGCCGTATCTCTACGGCGTGCGCAACCAGGTGCACATCATCGACCTCGAGCAGACGATGCCGCTCCTCGCGCGCGCGCTCGGCGCCGTCCGCGATGTCACCGCCAATGGCGGGCGCGTGCTGTTCGTCGGCACCAAGCGGGC
>Ga0335075_10006937_pt1 | contig 17469 bp, 14 predicted proteins | sample Lox_Sample_24_FD_206723 | JGI IMG/M metagenome (GOLD analysis project Ga0335075, IMG submission 206723) | Soil microbial communities from Loxahatchee National Wildlife Refuge, Florida, United States - Lox_Sample_2.4 | ecosystem: Environmental > Terrestrial > Soil > Wetlands | place: USA...
TGCTGTCTGCCTCGGCTAGGACTTTTCCTAGGCCGGCCCGGTGGGCGATGGCCGCCGCTTCCACCCTGGTGTGCACACCGAGCTTGGCCAGGATGTTGGAGACATGCACGCTGGCGGTCTTCGCCGAGATGAACAGCTCGGCCGCGATGTCGCGGTTGCTGCGCCCGGCGGCCACCAGCTGCAGCACCTCGAGCTCACGCCCGGTGAGGCCGGGCAGAGCAGGGGCCTCACCGGTCTTGCGCCGAGCCTCAGCTCCGGCGATGGCGATGCGGGCCCGGTCGGCGAGGGCGGAAATCTGTTCGCGCAACGGCCTGGCGCCCAGCGCGTCTGCGAGATCGGCGGCCAGGCGCAGCCGGGTGGCCACCACTGTGCGGTCCTCGGAATCGGCCAGTGCTGTCTCGGCCGCGCGCAGCAGCGCACGCGCCTGGCGGTAGGGCTCGTTCAGCCGCTCCCAGGCTGATGCGGCATCGTCCCACGCGCGGCTGGCCCGCTGCCCGGCCGCCTGGCTGACGGCCGCCTGGTATGCCGCCTGGTAGGCGCGCCCCCGTGGTGAGGCCGGCGGCACAGCGGCGGCGTGCCTGGCGGTCACCGGGAGCATGTCGCGTGCCGTCGCGGCGTGGTCTTCAGGCGAGCCGGGTGCCGTGGCCGCGCAGGCGGCCTCCGCTGCAGCAGCCAGCAGCGGCCACACAAAGCGCTTCAGCCTGGTGGTGCGATCGCCTGCGTCGGTCAGCGTGCGCTGTGCGGCGGCTAGCGCGGCGGCGGTGTCGCCCCGGGCGGCCAGCAGCGAGACCTCCTGTTCGGCCAGCATCAGCGCCTCGAAGGTGCCAAACGAATCGCTGCTGGCCGGCGCTTCCGCGCAAGCCTCGCGGAATGCGGCAGTAGCGGCGTCGAAGTCGCCACGAGCCAGCGCAATCGACCCGGCCAGGTGGAGCAGGAGAAGCCGGGGGCCCGCCGGGGGAAGCAGGCTGAGCGCGTGCCCGGTCACCTCAAGCGCCTCGTCCCAGCGGCCTAGCGCGGTGAGCGCCTCGGCAAGGGTCACCGCGTGCACCACGCCAGAGGTCCGGGCCAGCCCGGCCGCTGCCGCCGTGGCGATGCCATGCCGCGCCACCTCCGCCGACCGCTCATGCTCGCCATAGGCCTCAAGCACCGACGCCTGCCATTGCAGGGCCCGGAGCAGCAGCGGTGTCATACCTGCCTGCTCGGCGATGGCCCGGGCCTCGGCCAGCCGCGGCAACTGGGCAGCCAGCTCGCCGCGCCGGGCGGCCAGCGCGGCGACCGTGACCAGCGCGCTCGCCTCCGTGATCAGGTCCCGGGCGCGGAGGGCCGCGGCCAGCGCCCGCTGCCCCTGCTCATAGGCCTCCCCGGGTAGCTGGGCGTTCATCAGTTGTTCCGCCAGCGCGGCCAGTACCCGCGGCCGGGCCGGGTCGTTGTCGGCGACCGCGCCCGCGGCTCGGCGCAGCCGCGCCAGGTCCGGGCGGCGTAGCTGCAGGCTCATCGCCGCGTGTCGTTCGGATATAAAGAACGCGCGTACGGGATCGGCCTGGATACCGGGCTCGGCCAGCGCGGCGTCGGCCAGCCCCACGCCGTGTTCCGGCTCCCCGGCCAGATACGCGGCAGTCGCTGCACGCTCCAAAACGTCAAGGCGGCTCGCGCTGACTAGCCGGGCGGCGTCCGGGACAGCGTCCCACAGCTCCAGCACCCGGTCCAGCATGACAAGCTGCTCCGCATACGCCAGCGCCTCGGCGGCCTCGGCGGCGGCCCGCCAGGCAGCGGGCAGCGCGCGGTCCGGCTCGCCTGCCGCATGCCAGTGATAGGCAACCTGGGCCGCCGCCCGGCTGCCGGGCGCGAGTGCCGGGCGGGTCTCGAGAACCTGCGCGAGCCTGGCGTGCCACCGCCTGCGCTCTCCCGGCAGCAAGTCGCCCTGCACCGCCTCCCGGATCAACGCGTGCCGGAACGCGTACCCGTCGCCACCGGTGACCAAGATCCCCGCGGCCACCCCGGGACGGAGTCCTTCCAACAGGGCCTCGTCGCTCACCTCGGCAGCGGCCTCAAGCAGCGGCTCGCCGAATTCCCCGCCAGCCACCGCCGCCGCGCCGAGCAGGCCCTGCGTGCTCTCCGGCAGCCGCCGCACACCGGCCAGTAGCAGGTCGCGAAGCGACTCAGGAAGCTGACCGCCGTAGCTCAGCAGCATCTCCACGAACATCGGGTTGCCGTCAGCACGTGCTGCCACCTGGTCGGCCAGCCCGGCCGGACCCGGCCCGCCGAGGAGGGCGCGGATCTGCGTGATGACTTCACGCCGCGACAGCCGCGGCAGCTCAACCCGCACCACCGGCGGCAGCCGTTCCAGCTCGGCCAGCAGCGGTCGCAGCGGGTGGCCGGCTTCCAGGTCATCGGTGCGGTAGCTGACCAAGATCAGCACCGCGGTCGCCGGCTGCAGGTTACGGGCCAGGAACGCCAGCAGCTCTCGGCTGGACTGGTCTGCCCAGTGCGCGTCCTCGATGATCAGCACCACCGGCCGCTGGTCGGCGAGGTTTTCCAACAGGCCAAGCAGTTCCTCGAACAACCGTGCCCGCGCCGTGCCGGCGTCGCCGGAACCGGGATCCGGCGGTCCGGGCGCACGCAGGACGGGAAGCAGGCGGCCCAGTTCGGCAGGGACGCCGCCCGGCACCAGGGCCGCCACCTTATCCACGCCAAGCTGCCGGACCAGCCCGCGCAGCGCCGCGGTGTACGGCGCGAACGCCAGCCCCGCTCCGCCCAGGTCCACGCAGCCGCCGCTGAGCAGCACAGCCTGGCCAGCGATGGCGTGGGTGAACTCGGTGATCAGGCGGGTTTTCCCGGCCCCAGCCTCACCACCGAGCAGCACCACCGCCGGTGACCCCTCACGAACCTGCCGGTAGACCTTCCTCAGCGTGGCCAGCTGCGCACTGCGCCCTACCATGACCGGGGTGACGAAGCCAGCGTTCATGAACACAGGCTGCCACCCCGAGGCACCACCCGCGCAAGACCTCCCACGTTGCTGGTCAGGCGTCGCGGGTGATCATCTTCCAGGCGCCGATGGCCGACCAGCCGATGATCCAGCCGGCGACGACGGTGATCAGGGCCCAGGTGGGCATGGGCGGGAGGTGCGCGGTCACACCGCCTTGTGGCGTGATCACGGTGCCTCCGGCTAGCGCGGCCGGTTTCAGCTGGGCCATGGCGACGCCGACGAAGAGGCGCTGGCCGTTGATGAGGTGGGGCAGGTGTGCGGTTATTACTCTCGGGGTGATGATGATCTCCAGCACGATGAGCAGGATCACCGGGATGGTCCGCTGGCCCATGAGCGAGCCGAGGCCAAGGCCGACCGTGTAGCCGATCACCAGGTCGAGTTCCAGCCACAGCCCGGAACGGGCCATGGCCCCCGCCGACGGGGTGACCTCACCGACGGTCAGCGGGCTGTGAGCGAGCGCGGTGACCAGGCAGGCCACGGTGAAGCCGGCGGCGGCGAGGGAGAGCAGGATGGCCAGCCCGGCCGGGATGCGGGCCAGGTAGAGCGCGAGCCGGGACCGGCCGGTGCTCACCAGGTGGCGGAACATGCCATCGGTCAGGTCGCCGGTCCCGGCGGTGGCGCCGAGCACGGTGGCGATGATGAAACCGAACTCGTCCATCACGGTGCCGACGGCGGCGAACGCGTCCGGTTCGCCGGCCGACGCGTAGTGCGCCGGGTCGCTGGCGTGGTAGATCAGCCGGATGGCGTACCAGATGACCGGCAGGGCCACGGTGAACAGCGTGGTGACGATCATCAGGATGCGGCGTTTGCGCAGTTCAAGGAACTTGACGCCGATCAGGGGCAGCGGCGGCACCCAGGATGTGCGCCGGTCGGCGGCGAGGCTGCGGGCGGTCACTGCTCTTCTCCGAAGCGGCTAGTCACGGCCAGGAACCAGTCCTCCAGGCTGGCGTGCGTCTGCCGGAGGCCGTAGACGGAGATCCCGGCGCCGACCAGGCGGCGGCTGATCTCGTCTGCCTGCTCGCGGGCCGGCCCTCCGGTCAGCGTCACGGTCAGCCCGTCCTCGGTGACGGCGATGCGTGATGCGAACGCGGGCCGGCCGAGGGCGCGCGCCGCCGCGGGCGGGTCGGAGCACTGCACCTCGACGGCGGCTCCGGCGCCCGCGGTCAGTTCTTCGATCGGGCCCTGCCGGATGACCTTGCCGTGGTCGACGATGGCTACTTGGTCGCAGGTGCGTTGCACCTCGTCCAGCAGGTGCGAGGACAGCATGACGGTGCGTCCCTCATCGGCCAGGCCGCGGATCATGTCCCGCATCTCGTGCATGCCGGCCGGGTCCATTCCGTTCATCGGCTCGTCGAGGAGGAGCAGTTGCGGGTCGGCCAGCAGGCAGGCGGCCACGCCCAGCCGCTGGCGCATCCCCATGGAATAGGCGGAGACCTTGTCATCGGCCCGCCCGGTGAGCCGGGTCCGGTCCAGCGCCGGGCCGATCTGCTGCCCGGCGTTCCCGCCCCTGGCGGCGGCCAGGATCTGCAGGTTCTCCCGGCCGGTCAGGTGGCCGTGGAATCGTGGCTCGTCGACGATCGCGCCCACCCGGGCAAGAGCATGCCCGCGGTGGGCGGGCACCGGGATGCCAAGCAGCGACATCGTGCCGCCGTCTGCTTTGGTCAGGCCGAGCAGGGCACGGATCAGCGTGGTCTTGCCCGCTCCGTTCGGCCCGAGGTAGCCGAACGCGAAGCCCCGCGGGACGAGCAGGTCCACGTTGTCGACGGCGGCCCGGGCGCCGAAACGCTTGGTGAGCCCGTGCACCTCGACAGCCCAGTGGCCAGCCCGGTGCGGAGCGGGCTGGCCGGCGCGCGGGCGCGTGCTGTCGCCATGTTCAGAAATCGTGGTCATGAGCCTCTCCAAATCGGATCGTTGGCTGGTGCCACCGTCCCTGAACACCGGCCGGTCTGTCTGCGGCCGCGGGAGCGAACCGGTTCATCCGCAAGGATGAATCCGGGTCGCCGCACGGATGATGCACATGACCCGGCCAGGCGCTACGTTCGGCGTATGCAGGCGGTTCGGCGTTTCGCGCGCGATGACCCGGGCATGATCGCGGATGCCGGGCTCGCGATCGCCGCGGCTGGGCTGGTCGCCGCCGCGGCGTGGGGTCCGGCCAGCCTGGTCGGCACCACGATCGCCGGGCCATCCTGGCTGCGGGCGCTGCTGCCCTTGGTGACCGGCGTGCCGCTGGTGTTGCGCCGCCGCGCGCCGCTGCTGATGTGGACAGCGATATGGGCGGGCACGACGCTGCAATACCGGATCACTCAGCAGCCGCAGCAGGACCTGGAGTTCATGGTCGTGCTGTTCGCCGCCAGCTACTCGCTGGGTGCGTACGCCGCCATGCGCCGCGCGGTTGCCGGCCTGGCTATCAGCGCGGTCATGATCCTGGTCGGCTGGGGCGCGCTGCTGGCCTTCACCCAGCATCCAGGTGGAGCCATCATCGGCGTGTCCTTGGTCCCGCTCCTGGCCTTCTGGCTGGCCGGAGTGCTCGTCCGCGCTCGCAGGCGGGCTGCGTCGCTGGCGGCGCGCAACACGGCGCTGCAGCGCCAGGCCGAGCAGGCCGCGGCCGCCGAACGGGTACGGATCGCCCGGGAGTTGCACGACATCGTCGCGCATCACCTCAGCGTGGTCGTGCTCCAGGCGGCCGGCGCCCGGGCGTCGGGAAGGGCCGCCGGCCCGGCCCTGGAGAAGATCGAGAACAGCGGGCGGCAGGCACTGACCGAGACCCGCCGCCTGCTTGGCGTGCTGCGTGAGTCCGCTGAGGAGACCGGGCTCGCCCCGCAGCCGGGCGTCGGCGAGCTGGACACGCTGGCCGACAGCGTCCGCGCGGCCGGCCTGCCGGTGAACCTGGTCATCAAGGGTGAGCCCGCCGCGCTGCCCGCGGCCGTGGACGTGTCGGTCTACCGCATCGTCCAGGAGGCGCTGACCAACGTCCTCAAGCACGCCGGCCCCGCCCGCGCCGATGTGACGATCGGCTGCGCGGAGGAAGCGGTCACCATCGAGGTCACCGACGACGGAACCGGAGATACCCGCGACGGGACCTGGGCCGGCGGGCACGGGCTGGCCGGGATGCGCGAGCGGGTCGCGATATTCGGCGGTGAACTGCGCACCGGGCCGCGGCCCGACGGCGGGTTCGCCGTGCGCGCCCGGCTGCCGCTAGCGGACGGGCTGCCATGATCCGCGTCCTGATCGCCGATGACCAGGACCTCGTCCGCGAGGGCCTGCGGATGCTGCTGGAAGCCGAGCCGGACCTGTCTGTTGCCGGGGAGGCCGGCGACGGCGGCCAGGCGCTGGCCCAGACACGGCTCCTGGACCCCGACGTGATCTTGATGGATGTCCGCATGCCCGGCATGAACGGCATCGAGGCCACCACCCGGCTCGTCCAGGCCGGGGCCCGGGCACGGATCCTGATGCTGACCACCTTCAACCTGGACGAGTACGTTTACCAGGCGCTGAAGGCCGGCGCGAGCGGCTTCCTGCTCAAGGACGCCAGCCGCGAGCAGCTGACCGGTGCCGTGCGCGCGGTAGCCGCCGGCGAGACCCTCCTCGCCCCCGCCATCACCCGGCGGCTGATCGAGGACTTCTGCCGCGGACCCGCACCCGGTACCCCCGCCACCGCGGCCGGGCGCCTCAGCGAACGCGAACTCGGCGTCGTGCGGCTGGTAGCCCAGGGCCTGTCGAATGCCGAGATCGCCGCCAGGCTCTACCTCAGCGAGGCCACCGTCAAGAGCCATATCGCCCGCATCCTCGCCAAACTCGGCCTGCGCGACAGGGTGCAGGTCGCCGTACACGCCTACGAACACGGCATCGTCCGGCCCGGTCACAGAACCCTGCCCTAAGTTCCGGCTTGACCGGCCCGGTCCGCGCCCGGAGTCAGTGTTGTCAAAGACAACTGTTCGCATATGCAATACTTGAACATGTGAACGACGTGAAGAACAGCGAGGTCGCCGCGCTCGAGCTGATGACACGGGCGCTCGTCGGCGTGACGCTGCAGAGCTTGCAGGTGCTTGACAGGGCGGTGAGCTTGCCGCAGTTCCGGCTGCTGCTCGTGCTTTCCGCCCTTGGCCGGGTGCCGTCGTCGCGGCTGGCGGGCGAGCTCGGCATGACCGCGTCCTCGGTGACGAGGCTGGGCGACCGGCTGGAGGCGGCCGGGCTGCTGGTCAGGGGCACCGACCCGCGCAGCCGGTCGATCGTGACGCTCGAGGTGACCAGGGCGGGCCTGGACCTGGTGGCGCGGGTGGTCGAGCGGCGGCACGTGCTGCTCGCGGCGGTGCTTGACCGGATGGATCCCACTGAACGAGCGGTGGCCGCCCGCGCGGCGCGCCGCTTCGCCGAACTGGCGGGTGACGCGACGGCGCTCGGCGTGACCGGGCCGCTGCCGCTGTGACGCCGCCAAGCGCGGCCAGGCCGCCGCGGGCGGAGCATCTGGGCGACTTCACGCTCCGGCCGCGTGTCCTGGTGATCACGGCGCTGGCCCTTGTCGTCGGCGCCGCGAGCGGTGTCACGGCGTTCTGCCTGCTGCGGCTCATCGGCCTGATCACTAACGGGATGTTCTACCAGCGGTTCTCGACCAAGCTCGTCGCGCCGGGCGCCGGGCACCACGCGTGGTGGCTGATCGTGATCGCGCCGGTAATCGGCGGCCTGGTGGTCGGCCTGATGGCGCGCTACGGCAGCGAGAAGATCCGCGGCCACGGTATGCCGGAGGCCATCGAGGCGATCCTCACCGGCGGCAGCCGGGTCCAGCCGCGGGTCGCGGTGCTCAAGCCCGTGTCGGCGGCGATCTCGATCGGGACCGGGGGGCCGTTCGGCGCCGAAGGCCCCATCATCATGACCGGCGGCGCGGTCGGCTCGATCCTCGCCCAGTTCCTGCACCTGTCCGCCGACGAGCGCAAGACCCTGCTCGTAGCCGGCGCGGTCGGCGGCATGGCGGCGACGTTCAACGCCCCGCTCTCCTCCGTGGTGCTCGCCGTCGAGCTGCTGCTATTCGAATGGCGGCCGCGCAGCTTCATCCCGGTCAGCGCGTCGGTCATGGTCGCCACGGTCATCCGGTGGATGCTGCTCGGCAGCGCCCCCCTCTTCCCGGTCACCGGCGCCATCAGCCCCAGCGGGGGAAGGCTCGCGCTCACGCTCCTGCCCGGCGTGACCGGCGGTCTCCTCGCCGTCGTCGCGACTGGACTCGTGTACAAGTCGGAGGACATGTTCGGCAGGCTGCCGATCCACTGGATGTGGTGGCCGGCGATCGGCGGGCTGATCATCGGCCTCGGCGGCCTCGTCGAGCCGCAGGCGCTCGGCGTCGGCTACAACGTGATCGACCAGCTGCTGACCGGCCGCGCGGCGCTGTCGCTGATCATCGGCATCCTGGTCGTGAAGACGCTGATCTGGTCCCTGTCGCTCGGCTCAGGGACATCCGGCGGCGTCCTCGCGCCCACGTTCATGATCGGCGGTGCGCTTGGCGCGCTGGAAGGGTACGCGCTGCCGCACGTGTTCCCGGGATTCTGGGCGATGGCGGGCCTGGCCGCTGTGCTCGGCGGCGTGATGCGCTCCCCGCTGACCGGCATCGTGTTCACCCTGGAGCTCACGCACGCCTGGAACACGCTGCCCGCCATGCTCGTCGCGTCGGTCAGCGCGTACGCCGTGTCGGCGCTCATCCTGAAGCGCTCGGTGCTGACGGAGAAGGTCGCCCGCCGCGGCGTGCACCTGACGCGCGAGTACTCGACCGACCCGCTCGAGGTGTTCTTCGCCCGCGACGTCATGACCCCGCCGGAACCGGATACCCCGGCCCGGCTGACCGTCTACCCCGACCACACGCTGCGTGAGGTGGCCAACAGTTTCGCCTCCCGCGAGGTGACCCGCGCGACCGTCGTCGCCCGGGAGAACCCGGAACTGGTCGTCGGCGAGATCACCCTGGACCGGCTGCTGCACGCCCGGCGCACGGACCTGCGCGAAGAGGAAGACAGGGAACGGTTCCTCGGGCTCGGTCTAGCTACGTTCGCCGGCCGTCGCGGCCGGGCGCGCCGCCCGGCCGGAGCGGGCCGCGTCGCCGGCCTCGGGCCGCAGCCACATGGCCTCCGCGGCGGCGATGAGGGAGATGCCGCCGAGCAGGCAGAAGGCGAACGTGTAGGCGACGGTGTCGTGCGCCGCGCCGGGGAACAGGCCGCCGATCCGCAGCGCGACCGTGGCGAAGGCCACCGCGAGGCCGGCGGCGAGCTGGCTGGTCGTCGCGAACAGCGTATTGGCGTCCCGTACCTGCTCGGCAGGCAGGTCCGCGAACCCGACCGTGCTGTAGACGGTCAGGGCGCTGGAGCGGGTGATCCCGCTGACCAGGGTCAGCAGCGCGATCACCGGAAGCGGGGTGGCGGCGGTGGTGAAGCCGAGCGCGGCCATGGCGGCCGCCATGATGATAGTCGAGACGATAAGCAGCGTCCGGAACCCGAACCGGTTAATCAGCGGCGTGGTGGCGGGCTTGATGCCGACGTTGCCGGCGAAGATGAACAGCACGACCGCGCCTGACTTCACCGGGGACCAGCCGAACTGGGTCTCCCACAGCAGCGGGAGCAGGAACGGCCCGGCGCCGACCACCAGCCAGTACAGCGACCCGCCGAACTGGGAGACCCGGAACGTGTCCACCCGCAGCGTCGCCAGGTTGAGCAGCGGGTGCGGGGCACGGCGCAGGTGCCGGACCGCTCCCGCCAGTCCCGCGGCGGACGCGACGGCGAAGGCGGCCGTCTCCGCCGGCGGCGGGGACGGCAGCGACACCAGGTGCGCGGTGTAGGTGAGCCCGCCGAGGCCCGCGCAGGTGAGGATGACGCCGAGCCAGTCCAGGGGCGGGGGAGCGGCCCGCTGGCCGGAGACCGTCACCAGCCGCCACGCGACGCAGAACGCGATCACCCCGAGCGGCGCGTTGATCAGGAAGATCCAGTGCCAGGACGCGTACGTGGTGAGCAGCCCGCCCGCGAGCGGGGCGAGCACCGGGGCGATCAGGCCGGGCCAGACGACGTAGGAAGTGACCCGCAGCAGGTCCTTCTTGTCCGCCATGGACACCACCATCGTCCGGCCGACCGGGACCATCATCGCGCCGCCGACGCCCTGCAGCACCCGCATGCCGACCAGTTCCCCGACGGACGTGCTGCTCGCGCAGCCGATCGACGCGAGCGTGAACACCGCGATCGCGGTCAGGAAGATCACCCGGTTGCCGAACCGCCGGGTCAGCCAGCCGCTCAGCGGGATAAGCACCGCGAGCGTCAGCAGGTAGGCGGTGACGAGCAGCCCGATCTCGGTCGCCGGCGCGTGCAGCGCCCGGCCGATCTGCGGGCTGGCCGTGGTGACGATCGTGCCGTCAAGCATCTCCATGAAGAAGCAGCCTGCGACCAAGAGGGCGATATTGCGGTGCCTGGCGGTGATCACTTCAGCCCCAACAACTCCCGCCCGCCGGTTATATCCCGGTTCGGCGGGATCCATCCGGACGACTCCGGGTTCTGCCTGGTCGGCTGGTTTCCCGCCAGGGCGGGTGGCCTGACTTCCCGGTTGACTTGTGGTGGATAACAGCAAGAATCGTGCTGCCCGCCAACGAAGAGAGCCTGGACATGTCCACCCCGATGGGGCGGTCTTGCATCGGGTCTATCTGGGAGAAATAATCACCGCGCGAACCGAAGGCGACCCGACGCGCGCCCGCAGGCGAGGAAGCTCTTGCAGTGAGGTGAAGGATGACGTCGATCCAGATCGACCGTGCGGCATTCATTGCGACGCTCGGCGGTAGCGAGGCTGTAGCGACGATGTCGGACGAACAGCGCGCCGATGCGCTCGACGACTTCCTGATCGAGCAACTGAACTCGCCTGACTACCCCAAGCGGATCGCGGACCACCGCGCCGAGGGCACGAGCGCGGGGACACTGCGGCGGGGCGCGGGGGCGATTTTCGGAGATGGCCGCCACCCCCTGGCCGAACTCGCCCCGATGCCGAAGCACCCGACGCTGCTTGACTTCCTGCGGCTGCGCTCGAACTTTCCTATGGTCCGGCACCTCCTGCAAAGCGCCGAGCACGCGCGTCGCTCGGGGGGGCAGGAGATCCTTGCCTGCCTGCTCCACGACCTCGGTCAGCTCCTCATCCGGGTAGACCACGGCTGGTGGAGCGCCCAGATGGTCGAGCCCTACGTTTCCGAGGAGGTCGCCTTTGCGGTCCGCTACCATCAGGCGCTGCGTTTCTACCCGGACGAGAGCGTCGGCTACGAGTACCCCGAGCTCTGCAACCGGATTTACGGAAGGGACTACGTACCGGAGCCCTGCATCGCCGAGGCCGCGGAGTACGCGCGAGGGCATCGCTGGTACCTGGCGGCGCGGATGGTGACGGTGCACGACCTGTATGCTTTCGATCCGGATACTGTGGTCTCGCTCGATCCCTTCGCGGACGTGATCGGTCGCCACTTCCGCCAGCCGGAAGAGGGGCTGGGATTCGATGCCAGCCCGGTGGCGCACATGTGGCGCTCGGTGATTTTCGCTGATCACCCGCTATAAGGGCCCTACGCGGCGGCAGCCGCGTGGCGGTCGTCGGGGTCGGGCAACGTGAGAAGCGATCATGCGCGCCTGCGCTGAGTTGCTGGAGAAGATCGGCGGGTGCCAGGCTTGACCGCAGTTACGTGCGTGGCCACTGACCAAGAGGCGGTGCGCGCCGATGTCCCCCCGGCCAGGCCGCCCCAGCCCACTCAGCCGATTCGTGCATTGCCTGGCATTGACCAGGCAGTGGATACGTCTGGTCATTGGCTGGTGGTTCTCCCGTTCGGCGGGTGGCAGCCGTGCTGGGTGCCCTTGAGAAGGGCGCGTGTCCTCATGCCGCTGCGAAGCGGCGGGCGAGGTAGCTGAGCCAGGTATGGTCGAAGCTCGCCGCGAGCCGTGAGCTGGGGGCGAACACGTTGAATGAGTGATACGCCCCGGGATACAGGTGCAGCTCGACCGGGACGCCGCAGGCGCGCAGGCGTGCCGCGTAGTCGAGGTCCTCGTCGCGGAAGACGTCGAGCTCGCCGGCCGCGATGAACGTCGGCGGCAGGCCGGCGAGGTCGCTGGCGCGGGCGGGGGCGCAGTATGGCGAGACGTCGTCGGCGCCGGCGCGGTCGCCGAGGACCGCGCGCCAGGCCAGGATGTTCGTCTCCCGGTCCCAGATGCCGATGTCGGTGATCTCGCGGCTTGACCTCGTCGCGTTGCGATCGTCGAGCATCGGGAAGGTCAGCGACTGGAAGAGCGGGGCCGCTGCGCCGCGGTCCCTGATCAGCAGGGCGGTGGCCGCCGCGATGGCTCCGCCGCCGCTCACGCCCGCCAGGCCGGTCCGGGTACGGTCGAGGCCGAGGGCGCCGGCCTCGCGGGTGATGAACTGGTAGGCGGTGTACCCGTCCTCGGCGGCGCCGGGGGCGGGCGTCTCCGGGGCCAGCCGGTAGTCGACCGAGGCGATGGCGCATCCCAGCGCCAGGCACATGCGCGTGAGCCGCGGGTCGTCCTGGGCTGCGAAGCCGACCACCTGCCCGCCCCCGTGGAACCAGACCATCACCGGCAGCGGTCCCGGCGCGTCCGCGGGGCGCAGCAGGCGGACCGGAACGGCCGGGCCCCCGGCACGGGGGACGCGGAGCTCCCGCACGGTGACCGATGGGTCATCGGGCAGGGTCGCGGCGACCGACTCAGCGAAAGAGCGCTGTGCCTTGCGCGCCGCAGGGATATCCGTCAGGTCGAACAAGCGCTTGCGGTTCATGAGCACCGCCTTGAGCGCCTCGGCGAGCTCGTCATCGATCAGCGAACGGGAGCCGGGCATGTTTTCCTCCTGATAAGAGCCGATCGGGCGGTCGCCGCTTACTGAGGGTTCACCACGAATACACACTCCAGTGTTTCGGCAGTTATCGAAGTTCGAAGTTCATCGAACGGTTATGGCCCTCGGCAGGGCCGACACGCTGTGATCCTCTCTGCCAGCAGGATGAGCTATACATCGCACGAATGGTGTGATGGCGGCTTTTGGGCTACGGCGAGGAATGCGGGCCCGGGCTCGAGCGGCGCGGAATCACACCAACCGTGCGGTTGCCAGGTCACCCTGGCCGCCCAGAGGCTTAGGGGACGCGAGCGGGTCATCCTTCACGCAGTTATCGAGAGAAGGGAAGAACGATGGCGCCCCAGGTCAATGCGGTACCGGACTCGTCGTTGCACGCGGTGCTCGGGAAGTTCTTCGAGGCCAAGACCGCGTGCGACGTTGAGGGAACAATGGGCTTCGTCGCGCCGGACTTGGTCTGCTACATGGACGCGACGCTCGGCTGGGACTTCGACAGCTACGCCGCGCTGAAGGCTGTCTTTGAGCAGTACATGCCCACCTGGGGCCCGTCGGCTCGGTCCTACGCGTCGAAGATCCTCGCAGGCGAGCACAGCGCGCTGGTGCACATGGTCGACACGCCCGAGTTGTTCGGCGGCGAGCTGAGGATTCTCGCGGCCGTCGACTTCGCCGACGGCAAGGTCGTCCGCTGGATCGACTACTGGGACAGCACCGCCTACGACACCGCCCTGTACAACCAGTTCCGGGCCCCCGCCGACAGCTTCCCGGCCGACCTGAGGGACACCATGGTCGAGTCCCGCGCCTGCCCCGAGCTGATCGGCGCGGCGACCACCCTCCATCAGGCATTCGCCGCCGCGGATCCCGCCGCCGCGGCCGCCGTGATGCACACCGACATCGTGCTCACCGACATGGCGCTGCGGACGCAGGTGATCGGCCGTATCGAGGTGACACGCTACCTCGACCGCGTCATCAGGCAGGTTCCCTACGGCCACGCCAGCACCTTGCGACACGTGGTAGGCGGGTCCACTGGCGGCGGGTTCGAATGGACCGCGGGCGCCGGCGCCGGCCATCTCACCGGTATCACCGCGCTGGAACTCGATGCCGGCGGCCTGATCACCGGCATCACCTCCGTCTACGACTCCAGGCAGATCGACCCGGCAGCCAAGCGGGCCCTTCTCGGCGCGGCGGCCGGGTATCACACAGGCTCGTAATTCGGGGAGATTCTCATGCCAGACGCAAGGGCGGGAGATCATGCCGTCTCGGCAATCACAATGGGCGCGCCCGGCCTCGGTCCCGCCCGCCGCCCAGGTGAGCGAGAGGAGCGGAAGCGCGTGGGTTCACCCGCGGCTGACATGACGAGGGTGGATCCGGCCTTCGCGGCCCGGTGGTATGACGGGTGGATCAGTGCCTGGAACGAGCGGAAGCCCGAGATGATCCCGGGCCTGGTTACCGAGGACTTCCTGCTGGACAGCCCGACCACCCGGCACACCGGCTGGCATGTCCAAGGTCAGGCGGCCGCGGCCGATTACCTGCGCTATGTCGTCGCTGCCTACCCTGACCTGCGGTGGGAGGTCACGGCGCCGCCGATGTTCCGCAGCGGCCTGGCCCGGGTGGCGTTCAGCTGGCGGGGGACCGGTCACTTCAGCGGCGTTCTCGACCCTCCCGGAGTGCCGGGGACCGGGCTGCCATTCGATTTCTCCGGGCTGGAGGTCTTCGACTTTCGCGCTGGCCGCGCCTGTTACCTCAACGCCGCCTATGACCTGCTCGGGCTGATGAAGCAGATCGGCCTGTATCAGGGAACAGCGAAAGCGGCCCGGTCATGACCGCCAGCATGCGCGAGCTCCTTGAGCGCGGTGCCACCGATACCCCGGAGACCGTTGTCGTCAGCGGCGCAGGCCAGCACCTGACCTGGCGTGACCTGCGGGCCGAAGCCCGGCGTGTCGCCGCCGCCCTGGCCCGGGACGGGGTCAAGCCCCAGGACCGCGTGGTGTTCGTGGGCAAGAACGACCCGGCCTACTTTGGGTACCTGTTCGGCTGCGCCCTGGCCGGGGCGGTGCCGGTGCCGCTGAATTGGCGGCTGTCCGCGGCCGAGCTGATCGCGATGATCAAGGACTCGGGCGCCGAGATCGCGTTCACCGACGAGGCGGGCGACGCCGCCATCGAGCAGGCCGAGGCCCGGCTCCCGGCGCTCCGCACCGTCGTCGCCCTGGGCCAGCACGACCGCTGGTCGTCTCTGGCCGCCTGGAGGGACCCCGTCGGCGACGACCCGGGTGCCACCGCCGCCTGGGACGACATCGCCTTCCAGCTGTACACCAGCGGCACCACCGGCCCGCCCAAGGGCGCGATGTTCACCAACGGGTCCAACCTGCGGGTGCTGCTGGACGACATCTCGGTGGCCTGGGGGTTCACCGCCGCCGACGTGAGCCTGGTGTGCATGCCCTTGTTCCACATGGGTGGCCTGGCCTGGGCCCTGGCCGGGATGGCCAGGGGCGCGCGGCAGGTCATCGTGCGCGACTTCGCACCCGGGCCGGTGCTGGACACCATGGCCGCCGAAGACGTCTCCATGGCCTTTTGCGTCCCCGCCATGCTCAGTGCTCTCAGCGCCGTGGCCCCCGGATCCCGGCCGCTCCGGCTGCGGCAGATGGTGTACTCCGGCGCTCCCATCAGCCCCGCCGTCCTGCGCCAGGCCCAGGACGCGTTGCGCTGTGACTTCGTGCAGATCTACGGGCTGGCTGAGGCCACCGGGGCGTTCGCCCAGTTGTCCGCGGCCGAGCACGCTGACGCCGGTCACCCAGAGTGGCTGCGCTCGGCCGGGCGCCCGTACCAGTGGGTGGAAGTGCGGTCCGTGTCGCCGCGGACCGGCCAGGATGTGCCCGCCGGGCAGGTCGGGGAGATCTGGACCCGGTCCGCGCAGAACATGGCCGGGTACTGGCACCAGCCCGAGCAGACCGCGTCCGCGCTGACCCCGGACGGCTGGCTGCGTACCGGGGACCTGGGCTACCTCGACGGCGAGCAGCGGATCTACCTGGTGGACCGGGCTAAGGACATGATCATTACCGGCGGGGAGAACGTGTACCCGGCTGAGGTGGAAAAGGTGCTGGCCGCTCACCCCGCGCTGGCAGAGGCGGCGGTGATCGGCGTGCCGGACGACCGCTGGGGCGAGACGGTCAAGGCGGTGGTGGTGGCCCGCCCGGGCGCGGACATGGACGCCGCGGATGTGATCGCGTTCTGCCAGGGCCAGCTGGCCCGGTTCAAGTGCCCGACCAGCGTGGACGTGGTAGAAGCGCTGCCGCACACCGCCACCGGCAAGGTGATCAAGCCGGTGCTGCGCGAACGCTACTGGCAGGGTCATGACCGCCGCATTCACTGACGAGTCGCGACCCCGCTCCCGCGCCAAGGGAAACGGGCGCGGCGCAGGCAGCGCGGTCAGGCTGCCGGCCGATGTCAGGCTGGTGGCGCTGCGGAGAAAGGCTGGTCGCCCAGTACTGTGAGCATGCCCAGCTTGTCATGGCTGCCGGTGCCCGGTGTCGTCCATCTCGACCTCATCGACGCCAAATCCATGCAGCAGGGGGGCCGACCTGGTCGTTCTGGGCTCCTGGACCGTCGACCGGCTGGCGGGCTATTACCCCCGGGCTGGGTCGGCCGCTGACTCCTTGCGGACGGTGCCATCCGGGCGAAGGCTGCCATTGTCGAGCGCTTTGAGTGCGGTCTGCTCGTTGAGGGCTAGGTGGTCGAGGATCGCCTGGGCGACGACGTCGGGATCGCGCCGACGGAAGGCGCTGATGAGTTCCTTGTGGACCTGCTGGCGGCGCCTGTGCTCACCGGGATCGGGGTCAAGCTGGCTGAACCCGATGCGGATGTACCGTTCGGCCGCACGCCAGAGCGTGGTGAGGATCCGGATGTCCCAGGACGTCGCGGCCGGTCGCAGGAGCGCCAGATGCAGCGCGCGGTGACCTTCGTAAATCTCGTGAATTCCCTGGTCCGGGTCGGCGAACTGAGATGTCTGCTGGTCAAGCCGATCAAGGTCGCTATCGGACAGCAGCAGGCAGGAGCGCCCGGCGATCTCGGGCTCGAGGGACTTGCGAAGCCGGTATATGGCCCGCAGGTCGTCCAGGTCGAGGGGAGCCACCATGGCGCTGCGTCCCGGCCGGGTGATGACGAGGCCCTCGGCCTCAAGCACCCGTAGCGCCTCGCGGACCGGGATGAAGCTGACCTTGAGCATTTCAGCGATCTCGCGCAACGAGAACTCCTGGCCCGGCGCGAGGGAGCCGGACACGATCGACCGGCGGAGTTCGGCCGCTACCTGTTCCGTCACGGACCGCGACTCGATGGGACGGACGGGTGAAGCTGATGTCACTACAGGTGCCCTGTCTGCTTGGCTCCAGCCCCCGGAGACGACGCCCGAGAGCCTGTTATCAAGTATAACAAACTTGGCAGCATAAAATAGCCAGGGAGCCGTCGCGCGCGCGACGCTAGGCCGGACCTCCGCGGCCGGACGGCAAGCGGGAGGCCAGGGCTTTGCTGTTATAACATATATCTGCTAACGTCTGACCGACGGCAGGTAACTGGAACCAGTTGGCAAGGGAGTCCGCGTGCGCCACCTGCTGACTGGGCCGACGGAGTAACCCCCGGTACCGGGGTCACTC
>Ga0335075_10006939_pt1 | contig 17466 bp, 17 predicted proteins | sample Lox_Sample_24_FD_206723 | JGI IMG/M metagenome (GOLD analysis project Ga0335075, IMG submission 206723) | Soil microbial communities from Loxahatchee National Wildlife Refuge, Florida, United States - Lox_Sample_2.4 | ecosystem: Environmental > Terrestrial > Soil > Wetlands | place: USA...
CCATCCATCACTGGCAGGACCCGATCGCTGGTCTGCGCGAAATGCGGCGCGTCGCTCGCCGCGTGGTCGTGTTCACGCACGACGGCAGTGACACCGAACGGCGCCGGTTCTGGCTGACTCGTGACTACCTGCCCGAGTTCGCCGACCTCGTTGCGGGGCGACCGACGGTCGCAGATCTGACCGACGCGATCGGAGCCCGGGCAGAGCCGGTGCTCGTTCCGTGGGACTGCGCGGACGGCTTCTACGAGGCCTACTGGCGCCGGCCCGAGGCATACCTGGACGAGAACGTCCGCCGCGGCATTTCGACGTGGGCCAGGGTCGGGCCCGACGTCGAGGAGCGGGCAGTGCACAGCCTGCGTGCCGACCTCGCCTCCGGCCGGTGGGCGGCGCGCAACCGGGGCCTCGTCGATCTCGACGCTGCCGAGCTTGGCCTTCGCCTGCTCGTGACCTGAGCCCTGGTGAGTTAGTCGAGGCCAAGCCGGCCACTTCGCAGATAAGGACGTACAGAGGGTCACATGACTGAACCAGTCAAAGTTGCTGTCATCGGAACGGGCAACAATATTTCAGCGCTCGTGCAAGGAGTAGCGCTGTACCGTGCCACGGGCAGCCTGGTCGGAGTCCGCACGCCGGTGCTCGACGGGCTGAGCGTAGGCGACATCGAGTTTGTGGCGGCTTTCGCCATCTCCCCGGAGAAGGTCGGGCGGGATCTGACTGATGCCATCTTCTTGCCGCCGAACAACTTTCCTCGGAATACCGTCGAGCTGCCGCCTTCCGGGGTCACGGTGCGCCTCGGTCTCACCGATGCCACCGAGGTGGAACGCGTCGCCGCCGAGCTTGCCGAGGCTGAAGTCGTGCTCTATGCGGCGCCCAGCGGTCGTCCGGAGACGGCGCGAGCCTACGCCGAGGTGGCGCTGCGGGCCAGAGCGGCGTTGATCAACACCACCTCTGATGCGGTGGCCCGCGACCGGCATTACCTAGATCGGTTCGTCGCGGCCGGCCTGCCACTGGTGGGAGACGACCTGACCAGCCAGTTCGGAACCTCAGTGGTGCATCATGCCCTGCTGCGGCTGCTGGAGGAGCGGGGGCTCACCCTGACTAGCTCGTACCAGGTGAACCTCGGAGGCACCGAGGACTTCAGGAACCTGGTCGAGCACAGCAACACCAAACTGCAGTCCAAGCTCAACGCCCTCGGCGCTGACGGAGCCGCAGCGGGCCGGGTGCAGGTAGCCCCGTTCGGATACCTGTCGCACCTGAAGTCGCACAAGGTGGCGCACATCAACATCGAGGCGCAGGCCTGGGGCGGTACCCCAGTGAGCCTGGATGTGAAGCTGAAGGTGCACGACCCTAGCGGGGCCGCCGGAGTGACCATCGATCTGATCCGGATGGCGGGGAACGCGCTGCGGCAAGGGCGCGCCGGCTATCCCGCGGAGGCGGCGCCACTACTCAAATCCCCGCCAGGGTCGCCGGCCTGACCGGCGTCCTCGCTGCCGCGCTCGCCAAGGCCGCCGCAGGACTCACCGTGGGCCGAGGATCCTGCCTGCCACGTCCTGGATTTCCTGGCGCAAGCGCCCAGTTGTCCACCGCTGTGTGGCGATCAGGTTTTCCAGCAGGTCTATGCGGGTGAACGACAGTAGTGCGTGGGCTGTCCACGCCGCGCGGTCCGGGGCGACGATTCCAGTGAGCAGGTCCGTGAACAGGGCGTGTGCCAGCAGGTAGTTCGGGGATTCGAGGAACGAAGTCCGCTCGGACGTTTGTTCAAGGGCGCGGGTGATTTTGCGGTTGTCCAATTTGAACTCGACCATAGCGTCCAGCAGCGCCAGGAGGCGGTCGCGGGGTGGTGTGGCAGGGCCGAGTGGTGGCGGGCCGTCGACGATGGCGGCCATGAGGCCGGCGATCCGCGTGTCGAAGACGGCGCGCAGCAAGCCAGTCCGGTCGCCGAAGCGGCGGAACAGGGTGCCCTTTCCGACGCCGGCCGCTGCCGCGACATCGTCCATCGTGACCGTCAGGGGATCGTCAGCCGTGTCGAACAGCGTGCTCGCGGCAGCCAGGATGGCCTGGCGGTTGCGGGCGGCGTCGGCGCGTTCCTTGACGGTCACGTGCGGAACTCTGCGACCGCGAAGTCACGGAACGAGCGAGGTGGGGCACCGGTCATGCGCTGCACCGTATCGGTCGTGCGGTCCTCGGCACCGGACGCGATGACCCAGTCCATGCCGACCAGGAATCGCGCGGTGAATTCGGGCACGCCAAGAGCCTGGTAGTAGGCGGGCTCGTCGGCCGGGTCGAGTCGTTTGTGTGTGATCGTGCGGCCGCTCGTTTCGGTCAGGATCGCGGCCACGTCGTCATAGCTCAGCGCCTGCGGACCCGTCAGGACCAGGTCGGTGTTTACCGCCGCCGCTGCCAGCAGTGCCTCGGCGGCGACACGGGCGATATCGCCCGCGTCGACGAACCCGGCACGCCCGGAGCCGGCCGAGGTGGCAATGGCCGAGGTGGCACGGACGCTGGTTGCGTGCGCGTGGTCGCCGGTCACGTTCTGCATGAACCACGTGGGACGCAGCACGGCCCATTCGTCGAACTTGTCCGCGATCGCCTGGTGCACGATGCCCGTCGAGGGACCACCGGCCGGCACGACGGAGTTGCTCAGCAGCACCACCCGTCGCACGCCGGCTGCCCTGGCCAGGTCGAGGAACGGCAGCATCACGGCTTGCGGGTCCGGGTCGCGGATCGGTGGCACCAGGTACATCCGGTCGACCCCGGCCAGTGCGGCTGCGTGCGTGTCCTGGTCGTACCAGTCGAACCGGACGGCGCTTGAGCGACTGGCTGCCCGCACCGCGCTTCCCCGGGCGGCTAGCCGGGCGGCCACCCGGCTGCCTGTGGTGCCGCTTGCCCCGGTGACGAGGACGGCCGTCATTCAGCGACCTTGAGCGGGTTCCAGTAGTCCCGGTAGCGCGCGATCAGGCCGTCGCGCACGGTAAGGATGACCACGTACGACTGCTCGTACGGCGCACCGGTGGCGGTCACCGTGCCCGTCATGGTCATCTCGATGATCGCCACGTCCGGCTTGACGGTCTCGTGGATTTCCAGGTTGCTCACGCCCTCGAGGCGCATGCGCCCAGAGATGCCCTTCAGGTACTCGCCGAGCGCCGGCTTGCCCTCGACTCGCGTGGGGCGGCCCGGCGGGGCGAACGGGAACTCGAACACGACATCGTTGGCGCACAGGTCGGTCAGCGCTCCGATGTCGTTTGTCCCGACGCCCACTTCGGCCAGTTTGCTGAAGACGTCGAGGGCTGTGGTCATACGTACCTCCCTGGATCAACCGGACCGCCAGTCCGATTGAAGATACGGACCACAAGTCCGGTTGTCAACCGGACCAAGAGCGAGCAGCACGCTGCACCGGTAGGGGGCCGATATCCAGGGGCGGCGTGATCATTCTCCCGGTCAGCCGGGGACGCGCTGGCGCAGGAAGAGCGCGGCCCGGTCGAGCGCCTCGTCGGTCTCGTCGAGAACGCCGGTGAATGATTGGAACACGTGCGGCACCTTCGCGGTGATGTCGAGTACGACGTCGACCTCTGCGTCGGACGCGCGCTGAGCGAACCGGCGAGCGTCGTCGAGGAGCATCTCGTTGGTGCCGACCTGCACCAGCACCGGCGGCAGGCCGGTTAGGTCGGCAGTCACTGCCGGGCTGAGCAGCGGGTTGCGGCGGTCCTGGCCGACGACGTAGAGGCTGCTCAGGCGGTCGAGGCTCGCGCGGTCGAGCAGGGGATCGGCTTCGGCCTTGGTTACCATGCTTTCGCCAGCTCGCGTCGCGTCCACGCCCGGCGAGAACGTGACGATCGCTGCTGGCATGGGGAGCCCGGCGTCGCGCGCCGCGAGCGCGCCGGTGATCGTCAGCCCGCCCCGGCGGAGTCGCCGGCAAAGGCGATGGACTCGGGCGCGTGCCCCCGTTCGAGGAGCTCCCGGTAGGCCGCGACCGTTCAGCTCGCCGGTTGTGAGCGGAGGGTGACGGGTCTACTCACGGCCGACCCAGGTGGCGACGCACACCTCGTTACCCTCGGGATCGGCCAGGGCCCACCACACCGTTGCGTGCGCGTCGGAGACTAGCTGGCCGCCTGCAGCCAGAGCGCCGGAGATCCGGGCCTCGGCCTGCTCATGCGGGACGGCGATGTCGGTATGCATGCGGTTACGCTGCCGGCGGGCGAGCCGTATGTGTCCCGGCGGCCTAGCGCGACTCACCTCGTCGCTGCGGGAGCGGACACTTGTTGCTTGCACCGGCTCACATCACCGGGTGCGGCGCCACCAGTAGCGGCCGTCGATGAGTTCCTCGAGTCCGCGCAGACGGTCAGCAGCCATCCCCGCGTGGCGCCCGGGGTGTTCAAACGCGACCCGCAGGTCGGAGGCCAGGTATGCCGCTTCACGAACTTCGCACTGTGCCCGAAGGATTTCCGCAGAGGTCGCGGTCGCCCGGGCGATGACGTCGAGAACGATCTCCATGTGCGGGCCGCTGAACCGCGCCAGGAAGAACCGGTCATCGGCCGGTTCGCCGAAGCGAGCCCATTCGAAGTCCAGCAGTGCTGTCACTCTTCGATCGCGCACCAGCCAATTCCCCCAGTGACAGTCCGCGTGAACGGGCACGACTGCCCGTGCGCACAGCGGTGCGCGCTCGGCTATCGCCGTCAGGCCGTCGAGCAGATGGCGAGGCACGGCTGCGTCCCGGTCCAGGGCGGCGAGGTTCTCGATCTCGGCAAACAGCGCAGCCCGGCTGGTGAACCCGCCGTGGTCAAGAGGTTCTCTCAGCGCCTGCCCGGCGTCGCCCGCCGGTATCCAGCTGTGCAGTGCCTCGAGTCGCCGCACTGCCTCCTCTGCCAGCAGGCGCGCGGTCACGCCGTCCACACCTGGCATACCCATCCCCGGAGCTGCCCCCGGCAGGCGGGCGTAGCACGCGTACCGAAACTCGCGCGTCCCCAGCTGGTAGAACCCGCCGCCGAGCAGCGGCGCCGTAATGCCGGCGGGCAGGTGGGGTGCGAGCGCGATCTCCCGGTCCAGCCGGGAGTGGCCGGCGGCGTCGATGATCTTCACGACGACATCCGGGGTGACGTAGACCTGATGGGAGAGGCTGTCAACGGCGGCCATGGGGCCCGGGTCACGGCCCAGGACCGCTACCGCGACCTCGCGAGCGGCACTGCGGATTGAGCCAGGTCGGTCATTCGCGCTCACCTGGCGGACTGGCCGACATTCTGGTGACGTTCACGACCGATCTGAAAGTGCACTTTGCCATCGTATGTCCAGGCGCAATCGGCGTTCTGCTGCTTCGACACGCGCGCGCTCGTGGCGGAAGGAATTTAGCCGACGGTGTCCTCAGTGCCCGCACCGTTAGGTGCGGTGCCGATGGCGATGAAGCCATTGCCGCGCGCGGCGATGCCGGTGTAGCCCTGGCCGGGCTGGACGATGACGGGTGTGCCCGCGGTCCCGTGGGACAGGCTGACCAGCACGTCGACGTTGGCCGCACCGGCCACCTGGCCGCCGGCGGCTTCGCAGTGCGTGCCGGTGCACTCGATCGCGGTGCCGTTCCAGCCGGCCACGGCCTGCGGATGGAAGGCCGCCCCGTCAGTCACGGTCACCAGCACGGCGGCGCCGGCCGCGTTACAGCTGGTCGCGCTGACGCACGCGATGGCGCTGAGCGCGTACCCGCTGTTGGTGTTCACGGTGGCGGGCTTGCCGCCTGTGGTGGTCACGATCAGGTCGCTGCCTCCCGTCCCCGCCAGGGCGGAGCCGACCGCTGCGCAGTGGCTGTGCCAGCAGGAGATCCCTGCGATCGTCACCCGGGTGCTGCCGGTGACCTTGACCCGGTACAGGCGCAGTCTGCTGCCGTTCCAGGTGCCGGTCTCGACCGCGGCAGGCCGGAGCCGGTTGTCGGTCCCGGCGACCTGGCAGAAGGTCATGCTCGCGCACGACATCGAGCGCAGCGTCGTGCCGGAAGGCACGGCCAGTATCTTGCGGGCGGCCGGGCGGCCCGCTGAGCTGATCTTGACCAGGTAGGCCCCGGCGCCGCGGACCGGGTGGCCGATCGCCCAGCACCCCGACTTCGACGGGCAGCTGACTGAGTAGATCACCGACGAGCCGTCCAGCACGGCGGCGTGGCTCTGCGCTCCGCCGGCCAGGGTCACCACCACGCCGTGCGAGCCTCGCGAGCCGACTGCCACGCAGCGGGAAGCGGTCAGGCACGACACCGCTGTCTCGTGCCCGGACAGGCTGTGGCCGGTCACCGCCAGCACCGGCTGGTAGGCGATGATCACTTCGCCGTCCCCGCCCGCAGGCGGGCTGGCCGGATCATCGTTCACCGACGCACCGGTCGCGGTGCCGGTATAGCTTGAACCCCCGCCACCGCCCCCGCCGCCGGCGCCGGACTCGGAGTCGTACCCGCCGCCGCCCCCGCCCCCGCCGCCGTAATAGCCGCCGCCCCCGCCGCCGCCGGATGCGCCGATCGGACTTTCGCCGCCGCCCCCGCCGCTGCCCTCGCTGCCCGCGGCACCGTTAGGAGGGGTGGTATTTCCGCAGTCAGCGCCTTTTGGAGATGTGCCGCCCGCTCCGCCGGCCCCGCCCGTCGTGGCCGTGCCTGCACCGCCGCCGTCGCCGCCCGACAATGTCTCCTCGCACACGCCGGGAATGGATGTGCCTACTCCACCCGGGGAGCCAGCATCCCCGCCAGCACCGCCCGCAGCGCTAAGACCGTCGATGCCGCCGCCGTTGACGCCGCCGCTGCCGCCTCCGCCGGCCACCATCAGCCGGTCGGCGAGTGTATCGGTACCATCGCGGATGTCGGAGGCACCACCCCCGTTGCCACGCCCGCCGCCGACATCGCCCACGTTCACCTGCAGCACTGTGCCCGGCGTGACCGGAAGCGTGCCGGTCACCTCCGCGCCGCTCCCGCTGGGGGCAATGTCCTCAGCAGGCGCGCCGCCCACGTGGCCATACAGGGTGAACGTAGCCTGGGTAACCCCGGCCGGCACGGTCCAGTACTGCGAGCCACCGGTGTAGCTACAGGTAACCGTCGCGGTTGCGCCGCTGACCACCGCCGCCGGACAGGCCGGCATAGCCTTCGTCGCCGCCTGGCCAGCGCTCGCGGCCGTCAGCGCGCCAGCGCCGGCAGCCACAATGCACGCAGCCCCGGCCCTTGCCAGTTGCCTGCCGATTGCCCGGCGCACAGTGGTCTTCATCGTCGCTCCCCGGGGTCGCCGATAGCCGTCGCATAGGGCCCGCGACCAGATGGCGCAACGCTGCCACTCCGGCTAGCGCGCCTGCAAGGGGAGCCGTCCCCACGCCAGCAGCCACCTTGCCGCGCCAGCCCATCCGGGCGTCGAACAGCAAGATCTGCCCGACCGGAACTGAATGCCGCAGCAGAACGGCGGCGCGCACGTTCTAGTAGTCACTCTGGTGCGCTGATCCGCCTGGGCGGTTCGGGCCGCTGTTACTTGACGTAGGACCGCAGCGGGTTCGCGTCGGTTCGGGCCTTGCCAGACGGGCACTGCTGGTAGCCAGAGCTGGTCTGCTGGAGGTGAGGAAGTAATGATGCTTCCGGCCGGTCGCGAGCCTCTCGGGCAGGGTGACCGAGCATGCGTACGCGCGCCTTGCCTTCTTGTAGCTGCAGTTCGCGCGGGCAATGGGGGCGGCGCCGCTTTGATGAGCGCTGATCGTGACGCGCAGCCGAAGTCCGGTCGCCTACTGGGTCGCTACTGGAATCCCGCCATAGCTGCCCAGCCGGAACTGGATAGCGATCCGGTGCGCAGGTTTGAAAGCCGAAAGCATCGAGCTGCCGGCGCCGTGATCTCGAGAACCTGCAGTCCAGATCGATCCCGGGACTTCGCGTGTTCTGGCCTTGCGATCAAGCGCTTGGTAGCGTCGGTCGCATGTCCGAGGCCTTCCTAGTGGATGCTGTCCGCAGTCCGGTCGGCAAACGCGGCGGCGGGCTCGCTGCGGTCCATCCGGCTGATCTGGGCGCGGCGGTTCTGACTGCGCTGGTGGAGCGCACCGGGATCGATCCGGCGGCGGTGGAAGACGTGGTGTTCGGCTGCGTGGACACCGTGGGTCCGCAGGCCGGTGACATCGCGAGGACGGCCTGGCTCGCTGCCGGGCTGCCTGACCACGTTCCCGGCACCACCGTCGACCGCCAATGCGGCTCTTCACAGCAGGCCTTGCACTTCGCCGCCCAGGCCGTGAAGTCGGGTACCGCGGACGTCGTCGTAGCCGGCGGCGTGCAGAACATGAGTGCGGTCCCGATCTCCTATGCGATGACGGCCGGGCAGGGGCTGGGCTTCCCCGACCCGTTTCGCGGCTCGGCTGGCTGGCTACGCCGCTACGGCGACCAGGAGATCTCGCAGTTCCGGTCCGCGGAGATGATCGCCGAGAAGTGGGATATCAGTCGCGAGGACATGGAGCAGTTCGCAGTGACCTCGCACGAGCGAGCCCTGCGAGCGGCGGCCGAGGGCCAGTTCGACGCAGAGATCGTGCCGGTGTCCGGCCTGACCGCGGACGAGCCGCCGCGCCAGCCGGACTGGGCGAAGATCCGGTCGCTGCCCCCACTGGTTGATGGCGGCCGGCTGACCGCCGCGGTTTCTAGCTCGATCGCCGACGCCGCTGCCGCGCTGCTTATCGTGAGCGAAACCGGGCTGCGGACGCACGGGCTGACGCCTCGCGCCCGGATCCACCACATGTCCGTACGAGGTGCCGATCCGGTGTGGATGCTGACCGCGCCGATACCCGCCACGGCCCACGCGCTGGCCAAGGCCGGGATGACACTGGCCGACATCGACCTTGTCGAGATCAACGAGGCGTTCGCGTCGGTAGTGCTGGCCTGGGCCGCCGAGACCGCCGCTGACCTTGACAGGGTGAATGTCAACGGCGGGGCGATCGCGCTCGGCCACCCGCTCGGCGCCACCGGAGCCCGGCTGATGACCACGCTCGTGCATGAACTTGATCGCACCGGTGGCCGCTACGGCTTGCAGGTCATGTGCGAGGGCGGCGGGCAGGCAAACGTCACGATCATCGAGCGCCTCAGCTGAGATGGAACCGCTCGAGCATGCGGGACTGGCGGACTTCCACGGCCGGGCAGTCATCGTCACTGGCGGCACCCGCGGCATCGGGCGGGTGATCGCTGAGTCTTTCCTTGGTGCTGGAGCCGATGTCCTGATCTGCGCACGGAACGAGCCCGAGCAGTTGCCGGCTGCCGACGGCCGGACCGCAGTCTTTGCCGCAGCTGATGTCCGGGATCCGTCGCAGGCAAAAGCTGTGGTCGGGGCCGCGGTCGATGCGTTCGGGCGGCTGGATGTGCTGGTCAATAACGCCGGCGGGTCGCCGAACGCGGACTCGGCGACGGTCTCGCCGCGATTCGTCGAGCGGATCGTGGCGCTCAACCTCCTCGCCCCGTTCTACGTGGCACAGCCGGCCAATGCTGTCATGCAGCAGGGCGAGGGCGGTTCGATCGTCAACATCGGCAGCGTTTCGGCACACCAGGCCGCTCCGCTCAGTGCCGCGTACTCCGCTGCCAAGGCCGGCCTGGTGCAACTAACCAGGTCGCTCGCGCTGGAGTGGGCGCCGAAAGTGCGGGTCAACCACATCACCGCTGGATTGATCATGACCGAGGGCGCAACGGAGCATTACGGCGAGGACGGCGGCGCGGCGGTCGCGCGGGCGATCCCCATGGGCCGGATGGCCGTGCCCGCCGATGTCGCGTCAGCCTGCCTGTTCCTTGCCTCCCCGCTGGCCTCGTATATCACCGGCGCGGACCTGGCCGTTCACGGTGGCGGCGAGATCCCCGCCAGGTTCATCGCGGCGCGCGACGCAGCGCACTAACCGGGCCGAGCAGCAATTGCGCGGACTTGGTGCGCTTGAAGTACGGGTGCGCCTTGTGCTTCGGGCTCTGAACTCCCTCAGCGCGGGTCCCGTGGCAGCCCTAGACCGCGCTCGGCGATGACGTTGCGCTGGATCTCGTTCGAGCCACCGTAGATGGTGTCGGCCCTGCTGAACAGAAACAGGCGTTGCGCGTTGTCGAGCTCGTAGCCTGGCCCGGTGACTGTGGCTGCCGCACCGGCTACATCTACCGCGAGCTCGCCTAGCCGCTGATGCCATGGCGCCCAGAGCAGCTTGTTGATGTTCGGCTCGGTTCCCGGCACGTCGGATACCGAACGCCCGAGCGTGGCCATGGCGGTGTAGCGCATCACTTGCAACCCGACCCACGCGTCGATGAGCCGCGCGCTCAGGTGAGGGTCGTCGATAGCGCCGTTCGCCCGAGCGGTGGCGAGCACCGCCTCGAACTCGCGCTGGAAACTCATTTGCTGCCCGAACGTCGATACCCCCCGCTCTACCCCGAGCGTGCCCATCGCCACGCGCCAGCCGTCTCCCGGCGCACCGACGATGTCGGTCGCCGCTGCCCTGGCATCGTCGAAGAACACCTCGTTGAACTCCGACGTGCCGGTCAGCTGCACGATCGGCCGGACCTCGATGCCCGGCTGACGCATCGGCACGAGCAGGCAGGACAGGCCGCGATGACGCTCGGCGGCCGGGTCGGTGCGGGCCAGCACGAAGCACCAGTCGGCGAACTGGGCCAGAGAGGTCCAGACCTTCTGACCGTCCAGGTGCCACTGGTCACCGTCCAGCCGGGCCCTCGTGGACACTGCCGCCAGGTCGGATCCGGCGCCCGGCTCGGAGTAGCCCTGGCACCAGAGCTGCGTCCCGGCAAGGATGCCGGGCAGGAATTTGGCCCGCTGCTCTGCGGTCCCGAACATCAGCAGCGTCGGTCCGAGCAGCTGCTCGCCGATGTGGCCGACGCGCGCCGGAGCGCCTGCCGTCGCGTACTCCTCGTGGAAGATCACCTGATGCCGCCACGACAGGCCCCGCCCCCCGTCGGCCTCGGGCCAGCCCAGGCCGATCCAGCCGTCGGCGCCGAGTCGCCGTTCCCAGGCCATCCGCTCTCGCACGAACTCGTGCTCACGGCCCGGCCCGCCGCTACCGACGAGAGGGGCGAAGTCACCGGCCAGGTTCTCGGCCAGCCAGCCGCGTACCTCGGCGCGGAAGGTGTCTTCGTCCGACATCCATGACGACCCCGCCGTGTTACCAGCGATCACTGAGTGGCCGTTTCGTCCCGGTGCCGCGCGTCGCGCATTGAGCGTGCGTCGTGTCCGGCGAGCGAGTCCTCGCCGACTTCGGCGTTGTGCGCGTGCGCGAGGTGGTGCAAGCCGAACACCGAGTCCATGCCGACTTGCATGCCCATCGCGTCCTCGGCCTGGTTGACCGCCTTCTTGGTGAGCGCGAGTCCGAGCCGCGGCATCGCGCTGATCTTGGCAGCCAGCCCGGTCACCTCGCCGGCGAGCTGGTCCGCCGGGACCACCCGGTTCACCATGCCGAGCTCGTAGGCCCTGGCAGCGCTGATTCGCTCGCCGAGGAACAGGAACTCCTTGGCCTGCCGCGGTCCCATCACCCATGGGTGGGCGAAGTACTCCACGCCGGGGATCCCCATCCGCACCACCGGATCGGCGAAGAACGCGTCGTCGGAGGCGACGATCAGGTCGCAGATCCAGGCGAGCATCAGCCCGCCGGCGATGCACGCGCCGTGCACCTGCGCGATCAGCGGTTTGGGCAGCTCGCGCCAGCGGCGGCACATGCCGAGGTAGACCTCCTGCTCGCGGGCGAACCGGCTCTGGGCGCCGAGCTTGCCAACGTGGTCCCACCACAATCCGGCTCGCCGGTCAAACGAGGTATCGACGTCGCGGCCCGGCGTGCCGATGTCGTGCCCCGCGGAAAAGTGCTTGCCAGCCCCCGCCAGGACGACGACAGCGACGTCGTCGTCAGCCGCGGCACGGTAAAAAGCGTCGTCGAGCGCGTACGTCATAGCCGAGTTCTGGGCGTTGCCGTACTCCGGCCTGTTCATCGTCACCCGCGCGATCGCACCGTCAAGCTCGTAACGAACCACGTCGTCAGCCAACGGACTCACCTCTCATCTCGTCGGTATCCAGGCGGTGCTTGTCAGGTCCACTTACTCAGTCCCGCCCAGGCCCGCCCCACCGCCCAGGCCCGCCCCCTCGTCCCGGTCGGAGCGATCCTGCCCGAACGACTCGCGAAGCCGGTCCGAGACGCCGGAGAGGTTGAGCTCGAAGGTGTAGCCCTGTTCGTACCGGTAGCTGCGCTTGACGTCCCACGGGTCGATACCGTTGAACGCCTCCTTGGCCATCCGGATGGCGGCGGGGTCCTTTGCGGCTATCTGGGCCGCCACTTCGAACGCGGCGGCGCGCAACTCCGCGCGCGGCACGACGCGCAGTACCGAACCGAACGCGTGCAGCTCGGCCGCTGTCGCGGTCGCCGAGGTGTACATCATCGCCCGCGCCTTGTGCTGCGGCACCAGCCGCGACAGGTGCGTCGCCGCGCCGAGAGCGCCGCGGTCAACCTCGGGCAGTCCGAAGGTCGCGTCCTCGCTGGCGACGATGATGTCGGAGTTGCCGACCAGGCCGACGCCGCCGCCGAGGCAGAAGCCCTGCACCGCCGCGATCACTGGCGCGGCGCATTCGTACACGGCGGCGAACGCCGCGAAGCAGCCCCGGTTAGCGGCGATCAGCGCTGTGAAGCCGGTGTCGGCCTGGATCTCCTTGATATCCACGCCGGCGTTGAACCCGCGGCCCTCGGCGCGCAGGACAACTGCCCGCACTTGCTGGCTGGCCCCGGCCGTCCGCACGGCCTCAGCGAGCTCGAACCAGCCCGCCGCGGGTAGCGCGTTCACCGGCGGGTGATCGACGACGATCTCCGCGACGTTGCCGGTCAGCGTGCTGGTGATCACGTCGCGGACCGCGAGAAGCTAGCCCGCCCCGGGGCCGTCAGTGAGCCTTGGGTTATCCGATTGGCCATTGACGCCTCCGTCACGGGTGCTGGCTGGAGACCGAGACGACCTCCCCTGTCATGTACGACGAATAATCGCTGGCGAGGAACACGATCACGTCCGCGACCTCCCAGGGTTCGGCGGCGCGGCCGTATGCCTCGCGCGCCGACAACTCGGCGAGGAGTTCCTCGCTTGACACCTTCGCCAGGTGAGCGTGCATGGCAATACTTGGCGAGACTGCGTTCACTCGGACACCGGCAGGTGCTGCCTCGATCGCGGCGCACCGGGTGAGTGCCATCACCCCGGCCTTTGCCGCGGCATAGTGGGTCTGCCCGGCCTGCGCCCGCCAGCCGATCACCGAAGCGTTGTTGATCACCACTCCACTGCCGCGGGGGATCATGTGCCTGAGGGCGGCCCTGGTGCACCTAAAGGTTCCTGTCAGCGTGACATCGAGGACCGTGGTCCACTGCTCGTCGGTCATCTCCACGAGCGGGGTGTTCCCGCCGAGGCCGGCGTTGTTCACGACTACATCGAGGTGGCCGTGCTCGGCGATCGCCACCTCGAACATGTGGTCCACCCCGGTCTGCGACGTGACGTCGCAGACAACCGCCAACGGTTGCTCGCCACTGATCTCGGCCAGTCTCTCGGCTGCCTCGCCGAGTCGGCGTTCGTGCCGGTCGCTGATCACGACCCGGGCGCCTTCCTCTGCGCAGCGCCGGGCCGCGGCGAACCCGATCCCGGTGCCGGCCGCTGCGGTCACCAGCACGGTGCGGCCGGCCAGCAGTCCGTGGCTCGGATGCGGTCGCGGTTCCGGCCCGGTGGAACGCCCCACCGGAACGCCGCGCGTCGACGCCCCCGACGGATGAGTACCCGGATCCTCCCGCGGTGCCGGGTCAGGCGGACCGTTATTCACCGGTCCGGTCATCGGTTGGCCTCGCTTCCCCGGCTCTCCCGCTCGCCGCCAGCCGCGAGTCGCTCTAGCACCGCGGTCGCCTGAGCGATGATCCGCTCGACGAGTTCCGCGCAGCTCGGCAGGTCGTCGATCACGCCCGCGACCTGGCCGCTGGCCAGCGTGCCCAAGTCAAGCCGGCCATCCACCATGCTCGCCCGCAGCATCATCGGAGTGTTGGCCGCCATGATCACCTGAGACCAGCTAAGCCCGTGGCTGCGCCTCATGGCCAGCCCCTCGGCGATGATCTCGCGCCATGGCGTGCCAGACATCTTCTGGAACTCGACTGCGTGCCCGAGTGAGCGCCGCAGCCGGGCGAGCGGACCTTCGCTGACCAGGCGATCGACAAGCGGCGTGCGAAGCACACGTTGTGGCACGCCGTCGAGCACGGACGTGACGAGCGTGTCGGTCACCGCCCGCTTCAGGTACTCGGCCTTGACTGCGCCAGGCACCGGGCTGTCGCTCGTCAGCAGGAACCGGGTGCCCATGGCGACGCCGACCGCGCCGTAGGCCAGCGCGGCGACCAGGCCCTGGCCGTCATAGAAGCCCCCGGCCCCGATCACGGGCACGTCGACGGCAGCGGTGACCTGCGGTAGCAGGATCGACGTCGGGACGCTGCCAGTGTGCCCGCCGCCCTCCCCGCCCTGCGCGATCAGGGCGTCGACGCCCCAGGCCGCTACCTTCTCGGCGTGCCGCCTGGCCCCGATCGACGGCACCACGACTAGTCCGTCGTCCTTGAGTGAGCGGATCACTCGCTCGTCCGGCGCCAGCGCGAAGGAGGCCACCCGCACACCGTGCTTGGTCAGGAGCCTGGCTCGCTCGGCCAGGTCCGGGGCGTCGCCACGCATGTTGACGCCGAACGGCGCGCTGGTCAGCTCCCGGGTGCGGCCGATCGCGGCGTCGGTCTCCGCCAGCGTCAGCGTGCCGCTGGCCAGGATGCCGAGGGCGCCGGCGTTCGCCGTGGCGGCTGTGAGTTCGGGCGTGGACACCCAGCCCATGCCGGTCTGCACGATCGGGTACCGCACGCCGAACAGATCGCAGATCGCCGTACGCAGCGCAGGTTGCGCCAAGGGCGCGGCTGAAGAGCACTCGGTCAAGAGCTGCTCCCCGCCTGGTGGGCATGCCGCGCCCGCTCGCGCAGGTCCCGCTTGAGCACCTTTCCGCCCGCGTTGCGCGGCAGCTTGCTGACGAACGCGACCTCGCGCGGCACCTTAAAGTTGGCCAGCCGCTGCCGGCAGTGAGCGATCACGTCCTGCTCGCTGAGGCTCTGACCAGGGCCGGTGACAACGTAGGCCAGTCCGACTTCGCCCAGCCGCTCGTCTGGCATTCCCACAACCGCACAGTCGGCCACCGACTTCAGTCCCATGATCACATTCTCGACCTCGGCCGGGTACACGTTGAAGCCGCCGACCGTGAACATGTCCTTAAGGCGATCGGTGATCGTCAGGTATCCGCGCTTATCGAGGTGACCTATGTCGCCCGTATGGAGCCATCCGTCCGGGTCGATCGCGGCGCGCGTTGCCTGCGGGTCGTCGAGATAGCCCACCATCACGTTCGGGCCCCGGAGCAGGATCTCGCCATCGTCTCCGGGCTCCTTCTCCTGGCCGTCGGCAGCGACGATCCGGATCTCGAAGCCGGCGGCCGCACATCCGGACGTGGCAGAGATCGTCTGCGCGTCGTCGCCGGGGAGGCACATCGTCACCACCACCGCCTCGGTAAGGCCGTAGGCGGTCAGAATCGTCTCGAAGGTGAGCTCGTCCCACATCCGCTCGACCAGCGGGACAGGAACCATCGCGGCACCGGTCACGGCCAGCCGCAAGGATGAAAGGTCATGTTTGTCACGCTCCGCGTGCGCCAGGAGGTCGGAGAAGATCGTCGGCGGGCCCGGCAGGATGGTCACTCGCTCCTGCTCGATCTGATCGACCACTCGGTCAATGTCGAATGTCAGCTGAGGCACGATCGTGGCACCGGCCAGCAGGGCTACCACCCAGCCCGCTTTATAGCCGAACGTGTGAAAGAACGGCGCGATGATCATGTAGACGTCGCGATCGGTGACCTTCGCCCGGTCGGCCCAGGCTGCGGCAACGGCTACCGTCTGCCGGTGGGCTGACACCGCGCCTTTCGGCACGCCGGTCGTACCCGAAGTAAAGATGATGTCGGCAACGTCGTCGGCCCGTACGTCCGCAGCCCGGTCAAGCGCGGCCTGCTCGCTCGTTTCGCACGCGAGCGCCAGCATGTGCTCCCAGCTCGCCACGCCCTGCGCTGCCTCTTGCGCCGCACTGCTGCCCTGAGGCTGATCTCCGCTAGCGAGCGGCACGCGGATCGCCAGGGCGAGCTGAGGCAGACCCTGGACCGGGCCTGACGCAGCGGCGCCCGGCTGCTGCGCAGGATCGGTCCGCTGCGCAGGCTCGGTCTGCGCGGCGGCAGCTTCGCGCAGCGCTGCCAGGTAGTCCGCTCCAAGGAAGCGATCAGACAAGAACAGCACACGGGCACCCGTGCGCTGCAGTACGTCCAGCGCCTCGTAGCCGGTGTAGCGCGTGTTCATCGGGACGAGACTCGCGCCCGCGTTGTGCGCACCCAGGGCCGCGATCAGCCAGTGCGCCGTGTTGGGCAGCCAGACTGCCACTCGGTCACCAGGCTGAACGCCCGTTGCCATCAGGGCCCGCGCCATCGTCCGCGCCTGCGCTGCGAGCTCCGCGTACGACAGCCGCAGGGTTCCGTCGATCACCGCCAGATGGTCGCCGTACCGCTTCGATGACTGTTCCAGGAGGGCGCACACAGTCTGCGGAGAGTTGGTCACGACGCTCGCCTAGCTCTCGGGGAATCGAAGGCCTCGGGGAATCAAGCAAGTGCTTGGTAGCCTACGGCAGCTACGCCGCGTGCGGCCGCTGTGCATCCGGGGGCATTACCTGCATTCTGATAGACGGCTAGGTCAGAGCGGTTCTGATCTGTGACGCGACTTAGGCCGCCACTGCAACCTCGCGGCGGGCACGATGAATCTATTCAGCGAGAGCTGTCCGGCGGAAGGAGCACGCCGCGTGGGGTCTGCAGCCGATGCTGAATTCATCTCGTTCGCGCAAGCAGTGTCCTCGCGACTGCTCGGAACCGCCTACCTACTTTGCGGGGACTGGCATACAGCTGAGGATCTCACTCAGACTGCCCTGGCGAAGGTCTACGTATCCTGGCCCCGGATCAGCAGCAAGGACGCGGCTCCCGCGTACGCACGGCGCACGCTGCTCAACAGCTATCTGGCCGACCGGCACCGAAAGCGCTGGCGGGAAATTCTGACCAGCGAGCCTCCTGAGATTCCCGCGGTAGCGCCCGACTCGGAGATGAAGCTCGCCTTAATCGACGCGCTCGCGATGCTCCCGCCCAGGGCCCGGGCCATTGTCGTACTGCGTTACTGGGAGGACATGAGCGTCGAGCAGGTAGCAGTGCTCGTCGGCTGCTCGGTCGGCAACGTAAAGAGCCAGAGTGCCCGCGGCTTGGACAAGCTGCGCCAACTGCTCGGGCCCGCCCTGGCCGACGCGGACGGGTCCGACTCTCCCACTACCGGGTCGCACGAGTCTGGAAAGGAGCGGTATGGACGAGGCATCGCTCATCGCGCAGTTTGAGCGTGCGCTGGAATCCCGGCCGCCGACCCCGCACCTGGTGGCCAAGT
>Ga0335075_10006940_pt1 | contig 17464 bp, 17 predicted proteins | sample Lox_Sample_24_FD_206723 | JGI IMG/M metagenome (GOLD analysis project Ga0335075, IMG submission 206723) | Soil microbial communities from Loxahatchee National Wildlife Refuge, Florida, United States - Lox_Sample_2.4 | ecosystem: Environmental > Terrestrial > Soil > Wetlands | place: USA...
GAGGCCATCGTGGCGTCGTGGTCGAACCCCTCGATGGTGGTGATATCGGAACCGTCGCAGTCCACGGCGTACGCGATGCAGGACCGCTGCGGCTTGCCGTCCAGCAACACGGTGCAGGCGCCGCAAACGCCTTGCTCGCAGCCGAGGTGAGTGCCGGTCAGGTTCAACTGCTCGCGCAGGGCATCTGCCAGATGCGTCCTCGGTTCCACAGCTAACGTGACGGTGCGGCCGTTCACGACGAGGGAGACGGTGGTGAGCCCCGACGCGGCGCTGTCGTGGTCCATTCGCTCAACTCGCTCGTGCGGTGTCGAGCTGCATGATGGCGCGGCAGACCGCAGTGGCTCGCAGCGCGCGTTCGGCAGCGGTAAGATGCGGAAGCAAAATTCGCCCTGCTCCCCGGCCCCCTCCCCCCGGCCCCCTCCCGCAAGGGGAGGGGGAGGGCTGTAGGTCGATTTCGTCTGCAACGGTGCGAGCGGCGGCGTGCGGTCCGGCATCGCGTAGCCGCGCCGCGGTGATCGGCAGCAGAACCGGCGCACCGTCCACCGCGCCGGCCAGCACGCGCGCAATGCCACGATCCGGATCCAGCACGGCTATGCCGATCGCCTTGGCGAATTCGCCGACCTTGCGACACAGCTTGTAGTAGCCAAAGCGCGCCTGGCGGGAGGGTCGCGGCACTTCGACCGCAGTCAGCACTTCGTCTTCGGCAAGTGCCGTGGCAAAAGCCCCGCGCAGGAATCGATCCGCGGGAAGACGGCGCAGTCGTCCTCCAGCCCCATAAGCAACGATTACGGCCCCCAGCGCCGCCATGGCCGAGACCCACTCGGCGGCCGGATCGGCATGTGCGAGGCTACCGCCAAGGGTCCCTCGGTTACGGATGGCACGATAGGCGATGCCGCTGGCGATGCGACGCAGCAGGCCGCCGGTCGGATCCTCAATCGTGCCATCCTCAATCTCTGCATGAGTGAATGCCGCACCAATGGAAAACAGGGCGTCGTCGGCTGCAACGTCGCGCAGCCCCTCGGCACGCTTGATATCGACCAGTCGCGCCGGCCGCGCCAGTCGCAGGTTCAGCATCGGGCCGAGCGACTGTCCGCCGGCAAGCAGCCGCGTATTGCCGCCGCCTTCGGCCAGCAGCGCGGCGGCTTCTTCCACGCTGCGGGCTCGCCGGTACTCGAAAACTGCCGCCTTCATGTTGTATGGCCAGCATTGGCGATTGCGGCGAGGATCCGCTCCGGCGAGGCGGGAATGTCGTTCACGCGCGCGCCAAGCGGCGCCAGCGCATCGTTGATGGCGTTGACGATGGCGGCTGCCGGGGCAATCGCGCCGCCCTCTCCGACGCCTTTGATGCCATGAGCTGAATGCGGCGACAGCGTTTCCGTGTGCTTGATCCGAAAGCTCGGGATCTCGGTGGCACCCGGCAGCAGATAATCGATCAGCGTGGACGCGAGCGGCTGCCCGTTCTCGTCGTAGGCGCTTTCCTCGAACAGTGCCGTGCCGACGCCTTGCGCCGCCCCGCCATAGACCTGGCCTTCGACGATCATCGGATTCACCATGCGGCCGCAATCCTCGACGATGCAGTAATCCAGGATCTCGACCTGCCCGGTTTCCGCATCAACCGCCACCCTTGCTGCATGGGTCGCGTACGAGAAAACGCCGTTGTCGGTCGCCGGTTTATAGCCCTCGGTCGCCTCTAGTCCGGCGGTCGAAACGCTGTCGGGCAATTGGTCGGGCCGCAGGTACCAGGCGCGTCCGATATCGACGAAATCGAGGCTCGCGGCGCCCGCATGAATGCGGCCGTCACACATGGTGACACCGGCCGCATCGGCCTGCAGCAAATGCGCGGCGATGGCCTTGATGCGCGCCGCCACCACTTCCGATGCGCGAGATACTGCGCCGCCCGCCATGACGATCCCGCGGGAAGCATAGGCACCGGTGGAGAATGGCGTCGTCGCGGTGTCGCCCAGCGTCACACGTATATGGTCGAAAGGTACCCCGGTTACTTCGTGGGCAATCTGCGCCAGCGTGGTCTCCAGTCCCTGGCCGATCGTGGGAATACCCCCTTTGACTTCCAGCGCGCCGTCGGGGGTGAGCTTGACATGCGCCTGGTCATAGCCAGGCACCAGCGGTATCCCCCAGGCGGCGAACACCGCTGTGCCGTGGGCCGACTGCTCCGTGTAGGTTGCGAAGCCGATGCCGAGATAGCGACCGTACCCGTCCTGCCGCTGCTGGGCACGGAAATCATCGAGCCGGATCATCTTCCGCGCCTCGGCCAGCGAGGCAGGATAATCTCCGGTATCATAATGCTTGTTGGTGACATTGACGTACGGCATGGCGCTGGCCGGCACCAGGTTTTCGGCGCGCACATCGGCGGGCTCGCGGCCGACGGCGCGCGCGATTGCATCGATGGTCAGCTCGATGGCGAAGCAGACACCCGGACGCGCCACGCCGCGATAGGGTGCGAATGGCGGCTTATTGGTTGCAACGGACAGGACCTTCGCCCGGTAGGCCCGGAAATCGTACGGTCCCGGCAGGTTGCCACCGGCCTGCGCGGCTTCCAGGCAGGCGGTGAAGGGCCAGACCGAATAGGCGCCGGTATCCACTGCGATCTCGGCGTCCAGACCCAGCAGCCGGCCGCGCCGATCCGCATAGGCCATCAGCTTATAATGATGCTGGCGGGCATTGGCGCCGGCGACCAGGTGCTCGCGCCGGTCCTCGATCCAGCGAAACGCCGAGCGGCGCGTTAACGCCAGCCAGGCGACCGCTACTTCCTCCGGCTGCAGCAAGCACTTGTAGCCGAAGCCGCCACCGATGTCGGGCGGCGCCACACGCACGACAGCCTGGGGGATGCCCAGCATCTCGGCCAGCCCAACGCGGATCAGATGCGGCACCTGGGTGGAGCTGTGCACCACGAGTTGCCCGGCGCGATGGTCCCACCAGGCGACCACGCCCTTTCCTTCCATCGGGTGCATGGTCTGACGGGCGCAGGACAGCTCCAGCTCGACTTTTACCGGCGCGGTCTTTGCCACGGCGTCGATGCCGGAATCGAAGCTGGTTTGCAGGAACAGGTTGTCGCCCCAATGCTCGTGCAGCAACGGCGCGTCGGGTGCACGGCCGGCGGCGCAGGAGACAACCGCCGGCAACTCGGCGAATTCTATCGTCACCTGCTCGGCGAGGTCTTCCGCTTGCGCGCGGCTGCCGGCGACGCACATGGCGATCAGCTCGCCTACATAGCGAACGCGCTCGCCGGCAAGAACCGGCCATTCCGACACCTTATAGCCGGGGATCGACGACTTGGTGACGATCGGCTTGACCCCGACAAGATCGGGCAGGAAGAAAACCTCGCTTTCCTTGCCGACCGGCTTTCGGCGTTCCGTGATGCGCGCATGAGCCACGGGGCTGCGCAGGAACGCAACATCGAGCATCCCGGCGATGCGGATGTCGCTGACGAACTGGGCATGACCGGCAAGATGGCGCGCATCCTCCTTGCGCCGTACGCGCGCGCCAATGCCCTCGCCGTCGGTCATCCAGGCCTCTCCCGCTCGCACTCAGGCTGCTCTCGGCCGCACCTCCTCGGCGATCTGCGCTCCATGCTCAACCACGGTTACGGACAAGTCGTACGCGACCTGCAGGTTCAGCCAGAATTCCGGCGTGGTCCGGAAGTACCGCGCTAGCCGCAACGCCGTGTCGGGCGTGATGGCTCTCGGATTGTCCACCGCAATGATGGCGGTGATCCGGTTCGGCGGTACGTGCAGATCGCGGGCCAGCGCGTTCGCGCTCAAGCGCAGCGGCGCCATGAATTCTTCCCGAAGGACCTCGCCGGGATGGGTATGAATGCGGGGCATGATCGCTCTCCTCAGTGACAATCCACAATCCCGGCATTGGCTGGGCCGGCAGCCGTCCAGCTAAAGCGGAGTCGCCGCGTGATGCGTCAAGGGGGTCGGCCCCGGAAAACACCCGAATCCGGGTTGCCCCCTGGGTTGAGTCAGGAGGATTGCGCCCAAAATGGTCGTGGCGGTGGATTTCGAGAAAAGCATCGTCTGGATCAATTGGATCGGCACGCATAGAAACTACGATCGAATCGATGTAACGGAGGTGGAACATGACAGACAAGTTGAAGCCGATTCGCAGCGAGGCGGACTACGACAAAGCGCTCATTGAGGCAGAGCGTCTGTGGGGTGCCAAAAACGGAACGCCCGACGGCGATCGCCTCGACGTGCTCGCAACGCTGATCGACGCTTATGAGGCCGAACACTACCCAATGGACCCGCCAGATCCTGTGGCGGCGATCAAGTTCCGAACGGAGCAGCAAGGCCCTCACACGAAAGGACCTTGAGCTCATAATCGGGACCAGAACCCGCATTGCGGAAGTCTTGAACCGAAAGCGCAGCCTTTCGATCGGCATGATCCGGCGTCTGCACGATCGTCTTGGCATTTCCGCCGAAGTGCTGATCCGCCCGTCGCGGAGAAAGACCACAGCGTACAGCCTCCTTACCTACAGCCATTGAAGCCCCCCGTAAGCTATCGGCTGCTGACCACGATCAGCAGCACGCCGGCCACGACCAACAACAGCCCGGCCATATCCCCGCGCTTCAACCGCTCCTTCAGATAGAACCGACTGAACAGCAGGGTGAAGATCACTTCCACCTGGCCGACCGCGCGCACCAGCGCGACATCGGCCATGGCGAAGCCGGTGAACCAGCCGGCCGAGCCGCACGCCGACAGGATTCCCACCCAGGACGAGCTCCGCCACGTCGTCATCGCCTTGCGCAGCTCGGCTGGCTCGCGCCACGCGAGCCAGCCACCCTGCATTAAAGTTTGCAGAGCGTTGGTAATGAACAGAACGAACAGTGCGCGGACGAACACGCTCTGCGCGGCAACCGACCCGGTGGCCAGCTTGATCAGCACGGTCGTCAGCGCGAAGAAGAACCCGGCGCCGAGCCCACACAGCGCCGCCGGCTGCACCGTGGCGGCAGCCAACACGCGCAGGCGCAGTCCTCGGCCGGCGAGTGACAGCGTCATCACGCCGAGAAGGCCGACCCCGATGCCGGCCCAGGCAAGCGCGCGCAACGCCTCGCCCAGCACGACCAGCGCGACGAGTCCGCTCTGCGCCGTGTCGGTTTTGGAATAAGCGGTGCCGACCGCGAAGTTGCGAAAGCCAAAGGCCATGATCAGCAGGTTGGTGGCAATGATCTGGCACAACCCGCCGGCGGCGGAGAACGCCAATGTCGCCGGGCCGGCGGCCGGCAGGCGCGCGCCGGAAATTGCAAGAGCCGCCAGCAGGAACACCAGTGCTGCCGGCGCGCCGTACAGGAACCTCACGAACCCCGCGCCGTTGACCGACAGCACGTAACGCAGCTTCTGCTGCATGGCGGTGCGCCAGCACTGGAACAGTGCGGCAGCGACGGCGATCGGAATCCACAACGGCATAACTCGCCTTCGCAGCCGCCGGCTCGCCCGTCAACCGTCCGTGAGTGCTAAGGCCGCCCGCTCAACGCTCCTCTTCTTCCCGCCCGTACGCCAGCAGCAGTCCGAGGATAATCACACCATACACAATGCTGCGGCCGTAATCCGGCATGTTCAGCGCCAGCAGCACGCTGACCAGCGCGACCAGCGTCACCGATCCGGCAACCACGCCGAGATAGCTGCCGCGGCCCCCCAGGATATACACCCCGCCAATCACCACTGCGGCGATCGACTGGAACAAGTAAGGATCGCCCATCCCCAGCGACGCCTGGCCGCCGAACCCCACCAGCATGATCCCAGCCAGCGCGGAGAACACCCCGCTCAGCCCGTAAAGAGCGACGGTCACCGTGCCGACCCTAACGCCGGCCAGGTAACTCACTCGCGCGCTGTTGCCCACGGCATAGGTCGCGCGCCCGAACGTGGTGACGCTGAGCGCCAGCGAGACCAACAGTATCACCACCAACCAAACGTACAGCACTGCCGGAACCCCCAGCAGATGCCCGTGCACCGCTTCCTGAATCACCGGCGGCGCATAGGCCGCGCAAGCCTCGCAGGTCATGCCGCTGGACAGGCCGAGCGTCAGCCCCTCCATGATCCCGTTCATCGCCAGTGTCATCACGACCGCCGGCACGCCGAACGCCGCCACCCCGATCCCGTTGACCACTCCGACCGCGGCGCCCGTCCCCAATGTCGCCGCCAGTCCCAGCAGCAGCCGCCCATTGGACCCGCCGGTTGTGGTCACCATCACGATCGCGGCGGCGTTCAGCACCCACGGCACCGACAGGTCGATCCCGCCGATCAGGATGACGAACATCTGCCCGGCCGCCACGAAGCCGACGAACGAAGCGACGACCAGCACTGACTCGATCCCACCGGCGCTGGCGAAACCAGGCCGCACCAGCTCGCCCGCAACGAACAGCAGGACTGCGGCGCAGCCTGCATAAACCATCCGCCACTGATCGCGGCTCAGGCTCATCGGCGAGCCCGCACCAGACGCCCGATGCCGTTCGCCCCCAGCACCGCGACGACGAGGAAAAGCCCCTCGTAGAAGGCCTGATAAAGCGGGTCGATATGCGAGAAGAACAAGATATTGACGATCATGTTGATGACGAAGGCCCCCATGATCGCGCCGATCGCGCTGCCGCGCCCGCCGAACAGGCTGATGCCGCCCAACACCACGGCTACGATCGAGGTCAGGGTGAAGCCGTTGCCCGTGGTGGCGTCTCCAGCGGTCGCGCCGGCGGCCAGGAACAGCCCGCCTGCCCCCGACAACACGCCGCCCAAGGTATAGGCGAGGATGACGGCGCGTCGCGCCGCAATGCCATTGGCCTGCGCAGCCTGCGGGTCGTTGCCAATCGCAAAGACCGCGACCCCAAGCCTTGTGCGTCGGAACGCCGACCAGCCCACCGCCAAGGCCACGACATAAATCAGCGCCCACGGCGCCGACGTGTTCGCAAGCACCGCAGTGTAGCCGGGCGGCACCTGCCCGCCAGGCTGCGGCAGTACGCGGATCGCCAGCCCCTGGTAGATCGACAGCGTCGCCAGCGTCACCAAGATCGGTTGCAACCGGCCGATGCCAACCAGCAACCCGTTCATCAGCCCGCACGCACCGCCGATCAACAACACAACCACCGACCACAGCACCATGCTGCCGGGCGAAGCTCCGAGCGTTATCGCCGCTGTCGCGTTCGTAAGGTCGATAACGCCGCCAACCGACAGATCGATCCCTCGCGTCAGCACCACCAGAGTTTGCGCGATGCCGGCCAGCACCAGCGGCATCGTGTTGTTCACCGTCGAAGTAATTTCGAACCCGCCAGGCAGCGAATGCTGCTGGGCAAAGAACACGGCGCAATAGGCGATGATGCAGGCCACCAACATGCCAACCGCCAGCGCGAGGCCGATATTCTGCGCCAGCATATGCGCCGAGGCCGGCAGCCGATCACCCCGGCGCAGCACCGGTTCAGGCAGCGATGCGCTCATGGACCGCGGCGGCAACGATCTGTTCGGCGGTAACCGATGGGGCGGTCATCTCGGCGGCGATGCGGCCATCTTTCATCACCAGCACGCGGTGGCAGAGCGCCGCTAATTCCTCGGCATCGCTGGAATAGAACAGGATGGCGCGCCCCTGCGCCGCCAGCCGAGTGACGAGCTGGTAAATCTCGTGCTTGGTCGCGACATCGACCCCGCGAGTCACGTCGTACAACAACAGGATGCGCGGCTCCGCTAGCAGCCAGCGGCCCAGCAGAACTTTCTGCTGGTTGCCGCCGGACAACGTACCGACCGGGTTGCCGATTCCAGCAGTGCGCACAGCGAGCTGGCGGACCATGTCCTGCGCCACCCGCCGCTCGGCTGCCCGTCGCAGCACGCCGGCACGCGACAGACGATCAAGGATCGAAAGCGTCAGGTTGTCGCGTACGCTCATGCCAAGCAGCAGGCCCTCGGTCTTGCGATCCTCCGGCACCAGCGCAAGCCCGGTGCGACGCCGTTTCGCCTCGCGTGGGCTGCCGATGCGCACGCGCCGCCCGCCGAGCGTGAGATGGCCGGCGCTCGGCCGCTCGGCGCCGAACAGCAGAAAGAACAGCTCGCGATGGCCCTGCCCGGCGAGGCCGCCGACGCCCAGAATCTCGCCCTCGTGCAGCGTCAGCGTCACGCCATCGACGCGCGGACCCGACAGGTCCTCCAGGTGCAGCACCGCCGGCCCGGACGGAGCAGGTGGACGCGGCGGGAACAGCGTCTCCAGCCGCTGACCGGTCATCAATGTCACCGCTTCGCGCGCATCGAGCTCGGTAAAGGTGCCGACGTCGCGCCCGTTGCGGAACACGGTGATGCGGTCGGCGATGCTCTGCACCTCGTTCCACCGATGCGAGGTGAACACCACGGCGGCGCCGGCATCGCGCAGCGCGCGGATACGGGTGAACAGCCAGGCCACTTCGCGTTCCACCAGCGAGGAGGTCGGCTCGTCGAGGAACAGGATGGATGGCCGGTGTGACAACGCGCGGACGATCTCGACGATCTGGCGCTGCGCGAGCGAGATGTCCTCGATCAGCGCCCGGGGGTCGATGTGGGTGATGCCCATGTCGGTCAGCAGCGCCTCGGCGGCTCGCGCCATGCGGCGGTGGCTGATCAACTTAAGCGCGCCGCGTGGCTCGCGGCCGAGCATGAGGTTCTCGGCCACCGTCATGCCGGGGAACAGCATCAGCTCCTGGAATACGGTCCAGGCGCCGAGCCCGTGCGCCTGCTCAGGCCCACCGAGCCGGACGTCGCGGCCGGCGAAGCGCACCGTGCCGGCGTCCGGCTGCAGCCGGCCGCCGAGCAGCTTGATCATCGTACTCTTGCCGGCACCGTTCTCACCTACCAGCGCGTGCACCTCGCCGGCGACGGCGGCGAAGGAGGCGCGCTCCAGGGCGTGCACGCCGCCGAAGGATTTCGACAGCGTGACGCCCTCGACCAGCGGGGTTCCGGCTTGCGCGCCTGGGGTCATGCCGCCGGCAGGTTGACCTTCAGCGTCGAGCCGCACGCCTTGCCGTCAAGCGCAGCGGCCTCGCACAGAACGACCGTTGCATCAGGGCCGGAATCGGTGAAGTCGGCAAAGAAGCTGTCCGGCAGGTCGGGAAACACCGTCTGCCCCACCTTGACGGTTTCGTTGGTGACGTAGGGGAAGGGGATGGTAATGTCCTTTTTCGGGTATTCCTTGTTGAGGATACGGCGGGCCAGCTCCAGCGACACGACCGACAGATACGGCGGCTGGCCGATCGAGATGCCATCCACCTTCTTGCCCTCGTAGCCGATCATGAACTTGCGGAAGCCGTTCTCGGCCTCGCCGGCGGTGGGTGGCAGGGGGCGGTTGGCGGCGATGAATGCTTTCAGCACGCCGTCGGTGCCGCCCTGGCACCAGATACCGTCGATCTGCGGCAGCGAGTTGAGCACCGCCGCCGTGTTGCGCTCGGCGGTGGAGGAATCCCACATCCCGGTGTAGCGGCTGACCACTTTGATGCCGGGGTTCTTCGCCCAGACGCTGTCAGCACCCTTGTTGCGGTCCTGGTCCACGTAGGTACCGGCGACGCCGGTCACCATGATCACGTTGCCCTTGCCGTTCAGCTTCTTGGCCAGCCAGTCGGCGAGCATCTCGCCGAATTTCAACTGATCGGTGTTCACCTTCAGGGCTTGCGGTGTGGTGACGACATTGTCGAACGATACCACCAGAATTCCGCGCTGCGCTGCCTGATTAAGGATGCCGTTCAATCCGGTCGGTGAGGCGGCGTTGATGATGATCGCATCGACCCGCTCGGCGATCAGGTTGGTAAGCTGCTGCGACTGCTTGCTGACGTCGTTGCCGGAGTTGAACCAGGAGCCGGCGATCTGCGCCTTGAATGGATCCATCAGCAGAGCGGATTTGAAGACGTTCTCCATCTCGATGCGCCACTTGTTGCCGATGTAGGAATTCGAGAGCGCGATCTTGTGCTGCTTCTCCGCCGCGCGGCCGATGGTGGCCGGCATCGCCAGGCCGGCCGCGCCCGCTCCGGCCGCCGTCAACACGAGCCGCCGCGTGATTTTGTGCATGTGGTCCTCCCTTTGGTGCGGATGTGCTCCGATCACTCTGCTACTGCATAGGCGGGGCGGTGACAACGCGCCGATGCGCGACAACCGGGGCCGCTGCGTTGACAGACGCGTGTGGTGTGCGTGTAGTTGCCGTAACTGGCATGAGATGGCCGGCACAAGGCCGGCCATGACGTTGTGGGGCCGGCGATGACGTTGTGGCGGCCGGCCAGATGGTTGGGACGGTAGGGGCGGTGACTTTCGATTACATTATCGTCGGCGGCGGTTCCGCCGGATCGATTTTGGCCAACCGGCTGTCGGCCCGCAGCAGCAACCGCGTGCTGCTGTGCGAGGCCGGGGAGGATACGCCGGACGGACGAGTGCCGGCGGCGATCCTGGATAGCCGATCCGGCGTCGCCTCACGCGATCCGCGTTTCCTCTGGAGCAAGCTCAGGGTCACCACCGAGGTGATCCCGCACAACGATCCCGATGCGCCACGCCCGCGCGCCCTGCGTTACGAGCAGGCGCGCGTGCTGGGTGGCGGCTCTTCGATCAACGGCCAGCTCGCCAATCGGGGCGCGCCGGCGGATTACGATGAGTGGGAGGCACGCGGCGCCCACGGCTGGCGGTGGGAGACGGTGCTGCCGTTCTTCAAGAAGATTGAGCGCGACATCGATTTCGACGGCCCTCTGCACGGCTCGGAGGGGCGCATACCGGTCCGTCGAATCTTCCCCGAGAATTGGTCGGGGTTTGCCAAGGCTGCGGCCGAGGCGTTCCGACTTGCCGGGTTCGAATACGTGGCGGACCAGAATGGCGAGTTCCGCGATGGTTATTACCCGCTGGCGATGTCGAATCTGTACGAACGCCGGGTCTCGGCGGCGATCGGGTATCTGGGTTCGTCGGTGCGGCAGCGCGAGAACCTCGTTATCTCGACCGACACACAGGTTTCCGAACTTCTGTTCGAGGACACGCGCTGCGTCGGTATCCGCGCCATGGTGCGCCACCAGCCGACCGAGTTCCGCGGCCGCGAGGTGATCCTGTGCTGCGGAGCCATCCACTCGCCGGCGATGTTGCTGCGGGCGGGCATCGGGCCGGTCGCGCATCTGCGCGATGTCGGCGTGCCGGTGCGCGAGCATGTGCCCGGGGTCGGGCAACGGCTGATGGACCATCCGTCGATCTCGGTAGCGTCCTTCCTCAAGCGAAGTGCACGGGTGAATCCGTACAGCAGGCGCTCGTTGCATGTCGGGATGCGCTTCTCGTCGGGGCTGGACGGTGCGCCGGCCGGCGACATGGCGCTGACGGTGTCGAACAAGTCGGCGTGGCACGCGATCGGTGATCGCATCACAGCAGTGACGCTATGGGTCAACAAGACCTTTTCCGACACTGGTCAGGTGCGGCTGGTCTCGCCCGACTGGCGGGAGGAACCAAGCGTCGACTTCAACCTGCTGTCGGATCAGCGGGATCTGGTGCGGCTGATGGGGGGCTTTCGCCGCATCGCCTTGATTCACGAATTGCCGCCGTTGAAGGCGATCACGTCGGATGCATTCCCGGCGAGCTTCACCGATAAGATCCGCAAGATCGGCGATGTGAATACCAAGAACAGGGTTCTCACCGCTGTCGGCTCGGTGCTGCTGGACGGCCCGCCGGCGTTGCGGCGTTTCATGATCCGCAATTTCATTATGGATTCGACCGAGATGGCGAACGTCCTGCGCGACGAGGAGTTGTTGGAGACCTATATCCGTCACGCGACTGTCGGGGTGTGGCACTGCTCCTGCTCCTGCCGAATGGGGGCGGAGGACGACCCGATGGCAGTGACGAACCCGTCCGGCCTGGTGCGCGGTGTGCAGGGGCTGCGCGTGGTCGATGCTTCGATCTTCGCCGCGATCCCCTGCGCCAACACCAACTTCCCGACCATGATGGTGGCTGAGAAGATTGCCGCCGACATCATAGAAGCCGCGTGACACATCGACCTCTCTCCCGCGCTGCGGGAGAGGTCGGTTCGCGAAGCGAACCGGGTGAGGGTGCCGGGCGCGAGGCACTCACCCTACCGCGGCAGAGCGCTGACCCCAATAATAAGCGGATGCAGGTAGAGAAGTAGCCCCCAAAAGCTCAGCCCGAGCCCAAGACGCCACCAGCCGATCTCATTCCATACGAGCCGGTTACGGCCCGCCACAATCGCGGCAAAGGGCACGATCCCAGTGCCGGCCTCCACTGCCGACCATGCCGCCGGGTCGCGGCGGGCGAGCTTGGCGTCGATCGACGGCATGCCGGCGACTGCCGTGATCAGGAATGCGCCGAAGAAGACAAGCGATGCCGTATCGCCGTTGCCGATGATGTGCACCGCCGCCCAGATGGCGAACGACCACAGCATCGGATGGCGGGTGATGCGCTGAATACCGCGCGGCTGCGCGGCGGTGCCTTCCCCGCCGATCGCTGTCGGATTCGGTGTAGTGACGGAGCCCACAAACAGCACACAGGCCGGCAGCATCGCCAGCGCGAGCAGCGCGAGAAGCCAGGGAGCAGCGTGCCATAGCGGCGTCGTGGCGGCAGCCTTGTAAGACCAGCTCAACCAGACCAGAGCAGCGATCGACACAGCAGCGAAAGCGCCGCGGAAGGGGCCCTCGCCGATGCCGCGCACCACCCGATCACGCAGGTGGCTACCGGCGACCCCGAGATGCAAAGCGATCCAGACGACGGCTGCGATGATGAGCATCCGAATGATCTCCGCTATCGGATGGATCGCCGGACGGGAAGGAGATGGCCGGCGCACGGCCGGCTGTGACGATCAGCCTACTGCTTGACGAACTGGTACGAGCAGGGGCGGCCCTCGACACGGGTGCCCGTGCCCGTCGAGCCCTCGAACCGGGCGTCAATATTGTAATCGTACTCGGTGCCTCTCGGCGTGTCACGGCCGGGGACGTATTCCTTCGAGCCAGTGAATCCTTTCGCATATAGCTTGCCGGTACCATCAACTTCGATGGTTCCATCGATTTGCAACGAGCTTGGTTGACCCGCGGTGCCGTGCAATCCGTGCAGGACGCCGTCCTTCACCGTGCTGATGAATCGAAAAGAATAGCCCAGGGCATCCCTCGCCGCCGCGCAGGAAACGGTCGTCTGCCACGTGCCGTCGAAACGTTGCGTGCCTGCTGCCAAGGAGACTTCCGGCAGCAACAGCAGAGCGCAAACTGGAAACAGTCCTGTCAGGTAGCGCACCGTTTTCCCCCATCCGACGCGCCGCCGCGTCGGCGGATCGCGGCGCGCAGTGTGTTCTCCAGCAGGCAGGCAATCGTCATTGGTCCCACCCCCCCGGGAACCGGCGTGATCGCGCCCGCCCGCTCTACAGCCTCGTCATAGGCGACGTCGCCAACCAGACTGCCGTCCGCCAGCCGATTGATCCCGACGTCGATTACGATTGCGCCCGGGGCGATCGAGTCGCCGCGCACCATCCTGGGCCGGCCGACGGCGGCCACCAGGATGCTCGCACGGCGGCATTCAGCCGGCAGGTCGGTGGTACGCGAATGGGCCACGGTGACGGTGGCGTTGGCGGCCAACAGCAGAGCAGCGGTCGGGCGGCCGACGATCGCCGAGCGCCCGAGCACCACCGCTCGCGCGCCGGTCAAGGCAGTGCCGGCTGCCTCCAGCAGCCTCATGATCCCCAGCGGGGTGCAGGGCACGAGGCTGGGCCGACCCGCCGCAAGCAAGCCGACATTAAGCGGGTGGAACCCGTCCACGTCCTTCGCCGGGTCCACTGCTTCGAGCACGGCCTGAGCGTCGATCTGCGACGGCAGCGGAAGCTGAACGAGGATCCCATCGACCGCCGGGTCCGCATTGAGCCCGTGGATTTCCGCCAGCAGCCGGGCCTCGGTCGTGTCGGCGGGCAGGTGGATGGTGCGCGCGGCTATGCCGCATGCGTTGGCGGCCCGGTCCTTGCTGCGGACATACGTGGCGCTCGCCGGGTTGTCACCGACCAGCACGACCGCGAGGCCGGGACGGTAGGGAAGGGCCGTCGTTTGCTCGGCCACCTTTGCTCGCAGGGTTGCCGCGATCGCTTTGCCGTCGATGATATGTGCGCTCATCCCGACACGTTCAGAACACCAGCCCTTGCCATGCGCCGTACGTGACCGCGGCGTAGATCTTGGGCAGCAGCACGCCCTGGATCACCTGGATCAGGATGACGGCGACCCAGGGGCTGATGTCGATACCGCCGAAATTGGGCAAGAAATTACGGATCGGGCGCAGCACCGGGTCGGTGAAGCGGTAGAGGAAGTCGCCGATCGTCCAAACCAGCCGGTTGCGCGCGTCGAGCACGCCGAACGCGGTCAGTATGCTGAACAGAGCGGCCAGGATGATCGCCCATTTGAAGATGCCGAGGGCGTAATTCAGCAGGACGAAAAGGACGGTAATCATAGGGGCTTTCCTAGGGGCGGCGGAAATTAATCACCCGCCGGGCGAGGTGCAACGGCTGGGTATGGAGCCGTGAGCGGGGCGCCCGGCGGTCGCGGTCTGCCCACACGACGGTCTTCACGATGCCCAGTCCTCGACCACAAGGCCCGGCACCCGGGCGAATTCGCGAACGTTACCGGTGACCAGTCTGGCGCCACGTCGACGCGCCTGGGCAGCGATAAGAACATCATACGGGCCGATCGGTGTGCCTTGCCGTTCGAGATAGGCGCGAATTTGTGCAGCCTCGGTGGAATCGGCAGGCGTGAAATCCGGGACATCGAACGGTCCGGTCAGAAAATCGTCGAGACGTGCCCGGTTGCGTCCCCCAAAGCCGCTCTTCTCCGACCCATACAACAGTTCATACACGACAATCACCGGAAGCAATATCACCGTTTGCGCCCTGATTTCGGCGCTGATCCGAGCGACCCAATGTGGTCGGCGACCGGTCATAATGCCTATGACGACATTCGTGTCGAGGCAGAACACAGCATGCTCAGTCGAATGTCACTGTATCATCCGGCCCAATAGGCGGATCGTCCGGTAGGTCGGGAAAAGGAACATCCTCGTACTGGCGCAACCGTTCCAACCAAGCGTCGACGTCGAAGGGAGGCGGTTCGATCGGTTCCAGGATCACCTTGTTGCCCACCTTGCTCACGAGCACTTCATGCCCGGGCAGCCGAAATTCCTTGGGAAGGCGAACCGCCTGGCTGCGGCCGTGCCTGAAGAGCTTGGCCCTTGCGCTCATCCGAAACCCCTCCGGGCGACAGTAGCTACCAATTGGTAGATATTGCATCGCCACCATGTTGGTCAAGCCATTGCCGACGAACAGGCCGCCGCCGACACCCGCACCGCCAGCCGCCCGATTTGTCGCCGTCGCCGCCCTGGATGGCGGTGTTCAATTGCGCCTGGGTCGAGACCGTAAAAGTCTGCCCGGCCTCGATTTCTGGCATTGCACATTATCTCGACCGACGCGCGCATTTTCGCCCGGCTGAATGGAGGTTATTATGACGTATTCTGACCACGCAACGGAATCCTTCTCATGCCGAGACAAAAGCATCTGATCGTGATGAACTAAGTTGCGGGAACTGGGGCAGCCTTCGACGATGAGTAGTGCGGCCGAGCACGGCGCGCCGGGCGCAGGCGGCGATCTCGCGGCTGCCATCGCGCGATATCAGTCGGGCCAGTACGAAGAGGCGGCCGAGCTGTTCTCGGCGCTGCTCCGGCAGACACCGGACGATCCGACAACGCTTCGCCTGCGCGGTCTCGCACTGACGCGTGCCGGACACACCGCGGAAGCGCTGCCATTGCTCGCGCGCGCGCGCCGGCTCGATTTCGCCGAGCCGCTCACGCACCTGCATTACGGCATCGCACTGCTGCAAGCCGGACGGCCGGCGCGTGCCGCGGCTCTGTTCCGCCGTGCCGCCATGCTGGCGCCGGACAATCCGGCCACTTGGATCAATTTCTCTGCCGCTCTGATCGCGGTCGGCCAGCCGAAAGCAGCGCGCGCAGCAGCCCGGCGAGCCGTCACCCGTGTTCCTGCTGACGCGGATGCGCAGTACGCGCTAGGCCAGGCCGAAAGTGCGGCCGGCAATCCCGCGGGCGCCCGTGCCGCCTTCCTCGCCGCCACCAAGGCGCGGCCGGGCTTTGCCGATGCCTGGGTCAATCTTGGCCTGGCCTGCTACCGGCTAGGCGACGTGCAAGGCACGCTGCAAGCGATGCAGGCCGCCTTGCGTGCGGTGCCGGGCCATAGCGTCGCCGAGGCGAATCTCGCCGCGTTCCAGATTCTGCGCGGTGAGACCGACGAGGCGCTGGCGCGGCTGCGCGGCGTGCTCGAACGCGATCCCGGCTGCGTCGCCGCGCGGCTCAATCTCGCCAATGCGCTGCTGCTCGATCGCGAGGCGAAGGCAGCGCTGGAGGTGCTGCCCGGCACGCCGCCGCCCGGCCGGGACGGTGCGCACTGGCGCGCGCACCGCGCGCTGGCGCTGCTGCTGCTGGGGCGCGCCGAACAGGCACGCGCCGAGCTGGATGCGATCGGCGAGCCTTATGATGCGGAAATTCTTATCCTGTGGCGGCGCATCCACCTCGCCCGACACGACGGCGACGAAACCGCAGCCGAGGCAATGGCCGCGCGAATGGCGGAGCTTGCCGACGACGCGACGGCGGCGCTGCTGGAGCATCGCATCATCGGCCATTTCGAACTGGCGCGTTTTCATGACGCGCGCAACCAGACCGCTGCGGCATTCCAGCATTGGCATCGCGGACATCGCCTGCTTGCCGGGATTCAGCCGTTCTCACGCGCGGCGTATGGTGCCTTTGTGGATGCGTCGATCGCGTGCTTCGACCACAAGCGACTGCACGCCGGCCCGCGCGCGGACAGCGCCGATCCGGCGCCGGTTTTCGTGGTCGGCATGCCGCGCTCGGGCACTACGCTGTGCGAGCAAATCCTTTCCGCACATGTCGATGTGCACGGTGCCGGCGAGCGGCCGGCGATCCATGCGCTGCGACGCCGGCTCGCGCCCGGTGACGACGAAGCAGCGGCGGTTCGCGCGCTGGCCGCGTCGGATGGCGACACGCTGACCCGTGAGGCCGAGACGTTCCTCGCGCAGTTGCGCGTGATGGCGCCCGACGCACGCCGTGTCATCGACAAGATGCCGGACAACGCGCGTCACCTGGGGTTTATCGCCACGCTCCTGCCGGGTGCGAGGATTATCCACTGCACGCGCGATCCGCGCGATATCGGGCTTTCCATCTATCAGCTTCGTTTCTTCGGCTACCATCCCTATGCGCATGATCTGGCCGACCTCGGCTGGACCATCGGCGAGCACGCGCGGCTGATGGCGCATTGGCGCGATGTGCTGCCGGTGCCGATGCTCGACGTGGCGTTGACCGACTGGGTGGAGGACTTCGCCGGTACGCTGATGCGGGTGCTGACCTTCCTCGATCTGCCGTACGATCCGGCCTGCGAGCGCTTCTACGCGCAGGGCCGGCGCATCCGGACCGCTTCGGCGCAGCAGGTCCGCAC
>Ga0335075_10006941_pt1 | contig 17464 bp, 17 predicted proteins | sample Lox_Sample_24_FD_206723 | JGI IMG/M metagenome (GOLD analysis project Ga0335075, IMG submission 206723) | Soil microbial communities from Loxahatchee National Wildlife Refuge, Florida, United States - Lox_Sample_2.4 | ecosystem: Environmental > Terrestrial > Soil > Wetlands | place: USA...
TTTACAAGAAGCTTGATAGCGCCGCGCGCGATGATGCGGCCGCGATGCAGTACATCATACCTGGGTGGAAATACGACCCGAAGAAACCGAGCATGGTCCGAGGCTGATATTCCCTGTCATTGCGAGCGTAGCGAAGCAATCTGCCGCAAGAGATTGCTTCGCTGCGCTCGCAATGACAGGGAATGCTTAACCGCGACTGACGTGCTCGGCCTGCTCTTGCGTCGGCGCCGTATCCCAATGATAGCACCGAACCTCATGTCCCGGACGCGGCGTGTCCACGCCGGGCATTGCGCTGCGGCAGATGTCATCCGCCAACAGACAGCGCGGCGCATAGCTGCACCCGGGCGGCAGCGCCGCTGCGCTCGGCACTTGGCCGGGAATCGACAGCAGCCGATGCGCCGGATCGCGCCCGCCGCCCCCCACGCGGGGAACGCTGCGCAACAAGGCACGCGTATAGGGATGCAGCGGCGCGGCGAACACCGCCTGCACACTTCCCTGCTCGACAATCCGCCCGGCGTACATCACCGCCACCCGGTCGGCGACCTGCGCCACCACGCCGAGATTGTGCGTGATGAACAGCACACTCATCTCCATCTCGGCTTGCAGCGTGCGGATCAGTTCCAGGATCTGCGCCTGGATCGTCACGTCCAGTGCCGTGGTCGGTTCGTCAGCAATCAGCAGCGCCGGATGGCAGGCAAGCGCCATGGCGATCATCACCCGCTGGCGCATCCCGCCCGACAGACGGTGCGGATATTCGGCGGCCCGGCGCTCGGGATCGGGGATGTTCACCCGCGCCAGCATCTCCACCGCATGCCGCCGCGCCGCCCGCCATCCCAGACCACGATGCAGCCGCACCACTTCGGCAATCTGCTCACCAACGGTCAGCAGCGGGTTCAGGCTGCTCATCGGCTCCTGGAAGATCATCCCGATCTCGTTGCCGCGCACATGGCGCATCTCCGGCTCCGACAAGCGCAGCAGGTCGCGTCCGCGAAACCGCACTGAGCCCCCGGCAATCTCCCCCGGCGGAATCGGCACCAGCCGCATAATGGAAAGCGAGGTCACCGACTTCCCGCTGCCCGACTCGCCCACGATTGCCAGCGTCTCGCCGCGATCCAGCGTGAAGCTCACGCCATCAACCGCGCGCGCGATCTTGCCCTCGGCGTGGAACCAGGTCTGGAGGTCCATCACCTCCAGCAGCGGCGGCCTAGTCACGTCAGCCGGCGCAGTCGCGGATCGAGTGCATCGCGCAGCCCGTCCCCAACCATCTGCAACGACAGCACGGTGAACACAATGCACAATCCGGGCGCCAGGATCAGCCAGGCCGCGCCCTGCATGTATTCCTGCGCGGCGGCGATCATGTTGCCCCAGCTCGGGCTGGTCGGCGGCACACCGGCGCCCAGAAAGGACAAAGCGGCCTCGGTCAGAATCGAGAAGGCGAAGACGAAGGTGCCCTGCACCAACAACGGAGATAATAAGTTCGGCAGCAGGTGCACTGCGATCACGCGCCGTCCGCTGGCACCCAGCGCCTCGGCAGCCTCGATGAACTGCAGCTCCCGCAGCACCAGCGTTGCACCGCGCGCCACCCGCGCGACACGCGGCGTGTAAACCGTGCCGAGCGCAATCACCACGTCGGTTAGCGATGCGCCGAGCGCCGCCATCAGCGCAATTGCCAGCAGGATGTCGGGAAACGCCATCAGCGCATCGGTGACCCGCATCAGCAATCCGTCGAGCCGGCGGACATATCCCGACACAACGCCCAACAACGTGCCGCAGGCCAGAGAGACCAGCACGACCAAACTGCCGACCGACAGCGACAGCCGCGCTCCATAGATGCAGCGGCTCAACTCGTCGCGGCCGAACTCATCTGTGCCGAACCAATGCGCCCAGGATGGCGGAGACAGCCTGTGCGCGATCTCCATCCGGCGTGGTGAATAAGGCGCGATCCACGGTGCGCCGACGGCAACGACGATCGCCACCAGCAGGATCACAAGACTGATCAGCACCAGTCGCCGGCGCACCAACCGGCGCAGCAGCAACCATCCCAGCGACGCCCGGCGCACAGCAGCAGCAGGAAGCGCAACATCCGACATTCAGTACCGCACCCGCGGATCGAGCACCGCGTACAGCAGATCGATCCCCAGATTGATCAGCACATAAACCCCCGAGATCACCAGCAGAGCGCCCTGGATCACCGGATAATCCCGCCGCAGCACCGCCGAGACCACCAGGTTGCCGACGCCCGGCAGTGCGAACACCGTCTCTGTCACGATCGCGCCGCCCAGCAGCCCGGCCACCGTCAGCCCGACCACCGTCAGCACCGAAGTGCGCGCATTGCGGAACGCGTGCTTGAAGATCACCGTCCGCGGAGCGAGCCCCTTGGCGCGTGCGGTGCGCACATAGTCCTCCTGCAGCACATCGAGCATGCTGGTGCGAGTGAAGCGGACAATGAGCGCGGAGCTGGGGATGCCAAGCGCGATCGCCGGCATAACCAGATAGGTGAGGTGCACGACGAAGCCCGCCCCGGGCGGCCCGTACCCGGCGACCGGCAGCAAGTGCCAATGCACCGCGAGATACTCGATCAGCGTGAGGCCAATCCAGAAGCTCGGCAGGCTCGCCGCAGCCATCGAGATCGCCGTCACCGCCTGATCCAGCAGGCTGCCGCGCTTGACTGCCGACAGCACGCCGACCGGCACCCCGATCAGCACCGCCAGGCCAGCCGCCAGCACCGTGAGCTGCAAGGTCAGCGGTGCGCGTTCTGCCAACGCCTCGGTGACGCTGCGGCCGAGGAAGATCGACTCGCCCAACCGCAGCCGCAGCACCGAGTGCAGGAACTCGACATACTGCACCGGCAGCGGCGCATCGAGCCCGAGCCGCGCCCGCAGCGCAGCGATATCCGCCGCCGTCGCCGCCGGCCCGAGCATCACCGCCGCCGGGTCACCGGGAATGACATGGGAGATGACGAATACGATCGTCGCCACCAGGAACATAACGACGATCATCCCGGCCAGGCGGCGCAGCAGGTAATGCGTCACAGCATTACCGATGGTCTCGACGTCCGCCGGCAAATAGGCTAGACCAACAGTCTAGACCGGAGAACAGAATGAAGGAAATCGGTGCATTCGAGGCAAAGAGCAAGCTTGGGCAGCTCCTCGATATGGTTGAGCGTGGCGAAGAGGTAGTGATCACACGCCATGGGCGAGCCGTGGCCAAGATGGTGCCCACCAGCTCTGGCCATGATCGCGACAAGGCCCGCCAGGTCGCCGACCAGTTGCTTGAGGCCAGCCGCGGCCTCACCCTCGGCGGTCTCAAGATCAAGGATCTCATCAGCGAGGGCCGTAGGTGAGCCTGGTCCTCGACGCGTCGATTGCGCTGACCTGGTGCTTCTCCGATGAGCGGACTGCGGCGACGACCGCCGTGCTCAACCACGTAGTCGATCAAGCCGCATTCGCGCCGGCGATCTGGCCTCTCGAAGTTCTCAATGCGCTCGTCGTCGCCCAGCGCCGCGGCCGATGCAATGCCGCCGATCGTCTTCGTCTGACCGGCTTTCTGCGCCAGCTTCCGATCACGATCGACGAAGATACGCTGCCCCATGCCTGGACGACCACAGCCGAGCTCGCCGACCGCTTTCGGCTCACGATTTATGATGCCGCTTATCTCGAACTCGCGCACCGTCAGTCACTGCCGCTTGCCACGCTCGACAGCGATTTGCGCCGTGCCGCAAAGGCTGTCGGCGTATCGTTGCTCGGCGTTGCATAATAGTCCTGGCCACAGGGCATTACGCGCTCAGCTTCGTATTCCAGAACGCCGGCCAGATGCCGGGGTAGTACCCGCTCATCCGCTTACTGGCACCGAACGTCGTGTAGCCCGCCCCGACCTTCACCGTCGGGACATCGATATAGAACTGCGCCTGCAGCTTGTGCCACAGCGGCACACGCTTCGCCGGGTCGCTCTCGGTGGTGAAGGCGTCGAGCAAGGCGTGTTTCGCTTGTGTGTCCCACCAGCCGGGATAGCTCGGATTGAAGATGGTGATCGAGGACGGTTCCGGCACCACGCCGTGTCCCGTCACGAAGGCGTCCCACAGATCGGGGTTCTGCCGCCGTTGCAGGATCGTCGCCCAGTCGGTGACCACAAGCTCGATCTTGAAGCCCGCGTCCGTCATGTTGGCCTGGATCACCTGCGCCGTTTTGTATTGGTAATCGTACTGCACGCTGGTCAGCACCCGGATCGGCTCGCCGTTGTACCCGGCCTGTTTCAGCAGCGCCGCTGCCTTGTCGGGATTGCCCTGGTTGTAACCCGGCGCGTCGGGATCGTACCACGCCGTCCCCTGCGGATAGATCGAGCCTTGCAGCGTCCACAGCGACTTATCGCCGAACGCTGCCTCCAGCGCGTCCGAGCAGTTGATCGCAGCTTGCGCGGCGCGGCGCACGAGCACGTTGCTCATCACGCCCTTCTTGTTGTTCATGATGAACAGCACCCAGAGCGCCGCCGTCAGCACGCCTCGCTGAATGTCCGGCTTGCCCTGGAGACGGTTGTAGCTCTCCGGGGTGAGATTATCCGCCCAGTGATACTGCCCGGCCAGCAGCCCGTCGGCGCGCGTCGTCGGATTGGGCGACGGCAGGAAGCGGACCTCATCGACCAGTGCCGCACGCTGGCCGACATATCCGTTCGCCGGCCCCGGCGGAGACACATACTGCGGGAACTTGCCGACCCGCACCCAGGTATCCGGCTTATATTCGATCAGCTTGAACGGCCCTGTGCCGGTGAAGTCCTTCAGCGGGTCGGCGGCGGTCGCGACTCGTTTCGGCATGATCTGCGGCGAGCCGTTGGGGAACGCCAACAGGTTCACCAGCGGTGAATAAGGCTGCTTCAGCATGATCTGCACCGTCAGCGGGCCCGTCGCCGAAATCGAATCGAGATACGCCCAAGGCGTCCTGCCGCGCGGCGACAACCGCCCCCACCGCTGCAGCGAGGCGACCACGTCGTCGGCGTTCATCGTGCTGCCGTCGTGGAACGGCACGCCGCTGCGCAGCTTGATGACGTATCGTTTCCCATCCTCGCTGATCTCGGGCAACGAGGCCGCGAGCAGCGGGCTGATGCTGAAATCCGGCGCGAAGATAAACAGCGTCTCGTAGAAAAGCTGAGTGATTTCCGACAATAGATCGGACGTGACCGGGGTGGGGTCGAGCGGACCCGGATCGCCCGTCGTGGCGATGTTCAGCACGCTGCCCGACTGCGCCCGCGCGCGCCCGATGGGCAACAGAGCGGGCAATGCCGCGCTCGCCGCTGCCCCCAACAGGACGTTACGCCGTTGCGGCGAAATAGGCCGATCCATTGCCGTTCCTCCCGATGCGTTGGTTATATGGTCCAGCATCGGATACAATGATGCAACTGCACAAGCTTCGCTGGGGAGGGCCGACACCAAGTGAATTTGTCTTCAGAACCGGCTGACGTGCTGATCGCCGGCGGCGGCTCGGCCGGCTGCGTGCTGGCTTCGCGGCTGAGCGAAGACCCGGCAATTCGGGTGCTGCTGATCGAGGCCGGGCGTGATCTCACGTCCAAAATGTTCCCCACCTGGCTCGCTTCGGCCTATCCCGGGCGCGCCTATTTCAATCGTGGATGGCTGTGGCCGACGCTGGCAGCCTCGCGCGGCGACACCGGCACCAACCGCCGCGGCGCGGTGCAATTCTACGAGCAGGCGAGGGTGCTGGGCGGCGGCTCCTCGATCAATGGGATCTGCGCCAATCGCGGCTCGCCCGATGATTACGACGAATGGGAGGAGCAGGGCGCGTGCGGCTGGGGCTGGCCCGAGGTGCTGCCCTATTTCCGCAAGCTGGAGACCGATCGCGACTTCGACGGACCGCTGCACGGGAAGTCCGGGCCGTTGCTTATTCGCCGGCATCGCCGGCAGGACTGGACCGGCTACACGCGCGGGGTCGCCGACAGCTTCGCGGCGATGGGCTACAAGCTGCTTGACGATCAGAACGGCGAGTGGGCGGACGGAGTCATTCCCACCACGCACAATGTCGATGACGCCGGCCGCCGAGCCAGTGCCGCGGTCGTTTATCTCACGCCGGAGGTCCGCTGCCGGCCGAACCTGCAAATCGTCACCGAAACGGTAGTCGATGGGCTCGTGATCGAAGGCACGCGTGCGCTGGGCGTCCGTCTGAGGCGCGGCGGCGAGACTATTGTCGCCTCTGCGCGCCAGGTCATCATCTGCATGGGCGCATTGCAATCGCCGGTGATGCTGATGCGCAACGGGATCGGCCCGGGTGCCCACCTGCGGGACCGCGGGATCGAGGTCGTCGCCGATCGGCCAGGCGTGGGCGAGAACCTGCTGGAACACCCGAATATCGGCGTCTCCGCATTCCTCGCACCGTCCGCGCGCCTCCCGTCCGGCGAGGGCCATCATTTGCAGGCGCTGCTGCGCTATTCTTCAGGCCTGCCGGGAACGCCGTCGGGGGACATGCACGTAGCGATCTCCACGCGTGCATCGTGGCATGCCGTCGGGCGGCGCATCGGTTCGTTGGGATTCTGGGTGAACAAGGCTTATTCGAAAGGTTACATCCGACTCGCGTCCGACCCGAATGCGCCCGCCGAGATCGACTTCCGCATGTTGTCCGATGCGCGCGACATGGCGCGACTCAAGGACGCATTCCGTCTGGGTGTGCGCGCGTTGTCGGCGCCGTCACTGAAAGGGATCGCCCTAGACCTGTTCCCGAGCGGCTTTTCCTCGCGCATCCGCGCGCTCACCCGTCCATCACCGCGCAATGCGGTGGTAATGGCAGTCGCAGCGCCGGTGATGGACCGCAGCTCGACGCTACGCCGGCGATTCATGGCCTATGCGATGGAAAGCGAGCACAGCGCCGAACAGCTCGCAGCGGATGACGCGGCTCTGGAGGCGCATCTGCGCCGTTCGGTCGGCGGCACCTGGCATGCCTGTGGCGCCTGTCGCATGGGCAATCCCGCCGATCCGATGGCCGTGACGGACTCCTCCGGCCGCGTGCTGGGGGTCGACGGCCTACGCGTCTGTGATGCCTCCATCATGCCGACCGTGCCCTGCGCCAATCTCAATGTGCCGGTACTAATGATGGCCGAGAAGATCGCAGATACCGTCAAGACGGAGGCGCGGCCTTAGAGCAAGTTCAGGCTGAGTGGAAACGCCAGACCATCGTCCACCTCTCCCGCTTTGCGGGAGAAGTCGTCGCGCGGCAGCGCTGCGGGTTAGGGTGCCGGTGCGCTGCCGATTCCAGTCACCGTGAACGTGCTCTAGCCTTAGAAGAAGCGGCTGAACCATTCGAGCGTCGCCTCCGGCGCTTCCTCGGCGATGTAGTGTCCGCAGTCCACCGCCCTGCCGGTCACCTCCTCGGTGCAGTACTGGCGCCAGATCGCCGGCGCGTCGTACCACTTGGCAACCCGGCCCTTGGCGCCCCACAGCACCAGCATCGGGCAGCCCACCTTGTGGCCTGTGGCGCGGCTTTCGCGGTCGTGTACAAGGTCGATGGTCGCCGCGGCACGATAATCCTCGCACATGCCGGTGATGTTCTCCGGACGGCGCGCGGCAGCGAGGTAATCCGCCAGCGCCTCGGCAAGGAACAACTCCGCCGGACGCGGTGAACGGCTGGTATGCGCATGGAACCACGCATCCGGCGCCGCGTTGATCAGCACTTCCGGGAACGGATGCGGCTGAGCGAACCAGAACCAATGATAGTAACTCAACGCGAAATCCATGTTGGTGCGCTCAAAATGCTCGATCGTCGGGATAATGTCGAGCGTCGCCAGCCTTTCCACCCGGTCGGGAAAGTCGAGTGCCAGCCGATGCGCCACCCGGCCGCCCCGATCATGGCCGGCAAGTCGGAACCGCCGATGGCCGAAATGCTCCATCACGGCCACCATATCCTTCGCCATCTCCCGTTTGGCATAGGGTGCGTGGTCCGGCGTGTAGATCCGGGCAAACGACGAAGAATCGCCGTGCCAGCTCAGGTGCGATCCGGTTCCACATGCAATGGGATTGCGGATTGCCGTGCAGCAGCAACAACGGTGGGCCGGCGCCGCCGTAGCGCAGACGGATGCCACCGCCAGGCACGTCGAGCCTGGCAAGCGTGAAGCCGTCGAAGAACATGTCCCGCCTGCGGCTACTGCACGGTCGATTTGGCGGTCGGGACGATCCGCGTGATCACAGCCTTCTCGCGGTCCAGGCATTCGGGGACGCGCGGCGCGATCTGGTTCTTCCAGTAATCGGACTCATAGACCGCCTTGTACAGCGCCTCGCGCTGGGCTTCGCTGTCGAAGCGGCGCAGCCAGACATAGATGGAATCGTCCGTCTCGCCGCGGAAGCTGCCGCAGACGACCATGCCCTTGGACACCTGGAAGGGGATGATCTCCTCTTCCATGATCTTCACCCATTCATCCATCTTGCCGGGCCGAACCTTGTACTGGCGGAGTTCGTAGAACGCCATGTCGCTTGCTCCCCTGCGTACGCGTTGCGCTGGTCAGGATAGCGGTCCGGCCCGCCGCGCGATAGGGAGCCTGCGGAATTCAGGAATCCCGGACGCATGACGGGTCATCCCGTTTCCTACCGCCGGCTGCTCGAAGTCGCAGACCTTCCAGCGGTGCTGATGGCGACATGTCTGTCGCGGCTGGCCAGTCGCATGTTCACGCTGGCGATCGTGCTCTATGCACTGGCGCGGTTCCAATCGCCGATACTTGCGGGGTGGTTGTCGTTTGCCGCGGTGGCGCCGGCGCTGGCAGTCAGCCCGCTTGCCGGGGCGCTGCTCGACCGGGTCGGTGCGGCGCGGGCAATCGCGATGGACACGGCAGCGAGCGCAACGTGCCTGATCGCGCTCGTCCTGGTGGACCGGCTGGGCGTTGCGACCGCGTCGGTGCTGTTGGTGCTGGTTACGCTGTTCTCGCTGTCCAGCCCATTGCGGGAGGCGGGCATCCGCACGCTGCTGCCGCGGCTGGTGCCAGCCGACTCGCTCGATCGGGTCAACGCGCTGGATACCGCGAGCTATGCCGCGGTCGATGTGCTTGGCCCCGCACTGGCCGGCGCGCTGATGGGCTTTGTCGGGCCTCAGCCGACAATGGCCGGCATCGCGCTGGCCTACGCCGCGGCTGCCGCATGCCTGCTCGGAATTCGCCGCACCCGACACGAGCCGGTGGCTTCGCCCGCATCGCTGCTGTTTCAGGCGTGGGAGGGAGTCCTCAGCGTCGTACGCCAGCCGACATTGCGCGGGCTCGCAGTATCCTACTCCCTCTATCAGCTCACCTGGGGGGTGCTGGTCGTCGTCGTGCCGGTGTTCGCCACCAGGACATTCGCAGCCGGTGGCGGCGCGTTGTCGGCCGGTCTGCTCTGGGCGATTGCCGGCATTGCGGGCGGGCTCGGGGCGCTTGCCGCCGGCCACTTCCGTGTGATGGGGCGGGAGCGCCGAGCGATGGCGCTCGGGATGCTGGCCACTGGCTTCGCCGCATGGCCGATCGCCGCTTCGTTCGGGCTCGGTGGCCTGGTCGCCGGTCTGGTGGTTGTCGGAGCGATGAGCGGGCCAATCGATGTCGCGTTGTTGACGCTGCGCCAGCGCCGCACGGATCCTGCCCGCCTGGGACGAGTGATTTCCGTGTCCATAAGCTTGAACATTGTCGGATTTCCGCTTGGTTCGGCGCTTGCTGGCGTGCTGGTCACGTGGTCGCTGCCGGGAGCCTGTGCCGTTGCCGCGGTTGCCTCCGTGCTTGCAGCGACGGCTGCGGTGCGGCTGATCCCGGCGGCGGATGACACTGTCCCGACGAGTGCACATGCCGGAGCGCGACCAGCCGGGTGAAACTGGTGTTCACGGATGCCTCATATCATACCAGAGCATCTTCAGGCTCAGTGGAGACGCCGGCCCACCGTCCACCTCTCCCGCCTTGCGGGAGAGGTCGCCGCGCGCAGCGTGGCGGGTGAGGGTGCCGGTGCGCTACCGATTCCAGTCACCGCGAACGTGGTCTCTGCGCGAGAGTTGTCATGGCGCCGCAATGAAATGTCGTGAAGATGACGATCGGCGAGGCTGCACGCCGGTGGATCCTGTGTCCAATCGCACCCGGCAAGAAAAGGAAGCAAGCCTAACCACGGAGGCGCGGAGAAAAGAGGCGAGAGCAAATGTGCGCTTCGCTCCCCGTCGCCTCGTACTATAATCCGTTCTCCGCTTTCCTCTCCGTGCCTCCGTGTCTCAGTGGTGAAGCTTACTTGCTTCCTTATTTTCTCTCCCCGCGCAAATCCGGTGTACCTTAACCCATCCTCGCCAGCGAAGGCCGGCCATCTACGTCTCTTCTTCGGTGGTGACCGAAGAGTCGACGAACCGGCCGCCTTGTATCAGGCCTTCGGAACGAGATGGCACTTCGCGAAACGGTTCACACGGAGTGCCACCGAGGATGACACGGAGGACCACGAACAGCCGCAGTCCCACATTGAGCCGAAAGCGACTGGCCTTCGGCAGAGCTGGGACCTCAGTGGCGCTCCGTGTGTTCTTCGTGCACTCCGTGTGAACGTGTTTCACGAACCCCCACGTCCCAGGACCGGTTCGGATTTCCGGGACCACGTTAGCCCGCAAGGGGAGTGCCAGATTTACCGCGACCCAGCATTCACCACAAGGCAATGCTTGGTGATCGCGCGGCTGGTATCGGATGCAAGGAACAATGCGGCCGCCGCGATATCCTCCGGCTCGATCGGGTCAGGCAGGCACTGCCACCCGCGGATCTCTACAATCCGGCGCTCGTCCGGGTACCACAGCCGGCGCTGGCGTTCGGTGATGACCATCCCCGGCGCAATCGCATTGACGCGGATGCGGTCTGCACCGACATCGCGCGCCAGCGAGTTGGTGAACCCGACGATCGCCGCCTTGGCCGCCGAATAAGCTTGCAGGCTCAGCCCGCCAGCCATCCAGGCGACCGAGCTCATGTTGATGATGGAACCTCGGCCCACCGCGCGCATCTGCGGCAGCACCGCCTGCGAGGCGAAATACACGTGGCGGAAATTCACCGCCATCATCCAGTCAAATTCGGCGGCAACGACATCCTCGAAATTCTGGCGCTGATCATTGGCGGCGTTATTGACCAGCACCGACGCCGGGCCATGTCCGTGCCCGACTGCCTCGATTGTGTCGCGCAGGGCCTCGAGGTCGGTCACATCACAGGCCAGGAAGTGTGCCCCGGTGTCAGCGGCCAGCACCTCTCCCGCCTGCGTGTCGATGTCGAGAAATGCCACGCGCGAGTCGTTGGCACGGAAGGCGCGCACGAAAGCCGCGCCGACGCCGCTGGCACCGCCAGTGACAATGACGGTGCGATCAGCAAGGTCGGGATAGGTCGGATAAATCAATCGATCGTGCCTTTCAGGTTTCGAAGCTCTGCGTGCTCTGCGTCTCTGCGGTTAGCCGCAGAGACGCAGAGGAAACGGCATCCTACTCCACCCGCCCCAGCGCCTCCTCCGGATCTTCCAGCTCGACGCTCAGCGCGCGCAGCTCGGCAGTGTGCGGATGGCATGTGTGCCCCGCACGCAGCTCGGCAGTGCTGATCTGCTCGACCATCTCGCCATGCTGCATGACGCCCACCAGCGGGCAGAGATGCGCCACCACTGCGAGATTGTGCGACACCAGCACGTAAGTCAGCCCACGCCGCCGTTGCAGGTCCGCCAGCAGGTTCAGCACCTCGGCCTGGATCGACACATCCAGTGCGCTGGTCGGTTCGTCCAGCAACAACACCTCGGGCTCTGCCATCAGTGCCCGGGCGATCGCCAGCCGCTGGCGCTGCCCGCCGGAAAGCTGGTGCGGATAGCGGAATCGCACCGACTCCGGCAGCGCCACTTCCGCCAGCGCCCGCAGGATCCGTCCCTCGATATCGCCGATGCCATGCACCAGCAGCGGCTCCGACAGTGCGCGGTCCGCCGTCTGTCGCGGATGCAACGACCCATACGGATCCTGGAACACCATCTGCACGCGACGGAAGAAGCTCTTGCCACGCTTCGCGCCCACCTCATCGCCGCCGATGGCAATACGCCCGCTCCAGTTCGGGTTAAGTCCCGAAATCACGCGCAGCACCGTCGATTTCCCCGACCCGCTCTCGCCGACGATGCCGAAGCTGCCACCTTGCGGCACGCTGAACGAGACACCCTTCACCGCATGGGTCTCGTTGAACCGGACATGAAGGCCTTCGACCTCGATCATGCCGTAAGCCACGCCGGGTCGCGCGCCAGCGTTGCCAGCCGCTCGCGCGGATGGATCAGCGAGGGCAGGCAGTCCAGCAGCCCACGCGTATAAGGATGGCGCGCGCGGGCCAACTCGCCGGCAGGCAGCCGCTCGAGCACGCGGCCCGCGTACATCACCATCACCCGGTCGCAGAAATGCGAGATCAGCGGCAGGTCGTGGCTGATCAGGATCAGCCCCATGCCGCGCCGCGACACCAGATCCTCGATCAGCCGCAGGATCTCCGCCTGCACGGTCGCATCCAGCGCACTGGTCGGCTCATCGGCAATCAGCAGCTCCGGGTCGGGCGCCAGCATCATCGCAATCATCACCCGCTGGCCCATGCCGCCGGACAACTCGTGCGGATAGGCACGGGCGACACGAGCAGGTTCGCGGATGCGAACCTGGTCCAGCAGATCGATCGCCGCCTGCTCGGCGATGCGCCGAGACGCCGCGCGGCCCTTATGCAGCCGCCAAGCCTCGGCGATCTGCCGGCCGACCGGCATCACCGGATTCAGCGAGTATTTCGGGTCCTGCAGGATCAGCCCGGCACGGCGCCCGCGGATGCGCCGCATCTCCTGCTCGGATGCGGCCAGCACATCGATGCCGTCGAACGTCAGCCGCTCAGCCGACATCATCGCCCCACCCGGCAGCAGCTTCAAAATCGCACGCGCGGTCAGCGACTTACCCGACCCGCTCTCGCCCACCACGCCGAGCTTCTCCTGCCCCAGCGTCAAAGACACCCCGCGCACGGCTTCCGAAATTCCGCTCGGCGTGGCGAAGCTGATACGCAGGTTGTCGATCTCGACCAGCATCAACGCTGCTTCGGATCAAGCACGTCGCGCATCCCGTCGCCAAACAGATTGAAGGCGAGCGAGGCGACCAGGATGGCCACGCCGGGAATCGTCGGCACCCACCATTGCTGCAGGATGTAGCCCCGCGCCGAGGCAATCATCGTGCCCCATTCCGGCGTCGGCGGCTGTGCCCCCATACCCAGGAAGCCCAGTCCCGCCGCGGTCAGGATGATACCGCTCATGTCCAACGTAACGCGCACGATCACCGACGACAAACACAGCGGCACGATGTGGCGCAGCACGATGCGTCCCGCGCCGGCGCCGGTCAGACGCACCGCGGCGATGTAGTCGGAGCCGCGGATGGTCAGCGTGTCGGCCCGCGCCAGCCGCGCGTACGCCGGCCACGACGTCAGCGCGATTGCGAACACGGCCGACGTGATTCCCGGTTTCAGCGCGGCCACGAAGGCAAGCGCCAGGATCAGGCGCGGGAAGGCCAGGAACACGTCGGTGATGCGCATCAGCGCCTTATCGACAAACCCTCCCAAGTATCCGGCGAAACTGCCGATCAGCAGCCCTGCTGGTGCCACCAGCACCACCACCGCCACCACCATGCCCAGCGTGATCCGTCCGCCATAGACAACGCGCGTATAAAGATCGCGCCCCAGCTCGTCGGTGCCGAACCAATGCGCTGCCGTGGGCGGCGCAAGCCGAATGGCGAGGTCCTGCGCCGACGGGCTGTACGGCGTGATCAATGGCGCCGCCAGCGAGGCCACGATCAGCACGATCGTCGTGATCAGCCCGGCCATCGCCAGCTTGTTGCGCCGGAACAGCAGCCAGCCGCGATACGTGCGTCCCCAGGCTGCCTGCCGGCGCGATGCCGGCGTGTCGGTCAGCAGCCAGGCACGCAGTGTCGTGCCGCTCATCGCACCCTCGGGTCGAGCACGCGATACGCAATATCCGCAAGCAGGTTCAGCCCGACATAGACGAAGCCGATCACCATCGTGGCGCCGAGCACCGCGTTCATATCGGCATTCAGCAGCGAGACCGTCAGATAAAGTCCAATCCCGGGCCAGGAGAACACAGTCTCGGTCAGCACCGCGCCCTCCAGCAGGCCGGCATAGGCAAGCGCGATCACTGTAATCAGCGGCACCGCAATATTGCCGAACGCGTGGCGCCAAAGTATAGCGGTGCCCGACAAGCCCTTCGCCCGCGCGGTGACGATATACTCGCCGGCGAGTGCATCCAGCATGAAGGCGCGCGTCATGCGGGTGATATAAGCCAGGCTGAAATAGGCGAGAATGATTGCTGGCAACACAAGATGGCCGAGTGCGTTCCAGAACACATCCCACTGACCCTCGATCGCCGCATCGACTACCAACATCCCGGTGATGCGATTGACCATCCCGTCATAAACCACATCGACCTGACCGGTTCCCGGAGCGATGCCAAGCTTCACATAGAAGATCAGCAGGAAGATCAACCCCAGCACGAACACTGGTATGGACTGCCCCGCCAGGCTGACCACGCGCACCGCATGATCGAAGCGCGAGCCCTGCCGCGCCGCCGCGATCACGCCGAGCGGGATGCCTATGACAAGCGCCAGGATGATCGCCGTGGTCGCAAGCTCGAAGGTCGCCGGGAAATACGTAGCAATGTCCTGCGTAACTGGATGCGTAGTCATGACGCTGTTGCCAAGATTTCCATGCAACAGCCGCGCCACATAAATGCCGAACTGCACGATCAGCGGCCGGTCCAGCCCCAACTCGGTTCGCACCCGAGCGACCACATCCGGCGGCGCGTGGTCGCCGACGATGGCGATCACCGGGTCGATCGGCATGACCCTGCCGATCAGGAAGGTGACCAGGATCAGCCCGAACAGCGTCACCGGCACGCTTGCGGCGGTACCCGTGATCTGACGCAGGCGCCCCACTATTCCCCCTCCCCTCGCGGGAGGGGGCCGGGGGGAGGGGGCCGGCCCGCCAACTCCTAAACCTTACGTATAGCCGAGTATTTCGTATAATCCGGCATCGGGCCAAGGCGCAGGCCGGTGATATTCTTGCGCAGAGTCGCCACCTCGTCCTTCTGCAGCATCATCGCGAACGGAGCGACGTCCCAGAACTGTTTCTGCATCGTCTGATAGAGTGCGATGCGCTTGGCCGCGTTCACTTCCTTGGCCGCCTGCTCTACCTCCTGGGTCAATTCCTTGTTCTGGAAATGGCTGCGCCAGGCCAGGATCTTCAGCTTGCTGGTATCCGAATCGTCGGGGTCTGCACAGAACGCTTGCGCATTCGAGTTCGGATCGAAATAATCAGTTCCCCACACCAGCATCGCAAGCTGATGCGTGCGCGCCCGCGTCTTGGTGATGACCTGCTTCTGCTCGCCGGGCAAAAGCTGGACCTTGATGCCGATCTTGCCAAGATCCGCCTGCACCGCCTGCGCGATCTGGTCGTACGGCGGCGCCGAGATGAAGTCCATCGTCACGTTGAACCCGTTCGGCAGCCCAGCCTGCGCCATCAGCGTGCGCGCCTTGCCCAGGTCCTGCGTGAACGGCTGTTCCGACAGCGCACCGGGCAGTCCGCGCGGCAGGAAGGACTGCTGCACGGTCCAGGTCATCGGCGTGATGTTCTTGGCGATCGCATCATAGTTGATCGCCCACTTGATCGCCTGGTGCACCTCCGGCTTCGCCAGCTCCGCCATGGACTGGTTCATCGCGATGTACATCGAGGTACCCTGACCCGCTGATTCGATGCGGAACTCCGGATTGTGAGCGATCGACTTGAGCTGATCGGCCAGCAGGTCGCGGGCGATATCGACCCCGCCCTTCTGCAACAGCAGCAACTGCTCGGCCGGGTCCTTCACGTGTTGCAGCACGATCCGCTTCACGCCCGGATGGACCGAGGCATGCGGGTTGGCATCGACGATCACGTGATCCGAAGCCTGCCACGAGGTCAGCCTGAAGCTGCCCGCGCCGGCCGTGTGCGTCTTCAGCCAGCCATTGCCGAAATCGCCGTTGGACGCGTGCGCCATAGCGGTTGCCTTATCGACCACGCAGCCGACATTCGCCGACAGGCAATACAGCACGAAGCTCGGCGCCTGCGGGCTGGGAAGCTCCATCTGCAACGTCTGCTCGTCGGTGGCGCGGATCAGCTTCTGCACGTTGTCCGGGTTGAAGCCGAACTGGGTAATGATGAAGCCGGGCGTTTTGTTCATCAGCACCACGCGGTGCAGCGAGAACTCCGCATCGGCGGCAGTAACCGCCTTGCCGGACTCGAAGCGGACACCCTTCCTTAGGTGGAAGGTGAAATTAGTCCCGTCCTCGCTGATCTCCCATTTCTCCGCCAGATCGCCGGCAATTTTCGTGCCGTTGGTGGGGTCCGGGACGATCAGCTTGCGGTAGCAGTTGCCGTCCACCTCGTTGTCGCTGAACTCGTAGGCTTCGCCCGGGTCGAAGCTGATGATGTCGTCGATCTGCTTGGCCATGACGACGATACCGGGCGGCGTGGCGGCGTAGGCGCCCGGCGCGTCAACAAGGCTGGCACCGGCACCGATGGCGGCGCCGGAGGCAAGCAGGGAACGGCGAGTCAGCATAGGTCGAGGTCTCCCCGGAAGGACTTGTTGGTTCAGCTATACCTCCCGGCCCGACCGCCGGAAAGCTCGGGGCCGCGGTGTGTTCGGCGCTCGCCCGCGATCACGATACGGCCGAGACCTGCTGATCCTGCCGGCGCGGCCCGGCCCGCGTCAGCTCTTCCCACCCGGCGAGGAGCGCCTTGGCCTGCTCGCGAAAGCTCTCATCCAGCAGCTCCGCGCCAGCAATGCGGTCGGCGCGGAAATGGCGGTAGCCGTCGCGCAGCTCGCACCAGGCGCAGACCAGCGTCGCCTGGGTGTAATACTCGACCGCGATCGGACGGATCGTCCGCCGGCTGGTGGTGCCTTGGCCGTCCACATACTCGATGCGCATCTTGCGCGCCGCCCGGATGGCGGCACGGATGTCCGACAGCGATACCGCGCCCGGCGCCGGCGCGCCGCCGGCCGCCACATGGAACGGCGCCGCCGCCAGCCGTTCGCGCAGCGCATCCGGCATCACCGCCGCCAGCTTGTTCAGCACGCTGCGCGCCGCCGACTCCAGCCCCGGATCCCCGGTACGGCGCAGCAGCCGCAGCCCGACGGTGACCGCCTCGATTTCGTCCTCGGTGAACATGAGCGGCGGCAGCTCGAACCCGCGCCGCAGCACATAGCCCAGGCCAGCCGCGCCCTCGATCGGCACGCGTCGAGCCTGCAGCGTGGCGATGTCCCGATAGACGGTGCGCGGCGCGACCTCCAGCTCGGCCGCGATAGCCGCCGCAGTAATCGGAGTGCGCGCCAGCCGCAGCACCTGGATGATGTCGAACAACCGATCCGCACGACGCATTGATCAGACCCGGTCGATGACTGCTGACAGCACGTTGTCAGGAGGGGGAGCTTATC
>Ga0335075_10006942_pt1 | contig 17463 bp, 12 predicted proteins | sample Lox_Sample_24_FD_206723 | JGI IMG/M metagenome (GOLD analysis project Ga0335075, IMG submission 206723) | Soil microbial communities from Loxahatchee National Wildlife Refuge, Florida, United States - Lox_Sample_2.4 | ecosystem: Environmental > Terrestrial > Soil > Wetlands | place: USA...
GGAGGCGACCTCAGCCTGCCCGGTTCGCCTCCGAGACGCCCGGCCCCGCCGTCCCCGGCCGGCGGGGCCCGGACTCCCACCCGTCCCTGGCCCGTCCTCAGCCCGTCCCTCGCCCGCACAGGCGCTCGGCCCCGCGCCGGCGCTCGGCCCCGCACCGGCGCCCGGGCCCGCGGCGCGGGCGCCGGGCGCCGGGCGCCGGGCGCCGGGCGCCGGGCGCGACTAGACGCCGCGGCGCATGTCGCGGTAGCGGCGGATCAGGGCGTTGGTGGAGCTGTCGTGGTGGAGCTTCGGCTCCTTCTTCGCCTCCAGCTCGGGGATGATCGCCTTGGCCAGTTCCTTGCCCAGCTCGACCCCCCACTGGTCGAAGCTGTCGATCCCCCAGACCGCCCCCTGGGTGAAGACGCTGTGCTCGTAGAGGGCGACCAGGGCGCCGAGGGTCCGCGGGTCGAGGCGCGCGGCGAGGATCGTGTTCGAGGGGCGGTTGCCCTCCATCACCCGATGCGGCACGACCTCCGGCGCGGTGCCCTCTTCCTCGACCTGCTCCGCGGTCTTGCCGAAGGCCAGCGCCTGGCCCTGGGCGAAGACGTTCGACATCAGCTTGTCGTGGTGGTCGCCGAGCTCGTTCAGCGAGTGGGCGAAGCCGATGAAGTCGACCGGGATCAGCCGCGTCCCCTGGTGGATCAGCTGGTAGAAGCTGTGCTGGCCGTTGGTGCCCGGCTCGCCCCAGAAGATCGCCCCGGTGTCGTAGTCGACGTGCTCGCCGGCGAGCGTGACGTGCTTGCCGTTCGACTCCATCGTCAGCTGCTGCAGGTAGGCGGGGAAGCGGTGCAGGTACTGGTCGTAGGGGAAGACGCCGCAGGTTTCGGCGCCGAAGAAGTCCGAGTACCAGACGCTCAGGAGGCCCATGATCATCGGCAGGTTGGAACCCGAGTCGGCCTCCCGGAAGTGCTCGTCCATCGCGTGGAAGCCGGCCAGCAGCTCACCGAAGCGGGCCGGGCCGATCGCCAGCATGGTCGAGAGCCCGATCGCCGAATCCATCGAGTAGCGGCCGCCGACCCACTCCCAGAAGCCGAACATGTTGTCGGTGTCGATGCCGAACTTGCTCACCTCCTCGGCGTTGGTGGAGACGGCGACGAAGTGCTTGGCGACCGCCTCCTCCTCGCCGCCGAGCCCGGCCAGCGACCACTCGCGGGCGGAGTGCGCGTTGGTCATCGTCTCCAGCGTGGTGAAGGTCTTCGAGGAGATGATGAAGAGCGTCTCCTGCGGGTCGAGGTCGCGGGTGGCCTCGACGAAGTCGGTGCCGTCGATGTTGGAGACGAAGCGGAAGGTCATCTCCCGGTTCGAGTAGTGGCGGAGCGCCTCGTAGGCCATCACCGGGCCGAGGTCGGAGCCGCCGATGCCGATGTTGACGACGTTGCGAATCGGCTTGCCGGTGTGGCCGCGCCACTCGCCGTCGCGCACCCGCTCGCAGAAGGCGCCCATCCGGTCGAGCGTCTCGTGCACCTCCGCCACCACGTCGACGCCGTCGACGATCAGGGAGCGCTCGCGCGGCATCCGCAGCGCCACGTGGAGGACGGCGCGGTCCTCGGAGACGTTGATGTGCTCGCCGCGGAACATCGCTTCGCGGCGCTCTTCGACCCCGCGCTCGCGGGCCAGCTCGCCGAGCAGCATCATCGTCTCGTCGGTGATCCGGTTCTTCGAGAAGTCGAGGAAGAGCCCGGCGCCGTCGGCGACCAGGCGCTCGCCGCGCTCCGGGTCGGCGGCGAAGAGGTCGCGCAGGTGCTGCCGGCGGACCTCGGCGAAGTGGGACTGGAGGCGCCCCCAGGCGGGCGCCTCGCGCAACGAGCCCTCGGCGGTGACGCTCACCCGGCCGTCACCCCGCGCTTCGAGGAGATCGTCTTCAGCAGCTCTTCCCAGGACTTGTTGAAGCTCTCTTTGCCCTCCTTCTGCAGGCGGGCGGCGAGCGCCTCGAGGTCGATCCCGGCCCCTTCGAACTCTTTCAGCACCTGCTCGGAGTTCCCCCCGGTCGGGTCCATCAGGTCGCCCAGCTCACCGTGGTCGGCGAAGGCCTCGAGCGTCTTGTCGGGCATCGTGTTGACCGTGAACGGGGAGGCGAAGGCCTCGATGTACATCGTGTCGGAGGCGTCGGGGTCCTTGGTCCCGGTGCTCGCCCAGAGGAGGCGCTGGGCGCGGGCGCCCTGGTTGGCGAGGCGCATCCAGCGGTCCGAGTCCAGCAGCTCGCGGTAGGCGCGGTAGGCGCGCCCGCCGATCGCGATCCCGAGCCGGTTCTTCAGCTCCGCCGGGACCTCGTCGGCGACCGCCACGTCCCAGCGCGACATGAAGATCGAGGCGACCGACTGGACCACCGGGTCGAGCCCGGCGGCGATCCGCCGTTCGATCCCCTTCATGTAGGCGTCGGCGGCGGCCAGGTACTGCCGGTCGTCGAAGAGCAGGGTGACGTTGATCGGGATGCCGGCGAAGATCGACTCCTCGATCGCCGGGGCGCCGGCCGGGGTGCCGGGGATCTTGATGTAGAGGTTCGGGCGCTCGCCCTTGGCGTGCAGCTTCGCCGCCTGCTCGATCGTCGCCTCGGTGTCGTCGGCGAGCAGCGGCGAGACCTCGAGGCTGCAGAAGCCGTCGACCCCGCCGGTGCGGGCGTGGACGTCGGCGAAGAGGTCGGTCGCGTCGCGCAGGTCGGCGAGGGCCAGCTCGAAGAAGACGTTCTCGTCGGAGTTGGCGCCGGGGCCGCCCTCGTCCTCGGCCGCGCCGGAGACCTCGGCGATCTGCTCGTCGTAGGAGTCGCCCGCGCCGATCGCCTTGTCGAAGATGGTCGGGTTGGAGGTCAGGCCGGTGACCGAGAGGTCGTCGATGTACCCCTTCAGGGTGCCCTCGCGGAGCATGTCCCTGGTGATGTTGTCGACCCAGAGGCTCTGGCCGAGCTCGTGCAGCTTCTGCGTGGGCTTCATGTCTCTTTCTCCTTCTCTCGCTACGAAGTTTCGACTCGGGCAGCGCGCTCGATCGCGCCGCGGGCCGCCTCGGCGACCTTGTCCGGGGTGAACCCGAACTCGTTCATCACGTCCTTGAGGGGCGCGGAGCTGCCAAAGGTGTGCATACCCACCATTGCACCCTCCGGACCAATCCACCGGTCCCAGCCCAGGGTCGAGGCCTCCTCGATCGACACCCGGGCGCGGACCTTGGGCGGCAGCACCTCGTCGCGGTAGGCCTGGTCCTGGCGGTCGAAGAGCTCCCAGCAGGGGAGCGAGACGACGCGCGAGCTGACCCCTTCGGCGGCCAGCTCCTCGTGGGCGGCGAGCGCCAGCGCGACCTCGGAGCCGGTGGCGATCAGGATCACGTCGGGCAGGCCGGCGGTCGAGCCGTCGCCGGCGGTCGAGCCGTCGCCGGCGGTCGAGCCGTCGGCACCGGGAGCGGCGTCACCCGAGCCGCCGCCCGCACCGGAAGCAGCGTCGGCGAGCACGTAGCCGCCGCGCCGCACGCCCGCGGCGCTCGCGTACTTCGCGCGGTCGATGATCGGCACGTCCTGGCGGGTGAGGATCAGGGCGACGGGCTGGTGCCGGCGGTCGATCGCCAGGCGCCAGGCCTCGGCGACCTCGTTGGCGTCGGCGGGCCGGATCACGTCGAGGCCGGGGATCGCCCGCAGGGAGGCGATCTGCTCGACCGGCTGGTGGGTCGGGCCGTCCTCGCCGAGGCCGATCGAGTCGTGGGTGAAGACGTGGACGACCGGCAGCTCCATCAATGCCGAGAGGCGGATCGCCGGGCGGGCGTAGTCGGAGAAAGTGAGGTAGGTCGACCACAGCGGCCGCAGCTTGGTCAGCGAGAGGCCGTTGGCGATCGCCGCCGACTCGTGCTCGCGGATGCCGAAGTGGAGCTGGCGGCCGGCGTAGCTGCCGGGCTCGAGGTCGACGGCGCCGTCGAAGGCGAGGCGGACCGAGGTCGAGTCGGTGAGGTCGGCGGAGCCGGCGATCAGCCAGGGCAGGTGCTCCCCGATCGCGTTCTCGACCTGGTTGGAGGCCTTGCGGGTCGCCATGCCCTTCGCTTCGTCGGCCTCGAAAGAGGGGATCGCCGCGTCCCAGCCGTCGGGGAGCTCGCGGCGCTGCATCGCGTCGACCTGCGCGGCGAGCTCCGGCGTCTCGGCTTTGAAGGACTCGAAGCGGAGCATCCAGGCGGCGTGCGCCTCGGCGCCGCGCCTGCCGACGCCGTCGGCGAAGTGCTCGCGGACCCCGTCGGGGACGAGGAAGCGGGCGTCTTCGGGCCAGCCGTAGACGCGCTTGGTCTCCTTCACCTCCTCGGCGCCGAGCGGCTCACCGTGGGCGGCGGCGGTGTCCTGCTTGTGCGGCGAGCCCCAGCCGATGTGGCTGTCGACGATGATCAGCGTCGGCCGGTCCTCCTCACGCTTGAACTCCTCGAAGGCGCGGTCGAGCAGGGTGAGGTCGTTGGCGTCGCCGACCCGGGTGACGTTCCAGCCGTATCCCATGAAGCGGGCGGCGACGTCGTCTTCATAGGTGAGCCGCGTCTTGCCGTCGATGGTGATGTGGTTGTTGTCGTAGATCCAGCAGAGGTTGTCGAGGCGCAGGTGGCCGGCCAGCGAGGCGGCCTCGTTGGAGACGCCCTCCATCAGGCAGCCGTCGCCGGCGAGCGCGTAGGTGTCGAAGTCGAAGAGGTCGGTGCCCTCGCGGTCGTAGGTCGCGTGCAGCCATTTCGAGGCGATCGCCATGCCGACCGAGGTGGCGATGCCCTGGCCGAGCGGCCCGGTGGTCGTCTCGACCCCGGAGGTCCAGCGGTACTCGGGGTGACCGGGCGCCTTCGAGTCGAGCTGGCGGAAGCTTTCGATGTCCCTCATCGAGACCGCTTCGGTGCCGACCACCTCGTAGTCGGGGTCGACCGCCTTGACGCCGGCGAGGTGGAGCAGCGCGTAGAGCAGCATCGAGGCGTGGCCGGCGGAGAGGACGAAGCGGTCGCGGCCGGGCCAGATCGGGTCTTCGGGGTCGAAGCGCAGGTGGCGCTGCCAGAGCGCGTAGGCGACCGGGGCCATCGCCATCGGCGTCCCCGGGTGCCCGGAGTCGGCCTTCTGGATGGCGTCGATCGACAGCGTGCGGATCGTGTTGATGCAGAGCTGGTCGAGGTCCTGCGCCACGGTCCCCGATCCTAGTCCTCAGGGTTCGATCCGCGTTACCGAGCCGTCACCGTCGTCGACCACCCAGACGGCGGTCTGGCCGACGGCGATCGCGCTCGGTTCGGGGCCGACGGCGATCGGGCCGCCGTCCGGTTCCCCGGACGGAAGTTCGAGCCGGCGGACCGCGTCGGCGCCGGCGAGCGTCACCCAGAGCGACTTCGGACCGGCGTCGATGCCGCCCGGGCGTTCGCCGACTTCGACCGGGGAGCCGCTGACCGCCTGCACCGAGGGGTCGACGCGGATGACCGAGCCGGAGCGGGCGTCGGCGACCCAGACGAGGCCGTCGGCGACGGTGATCCCGGCCGGGTGGCGGCCCGCGGGGATCGACCTGCCGATCGCGAAGCGGCCGAGGCCGATGTGGTGGACCTGGCCGGTGGTGGCGCTCGAGACCCAGAGCGAGCCCGCGCCGGTGGCGAGGCGGAGCGGCGCGGTGTGCGGGCCGAGGTGGCGGCGGACGACGCGGCCGCCCTTGGCGTTGACGGCGGCGATCCCGGCGCCCTCGGTGTCGGCGACCCAGATGCGGCCGCCGCCGTAGACCAGCGGTCCGGGGTGGCCGCCGACCGGGATCCGCTGGGTGACGCGGCCGGATTCGTCGTCGATCCGGAGCAGCTCGCCGGTCTTCGCGTCGCTGACCCAGACCGAGCCGCCGCCGACGGCGACCGCGGCGATCCCGTGGCCGAGGTCGATCGGCGCCCCGATCACTTCGTCGCTTTCCGCGTCGATCCGGGTCAGGGTCCCTTCCGGTTCGGAGAGCACCCAGATCTTTTCCGAGCCCGCCGCGATGCGCAGCGGCGGCTTGCCGATCGCCACCGGCGCGGCAACCGACACCCCCGAGCCCACGCCGGTGAGCGCGAGCACCGCGGCCACGATCGCCGCAAGCCCCAGCAGCGCCCCACCCGCGACCCGGCGCCATCTCCTCCACCCCCCCGCCCCGCGGTCGACCTCCGTCAACCCCTCCGGACCGCGGTCGACCTCCGTTAAGCCATCCGGACCGCGGTCGACCTGCGTTAAGCCATCCGATACCCAGGTCGACCGCGGGGCAGGCGGGTTTACGGAGGTCGACCGCGGGGAGGGGGCGGCGGGGCGAAGGTGGACAGCGGCGTCGAGGACTTGGGTCGGATGGGAGGCGCCGCCGGCGCCGGCTCGGGCCGCGTCGATCAGCTCGGTCGCGGTGGCGAAGCGGTCCTCGGGACGGGGCGAGGTGGCGCGTTCGATCGCCCGCTCCAGGCCGACCGGGAGGCGCGGGGTCGCGGCCGGGTCGGCGTCGCCGCGCGCGTAGGGGACGATGCCGGTCACCGCCTCGTAGAGGACGCAGCCGAGCGAGTAGATGTCGGCCGGCGGGCCGACCGCCTCGCCGCGCCACTGCTCCGGTGACATGTAGGCGACCGTGCCGACCACCGAGGCGGCGGAGGCGGCGCTCTCGTCGATCGCCTTGGCGAGGCCGAAGTCCGAGAGGTAGGCGCGCTCGCCTTCGACCAGGACGTTGTGCGGCTTCACGTCGCGGTGGACGATCCCCGCCGCGTGCGCCGCGTCGAGCGCTTCGGCGACCTGGCCGAGCAGCGCCGTCGCCCGCTCCGACGGCAACGGCCCGGCGCCGTCGATCAGCCCCCGCAGGTCGCCGCCCGCGACCAGGCGCATCGCCACGATCAGCTCGCCGTCGACCTCGCGCGAGTCGTAGACCGGGATCACCGCCGGGTGGTCGAGGCGCGCCGCCAGCCGCGACTCGCGCAGGAAGCGCTCCCGGAACGAGGCATCGCCCGCGAGCTCGCGGGCGATCACCTTCAGCGCCACCGGGCGGTCGAGGCCGAGGTGGGTGGCGCGGTAGACGACGCCCATCCCGCCGCGGGCGAGGCGGGCGTCGATCCGGTATCCGGCGACTTCGTCACCTACGGCGAGGTCTGCCACCGGGCGGTTATACCGCCCGGTGGCGCATGCGGGCGTCGGCGGCCGGGCACGCCCACCGGACCGGCCGCCTCCCGCAGCTCAGCGGACCGGCTGCCAATCGATGACCGGGCCGATCGTCGCCGCGCCGCCCGCTTCGGCCCCGTAGGCCTCGGCGAGCTCCGACCGCCGGCCGGTGGCGAGGTCGATCGCCATCACCTGCTGTTCACCGTGCGCTTCGATCAGGGTCGCGACGCTGCGCCCGTCGGAGGAGAAGACCGAGTTGGTCTGCGAGCCGTCCGGCAGTTCGGCCAGCTTCTTCGCCTTGCCCGGACCGATCCGCTTCTCCCAGAGGCCGCGGTCGCGGCGGAAGATCAGCGTGTGGCCCTGCGGCGAGACGTCTTCGACGTAGGCCGAGCCGACGCCCCTGACCAGCGGCGCCACCTTCGCCCCGTTCGCCTTCATCGTGTAGATGTCGGCGTATCCGGCCGCCCCTTCGGACTGGTTGCCGCGGCTGTAGACGATGCCGCCGGCGAAGTAGCGCGGGTCGAACTCGTCGACACGGGCGGTGCTCGTGAGGCGGGTCAGCGCGGTGCCGTTCGGGCGCACCGAGTAGAGGTCGTCGTCGACCTGGGCGCCGGTGGTGGTGCGGCGGACGAAGACGATCTTCGACCCGTCCGGAGAGAAGCGGGCTTCGACGTCTTCGGCGGTATCGGGGGCGAGTTCCTTCGCCGTGCCGCCGCCGATCGGCACGGTGTAGAGGTGGGCCGTCGCCCCTTCTTCGGCGCGCCGCTCGAAGAGCACGATGCGCCCGTTCGGCGAGATCTGCGGCCGCGAGTCGAGCGCGTCACCGGTGGTGAGGCGACGCTCGCCGGAGCCGTCGGGGCGCACCGTGTAGACGTGGCCTTCGCGGGCGAAGGCGATGGTTCGGCCGTCGGCCGAGAACGAGGGTTCGGAGTCGCCCGGGTTTTCGGTCAGCTGGTTCTCGTGGCCGTCGCGGACGGCGAAGAGCCCGCCCAGTTCGACTTCTTCACCTGCCTTGCCTTCTTTGCCTTCTTCGGTGACGGTCCAGGACTGTGAGAAGACGACCGCGCCGGCGCGGTGGCCGGCGGCGTTGGCGGCGCCCGGCAGGGCGAGGGCCAAGAGGCCGAGGACGGAGATGAAGACGGTGCGGATGGCGGTGCGAGTGGACATCGTGTGCTCCTTTCGAGCGTCGGTCATTCGATGCACCGATGCTCGAACGCCCGGCCGTACCCGCCAACGACACCCGCGCCACCCACCGAGCCACCTCTGGCCCACCCCGGGCCACGGGTTGATGGGCCGAAAAGCGACCATATAGGTCGCTTTTCGGCCCATCAACGGGGAGAGATGCGGCGGGACGAGGACGGGGCCCGACCGCGGGGAAGGTACGCGGGTCGAACGGGCGGGCCGTTGGGGGCGGGGGCCGGTGGGACAAGGACGGGCGGGTCGGCGAGGCGGGACGCGGCGGGTCGGCGGATCGGCGGGCGGGACGCGGCGGGTCGGACGCGGCGGGTCGGATGGGCGGACGCGGCGGGTCGGCAAGGGACGCGGCCATTTCGGAGGCGACCCTGGCAGGCTGTGGCCGCCTCCGAAATGGCCGGGTCATGGGGAGACGGCGGAGGGTTCGGGCGAGCGGCGGGGTTCGTGAGAAAGGCGTGGCGAACGTCACATTTCTTTAGGACGGATGCCGGACGTGACCTTTCCACGCCAGCACTCTCGCCGAATGCTGAGTTGACCACACCATGGTGTGGTCAACTCAGCATTCGAAGTTGTGACGTTGTGGAGCTATGGCGTCTCTCTGGAGATCGTGCCGTTCCTCTGACGCTTCTTGGGAGTTCGCGTCGACTCCGTGCCGTCCCTCGCAGATCCTCCCGTCCCGGGCGTTTTCGGAGGCGGCCACAGCCTGCCAGGGTCGCCTCCGAAAGCGCCCGGGACGGCGCTCCGATTCCGCCGGCCGGAACCCTCGGCGTCCCGATCGGCCCGGCCGGGACCCTCGGCGACCCGCGGGCGACCCAGGCCGCCGGGTTCGACCCTCGCCCCCGCCCCTCAGCGGCGGTCGAGGCCTAGCTCGATCACTCGGGCGGCGATCTGGCGGGGGCGGTCGCGGCCCGCGTCGCCGCCGACGTCGAGTTTGGCCGCCAGGGCGTCGAGGCGGCGTTGGGCGGTGCGCTCGGAGACGTGCAGCTCGGCGGCGATCTCGGCTCGCGTCGCCGGGCGGCCGGCGAAGGCGCCCTCGCTGCGGTAGGGGGCGACCAGGGCTGCGGCGGTCGCCCGCTCCTCCTCGTTCAGGGCCACCCCCGGCTCCCCCGCCGCCACCGTGGCGGCGACCGGCGTCGGGCTGCCGGCGGTCGAGATTTCCAGCCGGTGGCCGCCGACGATCAGCGTGTCGCCGTCGCGCAGCCGGCGGGGTCGGTCGAGGGGCTCGCCGTTCAGCGCGGTGCCGTTGCGGCTGTCGAGGTCGGTGGCCATCAGCACCTGCCCCCGCGCCTCGATCTCCAGGTGGTTCCAGGAGACCGCCTCGTCCTCCAGCGTCAGGTCGGCATCCGGCGAGCGCCCGACCACCGTCCGCTCCCCCGCCAACGGCACCGATCGCGGCGCCGCGCCACCGGCCGAAACCCAGATCCGCGCATCCACCCCGGCGACTATAGGGGGCCTCATCGGGGCTCCGGCACGCCAAGGCGTCGACAGATGCCGCGCCCGCGCCAGGAGGCGCAGGAGGTGCCGCGCGACGCGCCGGCCGAGTGCCTTGCCCCCCGCGGCTCCGCCCCCGACGCGATCGCGCCCGCGGCTCCCGGCCGCCGCCGCGATCGCGCCGAGGGCCGGGAGCGAAGAGCTCGAGCCGCGGATCGCCCCCTGACGGGGGCGATCCGTCTCGCTAGTAGCGGTAGTGGTCGGGCTTGTAGGGGCCGTCGACCGGCACGCCGAGGTAGGCGGACTGCTCGGCGGTGAGGGTGGTCAGCTTGACGCCGATCGCGTCGAGGTGCAGCCGGGCCACCTTCTCGTCGAGGTGCTTGGGGAGGATGTAGACCTCCTTCGCCTCGAACTCCTCCGGCCGGCCGAAGAGCTCCATCTGGGCGATCACCTGGTTGGTGAACGAGTTCGACATCACGAAGCTCGGGTGCCCGGTCGCGTTGCCGAGGTTCAGCAGCCGCCCTTCGGAGAGGACGATGATCGAGTGGCCGTCGGGGAACTTCCACTCGTCGACCTGCGGCTTGATGTTGACCCGCTCGGCGTCGGAGCCTTCGAGCGCCGCCATCTCGATCTCGTTGTCGAAGTGGCCGATGTTGCCGACGATCGCGTTGTGCTTCATCTTCGACATGTGGTCGAGGGTGATGATGTCCTTGTTGCCGGTGGTGGTGACGAAGATGTCAGCCGAGTCGACGACTTCCTCGAGCGTGCGCACCTCGTACCCCTCCATCGCCGCCTGCAGCGCGCAGATCGGATCGATCTCGGTGACGATCACCCGGGCGCCCTGGCCGCGCAGCGAGGAGGCGCAGCCCTTGCCGACGTCGCCGTAGCCGCAGACGACGGCGACCTTGCCGCCGATCATCACGTCGGTGCCGCGGTTGATCCCGTCGATCAGCGAGTGGCGGCAGCCGTAGAGGTTGTCGAACTTGGACTTGGTGACCGAGTCGTTGACGTTGATCGCCGGGAACAGCAGCTTGCCCGCCTCGGCCAGCTGGTAGAGCCGGTGGACGCCGGTCGTCGTCTCCTCGGTGACGCCCTTGATCGAGGCCGCCGCCCGCGTCCACCGGGTCGCGTCGGATTCGAGCGAGCGGGTCAGCGTCTCGAGCACGATCCGGAACTCCTCCGAGTCCGCACTCGCGGGATCGGGCACCGCGCCCGCCGCCTCGTACTCGACGCCTTTGTGGACCAGGAGCGTCGCGTCGCCGCCGTCGTCGAGGATCATGTTCGGGCCGTCCTCGCCGGGCCAGTTCAGCGCCTGCTCGGTGCACCACCAGTACTCCTCCAGCGTCTCGCCCTTCCAGGCGTAGACCGGGATCCCCGCCGCCGCGATCGCCGCCGCCGCGTGGTCCTGGGTGGAGAAGATGTTGCAGCTCGCCCAGCGCACCTCGGCGCCCAGCGCGACCAGCGTCTCGATCAGCACCGCGGTCTGCACGGTCATGTGGAGCGAGCCGGTGATCCGCGCGCCCGCCAGCGGTTTCTGCGCCCCGAACTCCTCCCGGGTCTGCATGAGGCCCGGCATCTCGACCTCGGCAAGCGAGATCTCCTTGCGGCCGAACTCGGCGAGGCCGATGTCGGCGACCTTGTGGTCCTGGGTGGGCGTGACAGTCATGTTTTTGGCTTGGCTCCTGATCGTTTGGGCGGTGGACGCAGTGGTCCAGGGTAGCCGAATAGAGTCGTGGAACCGTGACCGCCGACGACGAGAAGCGCCTCGCCGCCGAGGCGGCCGCCGAGCTGGTCGAGAGCGGCATGACGTTGGGCCTCGGGACCGGCTCCACCGTCGCCCACCTGCTCCCCGCGCTCGCCCGCCGCGGGCTCACCGACCTGCGCTGCATCGCCACCTCGGTGGCGACCGAGGAGCAGGCGCGCGGGCTCGGCATCGCGGTCGCGGCCTTCCACTCGCAGGCCCGCCTCGACCTCGCGATCGACGGCGCCGACCAGGTGACCCCGGACGGGTGGCTGATCAAGGGCGGCGGCGGCGCCCACCTGCGGGAGAAGATCGTCGCCGCGGCGGCCGACCGCTTCGTCGTCATCGCCGACTCCTCGAAGCCGGTCGAGCGCTTCACCTGGCCGGTGCCGCTGGAGCTCTTCGCCTTCGGCCTCGCCTCCACCCTCACCCGGCTCGGCGACGCGGTGGCCCTGCGGCCCGACACCCCGCCCAGCCCTGACGGCGGCCTGATCGCCGACTACCACGGCCCCGGCACCGACGACCCGGCGACGCTGGCGGCGCGGCTGGAGGCCGACCCGGGGGTCGCCGCGCAGGGCCTCTTCCCGCCGACGCTGGTGTCGGAGCTCTTCGTCGGCCGGGGAAACGACGTCGAGAGGACCGTCTTCAGAGCCTGAGCCATGGACCTGCTCGAGCGCGAGAGAGAGCTGGGGAGCCTCGATGCGCTGCTGGACGGCCTGGCCGCCGGCCGCTCGCGGGCGACCCTGATCGAAGGCCCGGCCGGGATCGGCAAGACGGCGCTGCTGGCCGCCGCGCGCGCGGCGGCGAAAGAACGTGGGATCGCCGCGCTCGGCGCCCGCGGCTCGCAGCTCGAGCGCGAGTTCCCGTTCGGGGTGGTCCGCCAGATGCTGGAGCCGGCGCTGGCGGCGCGATCCGAGCAAGGCGAGCCCTTCGAGGGCGCCGCCAAGATGGCGGGCGCGGTGTTCGCCCCGCCGGGAGCCGGGCCGCTCGCGGGCGACGCGTCCTTCGCCGTCCTCCACGGCCTCTACTGGCTCACCCTCGACCTGGTCGGCGACCGCCCGCTGCTGCTGACCATCGACGACCTGCACTGGTGCGACCTGCCCTCGCTGCGGATGCTCGCCTACCTGATCAGGCGGCTCGAGGGGATGCCGGTGCTGATCGTCGCCACCCTGCGCAGCAACGAACCCGGCACCGACCCGGCGCTGCTCGCCGAGATCGCCCAGGACCCGATGACCGAGCGGATCCAGCCGGGGCCGCTCAGCCGGGCGGCGATGCCGGGCCTGATCGAGCGCCGGCTCGGCGCCGTCCCCGACGACGCCTTCGCCGCGGCCTGCCACGAGGCGACCGGCGGCAACCCGCTGCTGCTCGACGAGCTCCTCAAGGGCCTGGCCGCGGAGGGGATCGAGCCCCACGCCGACCAGGTGGGCACGGTCCGCGATCTGGGGCCGCGCGCGGTCTCGCGGGCGGTGCTGCTGCGGCTCGCCCGCCTGTCCGACGAGGACGTCGCGGTGGCGCGGGCGCTGACGGTCCTCGGCGAGGGCGCCGCGGCCGCCGAGGTGGCGGCGCTCGCCGAGGTCGAGGAGGCCGCGGTGGCGAGGGCGATCGGCAACCTGATGCAGGTCGAGATCGTCCGCCGCGAGCCGCCGCTGGGATTCGTGCACCCGCTGGTCCGCGACGCCGTCTACGAGGACCTGCCGCGACCCCGGCGCGAGCTCGAGCACGCCCGCGCGGCGCGGCTCCTGCGCGAGGCGGGCGCGGCCCCGGAGCGGATCGCCGCGCACCTGCTGCTGGTGCCGCCGGTCGGCGAGGACTGGGCGGCGCGGACGCTGGTCGCGGCGGGCCGGACGGCGGCGGAGAAGGGGGCCACCGAGAGCGGCGTCGCCTACCTCAAGCGGGCGCTGCCGGAGCCGCCGGCGTCGATGTCGCGGACGGCGCTCCTCTACGAGCTCGGCCGGCTCGAGATGGACGTCCGCGGCGACGACGCGGCCGAGCACCTGCGGGCGGCCTACGCGGACCTCGAGGACCCGGCGGAACGCGGCTGGGCGGCCTACGCGCTGGCGCGGACCCTGATGTTCACCCGCCACGAGGACGAGGCGGCGGCGCTGGCGCGCCAGGCCCGGGCCGAGCTCCCCGCCGGGCTCGACGACCTCGGCCGGGCGCTGGTGGCGCTGGAGCTGGAGACCGTCTTCTTCGGCCGCAAGCCCTACTCCGACCTCGAGCGCACGGCCGCCTTCCGGGACGGGGTGCCCGGTGACGGCCCCGGCAGCAAGATGCTGCTCGCGATCACCTCCTACACCTGGGCCTGGCAGGGCGGCTCGGCCTCGCAGTGCGCGGCCCTCGCCTGGCGATCGCTCGCCGACGACGTCCTCCTCGAGGTCGACAACGGCCTCTTCTGGGTCACCGCGCTGGTGGTGCTGATCTACGCCGACCTCAACGACACCGACAAGATCTGGGACGAGGTGCGGGCCCTCGCCCACCGCCGCGGCTCGCTCTTCATGATGTTGACGCTGAACCTCTGGCGCGGCTTCGACCTGCTGCAGCGCGGCGACCTCGGCCAGGCCCAGGAATCGATCGAGGCGGCCTTCGAGGACATGCTCTTCTGGTCCGGCTCGGAGGCCGAAACGGTGGTCGAGTGGCCCACCGCGTTCCTCGGCGAACTCCACACCGAGCGCGGCGACCTCGACGCGGCCGAGACGACGCTGGAGCGAGGCAACCCGGGGGAGCGCACCGGCGACGGCCCGAACTTCTGGCGCCGGGCGCGGATCGAGCTGCACCTGGCGCGCGGCGAGGACGAGGCGGCGCTGGCCCTCTGCCGGGAGTACGAGGCGAAGCTCGGGGCGATGCAGAACCCTGCCCCGGCCCCCTGGCGGAGCCTCACCGCCGAGGCCCTCGACCGCACCGGGCGGACGGAGGAGGGCATCGCGCTGGCCCGCGAGGAAGTCGAGCGGGCCCGGGCCTGGGGCGCCCCGCGGACGATCGGCCGCGCCCTGCGGGTGCTCGGCCGGCTGCGGCGCGAGGAGGGGATCGAGGACCTGCGCGCGGCGGTCGAGGTGCTCGAGCGCTCGAACGCCCGCCTCGAGCTGGCCAAGGCCCTGCTCGCGCTGGGCACCACGCTGCGCCTCGCCCGCCGGCCGAGCGAGGCTCGCGAGCCGCTCCGCCGGGCGCTCGAGCTCGGCGCCGCCTGCAGCGCCGACCCGCTGGTCGAGCGCGCCCGTGAGGAGCTCGGCGCCGCCGGCGCCCGCCCGCGCCGCGAGGCGCTCGGCGGCGTCGAGTCGCTGACCCCGAGCGAGCGCCGGGTCGCCGGCATGGCGGCGGAGGAGCTGACCAACCGGGAGATCGCCCAGCAGCTCTACGTCACCCCGAAGACGGTGGAGGTCCACCTCTCCAACGCCTACCGCAAGCTCGACATCCGGTCCCGCCGCGAGCTCGCCGGCGCCCTCGCCAAGGCCGAGCAGCCGCCGCCCCGCAGGCCTGCCTAGGGGTCCCCCGGCCCAAGATTAGGGTCGGGATCTAGGGACCTCCCCGATGGCAGACGGCGCCCTGGTGCGGATCCTGGGCGCCATGAACCGCACCCACACGATCAAGCTCGAGCTGTTGGAGGCCGGCAACGGCCTCAGCGGGCACGCCGTCGACAGCGGAGGCGTGACGCGCGCGTTCAGCGGGCGACTCGGGCTGATGCACGCGATCGACGAGCTGCTCGGGGCGCCGAGCCCGACCGAGGAGGACCCGATGGATTCGACCGAGACCCGACCCCGCGCTGCCCGCGCGGGCGCGCTGCGCCGGCTGATCGCCGGCCCCGTGCTCGCGTTCGGGGACGCGGGCTATGAGGACGCCCGCCGCACCTTCAACCTGACCGTCGACCAGCGCCCGGCGCTGATCGCCGAACCCCACGACCGCGAGGCGGTCGCCGCCGTGGTCCGCTTCGCCCGCGCCGAGGGGCTGCGGGTGGCGCCGCGGGGGACCGGCCACAACGCCGGGCCGCTCGGCCCGCTCGACGGCACGGTGCTGCTGAAGACCGACCGGCTCGACCGCGCGCACGTCGACGGCGCCGCCCGCCTCGCCCGCGTCGGCGCCGGCGCCCGCTGGCAGGACGTCGTCCCGACGGCCTCCGAGCTGGGCCTCGCCGCCCTCCACGGCTCGACCCCCGACGTCAGCATCGCCGGCTACACCCTCGGCGGCGGCATGGGCTGGTACGCCCGCAGGCACGGGCTCGCCGCCGACCGCGTCCGCGCGATCGAGCTCGTCACCGCCGACGGCGAGGTCCGCCAGGTGGACGGCGCCGCGGAGCCGGAGCTGTTCTGGGCGCTGCGCGGCGGCGGCGGCAACTTCGGCGTCGTCACCGCGCTCGAGTTCGAGCTGCTGCCGATCCCCGCGGTCTTCGCCGGGGCGCTGTTCTTCCCGATCGAGCGGGCGGCGGAGGCGCTCCACGCCTGGCGCGAGTGGACCGCCACGGTCCCGGAGGAGGTCACCTCGGTCGGGCGCCTGCTGCGGTTCCCGCCGTTGCCGCAGGTCCCCGAGCACCTGCGCGGCAGGTCGTACGCGCTGGTCGAGGCGGTGTTCCTCGGCCCCGAGGCCGCGGGGCGCGAGCTGATCGCGCCGCTGTGCGCCCTGGGCCCGGCGATGGACACCTTCGCCACGGTGCCGCCCGCCGGGATCGCCGAGCTCCACATGGACCCGCGCGAGCCCGCCCCGACCGCCTCCGGGCACGCCCTGCTCGGCTCCCTGCCGGCGGCGGCGATCGACTCCCTCCTCGCCGCCGCCGGGCCCGACTCCGGCTGCGGCCTGCTCTCGGTCGAGCTCCGCCACACCGGCGGCGCGCTGGGCCGGAGCCGACCCGGCCACGGAGCGCTCGCCTCGCTGCCCGGCCAGTTCGCGAGCTTCGCCGTCGGCCTCGCCGCGCCCGAGGCGGCGGCGAGGTCGGAGGAAGACCTGGCCCGCGTCGCCGCCGCGACCGCCGCCTACGAGGTCGGCCACTACCTCAGCTTCGTCGAGCGGGCGACGGTGCCCGAGGCGTGCTTCGACCCCGACAGCGCCGCCCGCCTGCGCGCGGCGCGCGACGCCTACGACCCCGAGCGGCTGTTCCAGCCCAACCACGAGATCGGCGCCGGCCGCTGAGGCGGCGCCCGAGAGGAGAGCACGAGAGATGACGATGACGAGGACGGACAAGGCCGTCGCGACGGCGCTCGCCTTCTGCGTCGCGATCGCCCTCGCCTGCGCCGGGCAGGCACGGGCGGCGGGCCCGACGGGCTTCAAGGTAGCCAAGTTCAAGGTCGAGATCGAGGGGACCCAGAACTCGGTCTGGCACCGCACCGTCGAGGCCGAGGTCGACTGCGGCACCAGCGACCACTCGTTCGGCCGCGAGAAGCTGGCCTTCCGCACGACCAAGCCGATCTACCTCACCGCCACCCACCTGCCGGGCGAATTCAACCCGCAGATGTTCGGCAGCCGTCAGCTCGGCATCCCGACCACGGCCAAGGTGCGGCGCAGCTTCACCCCGGCGGTCGTCCCGCCGGCCCGGGTCTGCGAAGAAAACGACGGCGGCGCCCCGGTGACCCCGCCCGACTGCGGCACCCGCACGATCCGGCCCTGGAAGCTCAACCTCCAGTACGCCACCGACAAGAAGAACGCCCTGCTGCTCAGCTCGGGCGACACCGACCAGGACCCCTACGTCAACTGCCCCGGCAGCAGCCTGTCCAGCTTCCCCTGGCTGATCGTCGAAGGCTCCGGCCACAAGGGCGACTACATCGCCGCCGAGGTCAGCCAGGACGAGCTCTTCGACCCGAAGTTCCAGAAGTGGATCGCGATCGGCCACGGCACGGCCAAAGAAAGCGGCAGCACCTGGTGGTCGCGGACCGAGATCACCTACTCGGTCTCGTTCACCCGGCTCAAGAAGTAGCCCCAGCGACCCCTGCCCCCGGTGCGTTCGCCCTAATCGCCGCGTTGCGGGGTGTTAAGGGTTCGCACCGGGGGAGGGGCCGGGGGTGGGGCGCCGGCGGGG
>Ga0335075_10006943_pt1 | contig 17461 bp, 12 predicted proteins | sample Lox_Sample_24_FD_206723 | JGI IMG/M metagenome (GOLD analysis project Ga0335075, IMG submission 206723) | Soil microbial communities from Loxahatchee National Wildlife Refuge, Florida, United States - Lox_Sample_2.4 | ecosystem: Environmental > Terrestrial > Soil > Wetlands | place: USA...
TCGGCCGGTGCCCTCCCTCGCTTCCGCCGGCCTGCCCCCCCCCCCCCCCCCCACCCGGCTCGCCTTCTCTCTTATATTATCCTATCCACGGCTTGTGACGCGCGAATGTGCCGCCCTTGCTTGACCGCGAGGGCTGGAAGTAGGACAATGAGGAAGAATTGAGCTTTGCTGGTGATCTTCTGCTCTCTGCCTGCCGCGACAGGGACGACGGCCGGCGAACCCGCCTGGGCACGATCGCCCGAACTCCCCGCCCGTGCCGGCTTTACACGGAACCCGCTGCCTCGGTGAATCGCGGCGCGCCGGTTGCATCCCTTGGCTTGCTCCGGCGAGACGGATAACTACCCCGGTGACAAAACTTCATGAGTACACGACGAGTCGGATTATGGCTGATTGGCGCCTGTGGCGGTGTAGGCACTACCGCCACGCTCGGCTTGGCCGCCCTTCAGCGCGGCGTTATCGACAGCACCTCGCTGGTGACGGCCCTGCCGCTTTTTCATACGGTCGATCTCGACGAGCCGGCCCAATTCGTCGTCGGCGGCCATGAGATTCGCCGGGCCGGCTTCCGCCAGACGGTTCGCGAATTGCAGAAACGCTCGAACATCTTCGAGCCGGCCATCGCCGACGCCTGCCAGGAAGACCTGGAACGCTGGGAGGCCAACCTTCGGCCCGGTACGCTGCTCAACTGTGGACCGGCCATCGCCCGTCTGGCCGACCGCAGCGACCTGGCCAACGGCGAAACCGCCCGCGAGGCCATCGACCGCATTCAGAACGATCTGCGCGATTTCCGCGATCGCAACAAGCTCGATCAGGTCGTCGTCGTCAACGTCTCCTCGACGGAGCCGCCGTTCGAGACGGGCGACGTTCACGAATCGCTCGAGCGTCTGACGCCGGCCCTGGAGCGCCGCCAGCCGCCGCTGCCCGCGTCGTCCTTCTACGCCTGGGCCGCGCTCGATCTCGGTCTGCCGTACCTCAACTTCACGCCCTCGCTCGGCGCCTCCGTGCCGGCGCTCTTGCAATTGGCCGAGCAGCGCCGCGCCGTCACCGGCGGCAAGGACGGCAAAACCGGCGAGACCCTCATGAAGAGCGTGCTGGCCCCGATGTTTGCCATGCGCAACTGGCAGCTCCTCAGCTGGGTCGGCCACAACATTTTCGGCAACCGCGACGGCCAGGTGCTCGACGATCCGACCAACAAGGCGTCCAAGATCCGCACCAAGGACCAGGTGGTTTCCTCGATCGTCGGCTACAAGCCGCAAACACTGGTGAGTATCGAATACATCGATTCGCTCGACGACTGGAAGACGGCGTGGAACCATATCCACTATAAAGGCTTCCTCGGCACGAAGATGACCTTGCAGTTCATCTGGCAGGGCTGCGATTCGATCCTGGCCGGCCCGTTGGTGATCGACCTGGCCCGGCTGGCGCTGTTGTCGCAGCGGCGCGGCGAGGTCGGCATGCTGCGGCACCTGGCGTGCTTTTTCAAAAACCCGATGGGCGTGCAGGAGCACGATTTCTTCAAGCAATTCGCCATGCTCGAGCGCTACGTAGAAGAATTAGCCACGGATGAACACAGATAAAACAAAACAGAATTATTTATTACCCCGGCAAGTTAGTTCCGCACATAAATTGAATCACGAAAACACGAAAGAAGGAAAACACGAAAGGGGAAAAACATCGACGAATGGAATGCCTTGCTTTCTCTTGTTTTCCTCTTTTTCGTGTTTTCCTTCTTTCGTGTTTTCGTGATTCAATTCTGTGCCAAAGTAATATTATTGTTTTTCATCTGTGTTTATCTGTGTTCATCTGTGGCTAATTTGAGTGGTACCATGAAAATCGCTTTCAGCACCAATGCGTATCTGAATTATTCCTTCGCCGAGGCGGTGCGGCGTTTGGCCGCCATCGGCTACCAGGGCGTCGAGATCATGGCCGACGTACCGCACGCCTGGCCCGCCTTCCTGCTGGATGAGCAAAAACAAGCCCTCGGCGATGCCCTGAAACAGAACAAGCTGGCCATCTCCAACGTCAACGCCTTCATGATGCACGCCGTCAACGATCCGCGGCAGCGCTACTGGCATCCGTCGTGGATCGAGCCGGACCCTCACTATCGCCGCATCCGCGTCGAGCACACCAAACGCTGCCTGACGCTGGCTCGCGAGCTGGGCGCTGCCTGCATCACCACGGAGCCGGGCGGTCCCGTCGAGCCGGGGGTCTCGTGGTCGAAGGCGCTGGCCCTGTTCGTCGAGGAGATCAAGCCGGTCGCCGAGCACGCCGAAAAAGAGGGCGTGCTGCTGCTCGTCGAGCCGGAGCCGGAGCTGCTGCTGGAGAAAATGGATCAGTTTCTCGAATTCATGCAGCACATCGATTCGCCGGCGGTGGGACTGAACTTCGACATCGGCCACGCTTACTGTGTCGGCGACGAGCCGGCCGAGTACATCCCGCGGATGGCGAAGCACATTCGCCACATTCACCTGGAGGACATCGCCGCCACGCGCGTTCATCAGCACCTGGTTCCCGGCGACGGTGCCATCGACTTCGCCGCCACGCTGCGCGCCATCCAGTCGATCGGCTACCAGGGCTGGGTGACGATCGAGCTGTATCCGTATGTCGAAAACCCCGACGAGGCGGCTCGCCGCGCTCGGCAGCACATCCGGAGCATCCTGGCCAACCTATGAGTGATCTCCGCGCTTACGCACAGCTGACGCGCCTGCCCAATCTGCCGACCGCCCTGGCCGACATCTGCCTGGGCGCCCTGGCGGCCGGCGCGCTGCCGCAGCATGCGCTCGCCTTCGCCGCGCTGTTGCCGGCGTCGGCGTGTCTTTACTCGGCCGGCATGGTGTGGAACGACTATTTCGATCAGGAGCAGGACCGCCGCGAGCGTCCGTTTCGACCGCTGCCGTCCGGCCGCGTCGCGCCGCGGGAGGCCGTGTGGCTCGGGATCAGCTTGTTCGCGGCGGGGACATTGTTGGCGCTGCTGGCGGGGAGGACATCGCTGCTGATCGCCCTTTGTCTTATGGGCGCGATCCTGGCATACGACGGCTGGCTCAAGCGGACCTGGGCCGGGCCGCTGGCGATGGGGACGTGTCGCTTTCTGAATGTGCTGCTCGGCGTGTCGGCTTGCGGCTCGTTGCTGGGGCCGCGCGGGGCGCATCTGGCCCTGATTGTCGGTCTGTACATTGTCGGCGTGACGTGGTTCGCACGCACCGAGGCGCGATTGAGCAATCAGAACGCGCTGCGCGGCGCGGCGGCAGTGATGCTCGTCAGTCTGCTGCTGGCCCTTCCGCTGCCGGTGTTTCTACCGGAAGGACAGCACAGCTCGTTTTTGTTCCCGTATTTGCTGGTCGCGCTGGGTTTTTGGGTAGGTGGGCCGGTGGTGCGGGCCATCGCCAATCCGGCGCCGTCTCAGGTGCAGGCGGCCGTCAAACGCGCTCTCATGGCCCTGATTCTGCTCGATACGGTGCTGGCGACGGCGACGGCCGGGGCCGTCGGACTGGTCATTTTGCTGCTGCTGGCGCCGTCGCTGTATCTCAATCGCAAGCGCTGGCTGTACGCGACGTGAGAACGCTTAACGCCGCTTTTCAAGTATCCGGCTTTTCCATCAAATCACCGACCACTTGGCTAACGCCCTCGTGGTCAAAGATAACAGGTATGTTGCCTGGAGCGATGTAGAACGCCATCCCATCTCGCGCCACGAAAGCGTCCGGATGGTCTACCTCATAGCGATCCCCGTTCACCAACACAATGGTAAACGGCCGAAATGGGTTCCGGTGCTTGAGTGTTTTTAAGGTCTCAACGAAGGTGACTGCTTCCATTGGCTCACTCCCGTAATTTGGCCGCCAGGCAACACGGTAGAGGATCTTGGCAGATCCCCATGCTCTCTTGCAAATGCCCCGCTGAGTCGCTTGCGACGAGCGCTAAGCCGCAAGCGGCTGGACTACTTCGCGGGTTCGTCGGTGTCATCCAGGTCGATGAGGAAATCACGCAGCTCGCCGCCTTCGGGCAGATGCATCTCCTCCGCTTCTTCGAGCTGAAACATCTCCTCGCCGGCCTCTTCCACTTCCTCCACAGGCTCCAGCACCGGCGCGGAATCCACCGTGGGCACAGCAGCCTCCTCGACAACCTCAAGGTCGTCGTCGTCCGCTTCCAGGACCACGTCCTCGTCGCCGCCCAGGTGCTTCAGGGCTTCCTGCGTCAGCTCGTACTCGACCACGAACGTCACGGCGCCGAGGCTCAGACGATCGCCCGGATGCACGATCTCGCTGCCGCGGACAGGCTCGCCGTTCACGAAGGTGCCGTTGACGCTTTCCAGATCCTCGACGAAGACAAGGCCATTCTCGATGCGCAGCCGGCAGTGGAGGCGGCTCACCTCCGCGGAGGGAATACGGATGGTGCATCCCGCGGCGCGGCCCAGGGTCGATTCCGAGCGACGCAGATGCGTCGTCCAGATGCGCTTGCGCTTCCGTTCCAGTACCAGACGCACATTCATCGCAGGAATCTTCTCGACCGGGGGTGATCCACTAACTCCAGAATAAGCGGAGAAGAGCAGCAGAGCAAGGCGGAGGCGCAACGATCCGAGCCTGAAGCGTAAGCGAAGAAAACCTCTTCGCTTACGCTTCAGGCTCGGACGAAAAACGCGGCGTCCGCTGGCGTCAGCGCGGCGCGCCTGGAATGGTCGGGTTGACCACGACAGGTACGTTTCGCACTCCCGTCACGGTGTTGAAGACGGGCGTCATCGACAGGCGGACGTAGCGGCGATCGGCGGAGATCACGGCCTTCGCCGTCACGTCGAGCGCGTTCTGCACGAACGGCTTGACGCGCGTCTGATACAGCGTGCGATCGTTGTCGGGTGTCGTGCTCTGGCGGACCTTGTTCTCCTTGAGCTGGCTGGGCAGAACGGGCTGGCCTTGCGAGCCGAAGCCGGCGCTGAGGCCGCGTCCCACGCTTGTCACCTCAGGATCGACCATCACGCGCAGCTGATGAAACACCTTGTTCGGGCTGGCCAGCTCGGCCAGATCGACATCGGGCTTCTTCCGGGCGCTGGCCGGCGCCACATAGGCCGTCTCGGTGCGCCGGCCGTTCTCCAGCTTCAGCTTGATCCGCTGCGAGATGTGCGACTTCAGCACGACGGTGCGCAGCTCCTCGCGCTCCTCCGGCGTGCCCTGATGACGGATGATCTTCAGCTGCACCTTGTTATTGAGCGGGCGGCCCCAGATCTTCTCGATCTCGACCTCGTACTCGCCGGAAAAGCCCTCGGCGGCGAGGTAGGTTTCGTTGGTCATGTCGGCCAGCGAATCGCCAATCAAGACGCCGCCTCCGATCGTCTGCCGGTGCAGAGGCGAGCACATGCTGCCGGTCGGCTCCAGAACGTGCAGATCGAGATCGGCGTCGCCCTGCCAGTTGAGCTTGACGACCAGGTCGCGGACGCGCGTGCCGGCGACGGAGCTGCTCAGCCGTTCCAGCTCCTCCTTGCGTCCTTGCTGATCGAGGATCTTCGCGAGGGAGTCGATTTTCTGGAGGGCGCGGGCGTGCAAGGGATGGTTCTCGACCGGCCAATCCTGCCGCAGGATATTGCCGGTTGCCCACTGCATGGCTTTGGGATCGCGGGCCAGCTCGGCGTAGTTGAGCGCCTCTTCGTAGGCGTGCGGCGTGCCCGGCTCCAGCAGGGCCGCTTGCCGGCAGAAGGCCAGGGCCAGCCCGTACTTTTCATCGTGGGCCAGCGCCGTCGCCGCCTCCAGGTAGCCGGTGCCGTTCTTCGGCGCCATGTCGGCCGTGGACACCTCGGCGCGCTCGATGTCTTCCGCCGAGCCGCCGCTCAGACGCAGGGCGATCGCCAACGACTTGTAAACCCACGGCTCGACAACGATGCCTTGCCGCAAGTTGGCCTTGAGGAACTCGACGGCGTGCTCGAACTTCTTGGTCAGCACCAGGAAGTCGGCGGTGGCGATAATCAGGCTCGGATTGTTGACGCCCTTGGCCAGGGCATCCTGCCAGACTTTCTTGGGATCGAGATCGGCGCGTTCGTCGCGGGCGGGGGCGACTTTGATCCGAGGATCGCGTTTATCCAGGGCACCCAGCCCGCCCATGCCGGGATTGATAATGAGGTTACTCGGCCGGGTGTGGATGGTGGAGCTGGCCTTGACGGCCAGCGCCTGCGCCGGTGGGTAGAAGCCCAGCTGGTTGTTCTCCTGGTTCAAACCCTCGGGAGCGGCCATCGCGTCGTCGAGGGGGTTGAGCGGCTGGCCGGTGACGGGATCGAAGTTGACGGCCCAGTCCCTGGGCCGGCCCACCACCTGGCGGATAAGGGTGATGAGGATGTTGCTCTGGTTACCGCCCTGAAGCCCGAACTGGCCGCCCAGGTTGCCGAACTGCCCCAGGTTCTGTCCGCCGAAGCCGGCAATGCCGCCATTGCCCATGTTGCCCTGTCCCTGGAAATTGCCCTGGAAACCACCCAGGCCCTGGTTGCCGGCGGCGCCCAGATTTTGAAAGCCTTGCCCGCCCAGGCCGGCGATGCCGCCGACGCCGCCCAGACCGCCGAGGTTGCCGCCGGCGCCGCCGCCGAAGCCGGCCATACCCATACCGCGGAGCCCCATGCCGCCCAGCCCGCCGATGCCCGCGAAGCCGCCCAGGGCGCCCGCGCTCAACCCGAAGAGGGTCGCCGAGCCTTGCAACATCTGATAATTGACGGCGTTGGGAATCGGCGTTACCAAATCGGCGACGGCGTAGACGCGCACCGTCTTCTCCGCGCCGGCGAACGTGCCGGTGGTGATCTCAATGTGGTCTTGGCGGATCAGGTAGGTGACCCCGGAAGGGGCCTCCTTGATCTTGGACAGAATTTTGCGCAGAACGCTCGCGATCGTGGTGTGCATCGCCGGGATCGGCGTCGGGTCGGTGATCGGCGTCCGCCCCACCTCCTGAAGGCCATCCAGCTTGAACGCTTTATCATTGATGTCAAAGGTGAGGTTGTAGCGCTTGGATAATTGATCCAGGGCGTCGGTCAGCGTCGCGCGGGGGTCATCCAGGCCCGGATAGTTGATGGTATCGCCGAGGCGTTTGCGCAGCTCGATGCCGGCTGTCGGCAGATCGGCGCCGAAGGTGGCGGACTCGTAGCGTGCCTTGCGCAGATCGGACAGCGCCCTCCAGGTGGCCGCGGGCGGGAACTCGACCGGCGGCTCATCGGGGAAGGGAATGTGCGAGCGCTCGACTTCCAGCAAGACCGCCAGCCAGCGCTCCTGGCGGATGCGGCGCAGCTCCTGAATCTCGCGGAGATGATAGCCGGCCAGGCCGACCGCGTAGCCGGCCGTCACCGCCGGCGGCACCGGCAAGCCCTGATCGATGAGGTCCTTGCGGATGGCCTGGGCTTGACGATACGCCTGTTGCTCGCGGGCCTGGTCCATCAGGTTGTGATAAACGCGCATCCGTTCGCGGACGCGGTCCTGCTCCAATCGCTCCTGGGCGCTGAGCGTGGTCCGCGCGTTGGCGCTGGCCAGGAGCCGCAACGCTTCATCCTGATCGCGCCGGACCACGGCGCCGCGGATGTCCACGTCCTGAGTGGCGCGCTCCAGCCGATTGCTCAGATTGGTACGTGCCCTCTCGCTGATGTCCGGATTGGTACGCACCCCATCCAACGTCCGCTTGAGGAACTCGTGGGCGTCATCGGGCCGGGTCAGCACCATCCGGTTCGCCTGTCGAATGGCGTCGTTGACGATCTGCGTTTGCTCCTGATCGAGGATCGCCTGGCGGCCCTTGATGTCGTTGATGCGATCCTGATCGGCCTTATCCGGACCCAGGGGCGGCTTCTCTTTCTTGTCCGGATCGGCGAAGAGCTGCTCGGCTTCCAGCTTGAGGGCCTTGCCCTTGGGAGTATCCGGCGTGATGCGCGAGAGCTGGTCGCCTTTCTTGAATTTGAACAGGTTCTTGAGGTCATCGAACGTCTTCTTGCCGGAGCGCAAATCCTCGACGAGCTGGAGTCCGGCGCGGGCGCGTTGCGACGTCGGATCGGCCTTGAGCGCCTGCTTGTAAAGCTTCTCGGCGGCGTCGAGCTTTTTCTTTTCCAGCGCCCACTCGGCCTGGGCCACCAGGTCGGCGCGGGCCAGCTGATTGTTCTCGAAGGCAAAAGCCAGGGCGCGGTCGGCTTGCAGCAGGGCCGGACGGTCCTTCTGCGTCCTCCACTGATCGATCATGTTGACGAGGAAGTAATTGTCGTCGTCGGCCTTGGGCATTTTCTCGGCAACCTCGACGCGCCCCGCCTCGTCGCCGTTGATCTTGCCGGTGAGCGTGTAATTGAATAGCGTCCCTTCCTTGTCGGGCGCGCCGGCAAAGGTGCCGACAACGAGGGTTGGCACATCGGGCCGCAACGGCGGCAGCTTCGTCGGCATCACCTGGACGACCTTGGCCGGCAGCTTGATTTCGCAGTCGTAGAGAACGGGCTGCTTCAACGCCGCGAACAGGCTGTCGGTCCATGTTTTCGGTGTGTTGCCCAGGCCGTAACGGACCACCTTGCCGCCGGTGCAGTTGGGGAAGCCGTGCAGGTTGTACGGATCGAGATAGCCGCCCAGCGGCACACTGAAGAAGGCGATGTGATTGGCCACCATGTCTTTGCACAGCGACGCCCGCAGCTCGGCGTCAATCGGGCCGGCAATGCTTTGACCGCTGCCCAGGAAAAGAATGACGTGCTGGCGGTCCTTCTTGCCGTCGAAGAGCTGGATGGCTTTCGGCAGCGCCTCGCGGAGATTGACGGCGCCGGCCGGATAGTCCGCGCTCAGCTTCTTGAGCACGGCGGACAGATCCTTGTTACCGGGCTGGAAGCCGTTGGTGAGATCGTGATACTTGGTGTTGAGGGTCCACAGGGCGACGCGGTCCTCGGCACCGACGCGGAGGAGGAATTTTTTCGTCAGCTCCTGGGCCGCCTTGAAATCGCCGCCGGCCATGTGGGCGGCGGTGTCAAAGAGAACCAGGTAATCGCGCGGCCGCGGCGGAGCTGCCTTCAAGCGCGGCTCGACCTGCACGGCCAGCAAAGTTTCCTTCTGGTCCGGCCGATGATAGAGGACGAGTGGTTGATCGGCGAAGCGCGACAGCGACATCTCCGCGTCGGCATGCGGATCGATGAGCGTGTTGGTCGGCGGTTTCGGGTCGGTGCTGTCGAGCGGCGTCTTTGTGCGTCCCGCTTTGCCCCATAGATGGGCAGTGGCGAGCAAGCCGACGAGCGTCAGCAAGGGTCCGACCGCGAGGAGCCGGCGAGCTGTGAACATTGTCCAAACCCCCTAAATCTCTTGTTCGACGGGCGCCGTCGCTTCCCTAAGCGGCCGGCGCGTGAATAGCAGCCTCGGAGCGCCTGGTTTGATCCTCAACAATACGAATTCTAAAAAGCTCGGGACTTGCGCCGCCAGCGAATTTTCCTGGGACCGACGTCTCCGCCGCCGTCCGTCCCGGTGCCGCCCGCAGAATTCTTTCGCTCCGCGAGATCGTTGCAGCCGCGCCCCGCGATACGAGATTATAGATCTAAAAGTGAAGCACCGATTGAGGTTAGGACGATCTATCTTCCGCGAGCTTGCGGAGCCTGAGGCCGGAAGATGAGAAGAATCGTTACGCTCGCCCCAAGGGGAACAATCGATACGTCTTATTGATTTTTCCCATTCGTCATGCTATCAGCTGGTTGGACCGGAGGGTAGGGCCGCTTTCCCAGCTCGCGGCTTCAACGCGGGAAGGCACTGCCCGGAGATGAGGAGGAGGCATGCACGCCTACCTGGGATCCATTTGGAATTGCCGTTTCTTTTGGCTGTCGCTGGTTAAGACGGATCTGCGTTCCCGTTACCGTGGCTCGGTACTCGGCATCGGCTGGTCGCTGCTGCACCCCATTGCCATGACCACCATCCTTTGTGTGGTCTTCGGCGTCGTCTTCGGCATCAATGTCCGCGAATACGCTCCTTACCTGTTCGTGGGCATGACGTTCTGGGGTTACTTCACCTCGGTGCTGGTCCAAGGCTGCGGCTGCTTCTTTCAGGGCGAATCCTATATTCGCCAGTTTCCCGCTCCGATGGCAATTTATCCGCTGCGGACGGCCCTTGGCTCGGGGTTTCATTTCCTCATCGGGCTTCTCCTGGCCGTGCTGCTGTCGCTGGGGACCGGTCCCAAGGACGCGCACATTTCACGCCTTTTCCAGCTGCTCGCCTTGCCCAGCCTTGTTCCCACCTTTGTACTGCTTTTCTTGCTTGGCTGGAGTGTGGCCATTCTCTGCGGTCTTCTCAACGTCCGTTTCCGCGATACCCGTCATTTGGCGGAGATCGGCTTGCAAGGCTTGTTCTACATGCTGCCGATCATGATCCCTCCCGAGCAATTGGCACGCCGCGGCCGGCTGAGCTTGGTGTTCCGTTGCAACCCGCTGACGCCCTTTTTCGATCTGCTGCGCGAGCCGATCTGCTATGGACACGCCCCCAGCCTGATGACGTACACTTTCGCCGCCACCGTCGTGCTGGTGCTTTGCACGACGGCGATATTCGCCTTGCAGCGCGAGGAACGGCAGCTGATATTCCATCTGTAACCGGGCGATCGAGGCACAAGGACATCGTCATGGCCCTAATCGAGCTGGAGCGACTTTCCCTGACCTTCCGGGTCCGTCAGGAGCGGACCATTCGGCTCAAGGATTTCATCCTCAAGCGCATGTTCCTGCCGTCGCGAAACCCCTACATGGAAGTGCGGGCGTTGCAGGACATCGATCTGCGCATCGAGCAGGGCGACCGCGTGGGCATCCTCGGCCACAACGGCGCCGGCAAGAGCACCATCCTGAAAGTGCTGGCCGGCATCTACAAGCCGACGAGCGGCCGCCGCCTTGTCGAGGGCCGTATCTCGTCGCTGTTCGACATCGCCCTGGGCTTCGAGGTCGAGGCCAACGGCTGGGAGAACATCGCCTATCGCAGTTATCTCCAGGGCGAGACGCCGGCCAGCGTCCGCGCCAAGAAGCACTCCATCGCCGAGTTCAGCGAGCTGGGCGATTTTCTCAACATGCCGGTGCGCTACTACTCGGCTGGTATGATGGTAAGGTTGGCGTTTTCGATCGCGACGGCCATCGAGCCGGAAATCCTGCTGGTGGATGAGGTGCTCAGCGTCGGCGACCTGTCGTTTCAGAACAAGGCCCGCGAGCGCATGCGCGAGATGATGGCCAAGGCGCATCTGATGGTCGTGGTCAGCCACGATCTCGACTCCTTGCCTCAGGTGTGCAACCGGGCGGTGTGGCTGGACCACGGCCGCGTCAAGATGATGGGATCGTGTGCCGAGGTCATCGCCGCCTATCGTTCGTCGGTGCAGGGACACGCCGCCGCAGCATAGGATGAAAAATGAAAAATGAAAAATGAAAAATGCGGTTCGGTTGATTTTTCATTTTTCAATTTTTATTTTTCATTTTTCAATGATTCTGTTGACTGAAAAGTGAACTCATGAACACGCCTCTCCGCTTTGAGCCATTTCTGCGTCCGATGGTCTGGGGCGGACGACAGCTCGGCGACGTGCTGGGCAAGCCGCTCCCCAACGGCGGCGCTTACGGCGAAGCCTGGGAAATCAGCGATCATCCCACGCACGCCAGCGTCATTTCCCACGGTCCCGGCAAGGGACAAACCCTGCGGCAGTGGATGGAGCATCAGCCGGCGGCGCTGCTCGGCGAGACCGCGACGCGCCATGCGCGATTTCCGTGGCTGGTCAAGCTCCTCGACGCCTGGGATTGGCTCTCGGTGCAGGTCCATCCCAACGAGGCGGACGTAATCCGTCTGTGGCCGGGCGAGGGCAGCAAGACCGAGGCATGGTTCGTGCTGGCGGCGGCGCCGGGAAGCCGCGTCTATGCCGGCTTGCTGCCGGGCGTCGATGAGAAGGGTTTGCGCAAGGCGTTGCGCGAGGGCACGGTCGGCGACTGTCTGCATCAGTTTTCGCCGCGTCCGGGCGATTGCGTCTTCCTGCCGGCCGGCACCGTTCACGCGGTCGGCGGCGGCGTGCTGATGGCCGAGGTGCAGCAGACCAGCGATGCCACCTTCCGGCTATTCGACTGGAATCGCCGCGACGCCCAAGGGCAAATGCGGCAGCTGCACATCGAGGAAGCGCTGGCCTGCATCCACTGGAACGGCGGTCCCATCCACCCGGTCCGCGCGCGGCACTATCCCGGCGGCGCCGATTCCCCTTCGCTTCAGCCCGCCTCCGTCTCCGTTCGTCAGCGCCTGGTAGATTGCTCCTATTTCAGCCTGGAATATATTCGATACAGCGCGCCGTTCACCTGTGGCGGCAGCGGCGCCTTGCAGGTGCTTCTGGTGCTGCACGGACGAGGCCGGCTGTGGACCGGCGAGGGCGTATGGCAGCTGGCTCCCGGCAGCTCGCTGCTGTTGCCCGCCGCGCTCGATGCGCTCACCTGCCATCCCGAGGGCGACCTGGGAATTCTGCTGTCCACGCTTCCTCGCCGCACGTAGGACGACGGGATTCCCAGCCCGTCCTACGGATTCTCTTCCATGCCGATGTAATAATGAGAAGCTCATACAATCTTCTCTTGACGAGGTTTGTACGGTATCGTACTTTATAATCTGTCCCGCCGGTAGGGACTTTCGGTGACTGGGCGACGCCGAAGGAAACTCCGGCGGGACTTTTTTCCCTTCCCAATTCCTTTCACCCTCACGGCAAATCCGTTCTCTTTCTCGTTCATGAGAATTTTTGGTCCACAATTTAATAACTTTCTTGACGGCGCGTGATCGGCGGAGGTAAACTCCTTTTCAGTGGCCGTCCGAAAGCGGAGGAAGGCCACGTACTTGCTCGCTCCGACTTTCGCCCGGAGTCGCCCCCATGTCCAGCTTGGAGGCCGCCGCTCATTTGCCGGCCAGCAATCGCCTACTGACCGCGCTGCCGAGACGCGAATACAAACGCCTTCTTCCCCACCTGGAATGCGTTCCTCTCTCCTACAAGGCGGTCCTGCACGAGCCTGGCGGGCCCATCAAGCACCTTTACTTCCCTCTTAGCGGCATGCTTTCGCTGCTCAGCGTCCGCGACGGCCAGGGGGGATGCATCGAGGTCGGCGTGGTGGGCCGCGAGGGCATGGTGGGGCTGCCTTTCTTCTTGGGGACGAGGATGGCAATCACGCAGAGCTTGGTGCAGCTGGCCGGCGAGGCACTGCGCATACGGGCCAATAAGTTCCGCCGTTTGATCGGCTCGCAGAGCAAGCTGCACAAGGTGTTGCTTCGCTACACGCACGTTCGCCTGATGCAAGCGACCCAGTGGGTCGCCTGCAATTCGCTGCACCCGGTCGAAAAGCGCCTGTGCCGCTGGCTGCTGACGGTCCACGACCGGGCATCCGGCGATTGTCTTCCCCTTACGCACAAGCTCCTCGCCGCCATGCTCGGGGTGCGGCGGGCCAGCGTGACGGAGGCCGCTCGACGCTTACGCAGGGCGGGCCTGATCGACTACGGCGGCGGTCAGCTGACGATCCTCGACCGCAATGGTTTGGAAGGGGCCGTCTGCGGCTGCTATCACGCCGTCCGCGCCGAGCAGCTCCGGCTGCTCGGCTAACGGCGCGTCCAGCACGAACTTCGGCGAGCGGGGTCGCGTCAGCGCCCCGAGAGAGCAGTAGGCAGTAAGCAGTAAGCAGTCGGCAGTCAACAAGCAGCTTCTTCCGCCTACTGCTTACTGCTTACTGGCTGCTCGGGGTGCTAACGCGGCCCCGCTCGCCGAAGCAAAGGAAAAAATCGGCGAGTGGCCGGCACCGCATGCTAGATTAGTTTGAGCCGACCGGCGCGCGCGGGAGCGGGCGGGACGGCTTGCCTTTGCCTGGGGGGCCGGATGAGCGGAGGAGAGCAGGAGTGGTGGTACGCCCTGCCCAATGACGGCCAGGTATTTCCGGAGCACTTGATCGGCACCGTTTGGAGCTACCTTCAATGGTCCGGGGCCCATCACCTCAAGCCGCGCTCGGAAACGCAGCTGGCCAACCTGATCTATCCCGCGTTTCAATCCAGCCTGTGCTCGGAAGAAGGCCGACAGGTTCGCCTGCGTATCGCGTTCAATCCCAAACCGAAACGGTTCACGGTGCGCTTCGCCGAGCCGATTCCCTGCACCGCCGGGCAGCTGGTGAAGCTGGCGCCGACCATCGGTTTAGGATCGCGCTGGGTGGTGGCCCTTCCGGACGACGCCGCGCGAAACCAGGTGCGCATCGCCGGCATTCTCGATCCCGACATTCTGCCCATCGACCGAACCTTTCGCCATAGGCACAACGGCCTGCTCTACTATCAGAACCAGTTCCAGGGCTTGAAGGTCGCCGTTCTCGGGCCGGGGTGGGTTCGCGTCACCATCGACGCCGAGAGCTTCGATCTGCACAACTGTTGCCTGCGTCAGCGGGTGGTAGTCGGCCGCATCCACCACGTCGCCGACTGGTTCCGCGAGGTCGCTCAGGGGCTGGCGATCAAGAACCGGCAGGTGGGAGCGGGGCTGGTGCGCCGGTTCATGGTCAACGTCCTCGCCAAGGTAAGCGAAGCGCGACACGGCGGCTGTTTGCTGGTTCTGCCCGCAGCCATCGACGTGTCGGCCCTGCCTCTGAAAATCAAGTATCCGCTGGACTCGGACATTCTTTGCACGGCGATCAAGGAGCGAGCCTATGCCGAGCCGACGCACGACCTGCCTCCAGGCCGGCCGGAGCGCTTGTGGCCGAGCAATCCGCGCTCGTTCCTGGTCGATGATTCGTTGCTGGCGGATTCGTTGTTGCTGGACCGCGATCTGGATCAGGTGATCGATTTCGCGGCCTCGCTGGCCAGTGTGGACGGCGCGGTGCTGCTGTCGCGCGATCTGCGTCTATGCGGCTTCGGCGCGGAGATCACGGCCAGCCGGCCGCCGTCGGAGGACGAGCAGGTCGAGTACGACGATCATCCCGAGCCGTTGGGCAAACCGCCCCCGGAGTCGCTGTCGAACTTCGGCATGCGGCATCGCTCCGCCATCCGCTTTTGTCAGGAAGTGCCGGGATCGATGGCCTTCGTCATTTCCCAGGACGGCGGCATTCGTCTGTTCCACAGCGTCGCGGGACAGGTGCGGCAATGGGTGGAGCTGTCGGCCGAGGAATGGTGAGCCGTGCCGGCGGCTGTCGTGGGAAGAAAAAGGGGAGGCGACTCGATATTGGAGTGAAGCTGGCCCAGGTGCCTTGCAGGTCGAGGGCGTTGGTGCCGCTGATGTTGGTCAGATCCGGCGCTCGCGCGCAGGCAAGGCAATGGGACAAGGCAGGCTTCGCTGTTCCAAGTCTATAGCCATTTTAGCGATCCTCAATAACTATAATTCCAGACCCTTTTTCCTTTTACGAGTCCCGACCCCTCGTATGTTCAATTCAGCCACCAGTCATAATGGTGGTTGCGTCGTGAGGAGTTCTGTCCGACCCCTGAGGCTTTGACCTCTTAGAAAAGATTGTCCCCTCCGGCTTTGGCGTAAGGTTTTGGTACATCTTGCGGCCCTGACCGCTCATCACGAGGATCGCCTGGCCGAAGATTTCCCGGAGGAGGCTCACGGGCTCTCTCGCAACGCCGGGCACCAACCGCCGGCCAACAGGTCGGCCCCTTTCTCTGTTGCGGAGATCCCTTATGTCCCAGGCAACCACCGTGGACCGCATCGGCGTCGGCATCGACACCGCACGCTATGGCCATCGCGTCGCCTTCCTGCGTCCCGACCGCCAACCGGCCGCCAAGCCCATTACCGTTCTCGAAAGTCGAGCCGGCTATCAGGCCCTGCAACAACGCCTTGAGCAGTTGCACCAGCAACATCCCCAGGCCCACTTCCACATACGCATCGACGCCGCCGGCCAGTATGCCGCCAATCTCGAACACTTCCTTCGTAGCCTACCGTTGCCCATGACCTTATCCATCGGCGAACCCAAACGCAACAAGGACTACCAAAAAGCACACTTCCCCAAACGCACCAGCGACGATACCGAAAGCCAGGCCATGGCACGCTTCGCCGTCGTGGAATTGCCCAAGGCCACCACACCGGTCACGCCGGCCATGACGATGCTCCGCGAAGTGGCCGGGCGTTTGCAAGCCAAGGTCAAACAATCCACCCAGGCCATCAATCGCCTGCACAACCTGCTGGCCCGCGTCTTTCCCGAGCTGGCCAACGTCACCGACGACCTCAGCAGCTCCTGGGTGCTGCACCTGCTCGACAAGTACCCCACCGCCCAACGCATTGCCCAGGCCCGCCTCACCACGCTCCAGAAGATTCCTTACCTCGCCCCGGAATTGGCCGCGCACATCCACTTACTTGCCCAGCAATCGGTCGCTTGCTTGTCCGGCGACGTGGCCGAAACGCTCCTGCGCGATCTGGTCGCTCAGGTGCGTCACAGCCAAAACGCCGAGAGTCAGATGCGACGCTTGCTCGGCGACGCCTACGCGGCGCTGCCGTCATCCCCGCATCGGCAAGTACAAACCATCCCCGGCATCGGCGTGGCAACCGCCGCCGTGCTCATCGCCCAAGCTCTCGATATTAACCGCTTCGCCACGCCCGAGCGTTTCGTCGGTTACTTCGGCGTCTTTGCCGAGGAAAACAGCTCCGGCGTCGATAAGTTCGGTAACCCGTTGCCTCCCGGCACCATGCACATGTCACGCAAAGGCAACGACCTGGTGCGTCACTACCTGGGGAACGCGGCCCGCTCGGCCATCCTCCACAATCCGCCGATCCGAACTCTCTATTGTCGCTTGAAGGCCAAAGGCAAACGCGGCGACGTCGCCCTGGGCCACTGCATGCGCAAACTGCTGCACCTGGTCTACGCGGTCTGGAAAACCGACCGTCCCTTTGACGAGAAACAGGGTGCTGGCCAGACGCCGCGCCACGCTGCCCAGGACGCCGCGGAACCTGGCGGCAAGGAAACAGCCGTGGGCCACAAACGGGACGATCCCGCCGAAGAAGTGGTCACCACGGCCAATGCTACCGTAGCGCCGCTGCCGTCGGACGTCAAGGCGTCGACGGCCAACCGTCCGGCTCGTCCCAAGGTGGACTTTGCCTTCCTTCGCCAGCAAGTCAGCATGGAACAGGTGCTGCGTCATCTGGGGCTGCTCGACCAGTTGCGCGGCCGGGGCCAGCAACGCCGTGGGCCTTGCCCGATCCACGGTCAGCCCCACGACCGGCAGCCGACCTTTTCGGTCCATCTGGGCAAAGGCATCTTCCCGTGCTTCCAGGCGGCCTGCGGCGTTCAGGGCAACGTCTTGGACCTGTGGGCAGCCGTCCACAAGCTGCCGCTGTACGAGGCCGCCCTGCATGTGGCGGAGACCTTTCATCTGCCGCGGAACCGAGAAGAGGAACCCGTAAGCGGAAACCGTTGAGCCCCGCGTCCTGAGCTTCGTCAGGAACAACGAGGGGATCGACCACAAACGTCCCCTATGCTCGCGCTGCGCATGGACCCCAATCAAACACTAAGAAGCAGCCTGGCCGTCATCACAATCGACGGAAAAAAACACTTGACTTTCATCGGTACATCTTTTCT